>Ga0182024_10007612_pt1 | contig 23295 bp, 19 predicted proteins | sample P32metaG_FD_120480 | JGI IMG/M metagenome (GOLD analysis project Ga0182024, IMG submission 120480) | Permafrost microbial communities from Stordalen Mire, Sweden - P3-2 metaG (Illumina Assembly) | ecosystem: Environmental > Terrestrial > Soil > Wetlands > Permafrost | place: Sweden: Stordalen... | reverse complement strand
TTCACAGTCCAGATGCTTGCGTTTTTGATCCTAAAGGAAATGCGATTTTTGCCGGTTTGCAAGAGGAAGATCCTTTTAAGATCTCATCGAAAGCCCTTCCTTGGATGTTTCAATACAGCCATCCTTCTGGTCAAAAAATCTCCACCGCTCTGCCTCTCTTTGAAAAAGCGTTTTATTCCATGTTTGAGACTTTGGTCATGAATAAACGGGGAACCTGTTTTGCTGTGACGACCGGGTTTGAGGGAGCCTATCATGTGATAAAGGGGCTTTGGATTGAAGAAGGCAAACCAAAGGGTCCATCATTTTCTATCTGCAAACTCCGTCGGGGTTCTCTATACACGAGGTTCAGAGGAGCTGTGAACGCTCAAAAAAATGGAGCCTTAATTTGGGAAAAACGGAGCGGCCCTCTTGCTTTGATTGAAGCCACAGTTAGTGTCGATGAAAAATGGGAAGAGCCTGTCGAGCTTTTCGGTTCTTCTGAACGTTTATCTTCCTATTGCAGACCTGTCATTAAGATCGATGATCAGGAAAATACCATGGCTGTTTGGGCTGCTTGGCAGGAGAAGGCGTGTGTGGTCTTTGCAGCCTATAAGCCTGCAGGAGGGCCTTGGGGCTTGCCTAAAGTTCTTTCAAACCCTGCCAAAATAAATTATAAATTTTCACTTAAAAATGTAGAAGGAAAGTTCGTTGTCATTTGGGATGAAGTCGAGGGCAAAGATGCTTCCAGCGTTTATGGAGCTGTTCTGGATACTTCGTTATATGAATGGACATCTGCAGTCTTGTCCCCTCTCGAGCAGAAGGCATGGCTCCCTGCTTTTGACCTGAATGAAAAAGGATTGGGCTTCATTTCTTGGACTGCAGAAATCGAAGGAAAGCCTCAAATCCAAATCGCTGAACTCAGACTAACATTAGCTGAAAAGTAGGATTCGTTTATAACCGCTTCAAGAAAAGGAGAAGGCAATGAAAAAAATCATCCTGTGCATAAGTCTCTTAACTGCCATTCAGGCATGGCCTTTAAGTTGTACCCCACCGGTCACTCTTATAGGGCCTGGACAGCATGCTTCAGAATTCCAGATTGTCATGAATGAAGAAGGAGAAGCCCGTGCTTTTTGGATCTCCACGGATTTGGATAGCGAGGACGATACAGTCATTGCTTCAACGATGAATGCGGAGAAAAAGTGGTCTTCAGCTGCCATTTCAGAGCCTCTAAAAGAGATTGAGCTGCTGGAATCATTTATCGATGCTCAAGGAAACAGCTTTGCTTTCTGGGAGAGCGGAGAAGAAGACAGTGAAGGCGAGGAAGTAAGATTTTATCACTTTGCGAAACAAGAAAAAGACCAAGTCTGGTCTCCGGCTGTGAATGTCTCAGGTCCCGACAATAAGCTCAAGTATTCTAGCTGTTTTTTGGATTCTCAGGGAAATGCTCTGCTATTTGGCAAAATCGAAATCCCAGGTTCTCAGGAAAAGTGGAAAAAGACCTACAGCATTGTTGCGATGAATTATTTGCACAAAAATGGTGAAAAAAAACGGACGGAGATTTCAAAGGTAGAGCATAGTGGATACATAGGATACCTAGCATCTGAACGCTTAATAAGAAACAAAGAAGGAAAAACTTTTGCATGTTGGGAGGAATTCGTCTTCGACAATGTTCCAGGGGGAGGTTATCAATGTAAAAAACTATTAAAAGGATCGTGGCTTCAACACGATTCTAGTTGGTCTGATCCAGCTATTATCTATAAGACAACAGATAGAACCGATTTTTTTATGAATATCAAACCAGTTATGAATTCCAATGGGGACGTAGCTATCATCTGGGAGAAGAATAATAGTGAAACAGGTCCATTGAAAACAATTCAGGCTCTTACTTGCTTTAATGGCCAATGGTCCGAGCCTTTTAGCGTTGCTGCTTCGGCGAAATATTCCGACAATGTCACAATTATCATGAATGACGCAGGAGATATTGCGGCGAGTTGGAAGAGGTCTGAAAAAGGAAAAGAGGTGCTCTATGTTGCGGATAAACCTTTTGGACAGCCCTGGTCTTCTCCTGTTGCTTTGTCAAGTCCAGGAAAAGACGTAGAAAAAGTTAGAATGCTAATGGATGCTCAAGGAAATATCTCGGTGGTTTGGATCAGCAAAGCTGGAAAAAAATATGTGGCTTATGTTGCTGACAAATCCGTAGGAAAGCCTTGGTCCGCTCCCTTTGCTTTGCCCGATCCAGCACAAGACATAGATAATTTTAAATTGTCTATGGATGCTAAAGGAAATGCCTTAGTTGTTTGGACAGTTATAGAAGGGAGAACAGAAGTGCCTTATGCAATGTATAAACCCGTCAATCAGGACTGGGCATCTCCTGTCCGCCTGACAGATGGGACAAATAATTGCGATGATTTCAAAGTAAAGGTTAACGACCTAGGTTATTTTGTCGTTCTTTGGCATGAGAAACAAAACAAACAATACTCTATTCATGGAGCTGCTTTATCGACTGCAACTCAGGAGTGGTCATATGCAGAGATATCACCCCAAGGACAAAATTGCAGAAATTTTACCCTCCAGTTTAATAAAAAGGGCCAAGGAATTGTTGGCTGGAGGGCGGAAGATGATGATGACGTTGTCTCTGTTTACGTCGCTGAACTCAACGTGAATTAGCAAACTTTTTGATTTGAGCGACATCACGGGAGTTGATCCCTTTCACTTCCATGAGGGCGTCTTCGGAGGCCTCCAGGATCCGCTGGAGGCTCCCGAAATGGGAAAGCAGCCGCTGCCTCTTGACATCTCCAATGCCGGGGATTTCATCGATGAGAGAAGTGATGGTCCGTTTAGTCCTACTTTGGCGGTGGAAGCCGATCGCTTTCCGGTGGGCCTCATCCCGGATCCGCTGCAAAAGAAATAAGAGGGGGCTGTGGAGCGGCAGAAGGACAGGATCTGACTTGCCGGGCAGGAAAATCTTCTCTTGAGTCATCCCTTTATCGTGTTTTCCTTCTTGTTTGGCCACCGAGATCGGATCTACCGTGACGATATCGAGCTCTTTGAGCACATCGAGGGCCTGGGTCAGCTGTCCTTTGCCGCCGTCGACAACAATCAGGTCAGGCAGGTCATTTTCTTCCTTAGCCCGGATAAGACGCCTTAAAATGACTTGACGGAGCGCTGCATAGTCATCTCCTTTGGGGATATCGCGGATTTTGAACAGCCGGGTCCTTTTCTTGTCGTATTTTCCATGGGTGAAGGCGACCATCGAGGCGACGAGATCGGAGCCAGAGATATTCGACGTGTCGAAACATTCAATCCGTTCGGGGAATCGATGGAGTCCTAAAGTCTCTTGCAGATCGAGGAGCATTTTTTCGGTGAGATCGTTTTCGTCTTTTTCTTGCTGGAACAGCTCTTTGGCATTTTTTTCTGCGAGACGGACAATGGACTTCTTATCGCCCTTTTGAGGCTGGATTAATTTCAAATCTAGGATTTCTTCTAAGGCTTGCCGGTGTTTTAGCTCGACTGGAAGGAGGACTTCATGCGGACGGACAGTCCGGTCTTTGTAGTACTGGAGCAAGAAAGAGGTATAGATTTCCTCGTTTCCTTCTGCCACTTCGGTAAATGAATAGTGCTCGGAGCCGATGAGCTTCCCTTCTCGGAAAAAAAGCTGGGCGAGCATCACTTCGCCGCCTTGACGATGCAAAGCGAGCGCATCGCAGTCTTTGCCGCCGGCCTTGGCAATGATGCCTCCTCCTTCGGTAATGTGTCGGATTTGTTTCAGGGTGAGCAGGAATGCAGCGGCTTTTTCATATTCCATGGCATCGGAGGCCTTTTGCATCTCGGCTTCGAGCTCTTTAACGATTTTATGGTCCTGGCCTCTTAAAAAGTCGATCGCCTTGTCGACAAAGGAGCGGTACTCTTCTTTGGTACAAAATCCGACGCATGGGGCGATGCACCGTTTGATCCCATAGAGCAGGCAAGGGCGTGTTCTTCGCTTGAGTTCTTGGTCTGAGCATTGCCGGAGCGGAAATAATCGGGTCATCAGCTCAAAGGTCTGCCGCGCTGCATAGGCGCTGGTATAGGGCCCGAAATAAATCCCGTCTTTTTTCGGTTTGCCTTTGGTACGGACCAGCTGGATCATCGGCCAGGGATGTTTATTGTTGATCATGAGGCTGATGAATGTCTTGTCGTCTTTTAAAAGAGCGTTGAACTTTGGTTTGTGTTTCTTGATGAGGGTGTTTTCTAAAAGGAGGGCCTCTTTTTCGGTCGTGACGACGATGATATCGATCGAGGTGATCTCGGCGACTAAAAAAGGGATCATCGGCCTTTCGTCCCCGCTTGCTGCAAAATATTGTTTCAGACGTTGACGGAGGTTGTTGGCTTTACCGACATAGATCACCAGGCCGGCCTTATTTTTCATCAGATAGACGCCCGGCTCTGTCGAATATTTACTGAGATCAAAAGAGCGCAAGCTGTTTGTCCTTCTGCTGAGCGGACTCGGCAGCTGTCGCATGGAGTTTTTCCAGCATCTCCTGGGCTTTTTTGATCACAGCGGGAGGAAGCCCCGCGAGTTTTGCCACATGGATGCCGTAACTTTTGTCGGTACCGCCTTTAACGATCTTTCGGAGAAAGACAATGCCCTTTTCCGACTCATGGACAGCGACGTTGTAGTTGACGGCGCCGGGGATCTCTTCTTCGAGCCGCGTCAGTTCAAAATAATGGGTGGCAAAAAGAGTTTTAGCCCGTTTTTCTTTAGTAGTGAGCAAATACTCTGCGACAGACCACGCAATCGCAATGCCGTCATAGGTGCTGGTGCCGCGTCCGATCTCATCCAAAATGACGAGCGATCTGGATGTTGCGTTATTTAAAATATTGGCCGTTTCGCTCATTTCGACCATGAATGTAGACTGGCCGCGGCTGAGATCATCGCTGGCCCCGATTCGTGTGAATAATTTATCAACGATGCCGATCTGAGCCTGCTTTGCCGGAACAAACGATCCGATTTGGGCGAGCAGCGTGATCAGAGCGACTTGACGGATGTAAGTCGACTTGCCGGCCATGTTGGGGCCTGTGATGACAAGAAGCCGTTCTATTTCGGTGAAATGGACGTCGTTGGGGATGAAAGTTTCGCGCTCCAAAGAGGCTTCGATCACCGGGTGGCGCCCCTCTTCAATTTTCAATAGATCGGAATTGTCCACGACCGGCCGCGTATACCGGTGCTCCCTGGCAACTTCCGCAAGAGCCGAGAAGACATCGACCTCGGCGATCCATTTGGCAGCCAAGCGGATGGTCTCGGAAAATTGTCCGATCTCTTGCCGCAGCTCTTGGAAGAGGCGGTTTTCTAAAAAGGCGGTCTTTTCTTCGGCTGTCAGGATCTTATGCTCGAACTCTTTCAGTTCAGGAGAAATATATCTTTCGGTGTTGACAAGCGTCTGCCGCCTTTGGAAAGAAAGAGGCATTTTTTCAGACTGTCCTCGGCTAACTTCGATGAAATACCCGAACGCTTGCGTATAGCTGACCTTGAGCGTTTTGATTTTGACGTCTTCGCGCAATTTTGTCTGGTACCCGGCAAGCCATGCCTGGCTCTCGGACTTGAAGGTTTTGAGATCGTCGAGTTCGGGATGATAGCCTTGTTTGAAGATTCCGCCGTCGGAAAGACGGAGAGGCGGATTATCGACGATCGCGCTGGCAATTTTTTGCGCCAGCATAGAAAGATCGGGCAGCGAAGCCATGCCCAGTTCAATAAGGAGCTGAGAGATTTGCGGCAGCGGCTCCAAAGAAAATCTAAGCCCTGACAAGTCTCTAGGCGTTGCATATCCTGTCTCAATCCGCATGATGAGCCGCTGTAAGTCCCGGACTTCTTTCAGGTATTTTCTTAAGAGGATGTTTTGTAGAGGCGCTTTTAAAAATTTCTCAATATGGTCTTGGCGGACTTTGATCTCATCGATAGAGAGAAGGGGATGCAAGAGCCACTCTCGGAGGAGGCGTCCTCCCATCGGAGTCTCCGTCTCATCTAAAATTTTCAGCAAAGTTTTTCCTTTGTCATGGAGCGGCTCGATCAGCTCCAGATGCCGCTGCGTGATCCTGTCGAGCGTCATGTATTTCGAAAGGTGATGCGGGTGGATAGATTTAATATGGCTGAAATTTAAGTTGAGGTCGTCTTTGACATATGTCATGAGGGCGCCAGCGGCATTGATGGCCGCTGTCATCCCTTTGAATCCAAAACCATCGAGCGTGTGGACCTGAAAGTGTTTGACAAGGCCGTCATAGGCAAACCGATGGTCGAAATGCCACTCCTCTCTGACGAGTGTTGAGCTAATGCTCAATTCTTCTAATGGAGTGCCTAGGTGTTTCCAACATTTTTCAGAGACGAGAATTTCTTTAGGAGACAAGCGGCCCAGTTCATTGATGAGCTCTTGTGCATCCTGAAACTCCATCACTCGAAAGTCGGCCGTCGTCAGATCTAAGACCGCCAGTCCGTAAATCGAGTTGACTTGAGAAAGACAGGCCATGAAATTATTTGACTTGTCGCTCAGGAGTGAAGAGTTGATCACCGATCCCGGTGTGATCAAGCGGACAATTTCCCGTTTGACGATCCCCTTTGCTAATTTCGGGTCTTCCATCTGTTCGGCGACAGCCACGCGGAAGCCTTTAGCAACTAAGCGGTCGATATAAGTCTCGCAGGTATGGGCAGGAATCCCTGCCATCGGCGTCTCATGCCGTTTAGTCAGGACAATATCGAGTTCTTTAGCCAAGAGCAGGGCATCATCTTCAAAAGCTTCGTAAAAATCGCCCAGGCGGAAGAGCAGCAAAGCTCCGGGAGCTTGCTTTTTACATTCGTGCCATTGGGACATCATGGGAGTAATAGACATAAGGGTGGATTATCTAGGACCTGACTTCACAAAGTCAATTACTTCTAGCCTTTTTCCGTTTGAAGCTCAAGTTGCTCTTCACCCATTTTTTTAAGCTTCCTAATTTTGGAGTGGGTTCTATAACCGGGGCTTTTTGTTCAGGTTCATTTGCAAGCTCATCGGGTTGGATCACTTTAAGAGCGCTATCGATCCGTTTGAGGCTCATTTGCAGCATCTGTTCGTACTCTGAAATCTGCTGACGGATGGCGTTGAGTTTTTCGCAAATCTCTTCTTCGCTGCCGCCCGATTTCCGCGCTGGATTTCGGAGAAGACGCGAGGGGGCTTGGATTTGACGGACTTCATCTTCGACTTTAAAGACATTGCTCAAGATATTTGAAATCGTCTGAACCTGCTCATTTCTCCATTTTTCCCATGAAGGATCGATCAGAGCCGGTTCTTGTGGAGGTTCCTCTTGAGGGTGGGCATTAGAGGGCGTGTTGTCCATAATTCTATTAAAGTGCACAGAATAATTTTCGTAAAGAGATCTTTAAGATTTTTTTTACACACACGGAATGAAATAATTTTTTTATGATATTTTTTCAAACTATTTTTACTCATACTTTTTTAAACAAATATTAAGTATAATTTACAAACTATTTGGAGCACAAACGATGTTATCGGCTATTTCATATTTAAATCCTTTTGCAGACAAGCACACGCTGCGGGATTTTCATAGAATGCAGGGTGCGGAAAAAGTCAACACGGTGTTCATCACCCTCTTAGAAGCCATTGTTATCATGGCTTGGGGTTATCGGACGGGCCGCCTAGCCGCTTGTATCTCCTTGCCGGCTGCCGGTTTTTGTGCAGTTGCGACTTTTAGGGCGTTAGTTGCCCTAACTGCCCCCAGAAATCCCCCTCCCACCGAACAAAAGACTAAAACTGCTCCACCACCAGCTGCTGATCCGCTCCCGCCGCCGATCGCTCGTCCGCCAGAAAGAACAGCCCGGGACATCATGAAAGGGCATTGTGCAAATCTGATACAAACGAATCTTCAGTCCACAGAAAAATTGGGAAAAGCCGTCGATAATGGAGATTGTTTTTATGATGCTGTTGCTCAATTGCTCGGGCAAAAAGGAATTAAAGTTTCTGTCAAAGATTTAAGGGAGGTTGTGGGGAGGTCGCTCGCAGAAGACGAATGGAAAAGCCATATCGAAGCGGAAATTAAGAAGGATCCCATAGGGTTAGGAGATTTCGAAGAGTACTCGATGCATGTTCTTTACGATCACTCCAGGATTGAAGGATCAGAGTTTTCTGCGCCTATCTGGGGACATCCCAGCCGAGAAGGCGTTATCTTATGCGACAAATATAAATTCAACATCCGTGTTTTAAAAGCGGGGCTTATCGATGGCGCGGTTGAAGGAGATGAAAGATTAAAACTGATTAAAAGAAATCGTGATATTGTGCTGGGGCGCTTTGATAAAGAGACTGCAACTTTCGAAAAAATTTCACTGAAGTGTGAAGGTCTAATTCAAGCTCGTTATAGGGAATTATACGATAATCCCGCGGTCTACTTTTTCGAAGAAGAGATGGTTCCAAAAGGATCGCCATACCAGACAACCTTGACACTGGCTCTTTTCTGCAACCACTTTGTCCCTGTTTTCACTCAATAAAATTTCATCGGCTGTGATTTTAAAAGGCGATCGCTTATTCTAAGCTTTATGCCCCTCTACACCAAAGAAAGTCTTGACTTGCTGCGGCAGCGCATCGATCTGCCCGAGGTGATCTCTGCCCATATAGATCTAAAGAAAGCAGGAGCGACATTTAAAGCGCTGTGCCCTTTCCATGAGGAAAAGACCCCTTCTTTTGTCGTCAACCGCGGGGATAACCATTACCATTGTTTCGGCTGCGGTGCCCATGGAGATGCTATTGCTTTTTTAATGAACCACTTGAAAATGGGGTTCACGGAGTCTGTCGAGAGTTTAGCTGAAAAATTCGGTGTTGCTCTGGAGAGGGATGATAAAGTCGAAAATACCGGCCCCTCAAAGACCCTTCTCAAAGAAGCAATGCAGTTGGCCTGCCGCTTCTATCATTTCATGCTTCTTCAGAGCGAAGAAGGGCTCAAAGCCCTGGAATATCTCTATAAACGAGGGATAGATTTGGAGTTTATTCAAAGGTTTGAGGTCGGGTTTGCTCCTCGGCAGAGAAATGGGCTCTACAAAATTTTAAAAACCAAAGAACTCTCCGATCAAGTCTTACAAGCAGCGGGGCTGCTTTCGGTTTCGGAAGATGGGACAAGGCGCGACTTTTTTTCCGATAGGATCATGTTCCCGATCCGCGACGGCATGGGGAATGTGATCGGTTTTTCCGGAAGGAAGTTTAAAGAAGAGACGTTTGGCGGAAAATATATTAACACTTCGGAAACGCCACTATTTAAAAAATCTCAAGTGCTCTTTGGACTGAGTTATTCCCGCAAGACGATCACCAAAGAAAGAAAAGCCCTTGTCGTCGAAGGACAGATCGATTGCCTCCGGCTCATTCAAGCGGGATTTGACTACACGGTAGCAGGGCAGGGAACGGCGTTTGGAGAAGGGCATGTCCGGGAGCTTCTCAACCTCGGCGTCCAGACGGTCTATCTCGCCTTAGATGGCGATACAGCCGGAGAAGAAGCCGCTGTAAAAATTGGAGATTTATTTCAAAAGAAGGGGATTGAGGTCTGGATCGTTCCGTTGCCACCTAAACAAGACCCCGACACACTCCTTCGAGAGAGGGGGCCGGAATGGTTTGCCGACCATTTGCAAAGGCCGACCGATTATTTGACATTTTTAGTTGGTAAACTGGCCAAGACCAACAGCCTCGATTCTCCATCGGGAAAAAATGCACTGACGCAAAGCGTAGTGGAAAGGATCCGCGGCTGGGAACATCCTGTCATGGTCCATGAGAGCCTCCGAAAACTGGCGCAGCTAGTCCAAGTGCCGGAAGAGTTGATCGGCGTGGGAGCGGTCCAGCCGACGATGGTCCGGAAAGAAGGAAAACTGCAAAAGGGACAAGAGGGAGTGGATGCCGATAAGATTTTAGAGACCGATCTCTTGAGGATTTTATTCTTAGCGGGAGAGGCCAAGCAGAGGCTGTTTGCCATCGCTAAGGCGAATCTCGTTCCGAGTCATTTAAGAGTCGGCGTCTGTCAGAGGCTTTATGCGATTTTCATGGATGCTTATGAAAAAGATAGCTCTACCGATTTGCTCTCATGTGCAGCAGGACTGGAAAAAGAAGATGATGGCGATATTGTCCTCGAGATCATGGGCCGGAAGATTCAAGTGGAAAAAGCAGAAGAATCGCTGCTCAACACCATCAAGAGAATTTTACAGCGGAATTGGATGGAAGAGCGGGAAAGCATCAAATTACAAATCCACAGCGGCAAGTTAAATGAAGAAGAGGCATTGGAAATGGCCAAGCAGTTTGATGCTTTGAAACGGCTGGTGCCTGAGGTGGTTGTTCCTGCATGACGAGATCTATCATCTTTTTTGATCAACATTGCCCTCTCTGCCGCCGGACTATTAATTTCTTGGCCCTGCATGATAAACACAAACGGTTTTCTTTTGCTGCGCTAGATGGGACGACAGCAAAAAAGATGCTTCAGGAGCATTTACGCGACCTCAATACCGTGGTCTTAATTGAACAGCCGGGCGGAAAAATATGGCTGCGAGGCCGCGGCGTCTTTCGCGTGCTATGGCTGATGGGTGGCTGGTGGAAGTTCGCGGGATGGCTTTATCTAATGCCGTTTGTCGATCTGGTTTATAAATTCATTGCAAAACATCGAAAACGGGGCGGAGATCTTCCCCCTCTCTCTATACATCTACTGCCCTAATTTTTAAGATTTGATGACAAAAAGGTCCCTGGATATAGTCTATCTTTATGGTGAACCCTTTTTTTACTGTTATTATCACACTAACGAACAGATTGTCCTATCTCTTTCCTTTTACTTTGGACAGTTTGATCTTGCAGCAAGGCAGCGCCTCTTTTGAAGTGATCATCGTCGATGCCTCGAAAGGGAAAGTCCCTCTTCACCATCTGCCTCTGGAGAATGTCACTGTTATCGTCTCAGAGAGCTCGAATCCTTCCTGCATGCTCAACCAGGCCCTGAACCTTGCCAAAGGACATTACATCCACTGCATGATGCCCGGCGAGTTCTACATATCGAAGAAAGCGTTGGCATTTGCAACAAAGATCATCCATGCCTACGATTTTCCAGATCTGATGTACACAGCCCGGATGGTACGGCATAGCTTCGGCCAGCCCACCGTCGATATGCACCCGCTTTTGCTCAATGACTTGAAGAGAGCCCAAGCGACTACAAGTCTGCAGCCTTTTTGGCTGCGTCGAGAAACCGTCTTAATGCTCGGAGGCTTCAATCGGAAATATGAGATCCAAGGTGGATACGATTTGATTTGCAGGTATTTTTTAGCCCCGACATTGAGGAAGGCGTTTGTAAGACGCATCTTGACCGACTATGAATACCGCATACCTCCATCCAAATATGTTCTCCAGCACCGCTTAGAAACTTTTTGGATTTCATTTTCCCATTTCGGCCCTACCCCGCAACTCTTTGCATGGCTCATGCAAAATTGTTTGAGACTTTTTCGCTTTTCATGGAAAATCGTCCGCGCTTCATTTTGGAAACGTCATGCTGCCTATTAAATCCATGAAACTTGCTTTACTTTCGTTAATTCCCTTAACTCTGGGGGCTTCCGGCAATAAGTTCGTGCCTCCTGCCGGCATTGTCGATCGGCAGATCCAAGAGGAGTACGAGGCTAAAGAAGTCGAGGCCGAAAAACAAATTCCTCTGCTGGAAATCGATATTCCCGAAGAGCAGTTTGACATAGGAGGCGAAAAAGCCCTCATCAAAGAGGTCATGTTCACGGGTAATACGGTGGTCTCATCCAGTTCACTCAGGCGATCGGTTAAATCGTTCATGGGCAATGAACTGTCGATGAAAGAAATTCACGAGATGTGCCAAGAGGTCCAGGCTATATATGCAGAGAAAGGATATTTTCTCGCGCGCGCTTATGTACCTCCTCAAGAGGTCGTTGATCATACTCTGACGATCGAAATCATCGAAGGCACATTGGGAAAGGTCTGTGTTGTCGGTAACAAGTACTACGGGGAAAAATTTATCGCCCGGTATTTTACTAAATATGAGGGCAAGCCGATCAATTACGATCAAATCCTTCGAGCGTTGCTTCTTTTAGATGAGAATTCCGATCTCGATGTCGGGGCCGTTTTTAAAAAAGGGACCGAGTTTGGGACCGCCGATCTGATCGTCCAAGTGTGCGACCATCGGCCTTTGCATTTTATGATCGATCATAACAATTACGGCTCGGACCATACCTCGCACCATCGCACAGGAGCCCGTTTTGACTGGGGGAATCTTCTTTTGTACGGCGATATGCTGACGTTGGTGGAAGTCGTGGGATCTCCCATTCCCAGCCTCAATTTTACAAGCGCTAATTACCATATTCCGATCTATACCTACGGCAGCTCTTTCGACCTGTCATATCTCTTTGCCAATTTTAAAACCGATAAGGTCGATCATATCAAGTACACAGGCCGCTCCCATATCGCGACAGGCCGGTTCACACAAGCTTTGCAGCGGACGCGTAAGCTTAATACCGATTTTTTTACGACTTTTGACTTCAAGCAGATCCAAAACTTTGGTGCAGGGATCGAATCTTCCTATGACAAACTAAGAGTTTTGACAGGAGGGGTCCAAATCGATTATATCGATGGTTGGAAAGGAAGAAACCTCTTCTTGGCCTCCGGCGGTTGGGGCATCCCTAGTATTTTGGGAGGCAACAGTGTCAACTCAAAAACCGACAGCCGTGTCCATGGGGGGGGACGCTTTGTCAAACTCAATGGAGGATGGAAGCGTTTGCAAAAACTTCCTTATGAGTGTTTTTTGGTTTTCAATGTGCAGATGCAATACGCCTTTGATGAACTTCCCCTTCCCGAGCAAATCTACGTCGGGGGTGTCGATACCGTGCGCGGCTATCAGCTCGCTGAAGGGATCGGCGACCATGGACTTTATGCCAATATAGAGCTCCGGGTCCCGCCTCCTTTTTTAAGAGCCCACAAAATTCCTTGGACCGACACCACATGGGGAGAATTTGTACAATTTGTCGGTTTTGTCGATCATGGACAGACATTTGCTCACGGACAAGACATTTTGCGAGAGATTGGATTTAAAGATGGTAAAAAACAAAAAGAGCACGTCCATTACGAGCGTGCTATTTTAACTTCTGCGGGGGCCGGCGTGCGCCTTTATGGCCCTTGGAAATTCGAATGGAGCCTCGATGTCGGCTATCCGCTGACCGACAGGCACCGGTCTTCCGATACGATCGTCTATTTTAGGGTGGCATGGAAAATCATCTGAAGCGGGCTTTATCACTCATTTTGGCCTATCCTCTCTTGACGATGGCCCATGTAGAAGCTCCGCACGTTACCGCAGGCCAGGCGACCTTTGAAAACCCTGACGCCAACACGCAAGTTATCCATGCAGCGGATAAAACCGCCATCCACTGCAAAACGTTTAATGTTAAAAAAGAAGAGACAGTCCGCTTTGTCCAACCCCACAATAAAGCTAGCGTCCTTTGCCGTGTCACTGGCAAAGAGGCCTCCATCATTGAAGGCCGTTTAGATGCTAACGGCCGTCTCTTTCTAGTCAATCCTCACAGCATTTTTTTTCGAGAGACGGCGCAAGTCAATGTCCATTCCCTAATTGCCTCTACGCTCATTATCAAAGACGAGGACTTCGTCAAAGGCAACTACCGGTTCTCTCTAGATCCCGATGCAAAAGATAGCGCCATTGTCAACCGCGGCAAGATCGTCGCAGAACAGGACGTCGTTTTCATGGCCCCGCAGATCGCCAACCGTGCGGTTGTCAAAGCCGTTGCAGGGCATGTTGCCTTCCTAGGCGGTGATCTAATCACCCTCAACTTTGAAGGGGACAATCTCATTTCTTTTGCCATCGACGGCGAGCTCAAAAGCGGTTTTATCGCACAGATGGGCCAGATCGAGGCTGGCAAGGGAGTCTTGTTGAAATTACGCGTTGCCGATGCAATGATCAAAAACGTCGTCAATGTCAACGGCCTGGTCGAAGCCTCTTCCCTTAAAAATGAAAATGGAAAAATCCTTCTTGTCGCCGGCAGCTCTATTGCAGCTCCTAAAGTTAAAGTGGAAGGGCCTCTAGTGCAAACCGCAGGGGACTTTATTGGCGTAACGAAGCTAGAAATCAACCCTGAAAAGGAAATGAAAGTGCTGGGAGGTTCAGTCAAGCCCGGTCCTGGCCCAACTGAGGTCTCATTTAGCGTTCCGGAAGGCATGATAACGTTAGACGGTCCATTTACTTATCTTAAAGATCCAAAAGAACCAAAAGAAAAAGACCCAAAAGATAAAGACCCTCCAAAAAGCCTTAATCTTCATGCTAAGATCATTGATCAAAATTCATTGATAAAAGCCACCGGTCCGGTCACTTTAAAGGCAGATACGATTCTCCTAAGCGGAAATACAAATGCGCCTAATACATCGATCAAATTGATCGGCACTGTCATTGTAGATGGCGATAATGTAGAAATTAAAAATGGTTATAGTAAGGGCTATACCCTTATTGATGGAACGCTCGATGCTGACCAATCCAATCGGAGTTTAAGAATCTCCAATGGAAAAGAATCAGGAATTGTCGATGTTACTGGGCCAATTGGTTCCAAAGGGCCTCTTTTGGAGCTCTCTATTGAGACAGGTAAGCTTTCACTTCATAATGTCGGCGACAAAAATCATCCCGGGGCCGAATCGCTGAATATTAAAGCACAAACAGTCGAGCTTTTAGGAACATTTGTCCATGCAAAGGAACAAACTTGGGAAGCTCCGATTGTTCAACTTAAAAGCGGACAGCCCACAACTTTTATCACCGATGGAGCTTCCATGGTTTTTATTGCCGACAGCAAAGTTGCCTTAGATCCTCAGACAAATGTTGTTTTTGAAACGCGCGGAGGCATCTTTGAACTTCCCAAACTTTCAGGCGAACATCAACAGTCTGTCACGATCAACACCGGTCATGGAGATGCAAAAATCGGCGAGTTCAGCGTTAAGTTAGGGTCGCTCCATGTTCAGAGCCAAAACATACAATTAAATGGAAAAATCGAAGTCGGCAGTGCTTTTATGGAAGCCCAAGAGCATATCTGTTATGCCGTAATTTCTCAGGTAGAAACTATCCCACGCGAACTGCTATCCGCAGGAGATGTCACGCTTAATGCTAAACACGGGATGATCGGAACAAGAGAATTGCCTATTCTCGTTACAGCGAAGGGCAAAATTTATGCCGGCTCTAAGTCTTTTGCCTACTTGAAAGGGTCTTGCGCAGATGATTTTCCTTCCGTTTATCCAAAAAATCCCGCTCCTCGCATTGTGTTCAATGACTTTGAAATCCAATATCTATTCAACGAAGAGATCTTTAAGGAAGAAGAAGCCACGATGATGACCCTGACTGCAGACCTCAACCATGTCATTCCCCACGGATTTGTCGACACCAAGGATTTTTCCTCGCGTCGAGCCCCGATCTACTATCAGGTAAAATAAAATGAACCTCATTGTCATTGGCGGCGGTGCTGCAGGAATTTTCGCCGCATTAGCAGCCAAGCAGGCCCATTCCACTCTTTCCGTTCTGGTCTTGGAAAAAACAGCCGTGCTCCTTTCAAAAGTCAAAGTCTCCGGCGGAGGCCGCTGCAACGTCACCCACGCCTGCTTCGATCCTCAGCAGCTCGTCAAAAATTATCCGCGCGGCGAGAAAGAACTCCTGGGCCCTTTCCACCGGTTCCAGCCACGCGATACGATTGAATGGTTTGAATCCCGCGGCGTCAAACTCAAAACAGAGTCCGATGGCCGGATGTTTCCTGTCACCGATTCTTCTTCCACGATCATTGAGTGTCTTCTCTCCGAGGCCCGAAAGCTCGGCGTTGAGATCCGCCAGCGGCAACGTGTTGAAAAAATTGAAAAGGGGTTCACTGTCCATCTCAAAGACAGTCCTGCCCTCACGTGCAGCCATCTCATTTTAGCGACCGGCAGCAGCCCTGAGGGATATGCCGGCGCAGAGTCGCTCGGCCACACCATCCAGCCGCCTGTCCCTTCGCTTTTTACTTTTAACGTGCCGACATCTCCTTTAAAAGAACTCAGCGGAGTCTCCGTTGAAGCGGCCACTGTCGATGTCGGCCCTTTCACGCAGACAGGCCCGCTGCTGATCACCCATTTTGGGTTCAGCGGCCCTGCCATCCTCAAGCTCTCCGCCTGGGGCGCTCGGTTTTTGCATGAAAAAAACTACCGTACACCGTTTTCCATCAACTGGATCCCCAAACTCTCCCAAGAAGATCTCTTACGGCAGCTTCTCCAATTAAAAGAGCAATCTCCCCAAAAGACTCTCTTTTCTCTCAATCCTTTTTATCTTCCAAAAAATCTCTGGAAAGAACTTTTATCAAATGACAAAACCCTAGCGAACCTCTCGAAAAAAGAGCTCCAAGAACTCGCGCAAAAACTCCATGCCGATACCTATCAGATGGACGGCAAGACAACGCATAAAGAAGAATTTGTGACATGCGGGGGAGTGACGCTCAAGGAAGTCGATTTTAAAACCCTCCAAAGCAAAATCTGCCCCCAACTCTATTTTGCCGGGGAGGTCTTAAATATCGATGGAGTCACTGGAGGCTTTAATTTCCAAAACGCCTGGACAACCGGCTACATCGCCGGAACCTCAATCTACTCTCTCGCTTGAAGGTAAGCAATAAGTCTGGGGCCGCAAATCCGCAGATAAAAGCCCAGGGTATAAAGACCTGTCTGGATAACTCGCATCCGGTATAAAGGAGGGCGGTGGCGCATCAGCAGGTACGTGCTGCACTGCAAGTCTATAGGACATATCAGGATTGTAAAGAGGCATATCCCAATAGAGGATGGACTGGGCCCACGCATTGATCTGCATGCACTCGGCATGGATTTTTCGATTATCCTTCCAATGCCGGCCTAAATTGACCCCTCCCCAAATACCGGCGGCTGCTACGGCCATTTTTCCTACTGTACTAAGCCCGGGAGCGGACATGAAACCTCCAAGCCCCCAACCTATCCCTCCAATGAGTCCAACAACGCTAGCGCAAAAGTAGTTGGTTGCTTTGGAATCATTGAGTTCATCAATGTTTAACTGATGTTCGACCAACGAAAGAAAATTATTGTTCAAAGGGCCTTCTAAGACATCACAGCCATTAGAGACTTCAGTGGTCATGCGTAGAGTTTTTCTTTGGATCGCATAATTGTCATAGGTAAACCCCGTTAAGACGGCAGCAGCAACGGCAACAACACTTCCAATAAGGCTATTCCAAAACGCTTCATTTTCTTTTTTTCTCTTTTCTTCATCTGCCTTTGACAATTTCTCCCCATTTTTAGGAGCGCCGCTGGGCCACTTGATATTGATGAGGTTTTTAAAAAGAGTGATTTTTTTGGAGCCAAACCAGCCCACATTGCCATGATCGATGATTTCAAATAAATGAAGGACAATAGGACGGCTCTCGACCGGCATCTGAGGCCTAGCCTGATCAAAAGCTTGCCGGTTCAATTGGGCCGCGGCCACGCCTTGCGCCCTTAAACATTCTCCCGCAGAAAAGAGAAGTGATTCGATATATCCTCGAACAGAGTTTTGATCTTGAAAATTGACCCTTGTTCTTGAAACAGCAGCCATTTGATTCTCCTTGTAAAAAGTGCCAGAATTATAAGCTTCTGACCTGAAATAATTCCATCCATTACTATCTTCAGCTATAAAGTAAAATATTTAGTATACACATTGATTTATATTAAGGTTTTGATATAAAATTGAGCCACTAACAAGAGAAAAACATGCAATTGCAAGACATCATACTGCAGCCATTAGCCATCCACACACAGGGCGTAGTCAATGAAAATATCCAAGAGGGTATCAAAAAAAACGAACGGGATTCCCAAGAAGCATACGTTCGGTACCAGACTACCAGGCTCGCTTACACCATCTTATTGAATGCAATCCCTTTATAGTTTAACCGAAACAGAACTCCGCGATTGGCTCATCTCCCAAAAGGAGAAGCCTTTCCATGCGGGTCAGATTTTCCAATGGCTCTATGAAAAAAAAGTAGGCTCTTGGGAAGAGATGACCAATCTCTCTAAGTCCCTCCGTGAAAAACTGAGCGCATCTTTCAAGCTTCACACCTTAAAACTTCGCCGTATATTAGATTCTGAAGACTGCCAGACTACTAAATTCCTTTGGGAGCTTTCCGATGGAAATCTTGTCGAGTCTGTCCTGATCCGCGCTCCTGAAAGGCGCACCGTGTGCGTCTCTTCGCAAGTCGGATGCCCGGCCCGGTGCGCTTTCTGCGCTTCCGGAAAAAATGGACTGCTGCGGAATCTCGACACAGCGGAAATTCTCGAACAGGTGATCCAAACAGATAGGTACCTCAAAGACAAAGGGGAAAAAGTCTGCCATATCGTCTTCATGGGAATGGGTGAGCCGTTTGAAAATTACGACAGCGTCCTCAAGACCATCCGTATGATCAACGATCCGAAAGGTTTGAATATCTCTCAAAGAAAAATGACGGTCTCGACCGTCGGCATCGTTGATAAGATCATCCGGTTTGCCGATGAAGGCCTCAGCGTTAATCTCGTTCTATCTTTGCATGCTCCCAATCAAAATTTACGTAAAAAAATCATCCCCTACGCAAGAAAATACGAGCTTGCCGATCTTTTGGAAGCGATGCTCTATTTTGCCCGGACCACCAGAAGAGACATCACGTATGAATATACCTTAATGGAAGGGCTTAATGATGCCGAAGAACATGCTTTAGAGCTCGTTCAGCTGGTCAAAAGGCATCCTTGCACAGTCAATCTCATCCCTTACAATCCTATCGAAGGGATCCGGTTAAAAAGGCCCGGAAAAGAGTCGATCGAACAATTCCGGGAAATCCTTGTCAATGGCGGCATTCCCACCACCTGGCGCTATACAAAGGGAAAAGACATCGCAGCCGCTTGCGGACAGCTGGCTCTTCAAAAAGATGTTTCGATTAACGCTAGTTAAACAAAAAAACTAGATGCGTAAAATTCCAACAAATCAGTATACATAGCTCTAATGACCTTACCATTTTATCTCACTTTTATCCGTGTTGTGATGAGCCCCATTTTTATGGTGCTCTATCTCTACGGCACGTCCTGGGGAATCTCATCTATAGGCCTTCCCTATGTGCTTTTGGGTATCGTGGCAATCTGCGAGCTTTCTGATTTCTTCGATGGGTTTTTAGCCCGCAAGCATAATAAAGTCACAGACCTGGGCAAAGTCCTTGATCCGATGGCCGACAGCCTTTTCAGGCTGACCGTGTTTTTAACTTTTACTCAAGGAGTGGTCCAACTTCCGCTCTTGATCGTTTTGATCCTTTTGCTCCGGGAGTCGATTATCACTTCGCTCCGCACTTTATGTGCTTTGCAGGGAGTGGCTTTGGCCGCTCGCTTCAGCGGTAAAGTTAAAGCAGTCGTTCAAGCGACGGTGGCATTTTTTATTTTAATTCTCATGGCTGTCTATAGCAGGGGATGTCTAGAGATTGAATCTTTCCAGCTGATGGCTTATTACGCTGCAGGGATCGCTGCACTCTATACTTTAGTGTCTGGCTGTGAATACATATCGGCTAACTGGTCACATATTAAGAAGGCTTTTTCGAACTGACCTGATTGTAAATCTCTAAATACGCATCGGCAGAACGGCTCCAACTATAATCGCATTGCATGCCCCTTTCGACGATCTTACTCCATTTCGAGGCGTCTTTATAGTATTTGAAAGCTCTATCCAAGGCCCAATCGACACCGGAAGTATCCGGAAAATCAAACACAAAACCGTTCCGTTCATTTTCTGGTTTTTTAGAGGTATCTACATCGAAAACCGAATCGGCCAGGCCTCCCGTGAACCGCACAAGGGGGACTGCACCGTAGCGCAGTCCAATCATCTGGCTCAGTCCGCAAGGCTCAAAAATAGAAGGGATCAAGATCATATCGGAAGCGGCATATAGCAAATGGGCGAGCTGCTCATCGTATTGCAAATGGATCAGGGCGTTTTTATTTTTGGAGAGGTCTTTTTGCAGAGTTTTAAACTGGGCGTCCGTTTCTGCATTTGATGGAGTCCCCAAAAGAACAAACTGCCCCTCTTTCTCAACCGTTTTTTTCAGACCGTATGCCATCAGTTCAGGCCCTTTTTGAGCAGCCAAGCGGCTGATCGAGCAAACAAGAGGCCCTTTCGATTCTTTGAGCCCCATTTTTTTCCTCAGTTCCGCCTTGTTCGCCAGCTTTCCTTTCTCAGCGTTCTTCACATTATATTTTACGGGAAGGAGAGGATCGGTCTCGGGATTCCAATACTCAAAATCGATGCCGTTGAGAATGCCCCGGAGCTTATTGGAATGCTTGATGAGCAGACTATTGAGTCCGCAGCCGCCTTCGACCGTTTTGATCTCTTTTTCATAAGTAGGGGAGACCGTAGTAACGAAATCGGAATATTCGATCCCGCCTTTGAGCAAGTTAAGATTAGACGGCAGGAATGGATCTTGCATTTTAGCAGGCGTTAGAAAGTCTTCCCCCCGCAGTCCCGCTCGTGTGACATTTTGCGGCGAGCATTTGCCTTGATGCTGGAGGTTGTGGATAGTCAGGACGATCCCTTTAACCCGCAGCCCCAATGGAATATACATTTCTTTATAGAGAGGGGCCACCAAAGCAGTGGGCCAGTCGTGGATATGAATAATGTCGGGATTTTTTCCCGACTTGAAAATATATTCTAAAGAAGCCCTGGAAAAATAAATAAACCTGTCGACATCGTCCGGAGAGCCATAGATCGATCCCCGGCTAAAATAATAACCCGGATGCTGCGGCTCTAGTAAAAGCACTTTTAATCCTTGGACTTCAGCAGACCAAATCGTATTATGGTACCGGTACGGTCCATCGAAGGACCACAATTCGCGGAACTCAGGTTTTAAGTTTTGCAGCTGGGTGTAGTCGAGGCAGTCGTACTTAGGGATCAGGATTTCGACGGTATGCCCTTTTTTTTGGGTCTCCCGCGCCAGGCCGAAGACAACATCAGCCAGACCGCCGACTTTGGCGATAGGGGCAAGTTCCGAAGCGATATGGATAACGTGCATGATTCCCTTCGTATTACATTTTTGAAAAAAAAGGAATAGGAACCTGAATTATGAATTTCTTTCATACAGTCTTACCGTGTTTTTCGAGCAATTTTCGGAGATTGCTCCTCGTTCATAGGATGTCTCCCAGTATGAACTCGTCGCAATCTTCAAAAATTGTCTCGAAATCCACAGCAATCCTTTATAAAATAAACCCATAACTCAGGTTAAAATGTTTCCTCTCGTGATATCTTTTTACACCAAAGACACCCCTTACCAGCTCGATGCCCATCATTTGACCGCTTCCTGCCAAAAGTTTGGCATCGAGCATCACATTGAGGGGATCAACTCGTATGGAAGCTGGGAGCTCAACTGCGCTTTCAAGCCGTTTTTTATCGCCGAGAAACTCATGGCATTTAAGCGTCCTGTCCTTTGGGTCGATGTCGATGCTGTTTTTGTGCAAAAGCCGAAATCGCTAAAAGTGTTTGAAAAAGATTTCGCTGTTTATTCTCAAGCAGACTTAAGCTATGACCATCCTTCCAAAGTCCGTTCCGGCACGGTCTTTATCAACCATACCGAAAGAGGATTTCACTTCCTGAAGACGTGGGCGCAGGAGTGCCAAACACTTCTGGTCGATCCCACGCGAACCGAAGAATTTTGGGACCAGATCGCTTTGAGAAACGTTTATCTCTCTCAGAAAAAAAATTTAGGCCGTCTTCCCCTGTCGTACATAAAAATATTAGGACATCCTGTTGACGTGAAGTGCCCTAATCCTGTTATTATTCATTGCCAAGCTTCACGGCATGCAAAAAAAGGATAAAATTATGAAAAACTGGTTTATAGGAATTGCACTACTGATTCCATCACTACTGAAAGCAGAAATTATCGAGACAGATAACATCCAAGATATCTATCCCTATGTTGAAGAAGGAACACTTGTCCTTTTGGGCATGACAGATACGATCACCGACTCATCCTTGAGTTTGGGATCTAAGCCCTGGCGTCAATATATCCGCAGAAATCTGCGGAAAGTCCAAGACCTAAATCAAGCGGGCAATCTGCATGATCAGTGGACGTATTCTGTCGCGATGCAAGTTCCGGTTAGGCCCGTGCAAAAAGAGGTCGTCGAGTGGATCGCGAAATTACAACAGCAAGACACTCCTGTTTTTTGTTTGACAGGCCGCGGAAGAAATGTCTGGTATAACACCATTGTCCAACAGGTCGATCAATTGACCGACTACCAATTAAAAAATATTGGCATCCATCTAGAGGAAACGAAAGTGCCTGAAGCATTGACGAAAGTCGATCCTCAACTGTTTCACCATGGTATTTTTTACACCGATCCTTATGACAAGGGCGCGTTTATTGAAAGAATTCTACAAGAGACAGGCTATCAGCCTAAGAAAGTCGTGGTTGTCGATGACAAATGGGACCAACTGAAAGCAGTGGAAGAAAAACTGATCGAGGCCGACATTCCCCACGTTTGCGTCCTCTATCAGCGCGCTGAAAAAGAAAGGAAAGACTTTAATCCCCTCATCACCGTGCTCCAGCTACAGGCTCTCTTTGAGACCGGCACTGTCATCACCGATGAAGAAGCCGCTGAAAAAGCCTCAAAATTAGAGAATCCCTCTGCAGATGAGCTTTTCAAGAAATTGATCGAAAAGTACGGCCATTTGAACTAAATCGTTTTAAAGACCCGGCAAGCTCTTGCCGGGTTTTTTTGCATTTGCAACAGCCACTCCCGCCTTTTGCACAACAATGATAGAAGTATTTCTTTAAATCCCCATTCTTAAAATTTTTTACATACATAAATTTTTTTATTTAAATTTTTTTCTATAAGTTACAGGATCCCTGGCCAGTTGATTTAAAATGATAGACTCGAGTAGCATAGTCGGTCTTTAGAGAATAATTTCGGATGGATTCCGTATTGTTCTTTAGCGGCTGGGGTGTCGCCAAGTGGTAAGGCAGTGGTTTTTGGTACCACCATTCGAGGGTTCGAATCCTTCCACCCCAATGTATTATAGGAAATTTTCTATGGCGGCAGACCGATCTATCGCGCTTTTTGCAGGGACATCTCATCCTGAGCTGGCCCAGCAGATAGCAAAAGAGCTCGGAATCCGTTTAGGAAAGATCCGCATTGAGACTTTTCCAGATGAAGAGATAGGCATTCAAATTTTAGAGAATGTCCGCGGAAAGGATGTTTTCGTTTTGCAAACGATCGCACGGCATCCCAACCTCTATCTCATGGAATTGCTCATTATCGTGGACGCTTT
>Ga0182024_10007611_pt1 | contig 23299 bp, 16 predicted proteins | sample P32metaG_FD_120480 | JGI IMG/M metagenome (GOLD analysis project Ga0182024, IMG submission 120480) | Permafrost microbial communities from Stordalen Mire, Sweden - P3-2 metaG (Illumina Assembly) | ecosystem: Environmental > Terrestrial > Soil > Wetlands > Permafrost | place: Sweden: Stordalen... | reverse complement strand
TGGAATAATTGCGGTGCGCTTCACCGGGTCGTTCCCTACGATCGGAACTCCGGACGCATGATGCATCGCACGTCGTTAGCGGGCATGGAGGCGGTGGCCTGACACGGCTGCTTCACAGCGGGGCAGTCGCTGGGAGCTACGTTGGCTAAGCCTGCTCATATCGTCGTCTGCGCCTTCTGGTATTTGTCCTGTTGCGGAGCGGCACTTGCATCCGGTGTCGGGGCAGGGGAGAACTGGGTCACGCACGGTGGCGACACCGATGAGACCGATTACAGCAGGCTGAAAGCCATCGACACCGGCAACATTGACCGGCTGGGCCTCACATGGTCGGTGGATATCCCCAACGAAGCAGCACTGGCGGGAACACCGCTGGCCATCGACGGGGTTCTGTACTTCACCGGCGATCACGCAGCGATCTACGCGGTTGACGCAGTGAGCGGCAAGCTGCGGTGGAAGTTCGATCCGAAGGTATGGGAGTACAACGCGCCTGCTCTGACCTGGCATTACGGTGTCAATCATGGTGTCGCCTACGCTGATGGTCGTCTGTTCGTTCTGGCCATGGACGGGCGCCTGTTCGCAGTGAGTGCTAGGGGCGGCCAGGAGCTTTGGCATGTCGATACCCTGGCTCCGGGTGACAAGCGCTACATGAATGGCGCGCCCCGGGTATTCAACGGCAAGGTGATCATCGGCAATGGCGGAGCGGATGTCGGTGCGCGCGGCTATGTCACTGCCTACGACGCGGCGAATGGCCAACAGCGCTGGCGATTCTATGTAACACCAGGGTCGCCCGAGGAGAACCGGGGGGACCCGGCCATGGAGCGGGCGGCAACAACATGGGGCGGCGAATACTGGAAGACAGGCACCGGCGGAGGACCATGGGACAGCATCGTATTCGACACGGCGCTGAACCAAATCTATCTGGGCACGGGCAATCCGGCCGGCACACCACCCGATGTCAGAAGTCCCGGCGGCGGCGACAACCTTTATACCTGTTCCATCGTCGCACTGAATGCCGATTCCGGGAAATACGTCTGGCATTATCAGCTGAATCCACGCGACGCCTGGGACTATGACGCGACGGAGCAGATCACCCTGGCGGAGTTGGTGATTGACGGTCGGCGCCGCAAAGTCTTGATGCAGGCGCCAAAGAATGGGTTCTTCTACATCATTGATCGCAGAAGCGGTCAACTGCTGTCAGCGCAGAAGTTCGGCAAAGCCACGTGGGCGGATCGCATCGACCTGCAGAGCGGCCGTCCGGTGGAAGCGGCACACATCAGAGAGCCCGATGCGGACCTATGGCCGAGTGCGAATGGAGCTCACAGCTGGCAGGCGATGTCATACAGCCCGCTGACCGGCCTGGTCTATATCCCAGCGATGCAAATGGGCGTGCACTTTGATCACCCGGGCGGCATGGGAAGTCGCATCGTCAGGGCCGACGACCGCGACGGCCGAGGCGCGTTGATTGCCTGGGATCCGCTGCATGCACGGCAGGCGTGGTACGTGCAGTATCAACAGTTCTTCAACGGCGGCACCCTCGCCACCGCGGGAAATCTGGTATTCCAGGGAACTGCAGACGGCTATCTGTCCGCCTACGATGCGACAAGTGGTAAACGGCTCTGGCACTTCTATGCCGGACTGGGAATCATCTCCGCGCCGATCAGCTACGCGGTTGGCGGCAGACAATATGTATCCGTGTTGACCGGCTACGGCGCTTCCGCTGGCGCGGCGAGTCTGACGCGGGTCGGATGGCGATTCACGACGCCACGCCGCCTCCTGACTTTCGCCCTCAACGGGAAGGCGTCGCTGCCCTCCATGGCGATGCCGGATCTGGCCGTTCACGCGCTCGATGATCCGTCCATCGCAATCGATCCTGTGCAAGTGGAGGCCGGCGCACGCCTTTATGGGCGCTGCAGAAACTGTCACGGAGGCGACCTTGCCTCCGCTGGCTCAGCGCCGGATCTGCGGGAGTCAGCCGTCGCGATGTCCACGGACAGCCTGTGGACGGTCGTTCATGACGGCGCTCTGATCCAGATGGGAATGCCGCGCTTTGACGACCTGACACGCGACCAGGTGGCGCAGCTCTTTGCCTTCATCCGGAACGGCGCTCGGAAAGCGTCGGCAGAAAAGAATCCGCCATTATGACTTTAGACGACATAGCGACGAGCAAGGAGGTCTGAGCTTGATGTCGATTCCATTTGATGGACAGGTAGTGATAGTGACCGGCGCGGGTCAGGGACTCGGACGAGAGTACGCGCTGGAGCTTGGACGTCGCGGCGCCTTGGTTGTCGTAAATGATGTCGCCGGGCTGGACAGCCCGGACGGAGCCGCTGCCGACACGGTCGTGGGCGAGATCGAGGCTGCGGGGGGCAAAGCCGTAGCCTCCCATGACTCGGTGGCGACGCCAGAAGGTGGCAAGGCTATCGTGGACCATGCGCTCGATAGTTTTGGTACCGTTGATGCCGTAATCCACAATGCCGGCGTGTGGCGACACAAGCTCTACCACGAGATGACTCCGGATCAGCTCGATCCCGTGCTCGATGTTCATTTGCGTGGCGCGTTTTTCGTGACGCAGCCGGCCTGGTCGATCATGAAGGCGAAGGGCTACGGAAGAATTGTCCTGACGAGTTCGAGCACTGGCGCGTTCGGTCGGGAATCGGGGACCAATTATGCGGCCGCCAAGGCAGGAATGTTTGGCCTCGGCCGAGCGCTGGCGTTGGAAGGCGCACAATTTGGAATCAAGGCCAATTGCATTCTGCCCGTTGCCCCCTTTCGTAAGCGAGGGCCCGTGCCCGCCGGACTGATCGAGCGGCTCAATAATGCGGGATTACCATCGGAGGACGCCGGGCCGGAACTCGTTGCGCCGATGGTCGTGTATCTTGCCAGTGCCGCCTGCGCCGTAAGCGGAGAAGCGTTCTCAGCCGGTGGCCGCCGATACGGGCGCGTATTCATTGGCGTGGCGGATGGCTGGCTCAGCCCAAAGGGCGCTTACGCCACCGCGGAGGACATCGAGGCGCATCTCTCTGAAATCGAGGATCTGAGCAGCTATGCGCTACCGGCTTCGTCGTGGGACGAACTGCACGATATCGGACGGCTGCGCAATAGCCGACAGGCCATCCTGAATCGTGCTGACAAGTAACGTAAGAGGATTGGGGGTCGGACTGTGGGCAGACGTACGTCGTGCTGCCGGCGGCGGGGTATACTTGCGTGTCAGTCGACCGAACGAGAGTGTGTCATATGAAAATGAACGACATGGTGATCATCAGCGTTGACGATCACATCACCGAGCCGGGAAACGTATTCGACAACCAGCTGTCCGGTCAGGCCAAGGCGACGGCACCGACGCTCAAGGTCAAACACGATGGCGCGAACTACTGGGAATATCAGGGTAAGAAGATCCAGTCGGTGGCGCTCAATGCCGTAGCTGGTAGAGTGCGCGAGGAATATGGCATGGAGCCGACGGCGCTCGAGCAGCTGCGTAAAGGGTGCTGGGATGTCGACGCCCGTGTGGACGACATGAACGTGAATGGCGTCGCGGCCTCGCTCAACTTCCCGAGCTTCGCGGGCATTGATGGCGGCCTGTTTATCAGTGCACCGGATAAAGCGCAGGCGATCGTTCACATGCGCGCTTACAACGACTGGCACATCGACGAGTGGTGCGGCGCGCACCCTGGCCGATTCATTCCACTTGGCATTCTGCCGCTGTGGGATCCGCAGGAGACCGCAAAGGAAGTGACGCGGCTGGCAAACAAGGGCTGCCACGCCGTCACCATGAGCGACAACCCGACCTTTCGCAAGCTGCCCAGCATCCATAGCGACTATTGGGAGCCGTTATGGAAGGCGCTGGTCGAAAATGATACGGCGATCTGCTTGCACATCGGCACCGGGAATATGTCGCCGCACTGCTCGCCCGAATCACCGATCGAGGTGAATATCGCCACCATGCCGATGGCGGTGGCATTTGGTGCAGCCGATTGGTTGAATCTGGCTGCGCTGCAGCGTTATCCGACGATGAAGATCTGCCTGTCAGAAAGCGGCATTGGTTGGATCCCCTATCTCATGGAGCGGGCCGACTACAGCCATGAGCAGCATCATGTGTGGACGCATTCGAATCAGTACTTCGGCAACGAAAAGCCCAGCGAGATATTCAAGCGTCATTTCTCATCCTGCTTCATTGACGATGCCTACGGACTGCGCAATATCGATCTGATCGGCGAGGACAATGTCTGCTACGAAGTGGACTATCCGCACTCGGATGCACCCTGGCCGCATGCGCCGGAGATCCTGTGGAAGTCGGCCCAACACTTGACGGATGAGCAGATCGACAAGATTACCCACCGTAACGCCATGCGGCTCTACAGCTTCGATCCGTTCAAGGGTCAACAGCGCACGGAGCTCACGGTGGGGGCGCTGCGCGCCAAGGCGAAGGCCGACGGTGTCGACACCACGCTCATCTCAACCGGCGGTTCCACGCCGCTGGCGCCGGGCGAGAAGCCACGTCCGGTTACCTCAGCCGATGTCATTGCGATGTATGCGAAGCACGCGGACACTGCCTGACAATAACCGAACTTGGGGGACGCAGGTATGACATTGCCGATAGATCTTGCCGGCAAGACCATTCTGGTCTGTGGCGTACACAAAGGCGGTATGGGCGGAGCGACGTGCCGCCAGATCGTGAAGGCGGGAGGTTCCGTGATCGCACTCGACAAGGAGCAAACCTATGTCGAGGAGATTGCTGCGGAGGTGAAATCAGCCGGTGGCAGGATCCATACCCACGTCGCGGATCTGACGGACGCTGGACAATGCGAGCGGGTGATCCCATCGGTCATCGAAAAGTTCGGTGAGATTGACGGCATTGCCAATGTAGCAGGCGGCACGCGTGCGGAAGAGTGGGTACCGCTCGATGAAACGTCCGGCGACAGCTTCTTACTGACGCTCGGACTCAATTTCGCCTACGTCTTCTACTTGTGCCGTGACGCAGCCAGGCATTGGATCGACACGGGACGGAAGGGCGCTATCGTCAACGTCGGTTCGGTCAGCGCAAAGGACGCCGCCCCCTGGCACGGGCCTTACGGTGCAGCCAAATCAGCGCTTATCGCACTGACGCGAACCATGGCGAATGAATGGCACGAGTTCGGCATCCGCGCCAATTCCGTCTCGCCAGGCGCCGTGATGACCGAGCGAGTCATCGTCAAAGCTGGTGCGATGTCTGACGCCGCCAAGGCCAGCAGGGATCCCTCCGCAAAAGTCATCCTATCCGACGCCGTCGAAATAGCGAACACCATCACCTTTCTGCTGTCTGATCTGGCCTCAGGTATTTCCGGCCAGAACATCACTGTCGACCGCTCATTGAGCACGAAGTTCTGCGGTGGAGCACGCAGGAGTCGCGCAGAAGCTCAGGCGGCAAAGCAATCAACCGGGTAGAAGCGCGGCTTGCCCAGCTCTGCTGTCTGCGGCCGGCCGCGCCATCGCGCACGCAGGGGATTTCCGATATGGATTTGAGGTGCGCGTCGCGAGGCAGGCGACCCGGATGAAGCCAGCTCCGATTCCCGAAGCATCGGCGAATTTGAGGGCGCGAGTCGCCGGCGTACTCTATGTCCTGTGCATCGCCTGCGGCTTCTTTGCGGAACTCGTGGTGCGCGCGAAGCTCATCGTACCCGCGGATGCGGCGGCCACGGCGGCGAACATTTTGGCGTCACCGGGACTATATCGCCTTGGATTCTTCGCGGACGTGATAGCGATGGCGCTCGGTGTCGTGAGCGCCGTGATCATGTACACGCTGTTCAAAGCCGTGAGTCGGACCTTGGCATTGACCGTGTTGATGTTCGACATCATCAGCAACACCATCTCGATTTGCGGCGCGGTACTGCTGTTCGGACCCTTGATGATCTTGCCGGGCGATGTTTACCTGGCGGTATTTCCGGCGGCCGAACTCTCGTCGCTCGCGCTCCTGTCGGTCAAGATGTACGAGCTGACCTATGCGATGAACCTGGCCTTCTTCAGTGTCTCGTGCCTCCTGACGGGTTACCTGATCTTCCGCTCGACGTTCCTGCCCAAGATCATCGGGGTGTTGCTCGCGCTCGCGGGCGTTTGCTACCTGATCAACAGTTTTGTCGACTTCATGCCGAAGGGTTACGGCGACTCTCTGTTTCCGTGGATTCTTATGCCGAGTCTGGTCGGAGAATCGATTCTCGCGCTCTGGCTCCTCCTCATCGGCGTGGATTCTTCGAAATGGAACGAAATCGCCGCAGCGCGGCGCGGCTGAAACTCTATGATATTTCGCGGCGTCTCGCACTCGTACGGCCACGTGGATCGCCGTGCTTTTTTGGGCGCTTGCGCGTTCGGCCAGCAGAATTGATCTTACCTAGATATATTTGCTCGAGCGCGAGCACGGCACAGCCTTTGCGATAGTAAGCGACGTCGTCAATCAGCTTGAACTGAACCTCGGTTTTCGCTGCGAACGCAGGTAAGGTCTGCGATTTCAGTGCCGCAGAAAAGGCGTCCGATATTAAAGGTATGAAGTCCGCATCGAACGCCATCACGATGAGGCGCCGCGGATTGCGCTCGTGAAGCATGTTCGCGGCAGCCGTGCCAAGCAACGCGCCTGCCTGATGAAATACTTTCCGTGCCAGAGGGTCGCCTCGGCGAGCCTGGGCGGCAAAATCCTTGAAGCTCTCGACAAGCGTCTCCAGCGGGACGGCCTCGCCACGAAGCTCGGATATTTGAGATACGATGCCAAACATGCTGCAATACGTGGCGAGGCACCCCCGCGCCCCGCAGTAACATGTCCTGCCTTCGCCGGAAACAATTTTGACATGCCCAAGTTCGGAGTTGATGCCGAGCGCACCGCTCCAAAGCATGCCGTCGACATAGTGTGCTGACCCTAAGCCCCGATCGATCACGATCACGCTGAAATCATCGAGTTGCTCGGTTTCATCGCCAAACCAATGCTCGGCCCGCGCAATAAGGTTGGTGTTGTTGTCGATGACGACCGGAATTTTCAGCCGCTCTTCGATCAATGCGGCGACCGGCACTTCCCGATCTGGATAAGTGACAAGCCAGTGCACGACGCCTCTTAGATTGTCGACGATGCCATGGATGAGGATTGCGATGCGGGCGACGTCGGAGCGGGCCACGGAGCCGGCCCTCAGGGTTGCATCAATGGCGCGGGCGAGGCGTCGAGCCCAACTGGCCAGCAATCGAGGGTGAGGGATTTGGACCTCGCGGCTAAATACTACATCTCCCCTGAGATCAACTATCTCGATCACAAAAGAGTTGCTTGCTGCAGCGAAAACGCTGACTACGTGTGCAGCTTTGGCGTTGATTTGCAGTTCCACGCGCGGCCTTCCGAAGGATTTTTGTGCAGGCTTTCCTTCGGTGAGAATTTTCCGGTGTACCAGATCTGCCGTGAGCTGCGTGATCGTCCCGGCGGCGAGGCCCGTGATCCTTACCAAATCGGTACGCGCGACGGGCTCTGCCCGCCGAATCGCCTTAAGGAGGCGCATGCGATTGAATTCGTAGTCGCTAATTCGCATTGCTCGAATGTTCCCGAAGTCTTGCCCGGATCTTAGGGCAGACTTATTTCATACAGTGAGAAAAGTTTGACCTGGATCGCTTGATTGGCTATGTTGCCTCTAGATAACTAGGAACCGTGCTTCGCGGGCGCGTAATGGTAACGTCCAGCGCCGGGCACATTCGAATAATTTTGGGTCGGGGAGTAACCGCGGGACCCAACAGCGAGAAACGAACCGTGCTGAGAATACGTCCGGGATCTGATCAAAGCGTTGATCGCAGCAAGCGCTTGGGTACACTTTGGGGTGGCGTCGGCCTCGTCATCGTCCTGGCGCTCACGTTGAGTGTCGGGCGGGCGAAAGAAGCAGCGGCTCCTGCCTCGCCTAAGTCTCAAGCAGCGGCACTTCCGGCGGTGCCGGCCGGGGTATCCGCGGACCCGCTCTTTTCGCAACCCTACATCGACACGGACGAGGTACGTGATGTGCCGACGCGGCACCGATACGTCCACGGGGGATTCAAGGACTCGGGGCTGTGCTTCTCATTCTACTTCCCCGATAAGAGCGCGTATCAGGGGCACTTCTTTCAGTACGTGACCCCCGTTCCTGACAGTGAGACTCTATCCCAGGGACAGCAGGGTGAAAGCGACAAGATCGGCTTCGCTGTCAGTCATGGCGCGTACTTTGTGGAGACCAATGGCGGCGGTGCCGGCGTGAGCGCCGGCCCGGCTTTTGCGGCCGACCCGTCGATCGGCGGCTACCGCGCCAACGCAGCCGCTGCGCAGTTCTCGCGAGTGGTGGCCATGCAGATGTACGGCACGAAGAAGCCGTTTGGATACGCCTTCGGTGGCAGTGGGGGAGCCTACCGAACCGTCGGCGGTACGGAGAACACCGCGGATATCTGGCAAGGTGCCGTGCCGTTTGTCATGGGTACGCCGATGGCGGCACCCTATACCTTCACTTCGGCGCTCTACGCAGTTCGTGTTCTCGGCGACAAGCTGCCGGGGATCATCGATGCGCTGGATGCCGGCGGCAGCGGTGACATGTACTCCGGTCTTAGCGATGAGCAGCGCGCGGCACTTAAAGAATTAACCTTACTGGGTTATCCGTTGCCGGCCTGGAAGGCGCAACTGCACATCGGTTTAGGCGCGTTCCCGGTGCTCTATCCGGGCATGCTGGCGGCTGATCCCGGCTACTTCACTGACTTTTGGATGCAGCCTGGCTATGAGGGTGCGAAGCCACCGCCCTCGCTGTTGGAAGCGAGGATCCAGCACAAGACCAGCATTGCCAAGATCATCATGGCTGCCGATGCAGATGCCATGGGTGTGAAGTTCATTCCGGGCATGGGCCAGGCGCATGGATTGGCTGAGAACGGCTGGCAGGCGCAGTTCGGGCCGGACGGCGGTCAGTTACCCGTGGCTGTCGCGCTCGAGAGCATGCCATCGAAGAAATTTCTGGGAACCGACGTTTTCGTCGATACAGGCGCGGGTTCCGGCAAGCGTCTTCCCGTCCAGCGCTTTCAGGACAGCATCTTGGTATTGGCTTCCGGCGGTGGTGACTTCATCGGCAAACTGAAAGTGGGCGATCAGGTGACGATCGACAATCGCAACTATCTTGCGGCGCAGACTTATCACCGCCATCAAGTGCCGACGCCCGAATACTATCCGTGGAATCAATTTGGCGCAGCGGATGGTAAGCCGATTTATCCGCAGCGGGCCATCCTGCTTGGGCCACAGTTCGCGCTGGGTGCGGCGGGCAGTGTCCCGACCGGAAAATTCCACGGCAAGATGATCCTTGTCGAGAATCTTTACGACGGTGCAGCGTGGCCCTGGGGTGCCGACTGGTACTTGACCAAGGTGAAGGAGAACCTTGGCAGCGCGTTCGATGCGAATTTCCGGCTCTGGTACACCGACCATGCCAATCATGGCGATTTCACCAAGCAGATGGATCCGGACGATACGATCAGTTACCTGGGCGTACTGCAGCAGGCGCTGCTCGACTTGAGCGACTGGGTGGAGAAAGGCGTGTCCCCGTCCGCTTCCACCAGCTACAAAATCGTGGACAGCCAGGTCGTCGTGCCGGCGAAGGCGGCTGCGCGTCGCGGAATCCAACCGGTTGTCGCAGTGCGTGCGAACGGCGCCATGCGGGCGCAGATCAAGGCGGGCGAGTCAGTCAATCTCACCGCGACTGTTGAAGCGCCTCCGGGCACGGGAAAAATCCTTGCGGTCGAGTGGGATTTCGAGAGCAACGGCAAATTCGAACCTGCCGCAGGCATGACGCGCGCGGCAAGCGCCACGGCCGCAGTCAAAGCGACGCATATGTATGCGGCGCCGGGTACTTATTTCGTCACGGTACGGGGGGTCTCGCAGCGGCAGGGCAATGCCGACACGGCCTATACCCGCATTCAGAATCTTGGTCGCGCGCGCATCGTGGTGCAGTAACGGCGCGATCCATACAAGGGGGAGTGGGCGAATGAACGACAAGAAATCTGGTGGACGCTTTTTCTCAACTAACGCCGCGTTGATTTTGGCGCTGCCCATATGGGCAATGGCACAGTCCAGCCTCGGCGCGGACACGGTGGCTGCTGACGACACGTCAAACAAACAGGACTCACTCAACGAAATAGTCGTTACCGGCACGTTGATTCGCGGTGTGGCGCCGGTCGGCACCGAGTCCATCAATTTATCAGAGAAGGACATCGAAGCGACCGGCGCCGTCACCACCGCGCAGCTTCTGCAAGAGATTCCGCAACTCGGTTCGTTCAATACGCTGCAATTTCCAGCGGCCGCCGGCAATACCACCACTGTCAACCGCCCAAACTTACGCGAGTTACCGGGCGCCACCACCGCGGGCGGTTCAACCACACTGGTCCTCCTAGACGGTCATCGTATGGTCGGCATGGGCGTCACGTCCACGACCCCGGACCCGGACGTCATCCCGCCTGGCGCGATCGAGCGCATCGACATCGTTCCCGACGGAGGGTCCGCAACCTATGGCGCCGACGCCGTGGCCGGCGTGATCAATTTCGTTACGCGGCGTACCTTCGACGGCGTCAAGATCGATGCGCAGTACGGTATCGGCGATCAATATCACCAGTGGGATACAAACCTAACAGCAGGCACCGTCTGGGACGGCGGCGGCGCTTACTTTTCCTATAATCACTCTTATCACGACGATATTCTCGGCGGCGACCGGAGTTACGTGAAGGCATTTCCGGACATGAACGGCAACCTGGCCCTCACGTGCAACCCCGGCAATGTCCAGGTGGGCAATGCGATTTACGGGTTGCCATTTACCGGCGCGACCGCCGTGGCCAAACCGAACCAGTGCAACAACGCCCTAGCCAGCACCATCTATCCGAGCGAGCGTCGAGATTCAGTTTTCGGCCGATTCGCCCAGGACATCGGTCCAGTGGTGAAAGTCGATGTCACGGCTTATTTCACCGAGAGCCTCGTTGGCGTTGAAAACGGACCCTACCAGGCATATTCACCGTTGACCGTGACACCGGCGAGTCCGTTCTTTGCAGAGCACCAGATAGGCACCGAGACCTCGCAGAGCCTCTATTTCCAAATCGCTGGACCCGGGATCGGGGCGCAACAGGTTAAACTCGACACTTTCGGCATCACGCCGACGGTGTCTGCTGATCTGGGCGCGGGTTGGCAGATGCGCCTGCTCACCAACTTTGGCGAGAGCACGACCACAAACCAGGCTCAAGCGGCGAACACGGCTGCGTTGAACAATGCCGTCAACGCCGGTTTGTTCAACCCCTATGACCCGGCTTCGAGCTCGCCCGCCGGACTCGCTGCGATCAACAATTTTCAAACCTACGGCCATGCCTTTCAGCGCTTGGAAGATGTACGCCTGATTGCCGATGGTGAGCTCTTCCACCTTCCCGCCGGAGGAGTAAAGGTTGCCGTAGGCGGCGAGTATTACGATGAAGTGTATTCTTCGCAGACGGGCACTCAGGTACCCGGCACACAGGGTACCGGGTATGCCGGACTTTCGATCGATGGGACGCAAATCGTTCCGCCAGACACCCCATTGAACAGCGTCGATCTCTCGCACCATGTGAGATCTGCATTCGGGGAAGTGGACCTGCCGATATTCAGTTCTCTCAATGCGCTGCCGGGCCTGCAACAGTTGACGCTCTCGGCCGAAGGTCGCTGGGACGAGTACAGCGATTTTGGCCGCACGCTCAATCCCAAGTTTGGCTTCACGTGGAAGCCGCTGCAGTCCCTCTCGATACACGGCTCCTGGGGAACATCGTTCAATGCACCGAGCCTTGCTGATTCGCAAAAGGCCGACATTTCGACGCTGTTTGTTTTGCCGGAATCCGCCTTTGGTCCGACCGGAAATCTGCTGGCCTCGGGCGGCGGCAAGTATCCAAATCCCGTCAATGGCGCCAATTCGCTGTATCCGTTTCCCTTGGTTTACGTCTCGCGCGGCAATGCGCCGAATATCCAACCGCAAACCGCCCGAACGTCATCGCTCGGATTCGATTTCACGCCGCCCATCCTGCCGGAGTTAACCGTGGGCGCGACCTGGTGGCGCATTGATCTCAAGGGGGTCATCGGGCTGCCTCCTGCCCAAAATGCGCAGTTGGTTTATGGCGAATACCCTTCAGTTGTCACGATAAATCCGAGCAACGCGCTGCTGAATCAGCTCGCAGCCTCGGCCAATTCAATTCCGATTCTTCAGCCCTGCAACAATGCGCCGATCAATTGCACCGTCTACGCCTATGTCAACGATGACAAGCAGAATCTCGGTGACTACTACGTTGATGGCGTTGACTTCAAAGCGCGCTATCTGCATCCGACGGGTTTTGGTTCGTTCAGCTTGGCCATCAATGGGACCTACGATCTGGAGGCGAAGGAGAGGTCGTCATATCTGGTGCCCTTCATCGATCAGCTGCCCGACAACGAGTCGCGTCTGTCGTTGCAAGTCATAGGCGGCGTGCAGATCCATGATCTACTCGCGCAGGTAACCTGGGATCACACTGGGGGCTACCCATTGAGTCCCGCCGTCGGCTATGTGACTCAGACGAGTGTCAGCGCGTTTGACGTGGTCAACCTGTTCTTTAAGTACGACCTCAAGCTCGATGACTGGCTGAAGAACACCTCGTTCACGCTGAACATCGACAATATCGCCAATGCTTCGCCGCCCGAGTTTCGCGAGCGTCAGGATACGATCTTGTTCCAGCAAGGCTTCATCAACGGGGCGACACTGGGACGTGTGTTTCAGTTCGGGGTCAGCAAGAAGTTTTGATGGGACAGATTAGATGTGCGACAAACAAGCGAACTACGCGCTAGCGCGCCTATTTCGCGGCGGTGTCGAACAGAGACCTGCCTGATTCCCTACTCATGAGGCTCTAGCCAAGCGCCTCAGTAGCTGCAACACTCCGCCAAAGTCGGCGCGTATTGCGGCCGGCGGGATAGGAGAATGCCGTGCTGCAAGCCGACACTGTTGGCAAATCTGCGCCGCCTAACGATCCGCGCGCAGTGCGGATGGGCGCCATCGCGTGGCTGTCGCACAACATCATCATCGGCAGCATCTTCGGTACTGCCGGCGTGCTGCTCATCCCGCTGCAGGATCGCCTTCACGTCTCGCGCGGACTGGCCTCGATCGGCGTTCCGATGGTCATAGTCGGTTCGGCAGTTCTTGCTTCGGTCGCCGGAGTACTGGCCGCGCGCTATTCGCTGCGCCGACTGCTGGCGGTCTCGGGCGTCCTAATGTTACTCGCGTGGCTGATCCTCGCCTTCGCCCATTCGTACTGGCTGTTTCTGTTCTCCTATGCGCTGCTTCTGGGCCCGGCGATGGCGGTCGGCGGCTCGGTCCTGCCGCCAACGCTCGTGACCCGCTGGTTCCAGCGCCACCGAGGTCTTGCGATCGGAATCGTTCACCTGCCCATCGTGATCACGATTATGCCGCTCGCAGCGAGCCTGGTGATCAGCCAGTTTGGGGTGACCGCACTGTTCCTTGCCCTCGCCGTGTTCGCGGCGGTGACGCTGATACCAGGCTCCCTAGCGCTGATCGAATACCCGCCAGGCCACGATCCTCGCCAGTACGCCAATGAGACGGCGGCGGAGCGCAGCACGCGGGGCGCACCAGCGGCAGAACCGATCTTCACCGTGCCCCAGCTACTGCAGAATCTGCGATTCTGGCTACTCGCGCTGGCCGTGGGGGCGGTTAACACGAGTTCGGTCACGCTCGCTGCGCACCTTCCGGCGATGGGTGCCGCCTGGGGCTACGCTCCGACATCCGCCGCGGCGCTCGCCTCGGTCATGTCGCTGGTGGGCATGGCCGGTTCGATCTTATTCGGTTTCGTTGCTGACAAGATCGGCGGTGCACGTACTCTCGCGCTGATCGCCTTCGACGATGTCATCCTTTGGGCACTGCTCCTGACGGATCTGCCGTATACCGCACGGGCAGTCGTCATCGGGCTCATCGGGATGCATGGTTCGGGGGCAATCCCGGCGATCAGCAAGGCAATGGCCTCTGCCTTCGGCGAAGCGAGCTTCAGCCGCGCCTTCGGTCTCGCCTCGACCGCCACGCTGCCGTTGATGATCGCGTCGGTGTTCGGCTTTGGCGTGATCTTCCAGACAAAGGGCAGCTACGCCGCCGGGATCGTGGCGATGATCGCTTATTTCGTCGTCGTGATTCCCCTGGCGATCGTCGCCGGACGTCGCACACCGATGTCTTTGGGCATCACTAATCCCGCCTGATTTTGGCCAGCGGCATACTAGACCTGCATCAACGAAAATCGAGGGCACGTGTTCGAAGCCTAGCGTCAACCGGGGGGAATCACGTCATGACGCATCGCGTAGTTATCGTCGGAGCCGGATTCGGCGGATTAGCGGTGGTACACGGGTTGAGCGGTGCCGGCGTGAGCATAACAATAATCGATCAGCGCAATCACCATCTATTCCAACCGCTTCTCTACCAGGTAGGAACCGCCACGCTCGCGACCTCGGAGATCGCCTGGCCAGTTCGGCAGTTACTGCGCAAGCGCCGCGACGTGACGACCCTTCTCGGCGTGGTGACCGGGCTCGATACCGCCAAACGAGTCGTTATGCTCGAGGATGGCGCCGGGGTACCGTACGACACCCTGGTATTTGCGACCGGCGCGCGCCATGCTTACTTCGGACACGACGAGTGGGAACCGTACGCGCCAGGCCTGAAGACCCTGGAGGATGCGACCACGATACGGCGCCGGGTCCTGTTGTCATTCGAACAAGCGGAGCGCGAATCGGACGTTACGAAGCGCGCGGCGTTGCTGACATTCGTCGTGGTGGGGGGCGGCCCCACCGGCGTCGAATTGGCCGGTGCGATCGCCGAGCTTGCGCACGTCAATTTGCCCGGCGAATTTCGCCACATCGACACTCGCAAATCCCGAGTGATGCTGATCGAGGCGGGTCCGCGCATCTTGCCCAGTTTTGAAGAAGACCTGTCTTCGTACGCGCACAAGGCCCTCGTACGGCTGGGCGTCGAGGTTCAGGTGGGCGCCGCGGTGCGTGAATGCAATGGCGAGGGAGTGGTTTATGGCGATCAGATTCTGCCTGCGAAGGTGATTCTATGGGCTGCCGGTGTGCGTGCGTCCGCCGCCGCCGCGTGGGCGGAGCTGCCCGCCGATGGTGCCGGGCGGGCCAGAGTTGAGAGCGATTTGACCGCGCCCGGGCGGCCAGAGATCTTCGTGATCGGCGATACGGCCACGATCAATGCATGGCACGGCAAGCCAGTGCCCGGAATTGCGCCCGCGGCCAAGCAGCAGGGCGTACATGTTGCAGCAACGATCAAGGCGCGGCTCAGGGGCGATGTCGCCAGCAAACCCTTCGTCTACAGGCATTCCGGAAATCTGGCAACCATCGGAAGACGGGCCGCGATCATCGACTTCGGCTGGATCAAATTTCGCGGGTGGTTAGCCTGGTGGATCTGGGGACTCGCTCACATCTACTTTCTCATTGGCGTACGCAATAGGTTGGCGGTAGCTTTAAGCTGGTTATGGATTTACGCCACGGGCAGCCGCAGCGCTTATTTGATTACGCAAGCCGAACATCGGCCTAAAGCAGGCCCTTAAGGATCGAAAAACTCATGCTTGCAAGCGCTCTACGGCTATATTAGTTGGCATGAATCATAAATCATCGGTCCGTGAACGCGTTTTCACCGAATTGCGCAAGGTGGCGCTTCCCGACAGCCGCTTCCACTACGATTTTGGCGAGTTCATCGCAGATTTCGCGGGCAGCGACCGGGCCATCGACGCCCTGATGGGGCACCGGTTCTATCGCGACGCGAGCACACTCTTCATTACCCCCGACAATTGTCTCGAGCAATTGCGCTACCGAACGTTGTTGGACGGCAAGTGCATTCTAATGACCACCTATTCGATCAAGCGCGGCTTTTGGCTGCTCGATCCCGCCCGAATACCCGAGGAAAAATTACTGTATGCCGCGACTCTCGACGGTATGGAGCGCGTCGGCGTACCAGTTACGCTCGCGGATATCCGGAACCGGTACAAGTCTGTCGACTACATGGTCACAGGTACGGGGGCAATCAACGAAGAGGGCATTCGATTCGGCAAGGGGCATGGTTTCTTTGATGCCGAATGGGGGATGTTGTACCGCATCGGCGTAATCACCGCCGCCACCCCCGCGGCGGCGGTCGTCCACGATTGCCAGGTTTTGCGTGAGACTTTGTACCCAGAGGTGTTCGACACCGTCGCCGATGTGATTTTTACGCCCACACGCGTCATCGATGTGGCTGAACCGCATAAGCCGACCTGCGGCATCGTCTGGAATTTGCTGGATCCGCATATGCTCGACACCATTCCGCCCCTGCAAGAACTAAAGGAGATCGAACCGTCACTACAAGCGACGACGCGCAGAGGAAGACTCTAGCCGCAGGCGCCCCCCTGTCATCTGGACGGCGTCCAATTTCTGTATCCCTCCCAGGAGGGCTCCCCGGAGACGGTGTCAAAAACCGTGCCCTTGGCGTTAAAGATCGTACCAACGTCGAAAACCGTGCACGGCATAGTCACGCCGGCGGTACGGTCGATGAACCGATCCTCATCTTCCTCAAATAGGTGCTTTATGCCGGGCGTGTCCATGATTCGGTAAATCTCATAAAGATTTTCTTCTCGAGGCAAGATCCATTCAGACAGCAGGTCCCATTGCCACGCCATCGGGCCGAAGCCAGTGTCCGGCTTTCGAGAATCGCCCCCGCCCATGACAATCTTTACGTAGTTTCGGCGGTACTCGCTGAAGAGGTGCCCGCAGAACTTGAGCGCCATCGCCGCATGGGACCGTTCAAAATGCTCACGGAACTGCTCGTGAGTCAAATGACCCTTTCGTTTGACGAGATGGATGACCTTGTACATACGGCACTGATTCAATGCTTATCGAGCGTCGAATTGACGCTTTGTGTGGCTGTGTCTACTACGAAGGCGGGAATAGCCTTGATCCGGTATTGGGTTGATATGGACGAGCACTGTCCGGTTTTGAGGTCGCAATCGCCGTCGGCCAACTCCTTCATCGCATAGTACGCGCCGTTGCAGGTATGTCCCAAAACGCGGGCCTGACCGATCGACGAGACCGTTCTTAGTCGCAGAGGCGCGGGGTCCCCTTTAGCGTCTTTTCCACTGCGAAATCCATATTGAAAGTCGTACAGGTCTTCGATGGGAGTATACCCACCCAAAATTCCCTCCATACCACCGTCCGGCGTTAATGTCATGCGCAGCCGCGCTTTCTTCAGCGGACGCTCAAGATGAATACTGTTAACGATCCAATGGAACCGAACATCAATCGGGTCCGTGGTTAGCACGCCGTTCACGATGCGCCCATGCGCGGTCGCGCGAAAGCGCGGATCCTGGTCTGCCGCGTACGTGGCGTTTTGTAGCGCCTCGCGCGTAGGGCTGAGTTGGATCGGATCGGCATTAGCGTAGATACCAACCTCGACATCTTTGGCATTGTGCAGGTCGCCTGCACCCTTCAACGTCAACAAGATGCCCCAAGAGCCGGTATACATCTCTATTTCGAAAGTGTTGGATTGGCCGGTCGATTGAAAGGATTTGCTGCACCCCACCAATCGGTAAAATTGATTGTCAACGCCGCGTTCGCCATTCAAGCCGCGAAAATCATCGTGCGCCCCTGAACCCGGTACCGGCTTTCCCTTGATGTGTGAATCCTGACCGTCGAGATCGATGCCATCTGCGGGCACATCTTTTCCCGTCACTGTGCGAAAGTTGGGGTCGGGTTTACCTAGTTCCGGATTGAGGCAGAGATTCTTGATGGATGGATCGCCCATGGATTGGCCGTAGACCCGCCGGTTATATTTGTCTTCCCCTTCCCCTTCCTGCTGCTGCAATTCGGGTTTGGAGATAAATACATCGCCTGGATTGGCGTATCCGCTGGTCATGCCGGCGGGACAGGCTCCCGTCTCGCTCGCGTCCTTGGAAAGTGCGTATGCAATATGCGAAACGACAAACCCCAATTGCCCATTTTCGGCGCCTTGCCCGTGCGCTACGGTGACTACCCCGAGGGACCCAGCGAGACACACTGCGGTGGCTCCAAAATGTCGCATCGTACGCATTGCGTTACCTCTTGATTACTACGGGCTTTCGCTGCCCTTTTTACTATTCGAGCCTGATGCACATTATACTCCGGACCATCCAGTTCAACATATGAATGATATTGGATTCGGGGCGTTGAGTAGAATGGACGTGCAGATCGTCAAAAACGTTATTCCAGAGTCGCGCTCAGCGTGCTCACGGCATTCCCGCCGAACTATTCATAGATGAAGCAGGCTCACACGGTGGATTCACACGCTGCCCAAAGTGAGCAAGTGCTGAGGGAAATCAATCGATTCCTGAAAGAACGCTGGGGTCGCACAATTTAGCGCCCATGCGTGCTGCAGAAATTGGGGTACTTTGCATGCAACATTCTCGCCCGAGTCTCGTTCTCTTCGTTGCCTTGATCGTCGTGGGATCCGCGCACGCCGCTGGATCGAGTATCTCGCCCTCCGATTCCGAGATTCGTCAGATTCTGATCAAACGGATCGACAAGGAGAAGCAAGGTGTCGGTATCGTCGTTGGCGTCATTGACGCCAAGGGGCGCCGCATAGTTTCCTACGGGAGCCTGGAAAAGGGCGACAAACGCCAGCTTGATGGGGATACGCTGTTCGAGATCGGGTCGATTACAAAAGTATTTACCGCGCTGCTGCTGGCAGACATGGTGCGGCGTGGGGAAGTGAAGCTCGACGATCCCATATCGAAATATGTTCCGACAACCGCCAAAATACCCCAGCGCGACGGGCGGCAAATTACCTTGGTGGATCTGGCCACGCATACATCCGGTTTGCCTCGCATGCCGGCCAACTTTCGTCCCAAAGATCCTGCCAATCCTTATGTCGACTATACCAATGAGCAGCTATACGCGTTTCTATCCTCCTATGAGTTGATCCGCGATGTAGGCGTGAAATTTGAGTACTCCAATCTTGGTTTCGCGTTGCTTGGACAAGGCCTGGCGCACCGTGCCGGAATGGACTACGAAACTCTTGTCGAAACCCGCATCTGCGAGCCGCTCGGGATGAAAAGCACCCGGATCACGTTAACACCCGAAATGGAGGGTCGGTTTGCCGTTGGCCACAGCTCCGATCTCGTTACGGTGTCGAGATGGGACATACCTTCGTTTGCCGGCGCCGGGGCATTGCGCTCGAGCGCAAACGATCTATTGAACTTCTTGGCAGCGACCATGGGTTATACCCACACGAAACTGGATCCAGCAATGAAGATCATGTTGTCGGTCAACCGGCCGACGGGTGCGGCTTTCATCGATATTGGGCTCGGTTGGACCATTGACACCCGCGGCGGCGGCGAAATCATTTGGAAAAACGGCGGCACCGGTGGTTATCGAACCTTCGTAGGCTACGCGCCCGGCACCGGCGTTGGCATAGTTGCCCTGTCGAATACGTCAACCAATGCCGGTGTCGATGACATCGGGCTGCATTTGCTCGACGCGCGATTCCCTCTGGAGGTTCCTGAAGGCTCAGCCCGGGAGACGGCCGTCAGCGCTAATGTGTTGGATGGCTTCGTCGGACATTACGAGCTGACGCAAAGTTTTATTTTGTCGGTCACGCGTGAGGGCGACCAGTTGTTTGTGCAAGCGACCGGCCAACCTCGATTCGCTGTGTATTCGAAGAGTGGCAAAGAGTTCTTCTACAAAGTCGTGGATGCGCAGATCTCTTTCGAAACCGATCCGCAAGGTCAAACAACCGCGCTTGTGCTACACCAAAACGGACGAGACCAGTCGGCCAAGCGCATCAGCGATTCGGAGGCGAAGCAATTGGAGGAGGCGCTCGCCAAGCGATTCAAGGATCAAACCGCGGCACCCGGTAGCGAAGCGGCGACTCGGCAGCTCATCGAACAGATGCAGCGTAAGCAGGTTGACTACGAGCAATTTACGCCCGATTTTGCAGTCCTGGCCCGTCAGAACGCAACGCCCAGCGAGGGGCTGATCGCCATACTGGGATCCTTGCAGTCCGTGACTTTCAAGGGCGTTGGACCCGGCGGCGGCGACATTTACGAAATCAAGTTCGAGAATGGGTTAGTCGACTGGAGAATTATTTTAGCCCCCGACGGCAAAGTCGCGGGAGTCGGATTCCACAAAATGCCGTAGCGCGTCGGTCGCCGTAGCAACTCGCCGTTTAGCAGAGTGTCGAGTGTTGGGTCTGCCCCTTCACTTAATCCAACTTTCGACCTTGGCCTTTTGCTGGTTAATAAAGTTATCGACGCGTTCTACCGCCGTGTCGATTTGGCTTTGTGGGCCGGTGAGTATATGGCGGCTGCGCGCAGCCACCAGATTGGGATCTTCGTCGGTTATGGATTCCAAGTTATGCGACATTGCAACTAGCGCACTTTGGTGTTCGTTCAGTGCGTCCAGTGCGGCCGCGGGTTTGGTAACGCTCTGGGTAGATGAGTCAACGCGGGCGGGCGTGTCAGAGCGCGGCTGTGAAGCCATGTTCAGCGCATCCTTGAAGGCGTTCGCCTTGGCGGTCCGAGCGCCGAGATCGTTCAAGGCCCATTTGTCTTGCAGATACCTTAACAGGCTGGTGTGGTCGAGGAGATCAGAAAAAACCCCATTGCCCACATAGGGCGAAATCAGCAGCGCGGGAACCCGCACGCCATAGCGTTTGAAGTCATATTCTTCGTTGTGGTGATCCGGCGGTATGGCCGTGTTTGGAGGTGCAACATGATCGTAGAATCCACCATGTTCATCGCACAGAAGGAGTAGAAGCGACGAGTTCCAGAGTTTGTCGTTTTTGCGTATAGCGTTGTACACGCTGGCGACGAGACTGTCGGCACCGATGATGTCGTGTGGCGGATGGGCATCGTTCGCTCCCGGCTCCATATAGGCCGGCTCAATAAAGGCAAAGGGCGGAAATTGATCGGCATCCCCGGCCGCATCTTGATAGAAGGCCATCATGTGGTGGTGGCGCGCCGCATTCTCCGGCGACCACTGATGCACGAACAGCAGCGACAGGGGCGTGTCCCCGAAATACACTTTCCATTCAATGGATTTCTCGTTTAGCCGGTCGAATATGGTTGGCTGATCGTACCAGTGCAGGTTCAGATTCATGATGCCATTGGGCATTTTCACTCTGCCTAAGCTGGTGCCACTCAAGGCAAAAAGCCGATTCACCCAAGTTGGTCCCGGGACGGACGAGTACCAGTGATCACACACCGTAAAGGCGGCAGCCAGCGAGTGAATGGCGGGCAGAGCACCGTCATCATGAAAATGCATGACTTCGGACGGATCGGCGAGATTAGGATACTTTTGCGCATAGCTTTGTACGAATCCGCCGTTGGGCGGCACGTTGCTGGTGATGCCCAGCTGTACCAGAACATCCGTTGTTTCATGGACAGGATCGTTGGCAACTTGCCGCGCCGCGCCGGACTGTTGTACATAGCGCTTGCTGTTGTGCTTATTGGTGCCGCTTAGATCATAGCTGGCACGCATTTTTGGCGTCCCACCCAAGATGTGGTCGAAGGACCGGTTCTCGAGCATGAGAACGATGATGTGCTTGATCGGATCGTCTGCCACGACGGGCTCAGGCTATGCGCGACGTCGCTCGCGCAACAGAGCTTTGACGCGGCGATGGACTAGCACCGGGATATAGGTCTTGATCCGCGCCGTCCTCTCAAGTTCCGCGTGTTCGCTGCTATAGACAACTTTGACTAGCTCGCGAGACATCTGCGTCTCGCGCGCCAAAAGCTCGATCTCCGCCTCGGCAGCGGCGGGAAGGTTGAATGCTTGCTCGCTCATCGCCACTGAACTATGTTCATGCGGTGTGCGATCCCCCTGGCTCTTTTGCCTGTCGAACTTGCCATTTACCAAGTAAGCCCCTTTGAATTTGTCAAGGTTCACCGAATTGCGCCGAGCTAGCGTAACGGGGGCTCGTGACTTCGGTACTTTATCTCGTGACTGTCAGATTCCTCTGACAAGAATTCGCCCGCACGTCGTTCGTGGAACCTTAACATGCGCCACCGGTTCCAAAAAATTAAAATTAAAGTGGTCATCCCAAGAGTCGTCCGTGGATTGCCTGCGGCGCTCGAAACGTCTGCTGCGGCTACTTGTTAATTTCGCCGATCAGGTGACTCGCGTTCGCATTGACCTGGAAGGGATATACTGATTCACCCCGGCGAGTCGACGACCAAGAGTCAAAGTCAACACGTCGACGACGCGTACGTCTATCAATAATTCGTGAATGATCCAACCAAGGGGAGATGAGACCGGTATGCACGCTCAATCAGGACGCTATTCCGCACCCACAGCCGCCTCGACTGCAGAGGGATGGGCGATCGAGCGGCTCACCCCACCGAGTCGCCTCTACAGCGCCAACGGGCTGCGTACAGGCGCGGACGGGCGCGTCTATGTGGCGCAGGTGGCGGGCAGCCAGGTCAGCGCGATCGACGTTGATACGGGCGCGATCGAAACAATCAGCCCGATGGGCGGCGCAATCGTCGGGCCCGACGATCTTGTCTTTGATGACGACGGTAATCTCTACGTTACCGAGATCACCGAAGATCAGGTCCGGGTGCTGCGGCCAAACGGAACAAGTGACGTCATCGCCAACCTTCGCGTGGCGAATCCGATCACCTATCACCAGGGCCGCCTGATCGCGGGTGAACTGGTCATGGGCGGGCGGATCGTGGAGATCGACCGCAACGGTGGTGCGCCACGAGTGATCCTCGGCAATATTCCGATGGTCAACGCCTTCGATGTCGGGCCCGACGGCAAGCTCTATTTTCCCGCTCAGGCTGCCAACCAGATCTGGCGGGTCAGCCTGGACGGTGGTGAGGCCGAGGTCGTGGCGAAGGATTTGGGTGTGCCCGATTCGGTCAAGTTCCATCCCGACGGATATATCGTCTCGACCCAGGTCCACAGCGGCCAGGTGCTCAAGATTGATCCCCGCACCGGCGAGAAGTCCGTGCTGGCCGACATCGGGCCGGGGCTCGACAACGTGGCCTTCGTCGGCAAGCGCATCTTCGTCTCGCACATCACCGGCTCGATCCATGAAATCCTTGCGCCCGGCAGGGTGAAGGCGCTGGTGGATAAGGGTCTAGAATGGCCGCTTGGCCTGGCCGTGGGTGCGAATGGAGAATTGTTCGTCGCCGATGGTGGCTTCACCTATACGCTGCGTGCAGGCGGCACCCTGGAACTGATCGGCATGCTGTTCACCCCGGGATTCCCGGGCTGGGTGCGCGACGTCACGGCGGTTGGCGCGGGCACCTGGATCGTTACCAC
>Ga0182024_10007610_pt1 | contig 23305 bp, 16 predicted proteins | sample P32metaG_FD_120480 | JGI IMG/M metagenome (GOLD analysis project Ga0182024, IMG submission 120480) | Permafrost microbial communities from Stordalen Mire, Sweden - P3-2 metaG (Illumina Assembly) | ecosystem: Environmental > Terrestrial > Soil > Wetlands > Permafrost | place: Sweden: Stordalen... | reverse complement strand
GGCCATGGCCACAGCCTGAAGAACGGTCATTTCCGATCTTCGATCCTGAATGGCAAACGCGCCCGGCCTGCCAACCGATCCAACAACGAAGACCACGGGAGCAGTGTTCACGGTGATTACGTCCCCAGAGTGGACGGTAAGATTGAGCGCTGGATTCTTCGCGGCAAGCAGTTCGGTAATATTGATTGTCGCAACTGGATTGCCAGTTGTTGCAGCGCTGGCGGCAGCGGGGCTTGACGCCGCAGCAGTTGAGGCGTGAAAAATAGTCAGTGAGTTTCCCGCATTCGGTCCCAGTCCGCCGGCCTGAGAAATCACATCGAGTAAGGTAGTGGGTTTCTCAACCGGATAGACGCCGGGCCGGACAACGGCACCCAGCACGGAAACATTTTGTGTGACTGCGCGGAGAATGAGGACGGTGGTCGACGGGTCACGAAGAATTTGTTGCTTTTTCAGTTCTTCACTAATTCGCGTGGCAAGATCGAATGTCGTGGCGCCGGCCGCGTCCAGAGGGTTCGAAAGAAGCGAAACTTTTACCTGGCCGCTCTCATCGACCTGATACCTTCCCGAAATCTCTTCTTCGTCGTTAACATGAATGTCCAGTATGTCTCCGACGCCTATTTCATATCCGCCGTAAAAACTAGATATAGTTTGATCCGCCGACCGATTTTGTGGTGGGATGGAGAAGCCATTCGTGGAGTTGACCTGGGCGCTGGCGGCGATTACATTCAACAGAACCATAGCTGCGGAAACCAGAAAAATCGAAAACTGTTTAAGCATTACATTCCTCCCATCGCGGGTCTCGCAAGAAACCATTGCGCCTGCATTCAATTGGTTGCCAAGAAAAATACAATTCACGTTATTTCGCGGCATATGATCCGTAATTTTTCATTCCGTATGAGTAATATTCTTCCTTCAAATTAACGCCATTCAGCACAACACCAAGGACGCTCGCTTGCAGGTCTTCCAGAATGTCCAGGCTGAAAGTGACAGCGCTCCGGGCTGTGGCATCGCAACGAACAACCAGAATCGATGCATCCGAAAGAGTGGAGAGCCATCGTCCTTCGGAAAATGGAATGATCGGAGGGGAATCCAGCACGATGTATTCGAACCTGGTCCTCAATTCGCTGACGAGATCCGTCATTCGTGGAGACGTCAGGCATTCCAGAGAATTCGGAATTCTCGCTCCAACACCCAGCACCGTGAGATTCTCGATTTCCGGGACCGGCTTTAAGGATTCGTCCAGAGAATTTGTCGGGCTGGTCAGCAAATCCTGTAAACCAATTCGCGCCGTAAGACCAAATGAAGAAGTGATGGATGGATGTCGGAAATCGCCATCGATTAGGCAGGTTTTTCCGTGCCGTGAAAGCGCCAGGGCAAGATTGGTTGCGACAGTTGTTTTGCCTTCTCCGGGCAGAGAAGACGTAATCAAAATGGTTTGCACAGCCCTGCTCACGGAGGAAAAGGGAATTCGAATGCTCGTTTCGAGATTTCGAATCGCTTCCGCTTCCGGAGAATTTGGATTTTCTGTAAGGAATTGCAATCCATTCATGCGGATCGCAGCCATGGACTTACCCAGCGGCATCCGTGTTGTCTTTCCCGTTCCCAATGCGGCTCTTGAACCCGGGACAGAAATCTGGGGAACCAGTGCCAACATTGGCATTCCGGACCATTGCCTGAAATCTTCGACGGACGAAACCGTGTCATTCATTTGTTCCGCGGCAAATGCTAGAATGGCGCCGCCAAATATTCCGAACAATGCCCCAAAGCCAAGGATCCTCAAGCGATGCGGACCGTCAGGCAAAAGCGGCGTGCGCGCCTGATCTACCACGCGGATGTTGCTGGAGTTGAGCGCGCCAGTCAGCGCAAGTTCCTTGGTTCGGGAGGACAATGTTGTATACAAATTGCCGTCCGCGTCTGCTTCACGTTTGAGCGCGTCATATTGCACGATATCCGCGTTCGATTGATCGAGTTGACCCTTCATTCCGCGCAGCGTGTTTTGAATTAATTCTTCCCGATTTTGCGCCGAAGTGAATGCAGATTGAATTTGGCTGGCGATTCGCGCGCGCTCCGCATCCAGTTGATTGCTCAATTCTTCGGATTCCAACTCCAGCTTGCGAACCTGTGGATTGTTACTGCCGTACACACCCAATGCCTGCGCAAGTTGCGCGCGGCTATCCACCAGGCGACCGGTTAATCCTTGAATTAATGCGCTGTCTTTCATCTGAGGAAGGGCGTCCACGTTCCCGCCCTTGATTTGTTTCATATAGGATTCTTGCAGTAGACGCTCGCCCATTGCTTGCGTCAACTGCTGGTTCAATTCACTCACGCGGGTCGCAATCGGATTGCCGCCCGATGCGCTGGTGAAACCCGTCGTGCCGTCGGTGGACACAGGCCCGGAGGCGCCCAACTCCGCTCCGGAATGCTTTTTTTGAAATTCCAGGAGAGCGTCGGTGGATTGTTTGACGGAATTTTGCAGGTCCGCCAATCGAGGAGAAAGAGATTGAGCGGCTCGCAGGGTTCCTTCATATCGGCTGCGGTACGTCCGATCGATATACTGTTCGACAGTCGTATTGGCGACGTCCGCTGCCAGTTGAGGATTGGTGCTATCGAACCGAACCTCTACCAACTGGCTCCCTTTCACTTCTCCCACCGTCATATTCTTATGGAAAAGAGTAAGGAGCCTCTCGGTGTCGCGTGAAGCCTCGCTATCGCTTTTCGAAGGAAGCCAACTTTCAATCCATGCCACGGAATGCTGCAGAAAGGAAGGCTTCAAGAACGCTGAGTTTTGGTCCAGATGGAGTTGGCCAATTACACTCAGCGCGAGCCCATCGCTGTTTAAAATTTCGGTTTGTGTATCCAAATAGGCCGGCACATTGGCAGAGTCAACGGCCGATTCATGATCCAAACCCATGGAGTTGGCGGCCGGCGGTTCCACATCGATGACGGACCGGGCTTCGTACGTGTTATCCATCGTAACCACCAACAGCGCCAATATCAGCTCGACGAGCACGATGAAAGCGACAGACGCTTTCCAGTGCTTCCGAAAAATCCGAAGACACTGCCGCCATAGTGCGCCGTCATTTGACTCGACTTCCCGGCGCGCGTAGGAATACGGAGGATTGATCCCTTCGCGACCCACCGACTTGCGCGGGTCATAGGGTGAAATGCTGTCGATCATTTTGTTATAGGAGGACATTCCGATCTCCAGTTGAACTTGAAAATAAACTTCATCTATTCGCCTGCGGTCCCTACGGAACTTTCCTGACGGCTTGCTTGCAATGGCTTGGTTTCAGGTTGCAACGACCCCAGCAAAATAGCAGCGGTAATTAGACTCAAAGCAACAGCAATGCATGTGGCCCTTAGACCGATAATTTCGTGCACGCACATCCATCCCAAAAGGACAAGAATTCCCGTCGCTGCCATGGAAAGATTCAGAATCGTTTCCACAGACAATCCCCTCTGCAGGAGCAGGTCGTAGAAATGGCGTCTGTCTCCATCGAAAATCAATTTAGGTGATCGAGCGCGCCGGACTATGGCGAGAGAAGCGTCGGCCAGTGGAACGCTCAGAAAAAGTAGGGGTATTGCGATGCTGTGAAGATCTGTTGTTGTTCTAACCCAATTCAACGAAAGAAAAGCCAGTACGACTCCGATCAAAGTGCTCCCCGAATCCCCCATAAACATTTTTGCGGGAGGCGCGTTCAGCGAAAGCATTCCCAGACAAGAGCCCAGCAGGCAGGCGGCAAATATAATGCCTATCCCATTCGCTTTCGCTGACGAAATCATTAGAAATCCGATGGAAACGATTATTGCGGTTCCTGCTGCGAGACCATCCATTCCATCAAGAAGATTCCACGCATTGATCACGAATGCGACAAACAGACTGGTAACGGCCAAGTCCAGAAGTGACGAACTGAACCACATCAGTCGCCATCCAGCAAACCAAAGCGCTGAACCCGCGGCAAGGTGCATAAATAGGCGAAATCCAGCTCCTAGGCACTTGATGTCGTCAATCAAACCGACCGCCCATACGGGGGTGAACACAAATAGCGGGAGGGAATCCAGTCTTACTCCAAATATATAATGCGTCAATGTTCCCGTAATAAATCCGGTGAACATTGCGATTCCGCCCAGCCGTGGAATGGATCCGCAGTGAATTTTAAGAGGCCCCGGCTCGTCAAAAAGGCTGAAATGTTGCGCTAGCCGCCTTACAGCGGGCAACGTTCCAAGGCAGAAAATCAGTGCCACGAATCCTGAAACAAGTTGTATCGACATGGGGCGTTACGTCTCCATCGCTTGCGTGGAAACGAGTTGGGCACATTCGCAGTTGGGCGACGACTCCTGTTTTTCTGGTTCAAGTGCTTCCTTGATGGAATCGCATACAAATTTTATTTCCGTTTCGCTTAATCTCGAATGAAACGGTATGGCTAAACATTCACTCGCAGCCTGCTCGGTGTGAGGAAGGGAAGGAGTCATCCCAGTCTGCAACTTTATGTAAAAAGGTTGCTGATGGATCGCCGTAAAGTAAATCTGAGTTGCGATCTCTCTTTCACGAAGAAAGTTTCGCACGCGCCCCCGCAATTGTTCCGGCGAGGGGGAACCAAAGCGAATGATGTAAACGAACCAGCTTCTTTTCATTCGCGAGTTTGCTTCCAGTAGCTGTAACTGCGTCAAACCTCCAAGCATCTTGGTATAGAGGTTGGCAACTTCAGTTCGAGAAACGAGAATAGAATCGATGCGCTCCAACTGGGCAAGCCCTAACGCAGCGTGAAGTTCACTGAGGCGGTAGTTATACCCAAGCCGAACGTGACGCAGCCATGCGCCGTCCGTATCGCGTCCCTGGTTTCTCATGCTGCGGCACAATTCTGCGATGCGGTCATCGTCTGTGGTAATCATCCCGCCTTCGCCGGTGGTCATCTGCTTGTTGGGATAAAAGGCGAAGACTCCCGCATTTCCAAATGTTCCTACTCGCTTGCCGTCAAATTCCGCGCCGAGCGCCTCGCAAGCATCTTCGATATTCGCGAGTCCATATTCGCGAGCGATTTCCATTAACTCATCCATCGGGCAGGGCAAACCAAACACATGGACCGGAAGAATTGCTTTTACCACTCGGCCAGATTGACGATCGATCAGCGAACCGTTCGCGGCACGTTCGCATTGGTTTTCGCAGTACTCACGGACCGCTGCGGGATCCAAGTTAAGCGTCCGCGGATCGATATCGACGAAGATCGGAAGCGCACCTTCATACAAGAAGCAACTCACCGATGCCACGAAGCTGAAGGAAGTTGTAATCACCGCGTCCTGCGGCCCAATTTCCAGCGCACGAACACACAGGTGGAGTCCTGAAGTGCCGCTGTTTACGGCAATCGCGTGTTTCGTGCCAACATAATCGGCAAACTGGCGCTCAAATTTGTCGATCCATGGGCCCATGCTGAGATGGTTGGAACTCATGACGCGACTCACGTACTCCATTTCTCGTTCTCGAATATCCGGTGCGGAAAGTGGAATCTTCATCCGGCAATCCTTGCAAGTTTTTCTTCCGCGTAACTGACTACCTGTTTTGATTCCGTAGCTCTCTGCGATGCGAAGCTGGGCACGATTTCATTCAGATACTCAAGCATGCTGATTTGATCGTGAATGGATAGATAATCCTGAAGACGCTGAACCGCCGGAAGAATGTCGATTGACAATGGGTTCGACCCAGTAATTTTAAAAACCTGGGAACAGTCGGTCGCCTGGGGAACTTCCCATTCTTCCCACAACTCTTCGCTGACTTTTTCTCCCTCTCTCAGTCCGGTGAAATGGATAGGCAGACCTTCTCCCGGAACAAAACCGGCGAAAAGAGTCAACGCGCGGGCGAGTTCATAAATATTTACGGGAGTGCCCATGTTGAAAATAAAAGTCTCGCCGCCTGAACCGATCGAAGCGGCACAGAGGATGAGCGATACAGCTTCCGGTATGCTCATGAAATAACGCGTGGCATGCGGGTCTGTGATTCGTATCGCCTTTCCTTTATTGATTTGTTCCGAGAAAATTCGGAGAACGCTGCCTGTGCTTCCCGCAACATTTCCAAATCGCACGCTCATGTACCGCACACCATGGCGCTCGGCGAATTCCTTAACCAGTAATTCCGTAAGTTTTTTAGACAGCCCCATAAAGCAGCGAGGATTAACTGCCTTGTCGGTTGAAATGTTCACGAATGTTTTTACGCCGGCTTCGATCGAGGCATTCAAAACATTTCTGGTTCCCAGCACATTGTTCCGAATTGCCTGATCCGGATGTAGCTCCATCATTCCCACGTGCTTGTAAGCTGCCGCATGAAAAACAAATTCGGGTTCCTGTCCAAGAATTGCATCCCGGATTCCATGTTCGTCTGTCACATCTGCGAGGAAGGGAACAATATCCAGTTGCGGAAATGTTTCCCCAAGCCCCATGTGGCAATAAAACAGGCTGTTCTCTGATTTGTCGACCAGGATCAGGCGCTTTGGGTTGGCAGCGGCAATCTGCCGACAAAGTTCGGAGCCAATAGATCCGCCTGCTCCCGTGACGAGCACCACCTTGTTGCTGAGAAGGCCCTGGGCCAACAAATGATCTGGAACGAATGGTTCTCTTTGCAGCGCTTCTTCGATGGAAACAGCACGCAAATCGCGCGTGGATGCTCGATTGTTCAGCAGATCGGCGAGGCCTGGAAGAGTTCGAACCGGAACGCCGCACTTGAGACATGCGCCCAAAACACGATGCCGCTGCTCCTGCGTCGCGCTCGGCACACAAATCAAAACTTCCGACGCCTGATACCTAAACAGTGTGTCGGAAAGTTTTGCTAATCCTCCGACCACCGGAACACCGCAAAAGAGCGTTCCCTTTTTCTTTGGGTCGTCATCCAACAGCGCCACCGGAGTAATCCCAGACCGTGGGCTATCGATCAGTTCCTTTAAAACCGAAGCGCCAGCGTCCCCCGCTCCGAAAATAATGACTCTTCGCTCGGTGGAATCGCTAGTCACCGGCCGGTCCGCGCCAAAATGATATATTCGGGCTCCAAAATGAAGCGCGGAAAGTAGCAGGAACAGCGTGACGGCGTCCCCAATCAGCATGTGTCCAGGCAATGAAATCCCGCCGCGGAATTGTCCGAAAAGGGAGGTGAGGTACAGCAGAAACGTGCTCGTCCCCACGGCCTTTCCGATTGCAATTACATCCGGAATTCCCGCATGCCGAAACGAACGGTCGCAAACTCCGAAATATTTAAATGCAATTCCGCGGAAGAACATGGCGACCAGAAAGAAACTGAATATACCGTTGGCAGGCAAATATGCGGCGTTGGAACTACCAAAAAATGACGAGGTGGCCAAAAAAGAAATCGCAGCCAGTGCGAGTTCCGCTGCAAATACCCATATTCCCCTCCGGCTCCAATTCGTTTTGCGGAACCACGAGCCATAAGGCCGCGACAAAACGCCAAGAGATCCGGAAGAGAAACTATTTAGTACATCACTGCCCTGTTGGATCATTGCAACCCACCTTCTAAGGTTCTAAACAATGGAAAATAATTCAGAGGCAAGTTACGTCGTAACCTTCCAGCCGAATCGCCACCGACTTGTGAATCAAGTCGACAGAAACAATCAAACTTCGATCGCTGGCCACACGGACTAATACTCCTTCTAGTCCTTGGAGGGCTCCGTTTCGGATTCTTATGCGCTGGCCGACGTTGAGGTAGGGGTGTGGGCGGAGATCGACTTGAGCTGCCAGCAAGGATTGAATGGCTTCTATTTGTTGAGCAGGAATGGATGTGGCTTTATGATTCGGCCCTACGAAGCCAATTACGCCTCTTGCTTGAAAAATAAGCAATCGCATGTGGCTGGAGTTGGGTATCCGAACAAAAACGTAACCGGGGAAAAGAGAAAATTCGACTTCTTTTTTTCGATCGCTCCAGGACCGCATTTCCGTGCACAAGGGGAGAAAGGTCTCAACATCACTTGATTCTAATTGCTTGAGAACCGTTTTTTCATGTCGCGGGCGTGTGCGAACTGCGAACCACTCTGGCGCCAGCAACGCACCGCTCAAATTTGAATTTGTAATTTCTTGACTGTTTATTTGCATAGAAGACGAGGCTTCGCCAATCTCAGTCCCAATTGGTAATCCCTTCTAAGATTGACTGGAAATTCGAGATCACTCTTAGTCACATACCAAGGTGACCCCATGTCCAAAAAACCACCCACAATCTCCATCACTAAGAGACCACGGAAGAGCGGTTTCGATAAATCGGGTGAAAGTAGTATTCCCCCCTGAATAGTCCCCTACCAAAAATTAGTACTTCCTTAGAATTATTCCCGACGGATTGAAAACGCGCCCACGAGGGTTTTTCACCAGATTCATCGCCTTTTAAAGGAGGAATTTAAATAAATCGCTGATTGTTATGCGAATCGGCCCACAGAGAAAAACACGCCATGGAACGTCAAATAAACATAATTCGCTCGAATTTCCACTCGTGAATATGTATGAAAATGCAGCAAGGGGAAATGCCTTATTTTAGATGGGGAAAATTATGTAGGAAAACCTTACACGATTCCTGAGTTGTGGCTGGAAACGGGCGGGAGATGACAATTCACGGTGACATTTTAAATTTAGCTGAAAATATGAGGAAAAAAAGGCGCCAACTCAAACAAACATTTCTAATGCTTGTGTGAGGCCGTCTCAAATTGACTCTTGCTATGCAAAAATTGCTCAATCTCCTCGAGACTCCGCCCTTTTGTTTCCGGAACGTAATAATAGGAGAACACTCCTGCTGCGATGGCGCTCGCGCCATAAATCCAAAAAGTTCCGCTCGGTCCGACTTTTTCTACAAGCGTTAAAAAAGTTAACGTGATCAGAAGGTTTGCTCCCCAATTGAAGGTCGCCGCGATGCCTTCGGCTGAGTTGCGAATTTTCAACGGATAAATTTCGGAAATCAACAGCCAAAAAATCGGTCCCAGGCTGATTGCAAACGACCCGACATAAGCCATCAAGCTGATCACGGCAAGCCAGGCCATTCCCGCCGAATGGTTTGACATGCGGAATACGAATCCGAGCATGGTCAGCGTAACGGCCATGCCCGCAATCCCACCAAGAAGCAAAGGTCTGCGACCTTTACGATCGATCAGCCACATGGACAGAATTGTTACCAGCACATTCACCACGCCAATACCGGCCGTCGCAAGAATCGCTCCAGACGCGGAGGAAATCCCCGCGCTTTGTATAATCAGCGGAGCATAATAAATAACCGTGTTGATCCCCGTAATTTGCTGGAATATTGCCAACCCGATGCCGACAATTAATGCGGGCCGAAGGGACGGCGCAAAGAGATCCGAGAATCTGCCGCTTTCCGGCGCTTTTGAGAGAGACTCTTCTATTTCCTGAAGCTCTGCATGAATGTCGGATGTCCCTCGCACACGCGCCAACATCTCCAACGCTTTCTCGCGTTCTCCTCGCCGCAATAGCCAGCGCGGGCTTTCCGGTAAAAAAAACATGCTGAACCCAAAGATAGCCGCGGGAATAACGGAAATTCCAAACATCCATCTCCATCCCTCTATTCGCGCGAATGCGTAATCGACTATGTAGGCAAGCAAGATGCCTACTGTAATTGCAAGTTGAAAGAGAGAAACTTGCCACCCTCTGGCATTGGCAGGGGCAACTTCCGAAATATATACGGGCACTCCGCTGGAAGATAATCCAATACCGAATCCAACAACAATCCGGCCAAGGACCAAAATAAAGGCGGATGTCGCTAGCGCGCAAAGAATGGCGCCCAGGGCAAAAATAATTGCCGTTGCGATCAGCAATTTTCTACGCCCAAACAAATCGGCTAATCTTCCGCCGACCAAAGCGCCAATCGCTGCGCCAGCCAGGACGCCGCTGACAATGATTTCAAGCGCGAAAGTCGACAACGCGAATTCATTGCGAAAAAATAATTCGGCGCCGGATATAACTCCCGTATCATACCCAAATAAAAGGCCTCCCAATGCGGCGGAAACTGCAGCCAGATATACAAGAGCGTGGCTGGCGGATTTCTTTGGAAATGCGCCACCCCGCAAATCTGATTCAGTTTTCACGGTGTCCACCTTTGAGAGGCTAAGACTTGCTGGGAAAGGAACGTGATTAGCTCAGGACACCATCGTTTCATAGTTACCAAGTATATTCTATCGGTATATATATTCTTCATTTTTGAGAATGACTCGAAGGTGCGCCTGTTTCCAATGTTTCGTGCAATAACTCAATGAAAACCCCGTTTGTCCACCCGAACCCAGTGAAGTTTTGCGCGTATCCCGCCACAACATGCGTTTCCGACGATCGGGTCACCACATTATATTTTTCGCGGATGGTGTGTTCCCGTTTAAAATTGTCCACAACCATGGATAGAAAATTATCGCTGATTCGTTTTGCTTCCGCATCGAATCCGTAGCGTCGCAGTCCTTCGACAGCCATCAATTGAATCGGAGCCCAACCATAGGGGAAATCCCATTGGGCCTGGCTGTCGGTCCGGCTCATCGCAAGGCCCCCGCTCTGCTCAAATAATCCCAAATTATTCACAATGGCTTTGGCTTGCTCCTTTGAAGCGAGGCCTGCCCACAGAGGATAAAATGTTGTCGCGTACACGTACTGCGAACGTTTTTCCACCACAAAGTTGTAATCAAAAAACATTCCTTCGTGGCTATCCCAAAAATATTTATTCATTCGTTCTTGTCTCTCGGCAGCTTTTGCTTTCCATGCCTCGCCCTGTTCGGGTCGGCCGAGTAAGATGCTCATTTGTTCCAGATCCGTTTCCGTCTTATAAAGCAAACTGTTTAGACAAACCGCAGCAAAATGATGCGTGGCGGCTCCGAAGGGGCCGAAGCGAAACGTTATGTCAAAACCGGACTCCCGCAAACTGCGGTCGCCTTTGTAAAAGTCGGAAGATAATCCCACCCAATAGGCCGGGGCGCACTCTCCTGTTTCCGCCTCATCCGCTTTTGCATCGCAAGATAGGACAGGGAAGTGAGGTTCGGGGATCGGCGCATGCGATTCATGTTCTCCAACGCGGACTAAATAGGATTTGTTGGTGTGCTCATGTGCCAGGAAAAAATAGGCAGCTCCGCGATAGTATTGGCTCGGATCGCCCAAAATTTCCGGAACCGGTCCATCTCCATGATCGAAATACCGCGACAGGCCGGTATCTCCCGCTAAATGCGGCTTCTCATTCCACTCTTCATAATCGCGTTCAGCAAATGGATATGCTTTTTCCAGCCAGGTGAGATCTGTTTTTCCTTCGGCTTTTTCGGCCTCATAAACAGCCAGGATCATGGAAGTTAGAAAAGGAGGTTGAGAGCGAGTCAGATAATACGTACGGTTCGCGTTTAATACGCCGCCATAATGCTCGATTTCAAAAAAGAAATTCTCGACCATGCCTTTGGCCAGCTCTAATCTGTGATCGCGAATCAATCCTAGAATAATAAAATAGCTGTCCCATCCGTACATTTCGTTGAACTGCCCGCCGGGCACGACATATGGATTTTCCAAATACAACAAGCCTTCGCCCGGAATTGTGTTGGCGTCAAAATCTCCAGCTTTTGTGATCCGATTTGGAAGGTGCTCGATGCGAACTCGGCAGCTATGCTGAAGTTTGGATAAGGCCTCCGGGACAGGCATGCCGGCGGGGAGATATACAATCGCTTCGCTGTCCGTTTTGGTGTCTTCGAGGCTTTGGCATTGATCCGTGGACCGGGTCAATGTATCCCACGCACCGGAAATATACTGCAAAACATCTTGCAAGGAATTGGAATCTATTTTTGTATGGTCAATTTGTATGGCTGGATCGTTCAGCGTAATCGGGGTCCGAATCATTGACATCAGCAAAACTCCTTGGGCCGCCAGCGACCCGATCATTTGCAACGTTCTTGTGCCGTGAAGCATGTTCACTCTCTACTGGTATAAAGGCCTGATATTTTTATTTACTTAAACGCATAACCTGAATTTAGCTCGCATCGATATAGCCTTGCTTTATTTTTCGCCACACTTACCTGGCAATCGGCCCAACTCAAAACCGGAATTGGTCCGAGGGGAAATACAATATTTTCACCATGTAACTCCGCTTCGATGCTTGGCCCTCCCGCAGTCGGCGGCAACGTAAAATTCAAAGAAGTACCAAGAATGATCGGATAGGTCATCTGGACAAGGTCATAAATTTGCGGGCGGAATACCTCGGCCTGAAACAAAAAAGTCGTGGTGTCCGACCAATTCCGCACGGACACTTTTATCGTCCGCCCACCCTGAGAAAACCCATCATAGTCAATTCTCGTGAATGGACATGGACCAGCAATACAGGGAACTCTGGCATTTTCGTAAACATTCCCCTCTCCGGCATCCATCGATAGAGAATTGGTCGCGGCTTTCCACTTGCCGTCCGGGGAGCAGGGCGCGCTGTTCTGACACGGAATGTTGCCGATGTTGGGCACTTGGAAGGTTTTTACTCCAGTTCCGATATTCTCCTGGGTCACAGCTTGCGTCGAATACCGGATCCGAATATTAGCCACCCCAATGGGCGGATGATCGGTCTGAACCGGAGCTGTTTCCTCTTCTCTGCGGATGGGAACAAGGTGAACTATCATCAGTGTGTCGCTCACCAGTTCCGTGAGTTCCAGCGGCACGTAGTCAGGATGGAGGAAGCGAAGCGTTACCGATCGACTACGTCCGACTCCATCTTCCAGTGGGATCGCGAAGTAGCCGGTGAAGTTAGATTTCGTATCTCCAGCAGCCAATCCATTTGCTTCACTGATATCCACATCCATGATTGGCGATTGTTTGTTGGGATCCTCATCCTGTTTGATGACTGCGCCCTTCAGGACGATCGGACCCTTTCGGTGATAGCGAAATAAACTGAAACTTAAAAATATGGCTAGCAAACTTCCGACGCTTGCAACGATTATCCAGAGAAGTAATCTCCGTCCTTGGAACATCGCGTCACCTGTGTAATTGGATGCCAAAATTTAGAATGATGGTGCCCCAAGAGCCCTCCTGTATCCTACTACCTTGTGCGGGTGGAAATATCATTCATATTAGCCAATTGGCACTCTCTAATCGAATTAAAGAAAGCCTATAATCAACCTTATGTGGATCGGCGATGAGCGGCGCGACAGCACTGGTTTAACTCGTCGCGGAATCCTGAAAATGCTTGCCCGCATGGCTGCATTCACTCCCTTTGCGTCGCAGATTCATCGACCTGCGCGGCATGTCGGCGCCACGCAGAACTTGCACCCGCCAGCCCCAGTTCCCGAAGTGAAACCGTTTTCCGACCAGGACGACGCATTTCTTCAAGAGTTGGAAGCCGCCAACTTTCGCTATTTCTGGGAACAGGCGAATCCAGATACGGGCATCGTTAGAGATCGCTGCAATGTCAGGAGCCCCGATAAAAGCGATTTGGGGAGCATCGCCGCCACCGGTTTCGGATTGACGGCTCTGTGCATAGGCGATAACCGCGGTTTCATTTCGCATGCGGAAGCCAAAGAACGAGTTTTGAATACCTTGCGTTTTCACTGGAAGAAACTTCCAAATCACCGTGGATTTTTCTACCACTGGGCCAATATCAACACAGGCGAAAGATTGTGGGATTCGGAAGTCTCCTCGATTGATACATCCATACTCCTTTGCGGAATTCTGACCTGCCGCGAATATTTTCAGAACGCCGAAATTAGCGATCTTGCCTACGATATCTACAATCGAGTGGACTGGGACTGGCTTTCGGAAGACACTGCAATCCTGCCGCATGGATGGAGGCCGGAAAGCGGCTTCTTGCAGTACCGTTGGGACAATTATAGCGAAATGATGATGATGTATCTGTTGGGGCTAGGCTCAGATACTCATCCGCTTCCGGCCGAAAGTTGGGATGCCTGGAAGCGTACACCGTTCGAATACGATGGAATTCGCTATATCGGTTCATTTGCTCCGTTGTTCGTCCATCAATATTCGCAGGCATGGTTTGATTTCCGCGGGAAGCACGACAAATATACGGACTATTTTAAAAATTCTGCCATAGCCACGGACGTGCACCGGCGATTTTGCATTGACCTGGCAGGCGAGTTCCCGGATTACAGCGATGACTTATGGGGCATCACTGCCTCGGACTCGATCCATGGATACGCTGTTTGGGGCGGCCCGCCATCCGTTGGCGCGATCGATGGGACCGTCGTGCCCTGTGCGGCTGGAGGCTCACTGCCATTTTTGCAAGAACCTGTCATGCGCGTCCTTCGAAACATGAAAACGCGTTACGGAAACGGAGCGTGGTCTCAATACGGTTTCGTGGATGCGTTCAATCCTTTAACGAATTGGTACGATCATGACGTACTTGGAATCGATACGGGCATCACGATGGTGATGGTTGAAAACGCTCGCTCCGGCTTTGTATGGGATACTTTTATGAAGAATGCCGAGACGCAGCGTGGAATGAAGCGCGCCGGATTTCAGCCTAATCCTCCCTCGGATGTGCGGGATAAAAACGCGGCGTCCGATTATCCAAGCCACAAGATCCTCGGAAATACTGGCTAATGAAATTCGATTAACGCGAGTCCCTGAGGGGGCAAATCAATCGTGAGTTCGCCTTTGCGGATCCGAATTTGCTCCGCAGGGGGCAGACTGGCCGCATTCCGAAGCGCCTGAATTTGTGCAACGGTGGGATAAGCAGGTTTCCCCATGCCCGCGTATGCAGCCAGCAGGGAACCATGCGTCGAGTCTACTCGCGAAACCATGGCCCTGCGAAACTCTTTCGATCCATGAACGTCAATCACGATTTGTTTGTTTTCGCCGCTCGTCCCCGGCAAAAATAAATTCCACACAGCCATCACGATGGTTCCGTCTGCGCGCTTCGTCACGATGGCGGAATGCGAATCGTTATCGATTCGTGTGTTTCCCAGCCCGTGCAATAATTTGAACGCGTTAAAAGAAGGCTTCGGCAGGTCGTCTTCCCCAACTAAACCAAATCCGCCGTAAAATGGTTCTTTCGTTACTCCCTGCTCCTCAAACACATCCGAGAAGGTCCAGTATGACATCATGGTGACAATGCCATCGCATTCTCGAATCGTGTTGGCAAGCCATGGGCCCATGAATTCCGAGTCCGTCACTTCCGGTTCATTTTTATAGCTCGCGTTATATTCGCTCCAAATGAGGGGCATATTGCGGTACGGAGATGCCTGAACCTGGTCATGGACCTTTTGCACGGCGCGGCAAACAAAATCCGTGCGCGAAATCTTTTCGTGAGTTCCAAAGACGTCTTCGCTCGAGTCATTCGCGTAAACATGCGTGGAAATAAAATCGACGGGAACTTTATTTTCCACGGTGTGGCTGATAAAACGATCCACCCAGGCCGCCTGCGCCGTCGCAGGGCCGCCCACACGCAGCCGGCCATCGACTTGTTTTAAAGTCCTCGCTGTCGAATCGTAAAGTTTGAAATAAGTTTCGTCTTTCGGCTGTCCCGCCCAGAAATCCAAATTCGGTTCATTCCAGACCTCAAAATACCATTGGGACACTTCGTCAATTCCGTAGCGCTCAATCAGATGGCGGGCGAAATGGGCGATCATGTCATCCCATTTATCGTAATCCTTGGGCGGAGAAATATTTGGCTTATACCAGAACGATTGAAGGATAGGCTCCGCCGCCAACTTCTGCGGCATGAAGCTCAGTTCTACAAATGGGCGAACATGATTGGCCAAAAGGCCATCGTAAATTTGGTCGATATAGGAAAAATTATAAGAAACTTTTCCATCCGCATCTTCGTTGTACAGGCCAACTTCGTCATGAAAAATCGCGTGGAATCGTACGTACTCAAATCCCGTTGCGTCCTTCACCTCGCGTAAATCGCGCCTGTACTCGTCTCTTAACGACAGAATAGCGCGCCCCGATCCGAACATTTGTTCCCAGTAGTGCGGAAACTCATGGCTGGGCGCCTGAAGATTCACTTCAATTGTTTCAGTCTGCGTCTGCCCTGAGGCGATTGGGACTAAAAAAAATAAGGAAAGAATGAGAATGTGCGAAACAGAAAATAAAACGCCAGTTCGTTTAGGAGGATTCAAAGGTTGGGCGCTCCGCGTCCAGGTGGGGTATGGACGATATGGGCGGGCCGCTTGCTTACGATCGAATTCGCCGGTCTCGCTTAATTTCCCCACTCACTCATTGATACTACCGCCAGCTTTTTTTCACAAGCTTTTACGGAACATCAGCGGTAGTGCGCAGCCTGCAGTTCAAACATCTCCGCGTAACTTCCGCCGCTGCGCAGAAGCTGGTTGTGCGCGCCCTGCTCTGCGATCCTGCCGTTTTCCAGAACCAGAATGCGGTCCGACATTTTCACCGTGGAGAAGCGGTGAGAAATCAGCACGGACATTTTCCCCTTGGTCAGATCGGCGAAGCGTTGGAAGACTTCGTGTTCGGCACGTGCGTCGAGCGCAGCCGTAGGTTCGTCCAGGATGAGCAATTGCGCATCGCGCAAGTAAGCGCGCGCCAAAGCGATCTTCTGCCACTCACCACCGGAGAGGTCCACTCCGCCGGCGAACCTGCAACCAAGCATCTGGTTATAGCCTTCGGGAAATTTTTGAATAACCGTCTCGGCCAGGCTCTTGAACGCCGCCGCGCGAACTCGGAAGGCATCGTTCCGCTCTTCAATCCGGCCCGTGGCAATATTGTCCGCCACGGTCATGTCATAGCGCATGAAGTCCTGGAAAATAACTCCGATATTCTTCCAAAGGTCTTCGATTTTATATTCGCGCAGATCGATGCCGTCGAGCAAAATTTGACCCGACGTAACTTCGTACAGTCGAGTAATCAGCTTAACGATCGTCGTCTTGCCGTGTCCATTGGCGCCGACGAGGGCAACTCGTTCGCCCGGCTCTATGCGGAAGTTAACATTGTCCAAAACAGGCTTGTCCCTGCGTGGATAGCAAAAAGACACGTTTCTGAATTCAAATCCTGCGTGGATGGGCCGAGGACCGGGCAAAGCTCCAACCTTCGAAAAAATCTTCGGCTTGACGGAAAAGAATTCAATCAAATCTGTAAGAAACAGCGCATGGTCGGCGATTCGAGAAAAAGTGGCGAACACAGCTTGAATGTTGGTGCTCGCTCCCGCAATGGCCCCAGCCAGGAAGGTCAAAGTGCCGATCGTCAAAATGCCGGCCACGGTCAAATAAATCCCGTATACATAAGCTCCGTAGTAGCCGACCGTTCCCAACAACGCTAAAAGTGTCCCGTAGATTAGTTTGCGCAGCGCCAATTCCACATTTTCACGCTGAATTTTATTGGAAATCAATTCATATCGGCCCGAAAAGAAGGGACCCAATCCAAAAAGCTTCAGTTCCTTCGCGCTTTCCTTGCTGGTGCCGAGTACCCGCAGATAATCCAGTTCGCGCCGAGCCGGCGTTTGCTTAACGCTCAGCGAATATCCCAGGAAAGCAAACTTCGTTTCCGCCAAAAATTCAGGCACCACGCAAACAACAAGCGCGAAAAGAATCCAGGGGGAAATTACGCAAATTCCAGCGGCGAGCGAGATCGTGCTGATCAATTGTTGCAGCAGCTCCCCACTCTCCTGAATCATTCCGACGCGGTCGGCGCCCTGAACCCGGGCTCGTTCCAGCCTGTCATAGAACGCCGGGTCCTCATAGCTGCTCAGGTCCAGCGTAGCGGCGTGGCGCATAATTCGAAGATTGACATGCCGCGTATAACGCTCGTTCAGATTTGTATTGCAGAAGTCCACGAGCCGGGCCAGTAGAATGACCATGCAGGCCATCCCGAATTCAAGCGCAACGAGGCCCCAGAACCCGCCGGGCAATTTTGTCTGGTGCGCCGTCAATGCATAAATCGCATCGATAATCCGGCGAGTCACAACCAGCATTCCAAGCGGAAGCATCGCAGCGGTGACGCGGATCAGCAGGCTACCAGTTACAACCCCGGGCGCTGCCTCCCAAACCATCTTAAATATAGGCGGCACATTCTTCAGCGAGTTGAATCGCGCATGCCAGTCTTGTTTCGGCATCCAGACTGTGTCGCTTTTCTTTATTTCCGTGATGTTTTTCATGGAGGGTCCCGGTTTGTTACACCGATAATTCTCTCGCTTTCCTCACTTGCGATTCAAGATGCCGGTAGAAACTTTGCCGAAGGAGATCAGGAGGGATCAATCTGGGCACGGATCCTAAATGATTTGCGGCCTTTTTTTGCGCCTTACATTTTTTTCATTGCTTTCTTCTGTTTCGTAGTTTCCGATTGCTCACATCTTGACCCAGTGCACGTTGGTTGCCACGCTTGAAGTTCCGGTAAGTTCCTTTGGTTTCTACAGTTACCCTTTCGCCGCATATTGGCGCTATACGTTTTTTTCGCCCGGTTCGTTACTTCTTTACACAAAGGCCAGCGCGGCATGTCCGTGTGAATAAAGAACATTACTCGAATTGATTCGCTAGGAAGGGACGCACAGAGGTTAGCTGGCGAGTCTTTCCAACAAAAGCTCATCCTGCTCTGTGATCGGACTGCGATTTAGATTCTTGACGAATCTTGTATAATTCCACACTTCCAGGTAATTCTGGTAATCCAGTACATCGACTTCCCCGCGGATCAGGGCGGTCTTCCGCAGCAAGGACGGAATCAGAACTCTTCCGTGGGCATCCATATTTCCGGTCTGACCGAAATACTTCGCCCGAACCAGGAGGTTCTGCATATTTTTATCGCGCGCGGAGAGCTTTACTAACTGCTTTTCGATTTCGGCCCACACGCGCATGGGGTAGATTCGAGCGCTTTGGCCATCTTCGCTGGCAATGTAAAATTCCGTGCCCATCTCTTTCAACCCGTTGATCAGGCTCGCAGGAATTTTCAATCTGCCCTTCTGATCGATTTTGACAGGTTTGCTCACGTCTAATTCTCCTCATTTTAAGCGGCAACTTCTGGCAGATTATCGCTAAACAATTATAAATCAATAGGTTCCAAGCCATTGGCTTGCGCTTATCGTTGTGCAGCGCCGGTCAAAGCAACCGAAAAAGCTTCCAAGGCCACATCGCTGGCAACTTCAAATGGAATTAACCTTTTAGCTGCTAGCCGATTTTCTCGGTACCTTGGCGCCTTTTTTCCTTGCTTCGGATAAGCCGATCGCGATCGCTTGCTTCCGGCTCTTTACAGGGCCTCCTTTTCCGCCTTTGCCTGATCGCAATGTTCCTTTCTTCTCCCGGTGGAGCGCACTTTTGACTGATTTTTTCGAAGCTTCCCCGTATCGAGCCATTTCCCCCCCGTGTCGCCAAGAATTTAAGGCCGACGCCTGATTATCCATCAATCGCTTAAGATAGCAGTCCGTAAACTACTTTGGGATCAAGAGCTTTCTGTAGCATCCATACTGAATGGCTGTAGCAAAGGGATACCCTTCCGACTTTTAAAACGCTGTTTGCATCTCTTGGCGGAAAGAAGATGCGAAATGGAGATACAATGGAGATACTATGATTCAGGGTTGGCAGATTCCGGATTATTCCACTTTCTCGATATTTGGAGATCCGAACCGGATTCCCGATGGCGCAAACTCTTTCGAAAGAAAGCATGGATTAGAGGGATTCGATAAAAAGTCAAAATTATCGTAATCGATACTGAATCCCTGATTGCCGAAACGGTCGTGGAAATTCTGAATGGCGGAGGGGTTTGACGCAATTTCTGTTTCTTCGCGAGCCTCGGCCGGGGAACTGGCGAAGGCTCTGCGCCCGGCTGTTGTCTTGAGCGATGGAGTGATGCCAGGCCTGAATGGGATAGAAACCGGCATCAAGATTCGCGAGAGCCTCCCCCATTGCAAAATAATTCTTTTCTCCTGTCAGGCTGCAACGGCCAATTTGCTGGAAGATGCCAGACAGCGTGGACATCGTTTCGATATTTGCCTAGCTTATCAAGCCAGAACACTTAATTAATGCGATCCGGGCCGGTCTGCCTTCGTACTAATCCCTCATCTGCGATGTCAGAAAATGAATTGCGCTACATGATTCTTCGATTTCCATCTAATGGAAATACCGTATATCTTGCTTACTCCAATAGGCTATATAAGTTAGCCTGCAATGCGCCATCCCTATTTTCAAAGACAATTTCCCTGGCCAGTAGACGTCGGAATACGAATATATAAATTTGTCGCACTAAAGTTGTTTCTAAATTGACTGTAATTAGAGGTTCGATTGCAACACGGGAGAAAACCATTGAACTGGACGTTCCAATGTTAATTGAAAAACAATTGGAATTGCAGCGGTATGCCACGACGCGCATTCGATTCGGTGATTCCGATTTCACGAACACGAGGGCATTGGCGAAAGCCGTGGGAGATTCAAATTGAAGGTAAGCACCCAAATAAACGGAAAAGTTGCGCCGGTGAAGGATCCTGTCATTCAGTTGCGGTTGTACGTTGCTGCACAGCCTTCCAGATCGCTGGCCGCGCGAACAAATTGGAAGCGAATCTGTGCAGACCACTGGGAATGGAAGTACGAGTTCGAGGTCATTGACCTCGCCAAAAATTCACAGTTTCTCCCGGGTGATCGAATCCTCGCTATACCGACTCATGTGCGAAGCTTGCCAGTTCCGATTCGGAAGATCATTGGCGACTTGTCGAACGTAGACTGTGTCCTCGTGGGCCTGGATCTTCGTGGACCAGAGCGGAAATTGGCTGTTAGCTCCCCTCGAAACGATCGGCGCATCGGAGCAAACGTATGAAGCGCCCTATTCGGAAGAAGTCGGCGCGAACAGCAAAAAAGAAAACGGCTCAGGAAAAGATGTATTCGCTTCGTCTATATGTGACAGGCCAAACGCCACGCTCAGCGGCTTCCATCCGCAATCTGCGCAACGTGTGCGATGAATATCTGGAGGGACGCTTTGAATTGCAGGTCATTGACCTGTATCAACGGCCGGAGTTGGCTAGAGAAGCCCAGGTGGTCGCCGCACCAACGCTGATCAAGAGATTCCCGCTGCCATTGAGAAGACTTGTTGGGGATCTTTCGGACAAAAGAGAAGTTTTGCTCGGACTTGATCTTAAGGAATAGGGATGCCTGAGAAATCAGTAAGCAAAGCCAGAAAATCGGCCGCAAAACAAATTAAAAAATTGCGCACTCGTGTGCACGAACTTGAGAAAACTTTTCTTGCGATCCAGCGCGGCAAGGTGGACGCTGTTGTCGTAAATGGCGTGGAGGGCGATCAGGTTTTCACCCTGCAGGGAGCCGAGCATCCCTACCGTGTTCTTGTCGAGACCATGAATGAAGGCGCGGCGACGCTCGATGAACAGGGGACTGTTCTCTATGCCAATACCAGTTTCGGAATGATTCTGGGAATTCCCACCGAAAAAGTAATCGGGAATTCCTTGCAGAAATATTTAGAGCCGCAGGAACAAATTAAGCTGAACAATTTGATTCACGAATCCCTCAAAGACGAATCGCACGGCGAAGTCATTCTCACCACCTCCGACGGCAAGCGGCGTCTCGTGCGCATTTCGCTAAGCCCCATTCATGAATTGGGCGTTCGCACCATTTGCGTGATCGTCGCGGACATGACCGAGCTTTCCGGAGCGAATGAAGCTCTGAAAGCAAACGAAGATATTCTAAGAAATCTTTCCGGACGCCTGTTGCGACTGCAAGATGAAGAACGCCGCAGGATTTCCCGCGACCTCCACGATGTGACAGGACAGAAGCTGGCCGTCTTGTCCATGAATCTCTCCAGCGCTCTTAAGAATAAAGCTGCGACCAAGAATGAAGAAATGAATCGGCTCCTCGCGGAGTCCATCGGACTTTCCAATGATGTGAACAAGGAAATTCGCACGCTGTCCTATCTCCTGCACCCGCCCCTGCTGGACGAACTGGGCCTGGCATCCGCGATTGAATGGTATGCGCAAGGTTTTGAAAACCGCACCGGCATTCGCACAACCGTCGAAATTCCAACTGGTTTTGTGCGGCTCGCGCCGGATGCGGAAGTTGCCTTGTTCCGTGTCGTTCAGGAAAGCCTGGTCAATGTTCATCGCTATTCGGGAAGCGCCACGGCTCATGTTCGTGCGCAGTGCGACGGAGCGGAAGTCAGGCTGCAAATTGGCGATGCCGGAATTGGAATTGGCAAGGAATTAAAAGCGGCTGCTCCTATGGCCACCGCTTTAGGTGTCGGTATTCAGGGAATGAAAGAACGCCTTCGCCAGCTTTCCGGTAGATTGGAAATTACGTCCATGCCAGGCAGAGGCACGCACGTTACCGCGATCCTCCCGATCTGCAGCCATGAGGCTCAAGTTTTAACGGAATATGTAGAATCACCGAACCAGGGCGCCGAGTCCATCGACGTGGAAACCGCCGTCGAACAAAATGGCTGGCGCAAACGCATCTTGATTGCCGACGATCATGATGTGCTTCGCCGGGGAATCAGGACGATGATCGAAAGCGATCCTGGCCTCGAAGTGTGCGGCGAAGCTGTCGACGGAAAAGATGCTCTGGAAAAGACGCTCGCGCAGATGCCCGACTTGGTCATTCTCGATATCAATATGCCGGTCATGAATGGTTTGGATGTTTTGCGGCAAATCGTCCGGCACAGACCAAAAATAAAAGTACTGGCATTTTCCGTTCACGACTCGAAGCAAATTGTAGACGAAATCCTTGCCGCGGGAGCCCACGGTTATCTGTCTAAGGCGACTGCAGGTCAGCATCTTGTTCATGAAGTGCGTGCTCTCCTAAACAGCCCGCTTCATTCTGTAATAGCGTAATCGAATTTTCAGGAATTTATTGCCGTGAGACAGTATGGCGCTCGATGAAATGGCTGATTCCGCTTTAGATAAACATTTCTCAAATCATGTATTTGTTTCCAAAATGCTGAACAAATTCATGGGACTAGAGATAATCCTGTATTGAATTGTCGGTGAATGCGCATACGCTGGCGTACAGAGGTGTAAGACAGCATTGGCTGCAGCCTTCGGGGGGGCCAATGCCCAAATCAATTTTAATTGTTGACGATAACCATACGGTTCGGCAATTAGTACGCACTTATTTGGAATCGCAGCTGGAACAAGTAGCTTGCATGGAAGCAAGTGATGGCATGGATGCCATCGAACATGTGAAAAGAAACAAGCCGGATGTAATTGTTCTGGATGTTAGTATGCCGGTGATGAATGGCTTGGATGCCGCTCCTGTCCTGCATGACATTGCCCCGCAGACGCCCATCATTCTTTTCACATTGCACAAAGACGTTGTTTCAGAAAAGCGTGCCAAGGCCGTAGGCATTCGTGCAGTGGTTTCAAAAAGTGATCGAATTGAAGTGTTGGTGGATCATATCTTGCATTTGACACCCATCGTCCGCGCCG
>Ga0182024_10007609_pt1 | contig 23309 bp, 19 predicted proteins | sample P32metaG_FD_120480 | JGI IMG/M metagenome (GOLD analysis project Ga0182024, IMG submission 120480) | Permafrost microbial communities from Stordalen Mire, Sweden - P3-2 metaG (Illumina Assembly) | ecosystem: Environmental > Terrestrial > Soil > Wetlands > Permafrost | place: Sweden: Stordalen... | reverse complement strand
GACGGTCTGACGGCCGGTCTCCCCGAGTGTTGCGTGTTCGATTAGCGAGGCATAACGGTCGAGAAACCCGGGTCGTTGTACCGAAGTTGACTTAGGCCACCGAAGCTGTCCAAGCCATCACGATGTACTCGCCCGGGGGCGGACCTGACGTTGGCCGTAATCCGGACATCCTGATAAACTTCAACGGGTCTTTCGCGGGATAAATTGAAGCTTGCTGTTCCAAATGCAAGCCCAAGGGCGTCTGCCGCAAGAAAGCGACCGTGATTATTCCTCCGCCTGGTGTGTCGCCGAGATCGGCAGTGGTTTCTAAACTGGAGGAACAGTTACCAATAGAAACCTCCAGCGGTTCCGGCGAGCCTTCTTCGGGCACCAGGACTCCATCCCGAAGGGCATCGCGCCCACCTTGGTGCGCGGACTTGACGTAGGCGTTTCCTACCGCGATCACCGCATAGCTTCCTGGCTTGAGTTGTCGAAAGGCCTGGGTTCCGCCGATGTCTTGCGCCATCGAGGGAACCCCCGATGCGGAAATAAGCTGAATAAAACCCATTGGTTGATGGTCGGGCGGATCATAGCTGACGGCAACCGGGAGTGCATCCTCAGCTCCCGGCTCCAAGACGATTTCTCCGGCGTTTCCGCCGTTGATCGTGATTCTCTTGGAGCCGAAGGTCAAGACGCTACCCGCCATCCATTGGCCTGCGATAACGTACTGACCGGAGGGCAGACCGATCACGCGGGAGGTGCGCTCCTGCTCATCCCACGAAACGAAGCCCACCGGCGTCGGATTAGGAAGTCCGCCAACCTGCGCGGGATAGATCGAGACGAAGGCGCCTTCCCGGGCAGCCGGCACTTTGACACTGATCTCATAGGTGGGTTCGGATGCGGGACGAAAGTCGATTTGCGGATCGTCTCCTGACGCCACGGCGATAATCCGCGCGCCGGCGAAGTCTGTAGAGCCAGGGTAAAACGCCGCGCGATAGACGCGATTCGGCCGTGCTGCATCGAACCACTGGTAAGGGGAGTGTGCCACATAATAGCGCCCCGGCTTGAGGCCGGCGATGCGAAAAGCTCCCTCCATGTCGACATTGGCGGCGGCTGCAGCCAACTGCGGTACGCGACGGCCGTCCACAAGGACCAGACGGAATGCCTGAACGTTACCGCCGAGACTTGCGCCGTGCTCGTCGAGAGCGGTGCCGCGTATGACAGCGGCACGGCGGAGATACAGCGTCACCGTTGCGGCGGTTTCCTTGCGCTCGACCAACCCAACCGTGGCATTCGCCAGAGGGGGAGAATCCGGGCCGAAATAGCCGGTGCGCTCGCAAGACAGGTAGGCGATGCCAGTCGGGATGTTGGTTACACGGAAGGTCCCCGCTGTATCGGTCAGGAGCACGACGGGCTCGGCTCGCTGAACTGACTGAGCACCCACCGGAGAAAGAGTCAGCGAGACGGTGGCGCGTGGCACGGAGATTCCCGTTTCCGCATCGAGCACTTGTCCTCGAATCTCGTAGATTCGGCCTGAATCAGTCGCCGGCTGGGCGCACACGGCCGCGGCTCCCAAGAGCCATCCGACGTATGGAAACTTCACTTGCCCCTCTCTTTCAAGTTGAGGACGCTGATCTCCGATTTGGCGGTATCGCCTTCTTTGACGACTACCACGGTTGCTAGCTGCGCGACCGACGCCAAGTCGGGCGGACCGACGGAAAGTCCGGAATCGTCATCCTGCCAAGCCCAGATTGGGTAGCGGCCGGCAGCGATATCGCTGAGCTCGAAGCCGCCTTGGAGATCCGTAAAAGCGCTCCAGCTATCGCCCGGATTCTCGGGCGTTCCGCGCGGCAGCACTACGATCCTGGCGCCCGGCGCCGGTTGACCATTCGACACCACACGGCCTGTAATGATGGCGCAGTGGGAGGAGAGAGTGAGAGTGAGTTGGGCGTTCATTCCAGATGTCAGGATGACGGGCTGACGGAACACGTCGCGGTCGCCCAACTGCGCTCCGGTGATGCAAACCTTTTTCTCGCCGGTGGTCCGGGTATACAGCCAATACGCACCCTCCCGTAACGGCTGGAACCGGCGCACCTTGTCGTTGCCCTCCTGCGCAAAGACTACGGGACCTGCGTGCATAGCAGGTAACAGCCCGACGGCAGTGACCGCCGCCGCGAGGCCGGGCTCGGTTTCGTGGAATCTCAACTCGATGGCGGCGGCCGGCTGCGGTGCGATGTCGAGGCCGGCGAGATCGGTGGCGCCTACCTCGACGGGCATGGCCGCAAAGAGAGTTTCGAATCCTCCCTTTTCGAGTTTCCTCTGCCCCTCCGCCTCAAGCCGGTAGCGACCGGGCGCGATCGACGAAAGGGTAAAATCGGGTTGGAGCTTCTGGACGTTACTCGACTGTGCAAATCCAACGTCGGGGAGGAGAGATATCGGCACCAGGCGCAGGTTGACACTTTCGAAATCGCCGGAGATCCGGCCTTTCACCGTGACGGTCGGCGCCGCGGACAGCGCAAGATCGACATTGGCGTGCTGGCCAGCGGAAATCCGCAGGACGGCTGGCGTACTTGAGACCGGCTCGGCCGGTGCGCAGGCGCGCTGGTAATAGCGCCGCCGGTCCGGCTGCGCGAATCGACTGGGCCAATTTCCAGAGCCCGCAGATTTTGTGACGGGATGCCGCAGAGGATATAAGCGCCGGGCTTGATCCCGGAAATCCGATAATATCCTCGATCGTCGGTCTGAGTGGCCAAGGCAAGCCCGAAGACGAGGGCACTGTCACGACAGTAAGCGCGGACCAGGTGCACCGGGATGTTAGGAACCGGGTCACCCAACTCATCGCGCACATACCCGCTCAGTGACCCGGGCCAAGCGACTGGGAACGTCACCGACTTCGCTTTGTCCTCTAGTGCTATAAAGACCGTTTGTATTTCGCCGTCCGGTAGCTGCCCGTAGTAGACGGTAAATGCGGCCCGTTGCCCCCTGAGGATATAGTTGCCGGGTCGAATCCGAAACTCCGCGTTCCCCAAAGATCCGGCTTCACGGGAGCCGCGACGTCGTGCCATTTTACATCTTGCAGGAAGATGTCAATGTCGTGGCGCGGCTCTGCTGTTGCGGCGTCGACGACATGCACCGTCAAAGGAATGCTGGTATCGGTGTCCTGTGCGGATTGCGCGACGGCAGTGAGAATGATACACAGTACGAGTACTTGGATTCTTCGCATACCGGCAGTTTGCCCCAGATCCTAGCATGCCGGAGGCCATCTTACGCGCAAGAGTCGTGGGCACTCGGTAGCGCTCAGATGGCCGAACAAAATCACGATCGTAGCGATGACACGCAGTTTTACTCGAACCTGAGATCTGGGAAGTCAGAGTGCTGCACTAATGGAAGTGGAATCCACATGTTCTGTCCAGAAGTGTCCATGAGAGAAACCTTGAATCGCGGGGAACATGATTTCGGCCCGATGTCCGCCGTTAACGGCGACTTCCTCCAACGCCGTTTGGGACTAACTTTTCAAAAAAGGTCAGTTATCAGCGGATTCTCTCAGTTGTGCGAACGCCGGATTGCCAAACAGCCCGTATGCTGGCCCGCGGCGCCGCTTGTGACGAGCTTGAACTGAAACCACTCGCGATCATCTCAATCTCGATTACTTGCTGGCTACCGCGATCCAATTGGCGCTCGCCGTAGTTGATGCGTTGCCTACGTGCAGTGATATCGGTACATATCCCCCGGACGAACGCCGGCGGGAATCTGAATGACGATTTGCATTAGGCCGGCGACTTCGAAGGGCGCTGCGCCCGCATAGGTCACCACCGCCGGGATTCCATCGACCAGGACCCCAATCGGGGCGAGGGGCTGCGGATACGGTTGGGTGAGGGCGACACGTCCATCCACGCCAGCCGGCGACGTTTGCCCCTCACCTGTGGCATAAAGCGAGAGATAGCCGCCAATGGCAACGGTATGTGTTGCGTCATTGACGGAACCGTCCAGATTTACCGCTGCGGCCTGCCCCGATCCTCTAGCACTCGCCGAGAAGATCGACGGCGACACGGGTGCAAGCGCAACACTGACCGCACCGGATGTCTGACCCTGGTACATTACTGTGACATTGGCGATGGGGCTGCTAATGCCATAGGGCACGATTGCCGCAACCTGCGTCGCGGAGGTGTAAATTAAGGGCGCCGGCAGAGTGCCGAAATAGACCACGGTGCCCGCCAACTGCGTTCCGAAGACCCCGTTGACAGGCTGGTTCTGGACCAGGCGGCCTCGCCCGAGGCCCACTCCGTAAATCGTCACGATCTTGCCCGGTGAGACAGCGGTAGGCATCTCGCTCGCGGCGTCGACCACGCCCGTGATCAACACGCTCTGCTGCACCGGCCGGAGCACGCGGATCGCGTTGTTTCCGGTATCCGCGATGTAAATCGCTCCGTCGGGACCCGCTGCTATGCCTTCTGGTTCGGCAAATGTGGCCGCGACCGCCAAGCCGCCGTCGCCGGTATATGCGAAGGACCCATTGCCGGCTACGGTAGAAATGGTCCCGCTGGTGTCCACCCTCCGGATGACATTACTGTTATTGTCTGCGATGAACAGATTCCCGGCGCTGTCGACGGCGACTGCGGTCGGATAGTCGAGTTGAGCGGCGGTCGCGGCCCCGCCGTCTCCTGCATATCCAAGACCACCGTTGCCGGCCACAGTAGACATCGTGCCATCGGCAGAAACTTTGCGAATGCGCGCGTTCCCTGCATCTGCGATATAAAGGTTGCCCGCGCCGTCGAGCTCCAGCCCCCTAGGCCCATAGAGTTGGGTTTGCGTGGCGGGTCCGTTATCGGAAAAAACAGCCGACCCTTCGCCGAAGGCGCCGCCAGTGTTTCCGACATCCCCGCCATCGGAGCCGACGACAGCACCTGGTACAGCCGCTCGGCGACAATTTGATACTCACCCGGTTTCATCGCCACCGGCCGTATGAGGAACGAGTTTCCTTCGCCTGCCGCTTGCGTCATGATTCTCGGATCGCCCTCCAGCATTTTGCGCCCGACTTCTCCAGCAGTGAGTTTGATTTTCGGCTTATCCCACGACACGCGCAACGTTGGAAACGGCCCGCCCCGCACCGGTGGAACCACCTCCGCTCTAACGCCGGGAACTTTCGTGATCCGCTCCCCGATGTGAGCGTACCAGCCTTTCCATTCCTTGAAATCCGCCTCGATATCCCGCCCCCTGCGCCACCTCGACGGCCGCGAGCATTCCTATAATCTCTTCCTTGGTCACCTTCAACGCGCGCCCGAACCCGTGATGAGGGGCGCTGTTCGCCCACGCGGCTCGCACCAGATCCTTGCGGCCGACCAGCAGCCCCCGCCCTGCGGCCCGCGGATAATTTTTCCGCCGCTGTAGGCGACCAGATCGGCGCCCAGCGCGAGATATGGATTCGGCGCGATCAGATAATCCGCCGCAGCGTCCACCAGGATGGGGATGCCACGCTCCTTTGCGATGGGCGCGACGTCTTTCAGATCGAGATCGGCCTTCCCGAAATAATTGCCGAGCACCTCGATCATCGCCGTGTGCGGCCCGATGGCCTTCCGCAGTTCCTCACGATTGCCGACCTCGATGATTTTGACGCCAAGCGTGCGAATCGCGTGATCGTACACATTGCGCGATTCGCGCGGCATGATCACCTCGTCCTTCAACCCTTCGAGATTCGGCAGCCTTTGAATTTTTTCCGGATCGGTTCCGACCAGGCAAGCCGCCGTAGCGTGCGTCAAAGCCGCTGCCGTGCCCGCCGTTACAATCGCCCACTCGAACGTGCAGCAGCTCCGCGAGGCGAGCGCCGGTACGTTCCATCAGCTCATCGAGGTCCACATGAAAGTGCGCCGCCTGCTCCATCGCGGCGATCACTTCCGGGAACGTCAGCGAGCCTCCGTTGATCGTCAGCGTAGCGGTGCAGTTGATGAACGGACGAACTCCGATCCTGGTATACACATCGGGATTCGGAGCGGCACCGCGCACCGGTAAACCAGTCGCGAGCCCAGCCGCAACGGCTCCGCTGGTCTGAAACAGTTTCCGCCTGGTGAGAGGATGACGCATAGTGCTCCCTTCGGTTGTGCTTTGGTTTATTATGCATCTCATGAGAGCAAGCGTGGGCCTGATCGTCGTTCTGTGTGTCGCCGCCTCCGCGCAGCAATACGACATCGTTCTGCGCGGCGGCCGCGTGATCGATCCCGCGAACAATATCAACGGCTCCATGGATGTCGCGGTGACGGGTAATCGCATCGCCGCCGTCTCCGCGCATATCGCCGATCAACAGGCACGCAAGATCGTCGATGTCGCGGGTTTCATCGTTGTCCCCGGCCTCGTCGATCTGCACGCGCACGTTTTCGGCTACGAAGGCTCGCTCGCGCCGGACGACACGGCGTTGCCCGCGGGGACCACCACGATTGTCGACGCGGGCGGCAGCGGCTGGCGGACTTTCGATGAATTCCGCCGCACCGTGATCGCGCACTCCGCGACGCGCGTTCTCGCCTGGATCAATATAGTCGGCGCAGGCATGGTCGGCGAGCCATACGAGAGTAACGTCGACGATATGGATCCCGCGGCCACCGCCGAGGCGATTACGCACAATCGCGATATAGTGATCGGTATCAAAACGGCCCATTTCGCGAAGCCCGGCTGGGCGGCGATCGATCGCGCGGTCGATGCGGGCCGCCGCGCACGCGTTCCTGTCATGGTGGACGACAAGATTTTCACCAACTCCCAACGCACGACACAAGCGGAGCTTTTGGAGCACCTGCGTCCCGGCGATATTCATACCCATATGTACAACGACCGTCAGATGGAATTGTTAGACCGCTTCACCGGCAAGGTCCAGCCATGGATGCTTGAGGCCCGCAAGCGCGGAGTGCTTTTCGACGTCGGACACGGAGGAGGAAGTTTTCTATGGCCCGTCGCAAGCCACGCCATCCAGCAGGGATTTCTTCCCGATACCATCAGCACAGACCTACATTCATCGAGCATCCTGATGCAGCAATCCGACATGCCGAACGTCATGTCGAAGATGATGCTGCTCGGGATGACCTTGGAAGACGTGATCCTGCGTTCCACCGTCAATCCCGCCAAGGAAATCGGACGTCTCCCGGAACTCGGCACTCTGGGCGAAGGCCGCATCGCCGATATCGCAGTGCTCGAAAATGAGAGCGGCGTGTTCGCTTTCAAGGATGCGTGGCCGGCCAGGAAACTCGGCACACATCGTCTGCAATGCGTGTTGACGATTCGCGATGGCCGCATCGTCTATGACCGCGATGGACGGACATTCCCCGCGTGGAGCGGGGCTCAATGAAGTTAGCGGCACTGATCCTGGCCTGCTCCGCTCTATCCGGACAGGAGATCTACGATCTTCTGCTGAAGAACGCCCGCGTGATCGATCCCGCCAATCATCGCGACGGGCATTTTGACGTTGCCGTTGTGGGGAAGAACATCGCGCGAGTGGCTCCCAATCTTCCGGCAGCACACGCGCGCGTCGTCGTGGACGTGAATGACTACATCGTCACGCCCGGTCTCATCGACATCAACACGCACCTGGGACCTCCGCTGAAACCCGATTACAATACGCTGCCCTACGGCGTCACGACGGTGGTCGATGCGGGAACGGCGACGTGCGAGACGTTTCCAAATTTCAAGAAGGAGGTGATCGACCCCGCGAAAGTCCGCGTGCTCGCACTCGTCTCCGGCGACGCTAAATGTTCTCAATACCAGGAAGCCATCGTCGGTCGCGCCGCCGATATTCCGGATACCATCTCCAGCGGCATGAACTGGAGCAATATCCTGATACCTAGGGCCAACATGGCCACATCCATGTCCATATTCTTGACCCGGGGAATAACGCCGGAACAAATCATCGAGCGCGTAACTTCCAACGCCGCTCGCGCGATAAAACGGCCGCAACTCGGCACGTTGAGCGAAGGCTCCGTAGCCGATATCGCCGTCCTCGAAGTTCAGCAAGGAAAATTCGGCTTCCTCGATTCCGCGCGCACCCGCTTGGCCGCCACTCGCCGTTTTCGCTGCCTGCTGACCGTCCGCAACGGCGTCATTGTTTGGGACAGCGACGGATTGAGTATTCCAGATACCGCGAAAGCCGGCCCATACACAAACTTCAAATAGCAGTCTCCGCGTTCTCAGGGCCCTTATCTCCTTCCCTTTGCGAGCTTGCGACTTTGCGTGAAATGAGCTTGTCTTTTCTTCGAGTACCCTCACCTCAGAAGGAGCCCGACCATCGGGGCTTCTTTGACAGTTTTTTGCCGGCCGGCAAATGTCGTATTAGGGTGGTCCTGAGCTTCCGGAGGCGTAAGCCGCCTTGCGGCATCAACGATAACGTGTGGTGCCGACGGGAGATTTTGGGGTCGACCTCATAAGATCACGGGAGAGTAGCGCTCATCGCCGCACCCGACGATTTCAGAGGGCTGTGCATCGAAGCATGGAAAATCTCCATGCGAGAGACAGTTCAATCCACTAGCGGCCGGTTTGATCGAAAGGTCATTCCGGTCGCTCACGATATTTCGTACAGCCGAAGTGTTTTTCTTGTTACTACTTAGCTGCCGGACGCGGAATCTTCGCGTCAGCCATCGCGGCATTGTAAGCGAACCACGCCATCACCACTGCCGCCTGCCGGATTTCGTTGACGTCCACGCGATCGACCGTGTCCTCATTCGTGTGGTGCGTGCGGACATCGTAGTTGACGTAATCCTGGATCGGATTGAAGCCCGGTACGCCGGCATCGGTGAAACTGATGTGATCGGTGGACCCGACGGGCTCGATGATATTCCGCCGCGCGCCAAAACTCTTCAGCGGTTCGAGCCATGCGTCGAACATCGCCCGCACCGGTTCCATGTTTTGCAGATACCAGCCGTAAATCGGCCCGGTTCCGTTGTCGATATTGAAGTACACATCGAACTTTTCTTTCTCTACGCCCGTAAGATGCTGCGCGACCCAGGCGCGCGATCCGAGCAGCCCCTGCTCTTCGCCGCTCCATAGCGCGATGCGAATCGTCCGGCGGGGATGCGCGCCGATTGCCTTCAAAATGCGCATCGCCTCCATCACGGTGGTCGCGCCGTCGGCGTTGTCGGTTGCTCCGACTCCGGTGTGCCACGAATCCAAATGACCGCCGATCATCACCACTTCATCGCGCAGCTCGGGATCGGAACCGGGCAACTCCGCGAGCACGTTGTAGGTGTTGCCGCTGTCGGAATCGTAATATCTCGTTTGCACATTGACGCGAAGCTTCACCGGAACATTCTGCTCGATCATCTGCGCAATCATGTTGTAATGCTCGGCGCTCAGCGTCACCGTGGGAACGGCGCCGGCGCCGCCGTCACGACCAGTGACGAACACGGTTCCGTGCTCGCCGCGGCTGGGTTTGAGGATCACGCCCGCGCCGCTTTCTCGAATCGCCTGCGCGATGCGTTGCGCGGGGGTCGGCCCTCTGCCGCGGCCTCCCGCCCGGCCTCCTACGCTGGTTGCATAGGCGGCGGACATCGGCTCATAGCCGGGATCGCTGGGCTGCGGGCGGTCCTTGCGAACAAAGTTCTTCATGATCGGGTCGGTCATGACGATCGCGCCCTTCAGCCTTGGCCGCAGATCGTCAACCTGCTCCGGCGATTTTCCGCCAATCCACGCAGGTGCGCCGACGATCTCTCCGGCGGTTGAGGACGACCATCCATCGGCATACCCGATGAGTGGCAAATATCGCGGTTCGACCATCTCAATCGTGAGTTTCTCCAGCGTCCAGCCGCGGCCGAAGTGCCAAGGCTCCAGCCGGGCGTTGGTGAGTCCATACGCAGCAAGGCGATCCCGCGCATATTCGGCGGCGCGCTTATGGGCGGGAGAAGCCGTCAGCCGAGGTCCGATAGTGACCGTGAACATATCGAACACCGGCGCGACCTGCGCGTGATCGGTCGCCTCGGCGCGAATCTTGGCGAGCATGTCGAGGTCGGGGGCCTGCGCCTGCGCAAGCGCTGCACAAAAAATAAATGATGTCAGGTTCCTGCGCATATGAAACCATATCGTATCACCGCTTATTCGTAGCGAAGCGCGATCAACGGGTCGACCTTCGTAGCGCGCCTCGCTGGAATGATGCACGCCGCGACAGTGACGGCGCCCAGCAGCAAAGCCATCGCACAGAATGTGAGTGGATCGAACGAGCTGACACCGAAAAGCAGTCCTTTAATGAGGCGCGTGAGCGCGAGTGCACCGAGCGCACCGGCGAGCACTCCGACACCTGCGAGCTTGAGCCCTTGCGAAATGACCAGCCCGAGAACGTCGCTGGTTTTCGCGCCCATCGCCATGCGGATGCCGAACTCGGTCATCCGCCGAGTAACGGAATAGGAGATGACGCCGAATAGTCCGACGGACGCGAGCAGCAGAGCCGTAAAGGAAAACAGTCCGAGCAGCGTAGTCAGGAATCGCGGACGGGATCGCGCGCCCGCGAGCACTTCATCCATGGTGCGGACCTGCGCCAGCGGCAGCGACGGATCGACATCGCGCACCGCCGCCCGCACCGCGCCGACCAGCGAGTGCGGATCGCCCGACGTGCGGACGGCGAGATAGACTGACCGGCGCGGACTGCCCTGGCGTTCTGGAAGGAAGATCTCGGTGCCCGCGGGCTTGTCTAAACCGGCGTTTTTAACATCTTCGACCACGCCAACGATAGTGCGCCAGGGATCTTGAAATCCGGGACGAATGCGGCGTCCGATGGGGTTGTCATTCCCGTAGTAAGTCCGAGCCATGGTCTGGTTGACAATGACAGTTGCGGCCGCGCCGTCGACATCGCGGGCGTCGAACCGCCTCCCATCAAGCAAACGAATTCCCATGGTCTCGAAGAAACGATCCCCGGTGATCTGCCAGTAGTCGATGTTGTTCCCCGGACCGCCGGGAACGGGCATGAATTTTTCTATCTCGGTATCGTTTGCGTCTATTTGGCGTTCCGGGGGGAGGCCGCTCATCGCGGTCGCGGACGTCACTCCTGGAATGGTGCCGATCTTTTCTTGGATGGCTTGCCAGAACCGCGTTTGATTCGCCGCCTGAGGATAGGTCGCGGCTGGCAGATTCACGCGCACGGTGAGAATTCCTTCGGGCCGAAACCCTGGATGCACTTCGCTGAGCTTCCAGAAGGCGCGAATCATGAGTCCCGTTCCGATGAGAAGGATCAACGCAAGTGCGAGTTCGCTCGAGACGAGCGCCGAGCGGAATCGATTCGAGGCGACCGACCCTGCGGTGCCGCGACCTCCCGTGGCTTTCAACGCGTCATGCAAAGTTCCGCCCGCGATTTGCGCCGCTGGAGCCAGTCCGAAAAATAGCGCGGTCAACAGCGAAACACCGATCGTGACGGCAAGCACAGTGGGATCGACCGATACTTCACCCGCGCGCGGGATGCTGGCCCTCCCGGCCGCGACCATCACTTTCAATCCGGCCATCGCGAGCCCTAAGCCGAGGGCCGCGCCGCCCAGCGAGAGCAGCAGTCCTTCGGTGGTGAACTGGCGAATCAGTTGTCCGGTCCCTGCGCCGAGCGCCTTGCGCACCGCGATCTCGCGCTGCCGGGCTTCGGCCCGAGCAAGCAGTAGATTCGCAACGTTGACGCATGCAATCAGCAGAACGAAGGCGACCGCTCCCATCAACGTCCACAGCGCGGGGCGGATGCTGCGCACCACTTCATCCTGCAAGGCATAGGCAACAATTGGATGAAAGTCCGGGCTGAAGGGATGGTTCTTCGGGCCGATGCGGTCCGGGGATTGCTGGACGTGCCGCACAAGTTCGTCCTGCGCGCGGTTTAATGACACGCCGGGTTTCAATCGCCCGACAAGAAACAGAAAATGACTGCCGCGCCGTCCTGGATTGGGGGGAGGGAGTTGCATGGGCGCCCAGATTTCAGGCGGATCGAGTTCGCCGGGAGGAAACGAAAATGTCTGTGGCATCACGCCGACGAGGTTTGCATTGGCTCCGTCGAGCTGAATCACACGGCCGACGATGCCGTGATCGCCCGCAAAGGCCCTCTGCCACAGATCGTGGGAAATCACAGCGACCATGGGCGCGCCCGGCACATCGTCCTGAGGGGTGATGGCTCGGCCAAACTCGGGCGAAACGCCGAGCGATGGGAACAGGCCCCCCGTGACCGAGGCGCCAGTGACTCGGATCGGATCGGCCGCGCCCGCCAGGTTCACTCCGCCGATGGCCCAGGCGTCAAGCGATTCCCAGGATGTGAGGTCCCGCTTCAGCTCGTCATATTCGGGCGGCGACGTCCAGAATCGGCGCAATCCCCCGTTAGGGAATTTCGGAAACTCCGTGTAGAGGCGGATCAGCCGACCAGGATCGCGATAGCCCAGAGGCCGGAGCAGCACCGCATGCACCACGCTGAAAATGGCACTCGTCGCGCCGATGCCGAGGGCCAGACAAATGACCGCAGCCGCGGTAAACCCCGGGCTTTTCGCGAGCATCCTAGCCGCATAGCGAAGGTCCTTCAAGAAAGTCGACACGCGATTCTCCTTCCTCTAACATACTGCCGGAAAGAGAAAGGGTTACGTCGAAGTGTTGTAGAACGGCGACCGCTTAGTTTGCTATTCGAACTATATGAGAAATATTGTTGTGCTATACAACTAAGTATGCGAATCTCCGATATTCGCGCGACGACTGTCACCGTGCCGCTGAAGGCTCCTCTAAGGCATGCCAACGGTTGCCATTGGGGCCGTTTCGTACGCACGATCGTTGAAGTCGAAGCCGACAACGGATTGATCGGCTTGGGCGAAATGGGTGGCGGAGGCGAATCGGCCGAAGCGGCTTTTCGCGCCATGAAATCGTATTTGATAAGCCACGATCCGGCGCGCCTTGAAGAAATGCGATTCCTGATCGCCAATCCGACCGCATCGCTTTACAACAATCGCACGCAGGTTCTGGCGGCCCTCGAATTCGCGTGTCTCGACCTGCTCGGTCAGGCTTGGGGCGTGCCCGTTTCCGACATTCTCGGAGGCCGCCTGCGCGATCGCGTTTCCTTCGCGTCTTATTGTTTCTTCCGCTATTCGAATCCCCAAACCGGCTCGGGCGAGACCCGCACCATCGATCAAATGGTGGAATTCGCGACCGCGCAGAAACGGCAATTCGGTTTTCATACTCACAAACTGAAAGCCGGCGTCTTTCCGCCCGACTACGAACTGGAGGTCTATCGCGCTCTCGCCTCGGCATTTCCTTCCGATTCACTGCGCTTCGATCCCAACGGCGTCTGGTCCACCGAACAGGCGATTCGCTTCGGCCAAGCGATTGAAGGACTGCGTAACGATTACCTCGAAGACCCCGTCTACGGGCTGCACGGTATGCGCCGCACGCGAGAAATGATTCGTGTTCCATTAGCTACAAATACGGTCGTCGTCAATTTCGAGCAGCTCGCCGCGAACGTCCTTAACACCGCGGTGGACGTGATTCTCCTTGACACGACGTTCTGGGGTGGCATCCGCGCCTGCGTAAAGGCCGCCGCCGTTTGCGAGACATTTCAACTCGGCGTGGCCGTTCATTCCTCGGGAGAGTTGGGAATCCAGTTGGCCACCATGCTGCATCTCGGTGCCGTATTACCCAATCTCTCCTTCGCCGCCGACGCGCATTATCACCACCTGACCGACGACATCATCGAAGGCGGCCTCATGGAATATAAGGATGGCTCGATCGCCGTTCCCAACAAACCCGGCCTCGGAGTGACGCTCAATCGCGCGAAACTGGCGGAATACGCCGAGCTATATCGCCGGCTTGGAGCTTATCCTTATGATCAGGACCCGGGGCGCCCGGGCTGGACTCCCCTGGTCCTGAACGACCGATGGGCGGATCCAAATGACGATTCGATAGTTTGGGTTCCCTACTAAATAATGCCCAGTTGTTTCGATCTATCAAGTCGCGTGGCCGTGGTCATCGGGGGCACGTCGGGTATCGGGCGCGCCATCGCTCTTGGGCTGGCCGAACAAGGAGCCGAAGTCGTGCCCACCGGCCGCCGCTCCAATCTTATTGAAGAGGTCTGCACCGCGGTGGAGGCGATGGGCCGCCGTACTTTGCGCCAGCTAACCGACGTCCGTGACCGCCAATCGGTCGACTCTCTTCGCGACACGATTCTTCAAAAGTTCGGCCGTATCGACATTCTCGTGAACGCCGCGGGCTTCACCTTCCGGCAGCCGACCATCGATCTGCGCGAGGAGCAGTTTTCTTCGATCCTGGACACTAATCTCACCGGAGCCCTACGATCCTGCCAGTCTTTCTACGAAGCATTGAAAGCCTCGCGCAACGGCCGCGTTATCAACATCGCGTCGCTGAGTTCGTTCGTGGCGTTCTACGAAGTGACCGCCTACTGCGCCTCGAAAACGGCTCTGCTCTCTCTCACGCGAAGCCTGGCCTGCGAGTGGGCCGAGGACGGAATCTCAGTCAACGCGATCGCCCCCGGCATTTTCCCCACCGAGATGACCACTGGAATTATCACCGGTACACCTCGAGGCCAGGAACTCCTGACCCGCACGCCGATGCGCCGCTTCGGCACTCCCGACGAACTGGTCGGCGCGGCCGTCCTCCTCGCTTCCGACGGCGCGAGCTTCATCACCGGCCAATGCATCGTCGTCGACGGAGGCTTTCTCGCGTCAGGAGTGAATTCGTGAAGCCGTGGGTCTTATTCCTCGCAGTCGCCCTCCACGCCGAAACCGGCCGCGACGCCTGGCTGAGGTATTCGCCTCGGAATCCGCAGACGATGCCCGCCGTACTCGCAACCCTCGGCGATTCTCCCGTAGTCGCCAACGCCCGCGACGAAATCTTGCGCGGCATCCGCGGCATGTCGGGCAAGACCCTGCGCCTCGAATCCGCGATGCCCAAGGAAAATGCAATCGTCCTCGGTACGCTCTCTGCTTTCCCGAATCTTTCCGCAAATCTCCCGGCCGACGCCTACTGGCTGAAAACCGTCCACTCCGGCAACATCGACTATACCGTCGTCACCGCAATCAACGACCGGGGCGTCCTCTACGGCGCTTTCGCGCTGCTCAGAAAAATTGCGCTCGGCCAGCCCATCGCCAATCTCGACGAACAACAAACTCCCTACGCGCCCATCCGATGGGTGAACCAATGGGACCGTCTCGACGGCTCGATGGAGCGCGGCTACGGCGGCCGATCTATCTTCTGGGATGAAGGTACCCGCACACCGACCTGACCCGCGTCAGCGATTACGGCCGTCTCCTCGCCTCGCTCGGCATCAACGGCTGCGCGATCAACAACGTGAACGCCGACAAGCGCATCTTGTCACCGGACCGTTCCCGGAGCGTCGCGCAAAAGTCGACAGTTCCTCTTCGACCCGTCATACCGCGACCGGAATCGCGCTCAGAAAAGGCGATGAAATCCGAATAGAAGCAGTGCCGGGCGGCGAGCGCGCCGCAATCGACTATGTCGAGATTCGATAAGTATTGTTGTATAGTTGAACTTATTCAAAAGGGAGCCTTGTTCCGATGAGATGTTTTGCAGGCGTCGCCCTCCTCGCAACGCTGGCATTCTCGCAACAACCCCTCATCTATAAGGACCCTTCCGCGCCCACCGAAAAGCGAATCGACGACCTGGTTTCGCGCATGAGCCTCGAAGAAAAAGTCTCCCAGCTCATGAACGACTCCCCGGCCATCGATCGTCTCGCGATCCCCGCCTACAACTGGTGGAATGAGTGTCTCCACGGCGTCGCGCGCGCCGGACGTGCGACCGTATTTCCCGAAGCCATCGGCCTCGCCGCCACCTGGGACCAGGACCTGATGCTGCGCGTAGCCACCGCCATTTCCGATGAAGCCCGCGCAAAATATCACGAGGCGCTCCGCCGCGGCGAACACAACATTTATGAAGGACTCACCTTCTGGACCCCGAACATCAACTTGTTTCGCGATCCACGCTGGGGACGCGGCATGGAGACCTACGGCGAAGATCCTTACCTGACCGCCCGCATGGCCGTCCAGTTCATTAAAGGCTTGCAGGGCGACGACCCCAAGTACCTGAAGACTGTCTCGACCGCCAAACATTTCGCCGTCCACAGCGGCCCCGAATCGTCGCGCCACACCTTCGACGCCGTCGTCAGCGAAGCGGATCTCGAGGAATCGTATCTACCTCACTTCGAGGCCGCGATTAAGGAAGGCGGCGCCTATTCCGTGATGTGCGCCTACAACAGCGTCGATGGAAAGCCCGCCTGCGCGAATCCGCGCCTGCTCGACGATATTTTGAGGGAACAGTGGGGCTTTCAAGGCTACGTAGTCTCGGATTGCGGCGCGATCGACGACATCTACGCCCGCCATAAATTCGTCGCGACGGCGCCCGAAGGAGTCGCGCTCGCCGTCAAGGCAGGCACCGATCTCAGTTGCGGCACCGAGTATACAAATCTGATTCCCGCCGTCCGCAACGGCCTCATAACCGAATCCGAAATCGACCAGTCGTTGAAACGTCTTCTTCGCGCGCGATTCAAACTCGGCATGTTCGATCCGGCTGAGATGGTGAAGTACGCACAGATTCCCTATAGCGTGAACGACAGCCCGGCGCATCGCGAACTGGCGCTCGAAACCGCGCGGAAATCGATCGTGCTTTTGAAGAACGTCAACACGCTTCCGTTGAGCAAATCGCTCAAGACCGTCGCCGTCATCGGACCCAACGCCGACGACATTGATGTCCTGCTCGGCAACTACAACGGCATCCCGACAGCTCCCATCACCCCTCTCGAAGGAATCCGCCGCAAACTCGGTGCGAACACGCGCGTGATTTACGCCCGAGGCAGCGACCTCGCGCCAAACGTCCCCAACTTCGAAGCCATCCCCTCCACCGCCCTCTTCACTTCGAACGACGCGAGCCGCAAGAGCGGACTCACGGGCGAATATTATAATTCGTGCGACTTCGACGGCAGGCCGCATCGCCCACGCGCCCGGACGCCCTTGAACCCCGTCGCCAATGCGTCCTTCACCCGCGTCGATCCTCAGATCGATTTCGAATGGTGGGAAAACGCGCCCAGGCAGGACATGAACCCCGACGACTTCGGAGTATCCTGGACCGGCTACATCACCGCGCCAGCCACTGGGACTTATCAAATCGGTGCCATCGGAATGAATGCCTGGAGCCTGTCCATCGATGGCAAGCAGATCGTCCAATTCAGCGGCATCCATGAAGGCGCCTATGGTTACGCATCTGTGGAGTTGAAGGCGGCCACGCTCTATCCCATACGACTGGATTATCACGAGTTCTCGAACGACGCCAGCATTAAGTTAGTATGGTCGCGTCCCATTGTCACCTCGACCGCGGATGCCGTCGCCGCCGCCAAACAGTCCGACGCCGTGATTCTCGTTCTGGGCCTCTCGCCCCGCCTCGAAGGCGAGGAAATGAAAGTCCCAGTCGAAGGATTTTCAGGCGGCGACCGCGTGGACCTCGGCATCCCTCGTACGCAGGAAGATTTGATGAAAGCCGTGGTCGCCATTGGCAAGCCCACGGTGCTGGTCTTGCTAAACGGCAGCGCCGTCTCGATCAATTGGGCCGCCGAACACGTTCCCGCCATCGTCGAAGCGTGGTATCCCGGACAAGCCGGGGGAGCCGCCCTCGCAGACGTCCTGTTCGGCGATTACAACCCCGCCGGCCGTCTGCCCGTGACATTTTACAAATCCGCCGACCAGCTTCCTCCCTTCGACGATTACAGCATGAAGAACAGAACCTACCGTTATTTCACTGGCGAGCCCCTGTTCCCGTTCGGCTTTGGACTCAGCTACACCACGTTCAGATATCGCAACCTGAAGCAGACCGGCGATAAAATCAGCGTCGAAGTTGAAAATACCGGACCCATCGCGGGTGACGAAGTCACCGAGTTCTATGCGAAATCAGGCGCCATTCGCTCGCTCGCAGGCTTCGAGCGAGTCGCCTTGCGCGTACACGAACGCAGAACCGTGCAGTTCGTAGTTCCACGCAAGAGAATCAGCGAAATTTCAGTAGGAGGCAGTCAGAACGGACCCGGCACTATTCGTCTTGAGCTACATTAAATGCATTTCCAATCCTGAACATGCGCGCAACCGACAAAAAAGGAATCCAGGTAGCCTCCAGCGAAGGTGTCCGCGACATCAACAGGAGAGCCGTTCTCAACCTTATCCGCACCAAACAGCCCATCTCCCGCGCCGACCTCGCTCGCATCTCCGGCTTGCAGCGCAGCACCATCTCGCTGATTGTCGAAGACCTGATTGAAGGTCACTGGGTTCTCGAAGGTCCCACAGGACGCCTCCCGCGTGGCCGCCGCCCGACCTTCCTGCGTCTCAACGACGACCGCGTCATCATCGGCGTCGATATCCGTCCTCTGCAAATCACCGTCGCGCTCGCCGACGTCAACGGAAGGTTCACCTCCCAGGAAGTGATGCCGACCGCCGCCAATCCAAAAATCGCGATCGATGGAGTCATCACCCGCATCCAGCGCCTGCTCCGTTCCTGTGGAGAGAAAAAAGTGGAAGGGATCGGCATCAGCCTTCCTGGCCGAGTCGAGCCCGGCTCCGGGCGTCTCGTGTTCGCCCCCAACTTGAAGTGGACCGACTTCGACATCGCCGAAGCCGTGCAGAAAGCCACCGGATTCGACGTCGAAATGGAGAACGCCGCCAACGCCTGCGTGCTGGCCGCCGTGTGGTTCGATCATATCGAGAGCCGCAATCTCGTCGTGGTCACGGTCTCCGAAGGTATCGGCACCGGCATCCTGGTGAACGGACGTCTTGCCCGGGGCTTCAGCGGAATGGCCGGAGAGTTCGGCCACGTCGCTCTCGATCCCGACGGCCCTCCGTGCAGTTGCGGAAGCCGCGGCTGCTGGGAAGTGTTCGCCTCCAATCGCGCCGCCTTGCGCTACTATTTCGAATCCAGCGCGCAGACCGGTCTGAATTTCCAGGACCTGTTAAGCCTTGCTGATCAAGGTGACCCCAAAGCCGCAAAAGCCCTCGAAACAATGGCGCATTTCCTGGGCCGCGGAATGCGCATGATCGTAGCCGGATTGGACCCCGAGCAAATCGTGATCATCGGAGATCTCACCCGCTCCTGGCATCGATTCGGCCCCGTGATCCAAGCCGGAGTGCAAGCCCAAGGCCTCTCCGGAGGCGTAGCACCCAAGTTAATCCCAGTCCATGAAGACGGCATGGCAAGACTACGTGGAACCGTCGCCTTAGTGTTGCAAAAACACTTTGGAATCACCCAAGAGGTAACAGCATGAAAATTTCTCTACGGATATTGTTGGCAATCACATCAACTACCGTGCTTTGCGCCCAGGTCGTCACGCTAACCGCCGCCGAAGATCATCAGCGACTGATGGACCTCCTCCACATGACCTCCATCCGCAAGGGCGCCGACGGCAGCCATCCCGAAGCCCCCAACTACGCGAATTACGACGAATCCAAAGCCAATCCCTATCCCGACCTTCCTGACCCCCTCATCTTAAAAAACGGGAAAAAAGTCACGACCGCCAAAATGTGGTGGGATAAACGCCGCCCCGAAATCGTCGAGGACTTCGACCGCGAAATCTACGGCCGTGTGCCCAAAATCACTCCCTCCGTGAAGTGGGAAGTGACCAGCACCACGAAGGAAACCAACGGCGACGTGCCGATCATCGTAAAAAAACTTACCGGCCACGTCGACAATTCCTCCTTCCCCGAAATCACCGTCGATATTCAACTGGTCCTGACCACCCCCGCCGACGCCAAAGGAAAAGTCCCCGTAATCATGGAATTCGGATTCATAGGACCATTTCCCGGACGTGCCGGTCGCGGTCCCGCACCGCCTCCTCCACCGGGACCAACCTGGCAGCAACAAGTCTTAGCGAAAGGCTGGGGCTACGCAATCATCGTCCCCGGCAGCATCCAAGCCGACAACGGCGCAGGCCTGACCCAAGGCATCATCGGCCTCTTAAATAAAGGACAGCCCCGCAAGCTCGACGATTGGGGAGCCCTCCGAGCCTGGGCCTGGGGAGCCAGCCGCGCTCTCGATTATTTTGAAACCGACCCCGCGGTCGACGCCACGCGCGTCGGCATCGAGGGCCATTCGCGCTACGGTAAGGCAACCGCCGTGACGATGGCCTACGATCCTCGTTTCGCGATCGGCTACGTCAGTTCCTCCGGCGAAGGGGGCGTCAAACTGAATCGCCGCAATTGGGGCGAGCTGGTCGAAAACGTCGCCGGCACAGGCGAATACCACTGGATGGCCGGCAACTTTATCAAATACGCGGGACCCCTCAACTGGAACGACCTCCCAGTAGACGCCCATGAACTGATCGCTCTCTGCGCGCCCCGCCCCGTCTTCATTAGCGGAGGCGCAACCAAAGGCGACGGATGGGTCGACGCCAAGGGAATGTTCCTCGCCGCAGCCGGCGCTGGACCCGTCTATCGTCTCCTCGGCAAAAAAGATCTGGGCACGACTGAGTTTCCTCCGATAGAGACTCCCTTGGTCGATGGCGACGTGGCCTTCCGCCAGCATAGCGGCGGGCACACTCCCGGGCCTAACTGGCCGACCTTCCTCACATTCGCGCAAAATAAACTCAACTGAACCACCCCTAAGGCCGGTAAGGCGGAACAATGAAGCGTTCTCGCCTTTCGATAATTTTGCTCTGGTCGCGGCTCTGAAAAGCTGTCCGAACCGAGCTGTGACCAAAGGGAGCGGTTGTTCATGCCAACGAACTCGCCGCGACACGCCACTCGCCCATACATCCGCGCGATGATAGGAGGGGAGGTCTTCATGGACCGTCGTCTATTCCTGAAATCGACCGGAGCAGTCGCGCTCGGACAAGCCATGAAAGCTCAGAGCAGCGTCATCACCAGCTCCGTAATGATCTGGACCCTCAAGGGTGCGTTCGAGAAGCGTCTCGAAGTCGCATCGCAAGCAGGCGTCGAATCGGTCGAGCTCGTCTCGGAACATATCGATTGGACTGATGCGCAGATACGCGACATGAAGAAACTCGCGGCGTCTCTTCATCTAAAGATGGACACCGTAATGGCACAGTCGGATTGGAAACATCGCCCGGTGTCGATGGTGAAACCGGAGGATCGCGAAGGATTCCTGACCGACGTGCGACAGGCTATCGTATTTGCGCAGAAACTGGAGATCCCGCAAATCATCTTGATGAGCGGCGACGATGTTGCCGGACGGACGCATGAGGAACAGTATGCATCGATGCTCGAATCGGTGAAGCGCGCCGGCGATCTTGCAGCGAAAGCGAACCTGACGCTGATTATCGAGCCCCTCAACAACAAGGTCGATCACAAAGGATGTTTTCTTTCGACTTGCGGAGAAGGCTTGAAGCTGGTCAAGGAATCGCAGAACCCGCACGTGAAATTGTTGTTCGATATTTATCACGAGCAGGTGCAGGTCGGAAACGTGATTCGCACCATGCGCGAAGCGGCGCCGCACGTAGCCGTGTTCCACATTGCCGACAACCCCGGCCGCAACGATCCCGGCACCGGCGAGATGAATTACGAAAATATCTACAAGGCTATCGCGTCGTTCGGATATAAAGGCTACGTCACGATGGAATATCTTCCCGTCGGCGACCAGACGGCAAGCCTGACGCGCGCGACCAAGAACATGCGCGCGACGCTCGCCTAACCACCGAGCCGCCATGCGTAAGCATGCGGGCAGAGGCAAAAGCCTTCGCCGTCGGATCGATTAATCTTCCACTTTCCCGATCAATATGATCGACACCGCTGTATCGCCGAGCTTCGCCGTCAATACCCAGTCCTTCTCGCCCTGTTTTTCCAAGCCCGGTTTCTGATCCGCATCCGCTTTCCAGAAGCTGAGCACCGCCGGATGCGGCGTGCCCGAAGCCTTTCGCGACAATTCCATCAGCGCATCGAAGTCCGCAATTGCATCAGCCGTTTTATCGAGTGCCGCGGGCACAAGAACCAGAAAGTCCCTTTGCGGAGCGACCCCCTGATGATTTCCGTTCACCGGATAATTACCATAACGCAGCGTATAGACACCCGCCGCTATGTTTTGTCCTCGCCGGTCGCTGCCCTTGGCCGGGAACCGCAACACGCCCAGCAGCGTCCCCGGAGGAATCGTCGGCAGAGTCACGCTCGACTCGCCTGTGCTGGGCCCCGACGGCATGGTCGATCGCAGCCAAATCTCAATGTACGGCGAACCGTTGTCGCCAACGATCTTGGTACCAGCCTTGTTGAGCGTGCCAAGAATGGGCGCGGCGGCTTCCGTAGGCAGATCGCCCGCAGGCTGAGCTTTGTATTGCGCGAACACGGCCGTCGCCGCGAGTAGAAAAGAGCAAATACGCGTCATTAATTTCATTCTAGTTCGCCATTCCAGAACCGTGTGGCGCGAGCTTTAGCTTTGAGCGTCGGCTTCAGCCGATGTGCGCTTTCGTCTCGATCGGTAACACTCGATCCAACTCCGCATCAGTCCAATCCCTGATCTGGACATTCCTGCTCAGTGACCATCGCTCAATATGTTCCACAGTAGCTCCAGGCGCAACGTTTTCGAGCGGCCCCAATGTTTCCAGCTCCAGAAAATCGCCGTTCGTAAACGTCTCGTAAGACGCACCGAAGTCCGCGTACGCTTTCGACGGATCCGCATCGTACCGCTTAACGAACAGATCCGAGCCCAGCAGATAAGCGCCCATTGTCTTCTCATTAAAATGTCCGAGCTTCTGGGGCGCCCGGTTATCCGGGTCCTGGCGCAATATAAGATATTCCTCAGTGAACGTCCACCTTGGATCGCTCAGGTCGGTGAAGGCCCACATGATCAAAGGATTTGTCGGCTGTAGATTTTCCGGATGCGTACCGCGCGGCGGAAATTTCGTGATGCCGCCGCCGGGCACCATCATCGATACGGCCCAGGGAGCCAAAGTTCGCGGCTTCGAGGAACCATTCCTGATCCGATGCGTAACCCTAACGCCGCCCGATGAAAGCTGCACGGCGATCGATTTCTCAAGCCCGGTTTCAGGCTCGGACCGGTTGCATCAGCTCGACGACGCTGTCATGCACGATCGCACGAACGGGTCCGTTGTCGCGCGCGTACGTGTCCGGCACGACCTCCGGCGCAATCCAGATACGATGCCCTCCGCGCGGCTGCCAAGTCGCTTCGCCGCTGCGGCCCAGTTGATCGGCAAACTCCTTAAACACGTTCTGTCCGCCGATGAAGCCGTAGCGAATCACACGCGGACCCACGTCGGTCGTCTGCGATGCGGAGACAATTCGGCCATCCGCCGTAGCAAACTTTCTCAACCATGAGCTTGACTTACTTTAACGCGAGCACGGCGTCAAGCGGCGCTCCCGTGCCTCATAGCCATATATAGAAAAACAATTGTTGTCTTG
>Ga0182024_10007608_pt1 | contig 23312 bp, 20 predicted proteins | sample P32metaG_FD_120480 | JGI IMG/M metagenome (GOLD analysis project Ga0182024, IMG submission 120480) | Permafrost microbial communities from Stordalen Mire, Sweden - P3-2 metaG (Illumina Assembly) | ecosystem: Environmental > Terrestrial > Soil > Wetlands > Permafrost | place: Sweden: Stordalen... | reverse complement strand
TGGTAAGCAAAGAGCCCGACTACGATTTCCAGCGCGCCGCCGGATTACTAGCCCACGCCTACGCGCAGACCGGACAAAAAGACAAAGCCGAGTCGCTCTTCCGGCAAGTAACTGTCACTTCAACATTGTCAGAAACATATCTACATTTCGCAGAGCTTCTAGCCTCCGAAGGCCGCACCGCCGAAGCCAGAGAATGGGCGCAGAAGGTGCTCGACAAAAAACCTAATATGCCAAGCTATCTGCGGCGCCGCGAGCGCCCGTGGTTTCGGAGGGCGAGTGAGATGTTGAAGCGGGTATCAGCTTAGTGGTTGTTTGAAGCATCGTAAAGAGGTACTTTAAAGGCATGGGGAGTCTCAATTCTGACGAGATCGCGCGGCTTAGCCCCGAAGAACGTCTTGCTCTTATTGGCCAGCTTTGGGACAGTCTGAGCGATACCGACGTTCCGCTGCCGGAAGCGCAGCAAGCCGAACTGGCTCGGCGGCTTTCCAGCACCGATCAAGATCGAACCCAAGCCGTCCCATGGGAACAGTTGCGTACTGAGTTAGCTCGACGCCGCCCGTAGCGATGCAAGTAGTCGTTACGCCAGCTGCGCGAGCCGAACTGGTGGACGCTCAAGATTGGTACGAGGCAAAGTATCCTGGCCTTGGGACGCGTTTTCGCGAAGAAGTTGAAGCCACTGTCCTCCGTTTGCAGGAGAACCCTCATCAGTTCCCGATCGTATTTCGAGACGTGCATCGTGCACGTATGCGCCAATTCCCGTACGGTCTCTTTTTTCGCGTCGAAATTAACGCCCTTGTAGTGATCGCGTGTTTTCACGGAAGTCGCGATCCACAGCGGTGGGAGCGACGGGTGTGAACTCCGAGGCCAGCACCACTGTGCTCAAGTACGTCTGAAAAGAAAAGCTACATATTCCGCTAGCGCACTTATAAGTACAGCAGCAAAGAGGTACACAATGTCCTGTCGCTTGCCACGAGCCAAGGCGGACCAAAACACGGCAGTCAGAATCGAAGAGGCGAGAAACATACAGACTCCGAACCAGCCAAGTCCGCCTTCCGCCACTAAAGACGCGGTCACTACTAAAAGACCTACAGCGGCCCATTTTCTGATGCCGAGTAAACCGAGTCCAATGAGGATTAATGCCGCGTCAATAGCGACTCCACGCGTTACGACTGTCGCATTCCAAAACCGAGAACGTAAGACAATCGGATTCCAAAACAAGGCCTGCAACAAAGCCAATCCACCTATTATCCTGAACGCCACTCTGCCACAGATGTCTCGATTACCGATCGCTTGATGTTCCAAACTGTATCTCCGCACCGCCCGGTGGAGTATAGCAATCGCCACCGGCGAGCACTTACCACGCTCTGCTCAATCGGTGGTCTACAGAAGTCTGTGAGTCAAATGCTATTCTTGCCTCAATGCGAATTTCCTACCTCGAATGCACCCGCTGTGGAGAGCATATCTCAGCCGACTGCCCTCGGAATATCTGCCTTAAAGATGGTGGAGTGCTCTACGTCCGCTACGATCTCGCCAGCCTGAGAGGGAAGTGGCATCCCAAAGATTTATCCGGTCGTGTGGCCAGCATGTGGCGTTACGCCGAAGTCCTTCCCGATGCAACGCCCGTAACGCTGGGCGAAGGCTTCACGCCCATGCTTCCCAGCCGCGAATTCGTCAACGTCTACATCAAAGACGAAGGCCTGAATCCAACCGGATCGTTCAAAGCGCGCGGCATGTCAGCGGCCGTGACTATGGCGAAACATTATGGTCTAAAGAAACTCGCCGCTCCCTCGGCCGGAAATGCCGGCGGTGCGCTCGCTGCCTACGGGGCCGCAGCGGGCATCGAGGCCCACATCTTCATGCCAAGAGATGTGCCCATCGCGAATCGCATCGAGTGCGATTACTACGGAGCGCACGTCACGCTGGTCGATGGCCTGATCAGCGACTGCGGTCGCATGGTCGCCGAGCGTAAAGACAAGGAAGGATGGTTCGATGTCTCGACCCTCAAAGAACCTTTCCGCGTCGAGGGCAAAAAGACGATGGGCTATGAGATCGCTGAGCAGATGAAATGGAAACTTCCGCAAGCCATCATTTATCCGACGGGCGGAGGGGTCGGCATGATCGGCATGTGGAAGGCATTTGATGAGATGGAGGAGCTTGGCTGGATTGGTTCCAGGCGCCCGAAGATGATCAGCGTGCAAGCGGCTGGCTGCGCTCCGATCGTCAAGGCATGGGAAGCAGGGAAGAGTGCGGCGTCGAAATGGAGCAGCGAAATGTGGCCCAACGCGCAGACCTTTGCCGCTGGCCTGCGCGTGCCGAAAGCCTACGGCGATTACCTGATTCTCGACATTCTCGAAAAAAGCCAAGGCACGGCAGTGGCGGCGACCGACGATGAAATTCTGACTGCGTTGCGCCACTGGGCAAGCAAGGAAGGCATCTTCGCCGCTCCCGAAGGAGCCGCTTCTCTGGTCGCATATCAGAAGCTACGTGCCAGCGGATTCGTGCGCGCGGAAGATAAAGTCGTGCTCTTCAACACCGGCTCAGCCTACAAATATCTAGACATGATCGAGGCGCAGGAAAAGAAGTCACGTGCACCGCAAGCCGCAAGAACCATCGGCGGAATCATTGGTCCATACTAATGGGTTCAACTAATCAAGACCTCGTAGCGACGGACGCATTCGTCCGTCCCGCGCTGGTGAAGCCGGGCAGATTGTATGCATCGTAAAAACACCATGACCGACTTCCGCCAGACCGAACAGCAACGGGAAAAAATGGTGCGCGAGCAACTCGCAGATCGTGGCATTCATGACAAGCGAGTCCTCGATGCGATGCGCCGAGTACCGCGTCACGAATTTGTTCCCGAGGTACTTCAGCAGGATGCCTATGAAGATCATCCGCTCCCGATCGGCGAAGGCCAAACCATTTCGCAACCCTACATCGTGGCCGCGATGCTCGAACATCTCTCGCTGCAAGCCAACGATCGCGTTCTGGAAATCGGTACCGGTTCCGGATACGTGACCGCATTGCTGTCGTTACTTTGCGCCGAAGTATTTTCCATCGAGCGCCACGCGCAACTCGCCGCCTCGGCAGCGGCCATTCTGCAACGCCTGGGCCGCAGAAATATAAAGATCAAAGTAGGCGATGGCAGGCATGGCTGGCCCGAGTACGCGCCCTTTGACGCCATTCTGGTTTCTGCCGCAACCGCGGAAATTCCGCCTGCTTTGTTCACGCAGCTTAATGAGAATGGACGTTTGATCATTCCCATCGGTCCACCGTCCAGCCAGGAATTGCAGTTAATTCGAAAAATAGGCGGACGACCAGAAGTAAAAATTCTCGAAGGTTGCCGCTTCGTGCCGCTGGTGGAAGGCAACCCTGAATAAGACATGGAGAACCGGGCGTCCTCGCCCGGCCTAACTGCGGCTTCAGTCTGGCCGGGCGAGGACGCCCGGCTCTCCATTGATCTTCATTTATCGATCGCTGCTTTACAATTAATCGTGGCGCTTTTCCGAAATTTGAAAACTACGCTGGAGATGATCAAGTGGGAGCACTCGATCTTCGCCCTCCCATTCGCTCTCTGCGGAGCCATGCTCGCCGCTGGCGGCTTGCCCGCATGGCATCAGTTAGCGTGGATCATAATCGCCATGATTTCGGCGCGTTCCGCAGCGATGGCTTTCAATCGCTTGGCTGACGCGTCGATCGACGCTGCTAATCCTCGCACTGCCACTCGCGCTCTACCCGTCGGACAACTCACGCCAGCGTTCGTGAGCGTCTTCGTTCTGGTCTCATCCGGAATTTTCATTCTTGCCGCGTCGCAATTGAACCACCTGACGTTATTGCTTTCGCCGGTGGCGCTGGCCGTGATTCTCGTCTACTCCTACACCAAACGATTCACCCGCTGGTCGCATCTCTTTCTAGGATTCGCCCTCGGCATCGCCCCAGCGGCAGCGTGGATTGCTATTCGCGGCTCTCTCGACCCTCGGATACTGTTGCTCACCGCCGCAGTCACATTCTGGGTCGGCGGCTTCGACGTGATTTACGCCTGCCAGGATCACGAATACGACTGCAACCACGGCCTGCACTCGCTGCCGCGTTATTTAGGGATCAGGAATGCCCTCGTCATCGCCCGCGTCTTTCACCTCGTAATGCTTGGCCTACTTGTGGCCTTAGTTGTCACTTTTGGCTTGGGCAAATTGGCGGTGGTGGGAGTGATTGCCGTTGCTGCGCTTTTGCTCTACGAACACTTGCTGGTCCGGCACGACGACCTGAGCAAACTGAACGCCGCGTTCTTCACCATGAATGGAGTGATTTCGGTGGTGTTCTTTTTCTTTGTCGCTGGAGATGTGCTGCTGAGGCGTCGCTGAACTTCGACGGTTGGGATTTGGCACGCCACATATATAGACGCGAGAAGTGGCGCGCCTCCAGTTTTTGCGTCGCCTTATTGCGTCGCCTCGCTCAGCGATGTGGGTCAACCGGCGGGTAAGAATTCAGAAATTTGTGGGGTACCCCCCCTCCCCCCCAAATGAGTTAAGTTGATGATAGTAAAATAGTTAGAGGCAAAGTATTCAAAAGATGTGACTTAGCGTTGAATGTTGCTGTTTGGCGTGCACTTGCGAGGGTGCTGACCGGGGCCATATGTTGTCAAATAGCGGTGAAAAGTTTGAGGCCGGAAACGCGTCCGTCTCTGGAGACTGGCGCACTTCTCGATGGTGCACTGTCTAGGTATCTTCGCAGCGATTGTGGTGCAAGTCTGTGATGAACGTACGAGAAAAATGTGATGAAAAAGTTGGGAGGAACGCAGTGGTCCTTGGCAGTGTTAAATTCCACCCTCCGCGAAGTGCGCGAGAAGTGGCGCGCACCTGACGTGTCCTCCTGAGTACAGTGAGGCCCAGGTTAGCGCCCAAAGGACGGGCGCGAACCTGGGGCACCGAGCCAGCCCCCGGATGCGGTGAGAAAGGCGCTGAGTGCGACGGGTGAAAAATCGTCCTAGCCTGAATCAGAGTGTATCGGTAAAATTCTCGGCTGATGACGCCGCGACTAACTCTGTCGATCACGTTGGTTGCGATTCTGTCAGCGACGGCTTGTGATAGTCCAGAGACACTGAATCGCCTCGACAAACAGGTGCAGGAGTTGCAGGCGCAGGCCACTAAGAACCAATCAGCAATCGATTTCGACATGCAAGCGAAATGTTCGAAGGACGCAAAAGCCTTTTTCAATGAGGGTTGGGGCGCGGTGAGCGGCAAGACTATCCTGCTCGACCATTCGAATCATTACAATCGTTCGCTGAATAAGTGTTTCACCGAAGTGGAGTATCACTATTCAAACGGGAATTCGCCTGATTGGACTAATGATATTTCGCTTTGGGACATCTACGAAAATTCCAAATACGCTACTTTTGCCGAGACACACAATATGGTAGGTGGGGAACTTCACGAAGAGGTCATAATTTGCGAGGGAGTCGGTAAGAAGTGCAAGAATCTAGATGAGTTCAACGCCATAGTTCGCCCCTTCGTGACGAACTGAGTTTTTCGGCCGACGTTCAAAGTCCGGCCCCCCAGTGCCACAAAACGGATCGATAAGAGGTCATTCATCGCGTAAGTCGATGCCACAGGTCTAGAACTCCGAGCACTGACACGGCAGTTGTACTAATAACTGCCACGACCGAACCGACAACTATCACGAGTAGCAATCCAATCTGATGGGTCGCCTTGCCTGCGAAGTCACACCAAGCGTTTAACTCTTCGCCTCTCTTTTTCAAATCTGTCATCGTTCTCACCTGCTACCTATTCATGCGGTCCGAACTTTTTGACTATTCCTGTTGCAACCTAGCACGTGTCACACTGTGGACGTGACTACCAAAAATCGTCCGAAAAACGCTTCTACACACGTCACTGCGGCCATGACATTGAGGCACGCTTCGAATCTAGAACATGGGGCGAAAATAGAGCAAAAACAACAGGCTACTAAGGTAATGTATCGCCTACGATTTTTATTGCAATGTAACGGGGGTCACAAAACACTACTCGGCCCGCTTCAACAGTTCTCGCAAACCCAGCGAAAATGATTGGGGGAATCGAGGGACAGACGGGACATTCACCGGGTGGAGGAGGAACACTCGTAGAGTTGGGCCCGGCCACTTCTCGAAAAGCGCGAGAAGTGGCGCACCCCCAGTTATTTCGGTCGGTATCACGAGGACAAACGCGTTTTACTTTTTGGTTAAAGTGGCCACCCGCCAAGAGTCGAATGGTATTTAACGGAAGGATTCACATATGAAAACGATCCGAATCGTGACCGTGGCAGTGGTGATGGTCGCAAGCGCGTGGGCGCTGTACTTGCTGTGGGCGCAGCAGGCGGTGAACACGTCGGCCAATGAAAATCAAGAGGAGGATTCCAAGATGACGAACGAAAAGGTGATCATGCTGATCGAAGCAAAAATTCAGCCACAGCGCCGCGCGGAGCTTGTCGAGGCCGCACGCCAATACCTGCCGTTGGTGCGGGCGGAGCCAGGCGTGGAAGCGTTTTACCTCACGACGCGAAAAGACGATCCCAATACGTTTGTTTTCTATGAGATTTACAGGTCGCAAGCAGCACAGGATTTCCATCTGCAGCAGGACTTCACTAAGAAATTCCTGGCGACGCTAAAGAGCGCGCAGGTCGGAGACCGAGTGCGGACAAGCCTCGTCGAGCTGGCCCTGGAGGGACAGGCGCGCTCCAATTAGGGAGATTTTCATTGCCTTGGGTTTTGGGCCCAAAAAGATGGGCGCGAACCTGGGGCACCGAGCGCGAACCTGGGGCACCGAGATTACTACATCGGAGGATGAATTTTGAAGCTGGTGGCTGGGTGGAGGAACACTCGGGCTGGCTCCTCGCGGTTTTTTTCTTCGCGATCTGTTGCTGTCCACTCCGATTCGATTTCGACGATTCCGATTTCTCGCAGAGCGTAGTGGCGGAAACTGCTACGCTTCACTCTGCCGGTTCTGGCGCACTGCTCGCAGACGGAGCGCGCAGTGGACTAGGCGCGCTCACTGTTCACAGCACATGGAATGAGGAAAACTCCGTGACGCGTCTTTGGCAATTGGCAGGGGGTAGGGGTCCTTCGACTTCGCAGGGGCTTCACTTCGTGAAGTCCATGCTGCGCTCAGGAGGACAAGTTTTTAGAGATCGTCGGCGGGCTGGGTTATCATAGAAACTGATACCGAGAAACTGATGCCGAACGCGCACCCATTTCAAACCGACGACCCGCGCCTGCTCCCGATCAAAGATAAAGTCCTGGCTGGCGAACGGCTGAACGAGGCCGATGCGCTTGCCCTCTACGGCACTGGCGACATTCTTGCCGCGGGCTGGTTGGCCAACTGGGTTCGTGAGCGCATGCATGGGGACAAGGCTTACTTCAACGTCAACCGGCATATTAATCCCACGAATGTCTGCGTGGCGGCTTGCCGGTTGTGTGCTTTTGGACGGAAGAAAGATACTCCGGGCGCTTACACTATGGCGCTTGAAGAAGCGTTCCAGACGGCCGCTTCAGGCTACACCGAAGCGGTCACTGAGTTTCACATTGTTGGAGGGCTGCATCCCGATTTGCCGTTTCAATATTTTCTAGATCTGGTTTCTGGATTGAAAGAGCGCTTTCCGCAAGTCCACTTGAAGGCTTTCACGATGGTGGAAGTGGCGTACCTGGCAAAACGCGCGAAGCTGACCATCCGCCAGACGCTGGAAAAGATGAAAGAAGCGGGCGTGGATTCGCTGCCGGGCGGCGGCGCTGAAATTTTTGCTGACCGGGTGCGGCACATTATTTGCGATCACAAGATTGATGGCGATCAATGGCTGGATACGGCGCGGCTGGCCCATGAGATTGGGTTGAAATCGAATGCGACGATGCTCTATGGGCACATCGAGAATGATGAAGACCGCGTCGATCATCTGCTCAAATTGCGCGCTCTGCAGGATGAAACTGGCGGGTTTCAAACTTTTATTCCGCTGGCGTTCCATCCGGCGAATACGCCTTTGCAGCATCTTTTTACTACTACAGGAATGCTTGATATTAAGCAGATTGCGGTCAGCCGGCTGGTGCTCGATAATTTTCCGCACATCAAGTCTTACTGGCAGATGATGACGCCGAAAATCGCGCAGATTTCGCTGCGCTTTGGAGCCGATGATATCGACGGGACGGTGGTCGAAGAAAAGATTTATCACGATGCGGGGGCGACTACACCGCAGGGTTTGCGGCGGCACGACTTGGTGCGGTTGATCACGGAAGCGGGGCGGGAGCCGATTGAGCGCGATACGCTCTACCGGCCAGTTACGAGGACGGAAACTTCGTTTACTGTGTCGGTGTAAGTCACTGCACTCTTGTTACGCTAGATGTAACTCCCGATTACCGCCAACTTATCAAATAATCATTCCTACCGAACACCGTTATGGGGTAATATTCCGAGTCTTTTAACTGTGCTCGGAGGCAGTGATGCGATTCCACAAGATGTATCTGCTGCTGGTCATCCTCAGTATATGTTCGCGTCGGAGTTTCGCCGGCGACCCGCAGTGGGTAGAAGTACGGTCGCCAAACTTTTCAGTGATCACTGATGCGGGCGGCAAGCGCGGCCGCGAGGTCGCACTCCACTTCGAGCAGATGCGTGCCGTCTTCGGCGCTCTCATGACCAAAGCTAATGTCAATCTTTCCGTCCCTATGCAAATCGTAGCCTTCCGAAACAGCAAGGAAATGCGTCAAGTGGCCCCAATCTTTAATGGCAAGCCAACTGAAATGGCAGGCTTATTCCAGGGTGGCGATGATCGATGTTTCATCATGCTCGACATGTCGGTCGACAATCCCTGGTCGGTGGTTTTTCACGAGTATGCCCATCAGTTGATGAACGGAAATCTCTCGGTACGCACGGACCCTTGGTTCGAGGAGGGGTTCGCCGAATATTTTGCCAGCATCGAGGTTGATAACAAAGAAGCCCGTGTGGGCAAAATTCCAGAGGATACCTACCGCATTCTGCAGCAGATGGGAATGATGCGAGTCGCGGACTTATTTCGCGTGCGGCAGTATTCCAAAACCTACAACGAGAGCGGAAGTCATCGGAACGTGTTTTACGCTGAGTCTGGGCTTTTAGTTCACTACATTTATGACAATGAATTCATGCTCAAAGTGGGAGATTATTTCGATGCCTCGATAAATAAAAAGAAACCAGTCGAACAGGCTATGCAGCAAGCGTTTGCGATGAGCCCAGAACAGTTCGACAAAACTCTGCGTAATTATTTGCAAAGTGGCCGCTTCAAGTATTACCCAATCCCAACTCCATCGGGTATCGTCGCTTCCAACTTTATTGAGGTCCCCGTAAGTTTGGCGGATGCCCACGCCGTGCTGGCCGATATTGATGCCCACTCCCTCGATCACCACGACCGAGCGCAAAGCGAGTTTCAAGAAGTACTTCAACTTGACCCCAAGAACGAAGCGGCCCTGCGGGGAATGGGCTACGCGTATCTACGGCGCCAGGATTGGGATCACGCGCGGCAATATTTTCAGCAGGCCTCTGGTCGCAACAGTAAAGACCCGCGTATCCATTATTACAATGCTCTTTTGCTTAATCGTTCCGGCGCGGGCCAGAAATCGGATGAGATTAAGAAAGAATTGGAGACCGCCATTGCGCTTGACCCCAAACTCGCCGACGCATACTCGCTCCTAGGCTATGCGCAGGCGTTTTCTGGGGAGCCCGAAAAAGGTCTCGCGACCATGAAGAAAGCTGTCGAACTGTCTCCGCGAAACGAAGTCTATCAATTCAATCTGGCCAATATATACGTAGTGAATCAAAAGGTTAACGAGGCCATAGCATTGCTTCGCAACCTTTCTCTTAGCGCAAATCCGGAAGTAGTCAACCATGCCAACTCTGCCTTAGCCCAACTCGATATCGTTAAACAACAAGCCATGTCTTTTCAGCCGCAAATTGTAAGGCAGGCGAAAACTATGTCGGCAGAGCGCGATGCTGATGACGTCCCTGAGCAAGCGGTCGAAACCGCCGCCCGGTTGGATGCTCCAACGCCGTCCACTCCGGTTCGCTTTATCAAAGGAAAAATAGCGGCAGTTGATTGCTCCGCTGCCCCGCAAGCCATGCTCAGCATTACATCGGGAGGGCGATCTCTAAAGCTAAATATTCGCGACAGCAAGCATGTAATCCTGATAGGCGCTGACGAATTCTCCTGTGATTGGAAAAACAAGAACGTGGCACTCAACTATCGGGAGCGGCAGAACGGCGAAGGCGACGTTGTATCGATTGAAGTTCAGTGAAGTAAAAGCCTGGTCAAAGGAAGTAAAAAGTACCAGCTGCATGGCATTGAAGGTGTCGAAACTTCTTGAGAACGTCGGCATCCAATCCTCATGGCTAAAGAGCAAACGGCAACTTTCGGCGGCGGGTGCTTCTGGTGTATCGAAGCTGTATTTCAGCGTCTGACCGGCGTGAGTCACGTCGAGTCTGGATACATGGGCGGGCGCGCTGACCAGGCGACTTACCGGCAGGTGTGCAACGGCGACACCGGGCATGTCGAAGTTGTGCGCGTCACGTTCGATCCTGACGAGATCAATTATCGCGAGCTGCTTGACGTTTTCTTCGCGGTGCATGATCCGACCACGCTTAACCGGCAGGGAAATGATGCTGGCGAGCAATATCGTTCCGTCATCTTTTATAGCGATGAAGAGCAGCAGCGCATTGCGGAGGATGTGATCGCGGAAATGACGGCGGCCAAAGTTTATCCTGAGCCGATTGTGACAGCGGTTGAGCCGGCGGAAGAATTTCACGCGGCTGAGGGTTACCACCAGAACTACTACAACGAAAATTCGCGCCAGCCTTACTGCATGTTCGTGATCTCGCCAAAACTCGAGAAGCTGGAGAAGAAGTTTGCTGAAAAATTAAGGGCGTGAGTTTGGTTCTTGTGCAAAGGGAGAGTTTTAACCACCAAGGGGCACTAAGGTTCACGAAGGTAAAGCTTTAACCACCAAGGGCACTAAGGGATCTCGAGTTGCACAAACGAAGAGCAGGCTAGCTTGAGAATGGAGTACAGAACGATTGGACTAGGCTGCGGAGTTTTTTCCAACTGGGGCTGGTTCCGCGCGTTCTTCCAGCAATAGGCGCCGCAGAGTGCGGAGGTCGTTCAGCAGGCGGCTGCTGGTCTGGAGATGCTTTTCTAGCTTTTCTAGCTTGAATTGCACGATCTGCAATGCCTGAACGCGCCGCTCCAGTTTGCTTCTCGCCGCAACATCCAGATCAGTGGTTATTTCGCTTTTAGCCTCCGAAATCGCTTCGCCAAGCAGGCGCACATACTGATGCGCATTTTCGACGCTGTCAAACGGAGTCTGCACGTTATCGCTCACAGGCAAGCTTTCATGGCAAGTTAAATTGCGGTTAATTTAATTATGATACACGCTTCCCGCCGATCGTAAAGCGTATTTCATCTGCACCCTGCCGACCGTACGATCAGGGTTTTCCCCTTACGGGGCTACCTCGTCGTAACGAATATTAGAGTTGAAAATCATGTTGTGGAGCATGGCTACCTGCGCCTGAAATAGCAGGCAGAACGGGAAAATTTAATTGTTTTAGTTCATCTCTGAATTGGGCAATCGATTGGTAGAGAATCGCGTGCATGCCCAAGGCCTTCGCAGCCTTGATATTTCTTTCACGATCATCCACAAATAGCGCATCGGGCGCCGCCACTCCAAGGCCCTGAAGCGTGTGTTCGTAGATTGCCGCGTCCGGTTTCACCAATCTGACCTCAGCGGAAAAAGTTTTAAACGCAAAATTTTCCATCCACTCAAAGTTGGTTCGCACGTGGTTCACTAAATCCCACGGCATGTTGGAAAGCAAGCCGGTTTCGATTCCTGCCACCTGCAATGCGCCCAGCCAATTCAGCATTTCCGGATCTATATGGGACCAGATTTCAACCTCAGTTCGCCGCAACGCGTCGATTTGTTTGTCGTCGAGAGTCGTCTTGGTGTGAGCCGCCAGCTTTCGCCAGTACTGTTCCGCAGTCACATCGCTGCGGTCATAAATATCCCGGCTGTCTTCCCAAAGCTGAAAAAACGCCTCGAAACTTACATTAAACATTTTCGCCATGCGCCCAAATTCTTCCTCCGTAGGCGACCGGGCGATTACTTTTCCGTAATCTAAAATTACTGCCTTAATGTTGGATAAATTCTGAGTCGAATCATTACGCCGTTCTTCATTACGCCGTTCTATAGACACCGTTCCTCCGCAATCTTTGATTCTTCGATTCTAGATCAGATAGGTGCGACCGGCGGAGTATACTGTGCGGACTCTGCGAAAAACTTTGCAGGATTCAAACGACAGGCAGGCCGTGACGCCGGCAATGACGGAACCATACGACGGACTCATAGTGGGTGTAGATGTCGGCGGCACCAAGGTAGCGGCGGGGCTCGTCGATAGTAATGGCGAAATTAAGTCTCAAACTCGGACTGCGATGGTGGGCAATGGCAACGCCGCCGCCGGACTAGCAGCCGTAACTTCCGCCATTGACCTTTTATTAGCGGGCGATCGGCAAGCGCGCACTCTGATTCGAGGAATCGGAATCTGTTCTCCGGGTCCTCTCGATCCCTCAACCGGAGTGGTGATCAATCCTCCCAATCTCCCGTGCTGGCGGGACTTTCCGCTCGCTGCCGAGGTCGCAAAAATTTATCGCGTTCCGGTGAAGGTCGAGAATGATGCGAATGCCGCGGCGTTAGCGGAAGCGTGTTGGGGCGCGGGCCGCGGCTATCGTCACATTTTTTACGCCGGACTCGGTACCGGAATCGGCACAGGCATCGTGTTCGACGCACGCATCTACAATGGCAGGACTGGCGCCGCCGCCGAAGGCGGGCACATGAGCGTCGACTATCGCGGGCCTATTTGCGGATGCGGCAAACCGGGCTGCATCGAAGTTCTGGCCGCTGGCCCGGCAATTGCCCGGAGAGCGCAGACGAAGTTGAAGGAACAGGGAGCGAAGCCGGCGCCGGGGCGAACTTCGTCTTCAATCATGCTCGAACTTGCGAAGGGAAACATCGACTTAGTAACCAGTGAGATCGTGGGCCAGGCCTACCTTTCTGGCGATCCATTGGCCAAAGCAACATTGGGGGAAACTGTTGAACTGCTCTCTCTGTGGTTGAGCAACATCGTCGACCTACTGGAACCGGATGCAATAATAATCGGCGGTGGCGTCGCAGCCATGCTGAGCCCGTTTCTCGGCGACCTCTCCGAACGCCTTGGCGAATTCTGTATTAATTCGCGATGTCAGGAAATCCCTTTGCTAAAAGCGCGCTATGGAGCCGATTCCGGAATTGCGGGAGGCGCAGCGCTATGCTCGGAGTAATCTACCTACCCTTGAATCGTGCGTCGCCAAGACATGATGTGGACCGCCGCCGCGCAATTGCCAATCCGCCGTGTTATTTATTTTGATGGGTCGAGGTAGGTAAAGATAGTTGAGATAGTTCAAAGATAGTTCAAAGATAGACCAAAGATAGTTCAAACAGGAGTTCTCACATGAAACGTCTTCAGCCGCGGGTCTTTCGACGTCTCGCTTCTGCGCTATTTTCATTTCTGTTATTGTCTTTGTCCGTAAACTTGGCGGTCCACGCAGCTGAACTCTCTTCGCGAACGCTGGATTCAGGCTGGCAGTTTCGGGCCATCGCGAACACGGGACCAGCCGCAGGCTCTGGCACTCCTGCGAATCTGGCAAGTGTCTCGACTGCCGCAAATCAGGCTACCGTCGCCACAACCGCGAGCACAGACCACTCCAATACGCTGCAATGGCATCCCGCGCAGGTTCCCGGAGTTGTGCAAACCGATTTGCTCCACAACAATTTGATTCCCGACCCATTTGACCGGGACAACGAATATCGTTTGCAGTGGATTGGACTAACCGACTGGGAATATCAAACTGTCTTTCAGTTAGACGCCGCGGCGCTCGCTCATGACCATGTTGATTTAGTGTTCGATGGCCTGGACACTTTTGCCGACGTTTACCTCAACGATCAAGCGATTCTGCATTCCGACAATATGTTTCGCCACTGGCGGGTTTCTGCAAAACCGCTTCTCAAGCCTGGCCCGAACACGCTGCGAATAGTTTTTCATTCCGCAATTGAAAAGATGATTTCGTATGTGAAGTCGCTTCCCTATACGTTGCCCTCGATCTCAACTCATAACGCGGGCAATGAAGAGGATGTTGCGACTGCTCCTTACACCCGCAAGGCGCCCTACCACTATGGATGGGATTGGGGGCCGCGGTTCATGACCGAGGGAATCTGGCAGCCGGTGCGGCTCGAGTCATGGGACACGTTGCGAATCGACAACTTCCACATCCATCAACAAAAGATCAATACAGATACAGCCGAGCTAACCGCTGAACTTGACATCGAAGCCATTCAGCCGACAACCGCAACATTGGCTTTGGCGCACGATTTAGTGCCGGCGCAGGAAACAAACGGGCAGCCGATATCGAGAGAAGCGGCATCCGACGGCACTCAGACTCTGCAACTCGATGCCGGAATGAATCACATTTCATTTCCAATTCGTATCGCTTCGCCAAAGTTGTGGTATCCAGTCGGCTATGGTGCGCAAGATCGGTACAGATTCTCGGCCTCAATTCGCTTGGGCCGCAAATTCGAAGGCGCGCGCGCCGAAGTTAAAACCGGACTGCGCTCGATCGAACTGCACCGCGTAGCCGATCAATGGGGGAAAAGTTTTGAGTTCGTCGTAAACGGCATCACGGTTTTTTCCAAGGGCGCGGATGTTATTCCTTTCGACAGCTTTCCCAACCGCGTTACGCCTGATATTCATCGCAAAATTCTCCAAGCCGCGCGCGATGCGCACATGAATATGGTCCGCGAGTGGGGCGGCGGCTACTATGAGTCCGATGACTTTTACGATATCTGCGACGAACTCGGCATCATGGTGTGGCAGGAATTCATGTTCGGTGGAGATATGGTTCCCGGCGACGTCGCCTTCCAGGAAAATGTTCGCGAAGAAGCGATCCAGCAGATCAAGCGGCTGCGCGATCATCCGAGCATTGTGATCTGGTGCGGAAATAATGAAGTCGAAACCGGCTGGCATTCATGGGAAGATCGTCAGGAGTTCAAGGAAGCACACTCTCCTATAACTCGCGATCGCGTGCAACAGGATTACATGGTGATGTTCGCCGACGTTCTTAAGAGCGCAGTAACGCAGTATGGCGATCCGGCGCCCTATTGGCCGAGCTCGCCGAGCGCCAACTTCGAGGAGGCTCCCGATAATCCACACAATGGCGACATGCACTATTGGGGCGTGTGGCATCACCAGTCGCCGGCACAGGACTATTACAAACAGCTTCCGCGGTTCATGACCGAGTACGGCTTTCAATCCTTTCCCGAGATGAGGACGATCCGTTCCTTCGCGAACAAGCCTGAGGATTTTGATATTCATTCCGTAGTCATGCAGGCACATCAAAAAAATAAAGGCGGCAACGAACGCATTTTGACTTACATGCTGCGTGAATATCACGAGCCTAAGGATTTCGAGTCCTTCGTATATCTAAGTCAGGTGCAACAGGCAGAGATTATCAAGATAGGAGCCGAGCATTTGCGCCGTCAACGCCCGCGCACCATGGGGTCGTTATATTGGCAATTGAATGATTGCTGGCCGGTCGCGTCATGGGCCAGCATCGATTACTACGGACGTTGGAAAGCTTTGCAATACTATGCTCGCCGTTTCTACGATGATGTGCTGGTCTCGCCATACGAACACGACGATAGAGTTGACATCTACGTTGTGTCCGACAAACTGCAGCCTCTCACAGGAACGATCCACACGCGTCTTCTCGATTTTTCTGGAAAGACGCTGATGGAGCAAACGAAAGATATTCAAGCCCCGGCACAATCGAGTGCGCTTTACCTTACATTCGATAAGGCTGATCTATCGAAACAAGCCGACCCACGAGCTAGTTTTCTAGTTGTGGATCTGGAGGTGGGAGGAAAAAGAATTTCGCGCAACCTGGCTTTTTTCGATGTAACCCACAATCTGCGGCTGCCGGTTGCGCCGAAGATCGAATCTACTTTCCATCAGGCTGGCAAGGACTACACCATCACGCTACAGTCATCGCAACTTGCTCGCAACGTTTATCTTTCTTTCGGTGATCTGGACGTCGAAACCGCGGATAATTATTTTGACCTGCTGCCCGGCGAAACTGAGACTATCAGCGTCAAGTCCTCCGCTCCAATCGATCAGCTCAAAAGTTCGTTGAAAATAGTATCGCTCACGGATGCGTTCGCCGCAAAATGACTCACCTGTTCGCCTTGGAGCGCATCTATATACTTCGCAGTTGAACTCAGCTGGTTTTGCCTGCGGCCGCCTTATGATGGACCTTATGACGGAGTTATGACGAACTTATGACAACGATCAATACCAACGTTCCCACAACCGCAAATGAGCCGTCCGCGAGCTATAAGAGCGCTTTGGTCGTTGTTACCACACTATTTTTCATGTGGGGATTTCTCACCTGCCTCAACGACATTCTCATTCCCCACCTCAAGCCCATCTTCGATCTGAGCTACGCGAAGATCATGTTCATTCAGTTCGCATTTTTCTCGGCCTACTTTTTGTTCTCAGTCCCGATGGGAAAAATCGTTGAGTGGATCGGCTACAAGTGGACCATGGTCGGCGGACTTTTCACCATGGGACTGGGCGCTTTACTTTTTATCCCGGCCGCCGCCGTGCCGTCATACGCGCTTTTTCTCGTGGCATTGATGATTCTCGCGGGAGGAATCACGGCCTTACAGGTAGCCGCGAATCCTTATGTCGCTGTGCTCGGCCCGTCCAGAACCGCCTCCAGCCGATTGAATCTAGCGCAGGCTTTCAATTCGTTGGGAACGACCATCGCCCCGTACATCGGCGGATTATTCATATTGAGTACCGCGCCCAAAAGCATGGATGAGATTCGCCAGATGTCAGCGGACGTGCTCCATGCTTACCGGTTGCAGCAAGCATCCTCAATCAAGCTGCCGTACTTGGTGCTGGGATTAATTGCCATCGCGCTTGGGATCGCGATAGCCACCTTCAAACTTCCGCCCGTGCCGTCCGCCGAGCGCCACAGCGGCGACCGCTCCGCTTCCACGCATCTCTGGAAATATCGACACTTGATATTGGGAGCGGTTGGAATTTTCGTTTACGTTGGCGCAGAAGTCGCAATTGGCAGCTTCATGGTGAATTACTTGAGCCAGCCCGACATCGGCAATCTTGCGGAGAAGGTCGCCGCCGGATATTTGTCTTTCTACTGGGGAGGCGCCATGGTGGGCAGGTTTATTGGCGCGGCTATTCTTCAGAAAATTCGCACCGGAACAGTTCTGGGCGCGGCGGCAATCGCAACTTCTCTGCTGCTCATCATTTCGATGCTGAGCACTGGCCCCGTCGCAATGTGGAGCATTATCCTGATCGGTTTGTTTAATTCCATCATGTTCCCCAGCATTTTTACCCTCGGCATCGCCGAGCTCGGGCCTCTTACCGGAGAGGGGTCAGGAGTTTTGATCATGGCAATCGTGGGCGGGGCGATCGTTCCAGTTCTGGTTGGAGTGCTGGCGGATCGTATCGGCATTCACCATTCTTTTGTGCTGCCGCTGCTCTGTTATTTTTATATCGTGTATTACGGATTCAAAGGCTCGCAGCCAGTGCGGGGCGATTGAGCGAGTTATTAAGAAGGGAAGCGGCATTATGCCGAGCGAAACGTCCTGATAACGTAACTCAGCCTACTAAACTCTACGCATAACTTGGTCGAGGTTTGCCCTTATGTCTAACCGCGCGATCCGCGAAAGGAAATAGTCGACCTCTGCCCTGGCGGCGGACGATAGGTCGCCCGAAATCGATGTGAAGTAACGCCGCCGCCGAATCGTCCAATCAGGCCGTCCAGAGCCCGAAATCGAGGAACGGTATAATCACCACGATCTGCCAAGCGAAACTGCAGTCGAAGTAATCTCTGATGACAAATCTGAATGAACTTTATGATGTGCTCGTGATCGGCGGCGGGAACGCGGCTCTGTGCGCAGCCATCACCGCGCGACAAGCGGGTGCGAGCGTTCTGGTGCTGGAGCACGCGCCGCGAGAATTTCGCGGAGGCAACAGCCGCCACACTCGCAATCTGCGCGCGATGCATTTGCAGCCGACTGCCACGCTGACTGAGTCCTATTCGGAAGCCGATTATTGGACGGATTTATTGGACGTCACGGGCGGTAAGACGGATGAGCATCTTGCGCGAATCACTATTCGCGGCACGACGGATGTGGTCCGTTGGATGGAGACGCAAGGGGCGCATTTTCAGCCGTCGTTGAGCGGCACGCTGAATCTTTCGCGGACCAATGCTTTTTTTCTGGGCGGCGGCAAGGCGCTGATGAATGCGTATTATCTGACGGCGGAACGACTCGGGATCAAGGTTGCCTACAATGCCGAAGTCAAATCTCTTCGTCTCGTCGATGGCGCCGTGCAAGATGCTGTTGCCATTAGCGAAGGCGCTCCCGTGACGGTTCGAGCTCGATCCATTGTCGTTGCTTCGGGTGGATTTCAAGCGAACGTCGAATGGCTGCGCGAATACTGGGGAGACGCAGCGGATAATTTCATAATTCGAGGAACGCCTTTTGCCAAGGGATTATTGTTGCGAAATCTGCTCGATCAAGGTGTAGCGCCGATTGGAGATCCAAAGCAGTGTCATGCCGTGGCCATCGATGCGCGCGCTCCGAAATTTGATGGTGGAATTGTAACGCGTCTGGATTGCATCCCTTTCAGCATCGTGGTCGATCATGAAGCGCGGCGTTTTTACGATGAGGGCGAGGACATCTGGCCGAAGCGATACGCCATCTGGGGACGGCTGGTCGCGATGAGGCCCAAGCAAATTGCATACGCGATCATGGACAGCAAATCTGAAGAGCTGTTCATGCCGTCCATGTATCCGGCCATTCGCGCCAACAGCGTCCGCGAGTTGGGGCAGAAAATCGGGCTCGATGAGAACGCGTTGGAAAAGACAGTTCGAGAATTCAATGCGGCGGTGCAGCCGGGCACATTCAATAGTGGGTCGTTGGATGATTGTCGAACGGCGGGGATAAATCCTCCAAAGACACACTGGGCGCGGGTTATCGACACCCCACCTTTTATTGGTTACCCGCTGCGACCGGGAATCACATTCACTTATCTGGGCGTGAAAGTGGATGAGAACGCGCGCGTCTTGATGAGTAACGGACAGCCCTGCGCGAATCTTTTTGCGGCGGGCGAAATTATGGCGGGAAATATTTTAGGCGAAGGCTACATGGCTGGCATCGGGATGGCTATCGGGTCGGTATTTGGACGAATCGCCGGAAGAGAGACTGGAAAGTTTGCAAGAAACTGAAAACGTAATTGAGGCCCGGCGGTTGATGGTGATTTGCAATTCCTGCCGCTATTGCGAGGGATTTTGTGCCGTCTTTCCAGCGATGGAAATGCGGCGAAGTTTTTCCAGCGGCGATTTGAGCTATCTGGCTAACCTGTGCCATGACTGCCGGGGCTGTTACTACGCTTGCCAGTACGCGCCCCCGCACGAGTTCGCGCTCAATCTTCCGCAAACGCTGGCGCGGTTAAGGGCCGATACTTACGCGGAATATGTTTGGCCACGTCCGCTGGCTGCAGTTTTTCAGCGTAACGGAACGTTCGTCTCACTCTTGACGTCGCTCGCTATTGCCTTGGTGCTCATATTGGCGGCAAGTTTGCGTCCGTCAGCGCTTTTCACTCCCCGCCATGCTGAGCCGGGAGCATTTTATGCGGTGATACCCGAGTTGGCGATGGTGGGTGTGGCGGCGTCGACGTTCGGATTTGCGATACTGGCGCTAGCGATGGGCTTTCGAAATTTTTGGCGCGACACCGGCGGCGGCCCGGTTGCCCAAACGCGTTCGTTGCTCAAGGCGGCCTACGATGTCTTGACTCTCCGTAATCTTGGCGGTGGGGAACATGGCTGCAACAATCGCGACGAGGCGTTCTCGCAGGCTAGACGATACGCTCATCAATCGATGTTTTATGGATTCATGCTCTGCTTCGCTTCGACATGTACGGCAGCATTCTATGAACATGTTCTAGGCTTGGTCGCGCCGTATCCATTGTTCAGCCTTCCAGTTTTGCTGGGCACGGTGGGTGGATTGGGAATGTTGCTTGGAACGGCGGGACTGATGTGGGTTAAAGTCCAAGCTGATCCGGCGCCAGCGGCGAAGGCAATGCTCGGCAACGATTACGCGCTTCTGGCGCAGTTGTTTCTCGCCGCTGCTACTGGACTACTGTTACTGATCTTGAGAGACACTCGGATTATGGGTGTTCTTCTGGCGTTACATCTGGGCGTGATCTTATCTTTTTTCCTGGCGCTGCCTTACAGCAAATTTGTCCACGGAATTTACCGATCGGCTGCCTTGCTTCGCAATGCCGCGGAGCGTCCAACAAAATAACCTTGGTCGTTAGAATCAGGATTTAGAATAAGGATAAGAATCAGAAGCTGATCCGGCGGGCAAGCTCTTCAAACCGGGGATCGGAATGAAGGCTGTCGAGTTCTGGATCGGTTCTCAGAAACGCCATTCCGGTGGATCGATCTTCATACGCTTTTTGCAGCCAGCTGATGGCGTTGTCATTGTCGCCTAGCCCGGCATAAACCAGCGCAATCGCATAGGACGGCACATAGTTCTGCCCGCGTCGCGCTTCTAAATCCTGCAGCACCTGCCTGGCCTGCTCCGTCTTTCCTGAAATTGCGTACACATGCCCAAGGGAGCCTCGGTAACAGGATTCCCCTCCCGAGAGGCTCGCCGCCTGCTCCAGTTCAGCGACCGCCATATCGTACGACTTCTTTTGCTCGTAAGCTCGACCAAGCCTTAAGTGAGCGCGCGGGAAATTGGGATCAATCTCAATTGTTTTTTTGAGGATATCGATCGCTTGATCGGCGTTGCCCGAAAGAGATACTGCCCATCCTGCGTTGCTGCCGATGACGGGCGAAAGCGGATCGTCCTCCAGGGCGCGTTGTGCCTCCGCATTGGCCTCGGAATACAGTCCCTTGGCCGCCAGGCTCACGCCAAACCACGAGTGTGCCATCGCGTAGTTGGGATTGTCAGCCAAAGAGCGTTGAAATTCTTTCGTCGCTTCGGGTCCATTCCAGTGGTAATAAAAATGGATGAAGCCCATGGTCGCGTGGGCTTCTGCAAGACCATCATCCAGTTCTAAAGCGCGCTTCGTCGCTTCCTCGGCAGCCGGGAAGGCCTCCCTCGGCGGAAGCACCGCGTAAAAAGCGAGGATGCCGTAGCAATCCGCCACGCCGACGTAGGCTTCCGCAAAATTTGGATCGAGCGCAATGGCCTGGCGGAAATATTCCAGTCCCTTTCTTATCCCTTTCTCAGTTCGTTTGTTCCAGAAATATCGGCCCATGACGTAAGCCTCATAAGCTTCGGGTCGCTCTGTAGAGCGCTTGGTCAGGCGACGGGTTTCTTCCCCGGTGAGTTTTAAGCGGACGGATCGGGCCACACGCTCCGAGAGCGCGTCCTCAAGGGCAAAGATGTTGGTAAATTTCTCGTCGAAGGTTTCACCCCAGAGCTGCAGGCCGTCCCGCACACGAATGAGTTGGACGGTGAGACGGACGCGATCATGCTCTTGCTGAATGGTTCCGTTAAGAACCGCGTCGACACCCTGCTCAACACCAGCGGTCTGCGGGTTCCCGCCCGCGCCATCGTACTTCTGGATGGAAGTGGTGGGGCGTACGATGATCTTCCCCGTGTTTCCTATCCGCGTGATCAAAGCGTCCGCCATTCCGACGCCGAGGTATTCGTCACCCTGCTTCGCGCCCAGCATTTGGAAGGGAAGAACGGCGAGCGAATGGATCTGTACCGCTGCCTGGACTTGATTCGTTCCGCCTCTGAGCCGAGCAACTATCAATGATGGAATAAGCAAAAGCCCCAAAGCCAGCGCCATCCAGGCACTCCAGTGGAACTTTCTCTGAAGGGCTACCGCTTGGGAAACTAAGCGCTGCGGAACTACGGCCGTGAGGCGATCGTTCGCTTCGCCCTCTTTAACAATATCCCTATCGTTATCGTTGCTAGCTTGTTCGATTCCGCGAGCTTCGTCCGTCCGACGCTTAGTCGCCATGCTCGTTGGCTCCCCAACCTGCTCGCCAACCTGCTTAACTTCGGCGACAAAACGATAACCTCTTTTTGAGACCGTCTCGATGTATGGGTGCAGATCGCGATCGTCGTTGAGGGCTTTTCTAAGAACCGAGATGGTTACGGAAAGATTTCCTTCCTCCACCACCGAGCCTTGCCAGACAACTTTCAGCAACTCGTTCTTTTCGACGAGGTGTCCAGCCCTCTCCACCAAGAAAACGAGGAGGTCAAAAGCTTTGGGGGTAAGGGGGATGGACTGGCCCTCCTGGAGCAGGAGGCGCTCCCGAGGATCCAGCAAAAATGGCCCGAACCCGTATAAATGCTTACCTTGAGCTTCCATCACTATGAAAAAAATAAATCTTTAAGATTTCTTTTGTCGATTTTACAAGACTTTCCGCGAGCCAAGCCCCTAGAGTTCTTGGCGACCCTGACCAAATAACTAGTGAGGGGATTATAGCTCAGTTACCTTCCAGGGAAAATCTGCGCTTTTAAGCGGACTCTCCCTTGTTCGCACTGCCTGCGGACTGCGGAAGAGGGATCGTTTGTGTGGTTGGGGCCGATTGCAGCAAAGAGTTATGTGTCGGTTTGTCCGCGCTTGGACGACCGAATTCGTACGAGGCATTGTTGCCAATAGCGGTGCGACGTCGCATTTATTTCACTGTTGAAATTGAGGGGGGAATTACCGTGCAGACCCAAGGATGGAAGAATCGTGCCACCGCAGTTGTTACAGTTCTGGGCGTCGCTCTCTTTGTACTGCTATCCTTGGGTGGTCAGGGACACGCTCAAGTCGCTGGAGCCACGCTCACAGGCATACCGACGGCGCCCGCTTCCTACGGGGCTCAGTGCGCCCCTTTCTCAGGGATACCCCCGCTCGTGGGCAGTCCTATTGTCTATTGTTCGAATCTGCTCGGCAATTTGAGCCGCAACTCTGTAATCGGGCCTGGCCTGGTCAACGTTGATTTCTCCGTTTTCAAGAACTTTCCTATTGCGCGGATCTCGGATAGCTTTAATGTGCAGTTCCGAACGGAGATGTTTAATGTTTTCAATCACGCAAATTTCAACTCTCCGATCGACAATAGCAATATCTTCGACTCAACCGGTCTCCCCGTAAACGGAGCGGGCCGGATAGTCCAGGGAGATCCAGTTTGGCCTCAAGGTTATTTGGTAG
>Ga0182024_10007607_pt1 | contig 23312 bp, 19 predicted proteins | sample P32metaG_FD_120480 | JGI IMG/M metagenome (GOLD analysis project Ga0182024, IMG submission 120480) | Permafrost microbial communities from Stordalen Mire, Sweden - P3-2 metaG (Illumina Assembly) | ecosystem: Environmental > Terrestrial > Soil > Wetlands > Permafrost | place: Sweden: Stordalen... | reverse complement strand
TGGTGCCCACATTCTGGACCAAGTCGGTTACCGCTCCAGCTTCGCGATTAGTGCTGCTCTGTCTTTGCCCGTCGGAGGTCTGGTGCTGGATTTCCACTCCGATCGGAGCCTCATGGACGTCACTTGGTTTTGAGCTATCTAGTCTCATGGTTTACTCCTATGTGTCCTTACGGACAGCTAGAATCGAGATGTTTACAGGGACTCCGCAGGCTGGGGCGAAGCCTGTTGTTTTGCCTTCGATATTCTAAAGTCACCAAGAATTTCTTCTGCTTGCGGGCTTACCTTGATCACGCCGAACCACGCTTTGCCTTCGGTAAAGCAGAATTCGGCTGGTTTTCGGTTGTACACGTCTTTGGCCAGCGAGGGATTTTCGACGAGCGTCGAAAAGATCTCATTGAAGAGAGACATGGCTCCTCCAAACATTTGTTTAGTGACGGAAGGTGGTAGAACGCTCAGCTTCAAAGCCTAGCCGCATTTTGTGAACCGTTGGTGAGTTGATCACAACATCAGCTATGTCGGAACAACCCAAGTTAGTTCAATTAATTGGTGCCAAAACGGCGGTGCGGGCTGAACTTAAAGAGATTAGCGCGAAGATTTGAGGAATTTTTGAGCAGATCTTCGAATTGTGCCGCTGTTCCACGAAAACGACCGTGCAGTCCACGACATGAATTTCGGCGACCCGAAGTTTACAAGAGAAATTTTTATGAGAAAAATCAATGTCAAGCAGAGCGTGTGACAAATGGAAAAAACTTAAGCTGTTTAATTACATTCAGATAATGGCACCAAAGCAAGACGAGTTCGGCGTGTTGTGGCTGCTAAAAAGTTTCCCACGGTCGTCAAGAAACAACGTTAATCACTGCCGCCTTTTCCACCGCCCGGCAACCGGTTAGACTCTCGGCAAATGGCGCGGTATCCCGGTGCTGAGCACCACATTTACCAGACGGTATAAATCGAAAATGTCGCAAAAGATTCCTCTTTTGAGTTTGCAGCAGCAATACCAGGTGATTGGAAGCGAGTTAGAACGTTGCGTGATCGATGTATTGCGCAGCGGCAACTATATCCTCGGACAGCACGGAGCACGGCTGGAAGAAGATATCGCCAAACTCTCCGATTGCCGATACGGTGTAGGCGTCGCTAACGGAACAGACGCACTGATCCTGGCTCTCTGGGCGCTCGATATTGGCCCCGGCGATGAAGTAATTACCACTCCGTTCACTTTTGCTGCCACCGTAGAAGCGATCACATTGCGCGGTGCCAAACCTGTGTTCGTCGACATTGACGAAGCCAGCTTCAACATCAATCCTCGTTTGATCGAACAGGCGATTACCAAAAAGACGCGGGCAATCTTGCCGGTGCATCTTTATGGATTGCCCGCCGACATGGATCCAATTATGGCCGTGGCCAACGCGCATGGTCTGAAGGTAGTCGAAGACAACGCTCAGTCCATTGGTGCGACATATAAAGGACGCGCCGCCGGCTCGTTCGGTGATGTTGCATCGATCAGCTTCTACCCGACCAAGAATCTCGGCGCCGCCGGTGATGCCGGTATGCTGGTGACCAACAGCGAGAAAACGGCGCAACGCCTCAAACGCTTGCGCGCGCATGGTTCACACCAGCGCTATTATCACGAGGAGCTGGGCGTCAACAGCCGGCTCGATGAACTGCAAGCCGTGGTTTTATCAACAAAGTTGCCGCACTTGAAAGCCTGGAACGCCCGCCGTGACGCGGTTGCGCGCCTTTATGCCCAGGCGTTGCAGGACTGCAACGGCTTGATTACGCCTTCCGTGACATTCGCCACCGCGCCGGTCGGAGGCAATGCCCCGATCACGCACGTCTGGCACCAGTACACCGTGCGCGTCACCGGCTCGGCCGGACGCGAAGCAGTCGCCAAACACCTGGCCGCAGACGGCATCGGCTCCATGTGTTACTACCCGGTGCCGCTGCATCTGCAACAAGCGTTCTCGGACCTGGGCTGTAAAGTTGGAGACTTCCCGGTCACCGAATTGGTTTCGGATCAAGTGCTGTCCTTGCCGATGTATCCGGAACTGACCGTGGAACAGGTGACAGCCGTAGCCGGGTCACTAAAATCCATCCTCGGTGCCAGCGCTCCGCTGTTTGTTCCGGCGCCTGTGCCAACGCCAGTTTTCACGCTTTAGTGCCAATGAGGAGCCTGTAATCTCAGGCAGCCGAATTTGTGCGAGAATCCGCTTGTAAACCATGCCGGGGCGGCAGGAGAGCCGTGAAAGCCTTATCGGAGCCAACCACAGGAAAGCAAACGCAACCGCGCACGCCAGTCAATGCCGGCTGGAAGCCGGCGCTCCCGGGAATAGGACCATCACGACAGAGCGTCGTTGAGACGGTGCCTTACAAACCGTTGGAATCAACGGTGCCCTGCCTAGTTCTTCTGGCGATCGCGGTGTTCACCGCGTATGCGCCGGTGCTCTTCAACTTCTTCGTCGGCGATGATTTCGTGCATCTCGTCTGGTTAAAAGATGCGATTCACAATCCTGAGTTGGTGCTGCGCAACTTCCATGCGTCGTGGTTGGACGTGCCGACGACAAAATTTTACCGCCCATTGATTTCCGTGTTCATGCTCACCGACTATGCAATCTGGCGCACCAATGGACTCGGCTTCCATCTCACCAACGTCATTTTTCTTCTAATCAGTTCGGTCAGCATCTTTTTTATAGTGAGAAACTTGATCGCCAAATGCACCAATGGCGGCACAACGAGCAATCTCTGCCCGCTGTTGGCGGCGCTGATCTTCGGATTGTATCCATTGCACCCAGAGCCGGTTTCATGGATCACCGGTCGCGTCGACGCTGTAGTCACTGCCTTTTACTTGCTCAGCCTGTGGTGTTACATGCGGTGGCGTGACGGGCGACATCCCGGTGCTGCAATTCTGAGCTGGCTCGCTATGGTCCTGGCGCTGTGCTCGAAGGAAATGGCGATTACCCTGCCGGCGCTGTTTCTCAGTTACGAGTTGTTTGTGTCCCAGGCGAGCGAACGCGGCAGCCTGGTGAAAAGAGCGCTGCAGCTGATCAAGCCGACACTGCCATTTTGGTTAACTCTAGTCGCGTACTTTGGCGTTCGCAGAATTGCCCTGGGAACCTTCGTCGGCGGTTACGACGACTCGCTGTTTTTCATTGCCAACCCGAAGGCGTTCGTGCTTGGCTGGGTGCACGGGCTGCATATGCTGCTCGTTCCGGTCAATCGTGAGCTGATCAGCCGGACCAACGTCTTCGCAGTTGCATGGCAGATCTGCCTGGGCGTCTGCAGCATTTTGACGGTGTCAAATATGATCAGCGATTCTGTTTTGCGGCGACGAATATTCTTTCTGATCTCCTGGTTCGCAATCGCACTGGCGCCGGTCTACAAACTCTTCGCCATCTCCGACGACCTGCAGGGCAGCCGCCTGGCGTTTCTCGCCACCGCTCCATTAGCATGCCTGATCGGCATGTCCTACGCGAAGATCAACGTTGCGCAGCTGACCGATGCTCACCATATTCGGTATCAGCCCATCGTTTCACTGCTGGCGTATTTGCTGCTGCCAGTCTGCGCATTCACGATGCTGTCGAGAAATAACACAGCCTGGGCTGAGGCAGGTGCCGCATCGAACGCGATCAGAGCGTCGTTGCACAATTTTTATACGCATATACCGGGCGATCCTCAAGTGCTTTTAATTGGACTGCCCGATACCATCCACGGTGCCTACGTCTCTCGCAATGCCATCCCGGGCATGACCAGCGCACCACAACTCGACCGTGACATTCACAACTGTCTGATGATCGGCAATCCTGAGCAGATTGTGCCCTTCGGATATTTGAAACGTTCGATACCGCCAGCCTCAAACAAGTTGGCAGTGCTTTCGTGGAACGCCAGCAAGGAACAGTTCGATCAGATCTCACCTGACGGTGCCAGTGACGCGACCCCCCTTAGTCTGTCGGGAGCAGATCTGGCGTTTCATCTGCATCCCGTCGGCAGCTCGTGCAAGATCACAGTGTTGCCAGACGGAGCTGTCGATGTACAGTCGGCTCCTGATGCCGCACACCCGTCCGTTTCTATAACCGCCAACGCACTGAACTGTTTCAACACCGATTTCATTTCTATCGACCTGAACGATGTAAATGCCAGAGGAACCGCCGATCTCTTTTATACCAACGGCATCGTTCCAGCATTTGACTTGCGTCATCGCTCTCATGCCGATTTCGGACTGAGTGGCGAGTCCGACCATACATTGCTGTTCGCACTGCATGCTGACCCGATCTGGACCTTCGGCGGCACATCAAATGAGCTGAAACTCCAGCTTCCCAGGCAAAGTCATGTGCGCATCATTTCGATTGCAGCAGTGAGCCCAAGCAAGCTCATGCCTCAAGTGTCCTTTCCCAACTCCGGCGTGTTGGGAACGAAGGGCTACGCTCATCTTTCGCAAGCCGACCATAATCTGGTGCTGCAGTATGATGCCGCGCTGGTGCCGGGATGTGCCGGCGTCGAATGGGAGCTGGCCAGGCCCAACACATGGTTCGAACAGCAAAATACATCGACTCCCACTAAAATTGCAATGAAGCAAATCTCTTGCCGTGCCCGGTTCGGCGCGATCACCCTGAAGCGCGATTTCTTTCCCCAACCCGGTATCTACGAGCTGCGTCCGTGGGCCGTGAACGCAAATGGCAAACGAATAGGAGTGGCCGGCGACCATATCACTATTTCGGTTGATTCTTAATGGGCGCGCACTTTCGTGCCCTGGACCGGGTATATTACTAATACTATTGGGAATTATGAAAGTGCCAGACGAAGAAAGCATCACCGAACGCTTACAGCGGCTCCAGAACGAAAGGGCGAACGCTCAGAAAGAGCGTAAGGACGCCGAAGAGGAGCTGACGGAGATTGGCGACGTTCTCAAACGCCTGCGCACCGGGCAAACAAAGCACAAGCACGAGCTGGAGCAGGAACAGAAGCGGCAGGATGAGAAGAAGCGAAAAACCACTTAGTCTGCTGCAGCTGCCTAGTAGAGGTGGCTGAGTTGGTTCGAAAGGTTGCCTGATGGAAACACGAATCGCACAATTGCAATCGAGTTTGATCGGGCAAAGGTTGATTGAATCGGGCTTGCTCAACGGCGAACAGTTGACTGAAGCGCTGAAGATTCAATATGAAACCGGACTGCTCTTCGGTGAAATCTGCTTGCTCAAGGGCTGGCTCACCTACCCGTCATTGAAAGAATGTCTTCCATCCATGAGGTCGCGTCTGGGGGAACGGCTGCTTTCTCTCGGTTACATCAATATGGAACAGCTCTGGATGGCGCTGCTGGAACAACGGCACAGTGGCAAGAAACTAGGTGAGATTCTGATTTCCAGAGGATGGATAGATCTGGCGGCCCTGGAGCATCTCTCGCCCGTTCAGCGAACTATCAAACACTGATCAGCGCTTCCCGGTTTGGCTCTGCTGCTGCACCATATCCGGTATCGTATGCGAGCGGCTGTTACTTGGCAGAATTATCATTGGTGACGAGCAGCAGCGGCACCGAGCCGCAAAGATCTCCGTGACGTTTGAGCAAGAACTGCACTCCGAGCTTATCTGATATGTATGGACGGCGCTGAAGAACTTTGACGCGTTCACGAACGCTTGCCGGCAGCTCGGCAAAGCGATCTTCTGGCACGATCAAATAAACGCGCTGCTTCTGACCGAGAAAGTCCGAGACTTCTTTGGAATTGCTCAGGACTTCAGGAATGCGGCCCGTGATGAAAACTCCGTGGTCGACCCAATCTACGGTGATGGCAAAATCAGAGTGCATCGCCACTTTGTAATCGTGATTGTCGTACCGAATTTTGTAGAGATAGTCGAGCGCGGGTATCTGCTTGCCAATTGCCGGCAAAGCTTGAGCTGAGAACGCAAACACTGCCAACAGAATCGAGAGTCCCGACAGCGCGTAAGCCCTGAACAGCTGTCCTCGCAAGAGTGAATAGACTACGAGCGCGGCAGGAATGAATAGCGTCAGAGGCGCCATTATCCAACTCCGGATCGCGTCGCCGGTGATGTGCGGCAGAATGAAACACGAGACGCCGCCAACTACAAACAGCGCCACACCGAGGATCCAGGCGAACACCAGTCCCGTTCGAGCTCTGGCATCGATCCAACGTGTCAGATGGACGCCGACCAGCCCGGCAGCGGCAGTGAAACAAGGCAAATCGTAGTAGTTCATTTTGCCTTTTGAAACCGTGAAGAACAAAATCGTCAAACCGATCCACAACCACATGAGCAGTTCACAACGAGACTGCGCAGGGTTCTCCTGGTTGCGCCACTTTTTGATCGAGGCGGCTGCGACAAACGGGATCAGCACCGACCATGGTGCGAAACCGAGGAAGAATGATTCCACCATATATGAAGGCGGATGCGTATAAGCGTATGTATGGCCGAAGAAGCGTTCGATGTTGTGGAGCCACAGCCATTCCAGGACGTACGATGGTCCCTTCATCGTCGAGGCAACTGCGATGTACCAGGGAGCGGCCACGGCGATGAAACATGCCAGCGCCATCCACAAGCGTTTGTCCACAATCACTTTCAACTGGCGCGTCAATATCAAATAAAGACCGAAACAGGCGCCCGGCAGAACAAGCCCCACTGGTCCTTTCGTCATAACGGCCAGCCCCGAGAACACAGCCGCTAGAATAAACCAGCGTCCACGACGTCGTTCATCGACAGTCGATGCATACAATGCCGCCAACATGCCGAGATCGAAGCAAGTCAAAAGCATGTCAACCATGCACAAGCTTGTAAATTCGATAAATCGTGATGCAGTAGCCAGCACCATTGTTCCTAAAAGCGCACTTTTCCATCCAAAAGCACTTCTCAAGGCGAAAGCCAGCATGGTCAATGTTGCTAATGCTGCAACAAGAGATTGAAGGCGCGCTGCAAACGGAGTTTCACCAATGGTTTTGAACGCGGGAATTACCAACCAGAAAATCATGGCCGGTTTGTCGATGTTTGGTAAGTAATGGTACGACGGGGCAATGTAATCATTGCGCAAGATCATTTCACGCGCTTGTTCCGCTTGCGAAATCTCGGACCGGCCAAACTTGTTTTTATTGAACGACAACAATCCATACGTGGGAGCAGCGACGATCAGAATCAACAACAGCAAGGCGAGAAACTTCTTTTTCGCTGAATCTTTTCCCGAATTGTTAACTGTGACAGCGCTTGCCTTTTGATTGGCGGCTATCCCGGAACCGGTGACCATTGTATCTATAGCTCCACGGGCGTGAATCGCGCTTATTGCGCCATTGGGGATCTTGTCATACCGCACAGGTTCTGTCGTTAGCCTAGTCTCACCTACCCGGAAGTGGTTCTGTCATCGGCGAGTGTTGCAAAACCGCAGGCGGACTGATTAAGCTGCACGTAATCGCGATTGCAATAATCGTAATCCGCTCTGGCAATAATGCGATCAATTGCTTTTCGGCTTTTTGAGCAGAACCCGGCTGTTTGCGTTTCTTCGAGTAATGCCGTTGTCGTCGAAATAGGCCAGCATGGCCATTGCATATTTGCGGCTGGTCGCCAGTCCATCGCGAAAGTCAGCCGGGCTGATCTCTTTTTTCGCGTCCCAAATTTGCGCGAGCGTATTGTGCGCTTGCAAGATCTTGTCGTAAGCGCTGGCAAAATCGTAATTGACTACAACCGCCTTTTGTTCTTTCGCCAGCTCATTCAGCGCCTGGGTGACCTGTTTTTTGTCTGCACCAAGCTGTTTCGACAACTCTTCAATCTCCAGGCAAAGATGTTGTGAAAGGATTGTCAGCACTCGATTTTCCAGGTCCGCACGGCTCTGCGGCTTATCTCGAGAAACAGCCGCCAGTTCAGGCAACGTCAATCGATCGCCCTTGCGGATGATTTTGCCGCTGTCGGACAGTTCCTTCACCAGCGCCTGAAACACGCTGCGCTCCACACCCGGCAACACCTTTGCCCGCAGTGCTTCCAACGATCCAGCCTTTTCAGAATCATCGGCGGTGGCAACTTCTTTTGCCACTTCTTTGGTTAGTTTCGTGGTCAACATCTGCATCGATTCTTTGGTCACCAAATGCGTCGTCAACTTAATGGCGGTTCCCTCAGTGATCAGCTTATCGATCACTTTGCCTCGGATCATCCGGGGCAAAAGGCTGTGTACCGCCTCCTGCCGCACGGTCCGCTGGGGACAAGCATCGAGCAGCTGCGTCACCGCCAGATTGTAATCCTGTTTCAGAAGTGCAGTGGCCAGATCCAGCAATTTCGGTCGCGTCAGCCAGCGCGGCCGGGCATTGATCAATATGACACCGCCCGTGATGCCTTCATCCCCATGGCGAATGACGAATCGATCTCCGGGCTCGGCAACAACCGCCTCGGAAAGACTGATTTGAGCGAGGATTTTCTCGTCGGCACCGTTTGCGCCAATCGTTTCTACCCACCGAACCTCGCCGGGACATTCCGCCGTACCATGATAAAGCCTTACCGGCTGTCCAACGAGCACCTTGTCCAGATTCGTATCGTCGCTGTCAGTGGTTTTGTCGAGATGCACTATCAGCGTGTTGCACGGCTGTAAAACTTCGCCAAGGATTGTTTGTCCGCGAATCAGACTGGTGTGTTCGCGGAAGGTCAAATTGATCGCCAGGCGTTGTCCGGAAGTGGCGGTCTGCAGCTGATGACCGAACGTTTCCAAACCGCGCACCCGCGGCTTCAAACCACCAGGCTCGACGAAAAGCGAATCACCGACTTTGACGGTGCCGCGCACGAGCGTGCCTGTGATTACCATGCCATAGCCGGATTTGGAGAACACTCTGTCAATCGGCAGATATGCAGGAGCAACGTCAATGTCTGCTTCGCGTTGCACGGCACCGGCTGCCAGGACGTCGCACAACTTCTGTTTCAATTGATCAAAGCCTTTCTGGCTGGGGCAAGCGACCCGCACGACTCCGACATTTTCGACGCCGTAGCGATCCAGCAAAGCGTCTATCCGCTCGAGTGCGTCGTGCTGCATCTGCTCTGCGGCAATGTCAATCTTCGTCAGAACAATCAGCGCTTTCTTGACGCCCAGCAAGCTGAGGATCTTCACGTGCGCGACAGTTTGCGGCATCGGTCCCTCGTCCGCTGCCACCACCAACAGTGCCATGTCAATGCCACCGACTCCAGCCAGCATATTCTTGAGAAACTTTCCGTGTCCGGGCACATCAACGAAACCGACGACAAAATCCGTATCCGGTTGGGCGGCGGGCAAGGACAGATGCGCAAAACCGAGATCGGTTGTCATCTGCCGCAGCTTTTCCTCCTTCAGCCTGTCCGGATCGATTCCGGTGAGCGCGCGCAGAACGCTGGTTTTGCCGTGATCGACGTGCCCGGCTGTCGAAATCGTGAAGTAAAGCGTGCGGTTCACAGCAGCTTCCTCTTTGTGTTTCCGGGGCAGGGGCCCGGCGTGTGAGAGTTACTCAAGGATTGGTCCATGTGCGTAACGGTAGAATCTGCGAGCGGCTCATTACAACAAGAGGTTATCGAGTGCTTCACCAGCTAATTGACCCATTTTTACATATGATCAAAGACGGAGTTGCATCCTGGGGTTATGCAGGTGTAGTTCTCATGATGGCAATCGAGTCCGCCAACATTCCATTGCCCAGTGAAGCGATCATGCCCACCGCCGGTCTATTGGTGCAGCAGGGCAAAATGAACATCCATCTGGCCGCGCTGGCTGGCGCGATCGGCTGCCTGCTCGGGTCAATCCCTTCGTATTTCCTCGGTCTTTACGGTGGCCGCCCCTTCCTGCAAAAGTACGGCAAGGTTTTGCTGTTGCGCGAGAAGGACATGGAAACAGCCGACAAATGGGTCGACAAGTACGGTGACTGGGTGTTTCTCGTCTGCAGGATGCTGCCTGTGGTCCGAACGTTCATCTCCTTCCCTGCCGGCGTTCTCAGAGCGCACTTCGGCATGTTCTGCCTCTTCACATTCATCGGCTCTCTCGCCTGGTGCTACTTCCTCACCTGGGTGGGCATCAAGTTTGGCGAAAACATGGAGCAGTTCGTCCATATCTGGCACAAATTCGACATCGCCATTGTGGCGCTGGTTGTAGCCGGATTCGGCGTCTATCTGTACCGCCACTTAAAACACGACTAAAGCGAATCGACTTAGATTTACCGGTGCTACCTTTCGAACACGGTAAATTCGTTGAAGAGGAAGTCCGTTGCTGTGCTCTCGGAGTGCTTTTGCCCCTGAAAATGCTTTAGTTTGATGTCAGTCAGACTATTGCTGCCGTCGCTATCGACGGTGACATCGGGAAGTTTGCTGAATTGGCTGCCCGGATAGTGATCGCTCTTGTTGGCGGTTTCGAAAGCGCGTCCAATTGCCACCATTGATTCGGGCGCCATATGCTCGGAAAGCACCTTGAGGGCAATCTTTACAGCATCGTATTTGCCTTCTCGGAGCAGTTGCTCCAGATATTGCCCAACCATTTGAGCTTGATCGTCGTGAAGGTGGTGATTCTCGCCCGGAGCCAACGTAGGCAGGCTATAGCGTGAGTCGTCGCAAATCGGCAGTAAGTCTGCCGGCCGGAGAATCACAGTCTCATCGTTCGTATCTCGAAGCCGTGGCTGCTCCTCGGTCTTGAAGAACGGAATGTCGAACTTAGGCAACCATGAATTGGCATCAGCCGGCGGCGCGTCTAGAGGTGCGTCCGCACTCGAATAGCCCTGCCGATGACCACCGCGATATTTAGCCAGATCTAAAGCATGCTGAACTACATGTGGTTCTACGCCATCGTGTGTACCTGGGGTCTGCGCTCGACCAATTTCAACTTCTGGATTCGCCATTGCCTGTGCTCCTTTGACCAGCCGTCATTGCCGTTCACAGTTTATGGCGGAGAATCCGTAATTTTCCTGAGTGCGGGCCTAAGTGCCACGGCTTAAGGGGTCGCAGAGAGTGCCCGCCCTCCGCTTGGAAATGACATTGTTTATGCGACTACAAGGTTTTGCGATATTGGCGGCGGCGGGTGTCTTCGCGAATTTCCAGCAGTTCCTGCAAGAGTTTCTGGCGGTCCGGGCCGTCCCAGCGTTTCAGCCAGTCGGTGATCGCTTGCTGGATCATGCCGCTTTTGTCGGGCGAGTGGGAGCCGTACAGCCGTTTCAATTCCAGCCAGATGGACTGCAGGGCCGCTAGTTGCTCCGAGGGCAGCTTGACGGTATAGGCGACGAATTTGCGCCCCTCGCTGCCGGCGAAGCTGTCCGCAGACTCTTGTGCGGGCACGTTTTCGACTTCTTCCGGCGTATCGGTTGAGTTTTCCTCAGACATGTCGCCCGCCTGTTCACAAGTGGTTTTCGGCAAACTGCGCCGACTACGTGATTTTACCGATTCTGTTATCTTGATACAATTTTCGCCCCACGGTGGGAATCTCACCATGGTTGTTATTGCATTTTCGCCGATTTTCACGACAATCACATTACCACCGGCGCGTATCACCCTCAGCCGGCTGTTAGGCGGGAAGACAAAATGCACAATTTGCTCCAGGCGGCGATCAAACGAATCATTGGCGACAAGATTCTGTTGGGACTCGTGATTGTTGGGATGCTCGGAATATTCGTCGGTGCATTTTGCTCCGGCGACGACTCGGCCGACAAGAAGAAAGCTGTACCGCAACCTCAGCAGGAGGTCGTCCAGCAGGCAATACCATCAGCGCCAGCTGCTCAAATCGCACCCACCGCAGCGCCTCTGGACGCAAAGCTGGCGACCGATTTCGTCAAATGGTGGATGAGCAATGCCATGGACTACCAGGCGGCGACCGCTCATGCCAGCCACTCCGAGGCGTTTCGCTGGATGACCAGAGACGCCCTGGCTACGTTCCAGCAAAACTACTGGACCCCGCAAGTTGAGCAGGGCGTGACATCCGGTCAGATTGTCGCGGCCTTCCAACCGGTCAGCATTCAAGCCGAAGCGATGAATCCGGACGGTTCAATCGTGGTCGGAGTCACCGGAACGCTTGTAATCCAATCGAACGGACAGCCGTTTACAAATCAGCTCAGTACTGACTTCCTTGTCCGTCGCGACAAAGATGGATTGAGAATTGCCGGGCTTTACAATCGGCAAGTGGCCGCCGCAGCCGCGCCTGCCGGCGCTCCCACATCGTTCTAGCGATTATCCGGGCAAACTTTTTTCTTAAATTCGCGCCATCACCCAGGCTCGAAATCCGCCAATGCCCTGCAAATTGCGGCTTCGACCGCCCGCCACCGCCGGCGAGCGACAGCCGAAAGGTATGGTATATTGACTCTCCGTGCCACGTACACACGTTGCAGCTATCTTGTGCCGAGGTAGCTCAGTCGGTAGAGCAGAGGACTGAAAATCCTTGTGTCGCCAGTTCAATCCTGGCTCTCGGCACCACTTTTAAATTCAATATCAACTCACTGCAAGCAGCTTCGACGAAGTGCTCGGTTGTAGGTCAGTTATCCCTGTGCAGTGAAACACCTCGCCAAGCTCTCTACGATCGAAGTGCTCAGAAGTTGTAAGACACTTATCTAGCGCAGGAAAACGTCTCGCCATGCTCACTTCGATCGAGGCGCTCAGTTGTAAGACACTCATCTTGCGCAGGGAAACGTCTCGCCAGCTCGCTTCAATTCGAAGTGCTTAGTTAGTTGTAGGACATGTGTTTGCTAGTGAGCAGTGGTCACCAAGTCTTTAAACAGGTCGTTAAACTTGGCAACAAATTCAAATTCGTTTGGACCCGCATTATTCCGCAGAGGTGTTACTCGTTCGACTAGAACCTCGTCGTTATCTGTCTCGAGAGCGGCGATTGCTTCCGCAATGAATTCATCTAGTTTCATCGCCCTTGGATCATTGGCCCCGTCCAGTAAATCTGTTTGAACATAAGGTGGTGCTAGTTCGAGCACTTTCACCTTCGTGTTGTTCAGCCTGTACCGCTGAGACATGGTGTAAGAATGCAACGCTGCTTTGGTAGCCGAATAAATTGCTGCTTGTGCGAATGGTGTGAACGCCAATCCGGATGTCACATTGATAACGGTGGCCGATGGCTGTGACTTCAGATGCTCTATCAATGCCGATGTCAGCCGAATCGGTCCCAACAGATTTGTTGTGATTGTCGATATCAGGACAGCGTCGTCGATCATGCCCGACGGCTCGTCATATTTCATGATGCCGGCGTTGTTGATCAGCACATTCAACTTCGGAAAAGTTTTGATTAGACTGTTTGCAGTAGTCTTGATGCTTGCTGGATCCTCGACATCCATCTCTAAAGACTCGATTCCGGGATTAGCTTTTGTTACTTCATCCAGCAGATGCTTACGACGTCCAGAAACTATCACCTTATTCCCGAGTTTATGCAGCGCTTCAGCCAGGCCGCGCCCGATACCGGAACTGCCACCGGTGATGAAAATTGTATTTCCTGTTAATTTCATTTCTTCTCCTTTTATCACTCAAATATTTTCGCATGATTTTGATTCAGGTCTGCGAGCCAAATTCCGAATGCTGTCACCAATATCAAGCAATTCATCTCGTCTTACCGACATGCCGTTGCGTAGGATGACACGGGGCAGAGATCGTGCGGGCGATGCCGGCATCGCCCCTACGGTTGCTTGCTGTCTCATCAGGGGGGATGGCTCCCGGCCATCCTGTTAGCCGCCTCAACAACCGCTAGCGCGCATGCGGGACCGGAAGGTGTTGCGGTCAAAGTTGTTCCCCTGACCAGAGTAAGTACGGTGGCCGTTGTAATAGGCCAGCTGCTCATATGCACCGTTGGCATAATAAATCAGCCTTGGATCTTTGCTGTACACCGAGACCCACTCATAGTTCGACATCGCAGGATTGACTTGGTTGGTGTACTGATAGCATTGGGCAATGTAGTAGTGGACCATGTCGCAGCAGAAGCCGTTTTTGTCCAATGTCTGAAACTTGCCCAACGCATCCGCATATTTCTTATTCATAAACGTGGCAACTGCTTCTTTGTAGGCGGGAGAGGAGCCCAGGTTAACCTTCTTGCCCTTACTATTCACGCGCACGTTAACGGACACGCCGCTGGAAATTGTCTTGGCTGCAACCGTGGGCAATAGTCCAGCAAAAACCGTGATCATGAGCGCGATCGCTAGCAGGTATCGCCAGCCTTTAGTTACGGTGTTCTCAGTCATACACAGTTCACTCCGTTGCCTGGCCTGCTAATACAATCTATTCCATCTAAGCACTTGCAGCGTTTGCCGAGTCGTGCGGTAATGTTTTATTTATTGCTGTGCTGAAACGGTCCGTCGGCTTATATCAATGTTCCGCGTCACCGGGGAACCCAATCAAACGAATAGACATAGTAGTCGAACATCACGCGGAAGTCGAATTCAGGTACGGACAGGAGCGGGGGGAGACTATCTTTCGTGGCGCAAAATGTAGTCCAGCGGTTTGACCACAAAAGGCAGCGATGATGTGGGCAAGCCGAACTCGAAGTCGACGCGCGGGGCGAGAACGCACTTCGGAGTGAATGCGATCTGGCGCACGGTGAGTTTGACAGATTGCGGATTGACGAAACTTTTCAGCACTCGGTACTCCAACTCATTGGGAACAGCAAAATACACTGTCACATTGTAAAACGCGCAACACATCGCAGAAACCGCGCAGGAGCCCAGCAACGCCAGGAAGAAAGTTTCTCGCATTCCCCTAAGAATTGTTTTCCGATAACCGAGCAAGGCAAAAAATGCATAGAGAACGACTATGCCCTCAAGCGCTGATTGCGTGCGATATGTAGCGTAGTCCTCGGCAATAACAAGATTGGGCAAATAGCAAAGCGGAATCAAGGCCAATGCAAGCGCAACGCGGAAGGCTGTTGTTCTAATTGAATCTTTCAGATAAAGCAACAATCCCGAGAAAATCACGATGGCGCTGACGATCGCCAGATTGGCTTTGGGCGCCAACAGTCCGAAACTGAACGCGCTGCGCAATGGCTGTTTGAAAAACCACGCACACTTGCCGCCCAGGTTTCGCACGAGATGTGAGCGTTGCGGTGGCAGTTCGAAATCAATACCTTTGACGGAACGCCCGCTGACAGCGACCCAGTAGGCGAGCGCCAGGGCGATCAATCCGACGCCGGCGTACCAGACAAATCGTCTGCGTGTTTCAACCCATGTGGCACCTGGCTTGAACAGCATTACCGCAGCGAACACCCAGTAGAACATCGAGCTGGTTTGAAACAGAGTCTGCGCCGCGAGCAGGATCAACACTGAAGCTGCAGCAAGTAAGTAGCGTCTGGCGCGGTTGCGATGCGAGTAGGAAATATCAGCGAAGTAAAAGGAAATTCCTGCCACCAGTGGCGCCAGCGCATAACTTCCAGTCGTTGCCCATGAGATATAAACCTGAAATGCGAGCGTGGTACAAGCGATTACTGAAACAAAAAATGCAGCAACTTTGTTGTGCCGCGCAGCGACCATAGTGCGATAGAAGCAGAATGCAAGCGCCGTCAAAATGGCGATCGATCCCAATCGAAGATATTGCAAGGCTGCGACGTTCGTAGCACCGCTAAAGCTAGTGCCGCACACAAGCGCCATCAGCGGTCGACCTTGCTTGACCAACAAAATTTCAGGAGACAACATGTTGTGTTGCAGAGCGCCCCAGATCCACAAATAATCATCAGCGACGGCGAATGTTGAAGTCAGCACCGGCAAATAACACGCTAGAAACACCAGCGCGAATAGGGACAGCACCAGCGCCGAGGAACCCGAAAACACCTTGGGCCATTCGGTCGCTACCTCTGCGACGGCGCGAGCATCCAAGTTTCTCTCAGATTGATTTCCAGTACTTGCGTAGTCCTGCAGTGAAAGATTCATGCTTCAACACCTATGAATAGCGGGCGGCAGGTCTGAGTCCACGCAAATGCGAAATTCCGCGCCCGCGATATTACCGATTCGAATTTAGCGTTGTAAGGTGAAACGGCTTATGTGAGCATGGTTTCATAAACAAAGCAAGATTGCAGCGGTCTGACCTATAATCGTCAAGTGACTAATGAAAGAGCAAACCACAACAGGCTCTGGCTAATCGATTTCGTGCGACAGGCAAGCATTACGCTTGTTTTGCTGTCGCATCTTTCTTTGTCTCCGTTTACGAAGGACACGAACGTCAATTGGTGTTTGATCGGTAACGGTAAGAACGCAGTTGCGTTGTTCTTTCTCATCTCCGGCTTCGTGATAGCGCGGACGGTGGCGGCGCGAAACGGCTCGCTCGATCGCATCAGAATCAGCAATTTTTACATCATGCGCATAGCGCGCATCGTGCCACTGATCGCGCTTGTATGCCTGGTCGGCGCCATTCTCTCCGCTTTACCCAATGCACAGATCGGTGGCATTAGTTGGACGCTCGGTCACACAAACGTTTTGTTTTGGGTGACGATGTTAACGTTCACGTTCAATTGGCTGCTCGCGTTGAACCATCAGCAGTACGCCCTGTATTGGGACATCTTCTGGTCGCTGTCCATGGAGGAACAGTTCTATTTTTTCGGACCGTGGATCGCCAAAATATCGCGCTCAGAAACAACTCTGGTTCGCGTCTTGATTGCTGTGCTGATATTGGCGCCGCTGGCGAGGATCGCCGGCGAATATCTCAGGCTTGCATCACCTACATTTTCGACTTTTTACGCGATCGATCTGATGGCGCTCGGAGTTCTCTTGCATCTGACAATGCAAAAATTCGGTCCATTGTTGCAAGAAAAGAAACTGCTGAGCAGCGTTCTGTGCGTTTCCGGATTTTGCTGCGTAGTCTCCGTTCTGGCTGCACATGAGCGCGGCATAGACTATCGAATTATGGCGCCGTCAGCCATAGGCATCGGCTTATACACATTTCTTCTCGGCGGACTTTGCCTTACCGCCATTCAAAAACTGCCGCGCTTTCTCGTCGCCGGCGGCGAGCTCAGTTATGGTGCATATCTCTGGCATCCACTCATGCTCGGATTGGTGGCTGGCTGCACGAAGCATTTGACCTTTCCACTGGCGGCAATTGTGTTCGTCGCAGCTACGCTGGCATTTGCAGCCGTTTCCTACGTCTTGTTCGAAAAGCCGGCAAACACTTTCATTCGCAAGACGCTCTTGAAGGACAAAAAGGACGAACCAAATCCGATACCGCATACGGTGCCATCGAACGATGCCACGACTGTACATTGACCCTGATCATTCATCGCGGTGTTCACTCCTCCTGGTCCCCGCGTGTGAAGAACGGACGGCCGTGATCGGCCGCAGTGATACGAAAACCTAGGCTAAGCTTCTAGAAACGATCGACGCTTGCGCGCGCTTGGCTTTTTGAGCGATTGGATATGGAGTCGACTTAGGTCTCGCATGAAGATCGCGTATACTGAGTTCATACCGGGTTGGCAGCGAAACACATGAGCAGCGAAATAATCTTTGAGATCACCGAATCGCCGGAGGGTGGCTACGAAGCCTCAAGGTGGGAACTTTGCATAGCATCATTCGAGATGTCGCCAACTTCCTGCAAAAGTCACCGAAGGAACTGCAATCGGAATTATTCGACTAAGCGTTTGTTGTCGTACTCTATGCGCAGTTAGGACGTTCTCCAAAACCAGGCATCAAATAAGCGCATTCATCATGAACTGTGTTTACTGACCTGCCCCGGTTTGTAACTTACGCCGAATTGCTGCTTCGCTACGACACGGTGCGGAACATTGGAGCAAAATCATAGACGCCCAACCGTCGCTCCCTGCCGCGGATTGACGACCGATAATGCGGCGGAACTATGAATTCTATTTATGTTGGTGAATATTCAAACTTGGATCTTGTAATCTAGGTCCATCCACTTTGCTTGCAGCTAAGTGGGCATCTGGTGACACAAATAGCACTTGGCTACGTTTTTCCGTCGGAGACTCAAATATCAAACCCAGGAACAACTTAGTACTCGACCGTCCGCCCGTCCAAGACGAGACACCGCCTAGAGCTCTGCCGACCAGCTCTCAGCGCTCCACCATCGCGCGCATTATCCTGAGCACTCTGGCTGCAATCGTCATTACCATCGGTTTGCTGGAAATTGGTGCGCGGCTGTTGGTGGTTTCGGCTATTCCACGCCAGGCGCACAACCCTGAATTCGATGCTAAGTTTGTCGTTGCCAAAACGCCAATTCCAGCGCAGGATACAGGCAAACCGCTGATTTTTGTCGGCGGCTCATATGTGCGGACCGGGGTTTATTCGGAGCTTCTTCGCTCCCTATTGCAGGAAAAAGGCATACCGGTTTACCCCAAGAATCTCGGAACAAGTGCCAGCTCAGTTCTCGAGCACATGACCTTGCTCAAAACGGCTGTGCAATCTTGCACTCAAACTCCGGTTGTCTTCTACGATCTGCGCCAGGAGTCATTCTCGCGCGGCTTCCAACAAAATCTTGAATTGAACAGCACAAGCCAGTTTCTCGATTGCTACATGGGTCGAAAATACGCGACCGCCAACCCGGACCTCCTGACTCGTTTGCAGGTGATGCTGGAAGACAATTTCTGCCTGGTTCGCCAGCGAGGTTTTTTGCGGCACAAGTTGATCAATTTGGTACCGGTACTCTTCCGCTTCGACAAAGAGTACGAAGAAGCGATGGTGCGAGGCAATGACAGCAGTTTGATATTACCGGTATCTGACATGGGCACAATTTTGGTGCCGGTTTTTTCGCAATCCAAGTTCGATAAGTTCTTCGCTGAATTCGGCGGAGATGAGCACGGCGACCTCATGCACTGGAACGGCATGGATTGGTCGGACGACTGGCTCAACACTGTGAAAACATATTGTCGCGAAAAAAACATTCCGCTGGTGTTGCTGTGGATGCCCGAATACATGCCTCAGAACAAAGTGAGCGATCAATCGCGAACGCGTTGCCGCGAGCTTGCCGCTCATTATGCAAAGCTTGCAGACAACGAACACGTCTGGTTGATCGACATGCATGACATCGACAAGCAGCGGAATCACTTTCGCGATCCCTTCCACTGCAACACTGTCGGCGCCATCACAACGACAGAGGAACTGGCCAAAAGGTTGATCGAACCTGATCTACGCCGTCTCTTCGAAAGCGGGGACAAGAAACAGTGAATTTCGCTTCCTCTGAATTCGTTATCTTTTTGCTCGTCGTGTGGGGACTATTTATAGCGCTGCCGGCGCGCTTCCGGGCACCCTGGCTTCTTGCAGCCAGCTACTTTTTCTATGCGACATGGAGCTTGCCGTTCGTAGCCGTGATATTGGTCACGACATCAATTGATTATTTCGCCAGCAACGTGATCTTCAACAGCCCATCGCCACAGAAGCGAAAAACCGTGTTGTGGGCGGCTCTGGCCATCAACCTTATGGTGCTGGGATTCTTCAAGTACTGCAACTTCTTTCTCGACGCTACGCATTCAGCGGTCAAACTTGCCGGTTGGCATACGCACATGCCCGCCCACCTCGACATTATTTTGCCTCTGGGGATTTCCTATTACACCTTCGAGGCGATCAGCTACCTGATGGACGTCTACAGAGGCGGACGCCCGTCTAAGTCCTGGTTGGAATACAACTTCTACATCATGTTCTTCCCGCACCTGATTTCGGGGCCGATCATCCGTTTCAACGAACTTTCTCCGCAATATGCCAAACCACTGCAGATTCCGCCGGTCGACCGAATCCTCAAAGGTATCGAGCTGATCGTGCTGGGATACATTTTCAAAGTAATCATCGCCAATAGCTGCGTGGCGATCGCCGATCCCATATTCAATGCACCGGCTCACGCCACCAGCCTGCAAACGTACTTGGGTGCCCTGGCATTCACAACGCAGGTGTATTTCGATTTCATGGGCTACACCCACATCGCACGCGGTGTTTCATTGCTGTTCAACATCGAGCTGCCTCTGAATTTCAATCATCCATTCACGGCTTCCAACATCAGCAATTTTTGGGAACGTTGGCAGATTTCCCTGACCAGATGGATCCGCGATTACGTATTCATTCCTCTGGGTGGAACGCGACGGACGTATCCGCGTGTCTTACTCAATCTGTTCCTAATCATGTTCATTTGCGGAGTCTGGCATGGTGCCGGCTGGCGCTATGTGATCTGGGGCGCTTACTATGGCGTGCTGGTCGTCGGTTATCACATGTTCAAAAAGATCCGCGCTCGTGTCTTCGGCACTCATGAGCAATTCATCTTGGACAATCGACTCTATGCATTCGCATCAACATTCCTGACGTTCACAGCTGTATATCTTGCCTGTGTGATCTTCCGAGCGCCAGCCATCGATGGAGCGATGATGATGTTCGGCAAGATGGCGCAATTTGGCAGCCTGGCAAATGATGTGCTGGTTTGCTTGCAAACGGCAGAATATACGATCTTCGGGCTGATCGCGCTGCTGCTTTTGTGCTGCTTCGGCGGACCGCTGGCAGAGCGAATCTATACAGCTGGGATGCGGCACCTTCCGTACTTCTGCAAAGTGCAATTGGTCACAGCAGCAGCCGCAGCGTCATGGGTGTTCTGCGCGCCCAACATGCAACCGTTCATCTACTTCCAGTTTTGACACAGGCGCAAGATGCGCAAGTCCAGTCTATGTATGGAACGAAAGATCAATTCGACGGATCGTCTAGTTGATCCCTGGTAAACTTAGGTGTTGAGAGGTGCGCTATGGCTCATTCTAAACCAGAAAAAATTTCGCTAGAGCAAGTCTTACGCCTGGTTGAGCAGCTGCCTGCAGAAGAGCAGGAGCAGTTGCGATTAAAACTCAACGACAAGGTCGAGAATCAATCTTCATCGCACGCCAAAACACACCCGTTTCTTGATTGGCACATCGATATTGACTTGTTGACTGCACAACAGGGCGTTCCAGAGAGCACCTCAGTCGAGAGTCTGAAAGGTGATTTCTGGCCCGCGGATGAGGATCTTTCCGAATTCGTGACAACGCTTCGTCAGTGGCGACAAGAGAGCAGCGGGCGGAAATAGGGGATGGTCGAGCGTCCCACGGATAATCTTTTGCGAATGTCTACTCTATTTATTGCGCCTTTTAGTGGCAGCAAACTTCCCGCTAGGCATCAAAGCGCGGAAAGAATTCAGAGTCTTCCTCTTTGAACAACTCGACAGGGAAACGAACCTTTTGCTTGCAGTGACCAGCCACATCAACACCGCATGAGTGGCAGAAGTTGGCCTTTTCCGGCAGAGATGTATTGCATTCGACGCATACCTTCATGTAGGGTACCGCGCGCAGTGGCTGCGGTTCACCGCACCAACAGCAATACTTGTCGGATGCACGAAGCGCGGTCCAACAGGCGGGGCATTGGGGAGTGGAAAAGTCGGGCGCAACGGCAAGTGGCTGGGGCTCCAGTTCGGAAGGAATCGCAGCTACATGTTCGGCTTCGCCGGGAACCCTACAAAGCGAATCTGGTGCAGTAAATGCCTGAGTCTGATCAGGCGTCGGCGGGACTGGGGGTTCCGTGGACTTCTGCACAGATGCTTCTGCCTGCGCGGGCGGCGATTCCTTCTGCTTGGTTTCAGGTCTATCTACCGGTGCGGGCGGCGAACCCTTCCGCTTCAATCCCGGACTTTCTACCGGCGCCGGCGGCGATTCCGCCGACTTCGACACCGGAGCGGAATGCTCCGCCGGCCTTGCCAACGATTTCACCTGTGCAATCGCAGGCTCTGGCGCTTCCACAGCGCTGGCCGATCGCGTGTTTGCCGTGACTGCCAGGTGCTGCTCCAGCGCCGTTCGCGACTGCCCACATTTGCGGCAGAACTTAGCGTCGTCACGATTTTCCACTTCGCATATCGGACAGAAGAACACTGGCACCTCTTTGCACTTATCATCTAGTGTAGTGCATTTGTCTCCAGGCAGAAACCCGGTGCTGGGCAAGCGCCCAGAACAGCGGCTGGGACCGGATCGTAGCTTAGCAATGCTTGGCGCCAAAACGCCAGAGAGGTTGTTCATGTGGATCAATACCTTAATGCACAATCATTGATTTTGAGTAAGAATCACAGCTCGCTGAGCACAGGAGTCCCGAATGCGAAATCGCAACTCAACAGCAAGAACATCACTCTCGGCTGCGCTCGTGATGTCAATTATCGGGTTGGCCAATGTCAACACGGATGCGTATGCAGCAGGATCAGAACCCTTCACGATCAAGCCCTACCTCCAGATCGGCGACAATGCCAGTCAGACGCAGCCAGAGAACGAGGAGCTAGTTTGGTTCGCGCCAGACAAACACGCAAATTGGAAAGTCGAGATCAAGAACAGCGATGACTCTGAGTGGTCTTCGACTCACACCTCGCTGCATAAACGGGAAATCTTCGACACTGCCGAACGTCCGCTGTTCAAATTCACGTGCGAGCTGACCCATCTCACGCCCGGCTCGACCTTCGATTACCGCGTACTAGTTGACGGGAAGACGGTCTTTAATGCGTGGGCTAAGAGCAGAAAGACTGACAATCAAAAATACGGCTTCTCGGTTTTCGGCGACGCCGGCGCGGGCAGCGAAGGGCAGAAGCTCGTGGCCTGGCAATGCTACAAATCAGAACCAGATTTTGTCGTCATTCCTGGAGACATTACTTACGACTACGGGTTGTTCTCTGAATACTTGCGCAAGTTCTTTCCTGTTTACAATAACGATCAAGCGGAGCTGAACAGGGGTGTTCCGTTAATGCGCTCGATCCCGATTGTCGGCGTAATCGGCAACCATGATATCGCGCTTGGTGGCGGGTATCCTTGTAATTTGCAGCGCTTTCCCGATGCGCTTGCATATTTCCTATTGTGGGATCCACCGATGAACGGCCCGGAGAAGACTGTTACCGAAGGGAACATTCCGGCAATCAAAGGCAATCCCGAGACAGAAAAATCGTTCCTCAAATCAGCCGGCCCCTCGTACCCACGCACGGCAATGTTTTCGTTTGACTACGGCAACTCGCACTGGCTGGTTTTAGACGGCAACCCGTATATGAATTGGCAAGATCCGCAGTTGCGAAAATGGGTCGAGGATGATCTGACGAATGCCAAAGCGACGTGGAAGTTCGTCACGTTTCATCAGCCCGGATTCAGCGATGACGTCGAACACAGCAAAGAGCAACGCATGCGTCTGCTCGCAGATATTTTCGAGCGCTGCCGTGTCGATATCGTTTTTTCCGGGCATGCTCATTGCTATGAACGGTCGCTGCCCCTGACTTTTAAACCTGCTTCAAAGCATGAAGATATGGCTTCGATCAATGCCGACGGCACCGTCCCTGGTGAATTCGAGTTGGATAAGAAATTCGACGGAGAGACTGACAGCGTTCCTCATGGAGTAGTGTACATCGTCACCGGCTGCGGTGGCGCTCATCTTTACGCGCCCAAACGCGGAACGGAATTGGGCGGCACC
>Ga0182024_10007606_pt1 | contig 23312 bp, 21 predicted proteins | sample P32metaG_FD_120480 | JGI IMG/M metagenome (GOLD analysis project Ga0182024, IMG submission 120480) | Permafrost microbial communities from Stordalen Mire, Sweden - P3-2 metaG (Illumina Assembly) | ecosystem: Environmental > Terrestrial > Soil > Wetlands > Permafrost | place: Sweden: Stordalen... | reverse complement strand
GCGGTGGAACTCAAAAATGCGAGGCGCCTTTGCCGGACTTGACATGTCGCACACGGCGAACGACATGGCCCGGGCGGTATTAGAAGGTTGTACGTTTGCTCTTCGCGATATCACCGACCGATTCGCTTCACTCGGGTTGGGCGGTGACGAAATCAGAGTTGTGGGTGGAGGGTCAATCAGCGAACTGTGGATTCAGATCAAAGCTGACGTGACCGGCCGTCCGGTGCGTCCAGTGCTCACGCATCACGCCACCGCGGTCGGTGCTGCGCTGCTCGCGGGTGTTGCCGCAGAGATCTTCAGCGATCTCGATGACGCGGTGAAACGGACCGTCACGTTGTCCGAAGAGCCGTATCTTGCTGACCCGGCGAGGGCGTCTCTCTACGACGATGCGTACGGTCGATACCAGGCCCTCTTCGACAGTGTCGAGAAGGTGTTGGCGTGAGCACCGGATACGTCACTATTGACGACTTAAGCGAACTCCGAGAGTTGCTTCATTCTTCGCCTGAAGCGGCATCGTTGCTGAAGATTGGACTTCGTGAAGTGGTGAGCGGTCCGGGCGCCATCGGGACTTTGCCGCAGATACTTCTGCGCCTTGGCATCGATGCGAGCGCGCGGATTACCGTGTTCTCCGATTTGACGCCCAAGCGCTACCGCGACACTGATGTCCTGGACGTCGTGCTCGACGTTGTTCGTTCCTCCAACAAGGTGGAGCACGTAATCGTCACGTCCGAACAATCAGACTCAGCAATACTCGCCGATGAGGTGACGGTGACCAACGCCATCATCGCAGTAGGACAAACGAAGCCGCAGGTACTCTTGAGCGTCGGATCCGGAACCGTGGTTGACATTGGAAAAGTGATTGCGAATGAGTTGTCGCTCACTCACGTGGTCGTCCAGACCGCCGCTAGCGTAAACGGGTTTGCCGACGACCAGAGCGTGCTGCTGATCAGTGGCGTCAAGCGAACGACGCCGAGTAATTGGCCAGACGCCCTCATTGTTGACGCCGACGTCGTGGCGCACGCTCCCCTGGCAATGACCCGCTCGGGCCTTGGCGATCAACTCTCGATGTTCACCGCGTCGGCCGATTGGTACTTGTCAGACGCCATTGGTTTCGACACGAGTTTCTCGCCCACGCTCGTCACGATGATGCGTCGAGATCTCGACCAACTCGTGAAGGTGTCAAGTGACCTCAGTCGAGGTGATCCCGACGCTGTCAGCGTGTTGGCGTCGTGTCTCACCGGAGGGGGCATCGCAATGGGCGCGGCCGGCCGTACGGCTCCGTCGTCGGGCACTGAACATCTCATCAGCCATCTATTGGAGATGCACGCTGATGCCCTTCACGAACCGAGTGCCTCTCACGGCTCGCAAGTTGGAGTGGCCAGCGTGGTCGCTGCGATTATCTGGCAGCGCGTACGCGAACGGCTCCTCAGCGGCGATGCCGAAGTGAGCGCCGAAAACGTTGCTTCCCGGATGGATGTGCTCAGTGCTTTTGCCCACTTGGATCCTTCGGGAGCACTGGCCGAAGAATGCTGGGCCGCCTACGAACGCAAAGCATCGTGGATTCACCTTCATCTCGACGACATTCGCCGAATCGTGCGTGAGTGGATCACCCGTGAAAAAAAGGTCGACGAGCTCTTGAAGCCGGCTGATTTTGTAGCTTCAATGCTGCACGACGCTCAGGCACCCGTGAGTTTCAGCCAACTGACACCCGTTCCAGACCCCGAGGTCGTCGCGTGGGCTCTCACCAAGGGACATCTCATGCGCGACCGGTTCTGCGTGCTGGACCTGGCGGTGCTCATTGGGGCGTGGAGTCCCGACGATGTCGAGGCGGTCTTATTTGAACTCGAAGAGTTAGCCGTATGACCAAAGCCGTCATCGTGGAACCTTTAGAGCGTCTGTATGAGGGCTACGCCCTTGACCTCGACGGCACCGTATACCTCGGCGACCACCTTCTTGATGGTGCCCAAGAGGTGATCGCGATACTGCGCGAAAAGGCACGAGTTGTCTTTGTCACCAATAAGCCGCTCGAAACAGCCGAGTCGTACGCGGCCAAACTCACGGGTCTTGGCATCCCCACCGAAAGCGACGAGATCGTGACGCCGCTCGATTCTCTCGTTGACTACCTCAGCGCCAACCACAGGAGCGCCAAAATTTTGACGGTCGCCGAAACCCTTGTGGACGACGTACTCCGAAATGCTGGTTTTCAGGTCACTGGAGATCCACTTGAGGCTGGTGTCGTCGTGGTCTCCTTCGACCGGACTTTCACTTACGCCAAACTGTTCGCCGCCTATCAGGCAGTCAACAATGGAGCCGTGATCATTGCCACCAACCCGGATCCCTTCTGTCCCACGCCAGAAGGAGGTTTACCGGATTGCGCCGCCATGTTGGCGGCGGTTGAGGCCTGCACTGGCGCCACCGCCGAGGCCATTGTCGGCAAGCCCAGTGCGCACATGGGTCGTGCGATATTAAGTCGAATGAACGTCAAGCCGTCAGACGCCGTCTTAGTGGGCGACCGTCTACTCACGGACATTGCCATGGGACAGTCACTCGGCATGGCGAGCGTCTTGATCCTCACCGGCGTTTCCAGCCTCGAAGACATAAGTGACAGTGGCATTCAACCGGATTTCGTTATTGACAAACTTCTTGACCTTCTTCCTAGTGAACTGGACTAGCCATGATCAATTTCATCTTCATGCTCACGCACGCTGACAGCACCATTGACGGTGCGCTTGATTACGTCGAGCAACTGAGCGACACCGGTCTTCACTACATTGGATTCAAGGACGTGGGCGCGACGCCCGAGCGGCAACTAGAAATTGCACACTTTGCGCACGAAGTCGGATTCGAAGTCATGCTGGAAGTCGTGTCGACCACTCGCGACGACGAAATCAACTCCGTTCACGCGGCGCTGGCCGCAGGCGTTGACTGGGTGCTAGGTGGCACTCAACCGGATGCCGTCTTACCCCTGTTGGCGGATTCCGATGTTCACTACTGTCCATTCCCCGGTCGCGTGGTTGGACACCCGAGCATCTTGGAAGGCAGTGTCGAAGAAATTGCCGCTAGCGCTGCCTCACTCACCGCGCGAGATGGCGTGTTCGGCTTGGATCTACTCGCCTACCGTCACGAGACCGCCAATATTGAAGAATTGACTCGTGCCGTCGTGGCTGCGTCAGCCGGACCAGTCATCGCCGCCGGATCTGTCGTGCGCGATGAACAGATCACGATGTTGTCGTCAGCGGGAGCGTGGGGTTTCACCATTGGCTCGGCCATTTTTGACGGACTCTTTCCCGGTGCCCCGGACGTCGCTGCACAAGTGTGCCACGTGCTCGAAGTTGCAAGCCAAGCATGAGCAAGGCCACCGTCGCGCGAGGCAGTCGGGTCGAAGAAGTCCGCCTCGGTCTGCTTGAAGACTTGACCGACGGTGATTTGCCGGTGGGGGCGAAACTCGTCAACGAACAGGAACTCGCAACACGTTTTGACGTGAGCCGGCTCACAGTACGCGAGGCGGTGGCAGCGCTAGTCACGGCGGGATATCTCGAACGCCGCCACGGCAGCGGGACCTACGTCATTGGTCTACCAGGACCGCGCCATGCCCTTGACGCCACACTCAGTTACACCCACATGATTACCGAAGCTGGAATGAAGCCGGGTATGGAATTACTTGACATCGAGACCCGACCGGCGACAAAGAGTGAAGCGCACGAACTTAACCTCGAACCCAAAGAATTAGTCCGCTCACTCGAACGAGTGCGGACGGCGGACGGCCGGGCCGTGGTCTACTCGGTCGACATCGTGCCCGAACGATTCGTCGCGGGCGTAACCAATAAGAGATTCAACCGTTCTCTCTATGACCTGCTTTTGTCAATTGGCGATCCGGTTGTCAGCGCGAATGCTGTCCTTTTGCCTGTCATTGCCGATCAACGACTTTCATCGTTGCTTGACGTCAAGTTGGGAAGCGCCCTTCAGAAGATAAGCGAGGTCGACTTTAACAAGTTCGGACATCCAATCGTTTTTTCTAATGAATGGCACGTGCCAGGCGTCTTCGAGCTTCGCGTGAACCGCCGTCCATGATGTCGACCAGGACGCACGACCAACCCTGCGCGCCTTGCATTTTCCAGTTCTGGACAACACAACAACTTCAACAAGTATCTAGTGAGGACAGTGATTCTCCCGTCGCGCGTTACAGTTTCCCTAAGAGATAAAGGAATAAAACATGTCAACTGACCGCTCCACTTTGACCCCCAAAGAACGCGAAAAGGCTTCGGTCTTTCACTCCTGGATGGCTCAGTCCACCCTCAATCCCCTCATGATTAAGGACGCTCATGGTGTCTACGTCACTGATGAAGATGGCAATACATATTTGGACTTCTCGTCGCAACTAGTCAACACCAACGTTGGCCATCAACACCCCGCGGTGGTGAAGGCAATACAAGACCAGGCCGGTGTGCTCTGCACGATTGCACCCCAACACGGCTACAAATCGCGTTATCGCGCGGCCGAACTCATTCTCGACCACTCCTTTGACGGGGCGGCCAAAGTCTTCTTCACTAATGGTGGCACTGAGTCGGTAGAGCACGCCGTGCGAATGGCACGACTTTTTACAGGACGCCAAAAGATCCTCGCAACGTATCGCAGTTACCACGGCGGCACGTCGACGTCGATCAATCTCACTGGTGACCCGCGTCGATGGCCCAATGACAACGGCACCTCAGGCGTCGTGCACTTCTTTGGACCATTCCTTTATCGCTCGGTCTATGGAGCCACGACGGAGCAAGAAGAGTGCGAGCGCGCGTTGGCCAGTTTGGAAAACACGATCCTCTTTGAAGGTCCGACAGCATTTGCCGCGATCATTCTCGAGACCGTGCCAGGTACAGCCGGCATCATGCCGCCACCGGAGGGTTTCTTAAGGGGTGTTCGTGAGATTTGCGATCGTTACGGTATTGTCTACATTGCTGACGAAGTGATGTGTGGATTCGGACGCACCGGTGAGTGGTTTGCGTACCAAAACTACGACGTAAAGCCTGACCTTGTCACCTTCGCCAAAGGTGTGAACTCTGGCTACATACCATTGGGCGGCGTAGTTGTCAACGAGGCCATCTCCGCGTCATTCAATGATCGCGCTTATCCCGGAGGCTTGACATATTCCGGTCACCCGCTTGCCTGCGCCGCGGCAGTCGCCGCCATTGAGGTAATGGAAGGTGAACACATGATCGAAAACGCCAAGCGGATTGGCGACGAAGTACTGAGACCAGGTTTAGAGGAACTAGCGAAAAATCACAAGGTGATCGGGGATGTCCGTGGACTTGGTGTCTTCTTTGCTCTTGAGCTGGTCTCGAACCGAGCCACTAAAGAGCCCCTCGCGCCGTACGGAGAGGGTTCTCCAGCTATGAATGAGATTTTGGTTGCCTGTCGCAACGAGGGATTGCTCATCTTCAATAACTTCCATCGTCTGCACGTAGTACCCCCATGCAACATCACCGAAGCAGAAACTAATGACGGATTGACAAGACTAGATCGAGCACTCTCGATGGCCGACGAGTATTACTCAGGATCCTAAAGATCTTTGACGAATTACTCAAGCAGATTGAGTCAACGCTAGATTTTGACCATGAAGGCGTACGTCGGTGTAACTGACCAAGCCTGGTTTGAATTTCTTTCGGCGCGACCTGATATTAGTGAGGTCAATTTTTGGCGACCCTATGGGTCTGGTGTTTTCAAGGCTTTGCAAGCAGGGGAACCTTTTTTGTTCAAGACCAAATTTCCCCACAATCGCATAGTGGGAGGTGGAATATTCGAAGGTTTTGTCTCGCTAAATATCAGTCAAGCTTGGGAGTTCTTTGGACTTGGAAATGGCGTTGCTTCACCAGAAAATCTTGTTGATCGAATTCGCCGAATAACTAAAGAGACGCTTGAGCAAATCGGAGATCGTGAAATTGGTTGCATTCTTTTGCGCGATGTGACTTTTTTGACGCATGACAATGAGCTGCCAAGTCCCTCGACTTTTTCACCCAACGTTATGCAAGGTAAGGGTTACGAAGTCCCAGGCGAGGATCCTGTGGTTGACATGATGGCGAATCACCTATTGGCAAACGAGATCCTTGATTCCGCTGCTGTCAATGCGCCCGAGAGTTTCGCGCCCACACGAGGTGAGCCTCGACTCATGACTCCCCGACTAGGCCAAAACGCGTTCAAAGCTGTTGTCCAAGAAGCGTACGTTCGCCGTTGCGCAATCACCGATCACAAGATTCTTCCTACATTGCAAGCAGCCCATATCTTTCCAGTAGCAGCCGGAGGACAACATCGCGTGGACAACGGACTCCTCTTGAGGTCAGACGTACACACGATGTTCGATCGGGGATATTTAGCGATTGATCAAGATTTCCGACTTTGCGTCAGTAAGCGGCTGCGTATGGAGTTTGGAAATGGCAGCGAGTTCTACTCAAAGGAGGGATCAATAATTTCCCTACCGTCGATCGAACGTAACCGTCCCTCTCTTGAGTACCTTTCATGGCATTTTAACGAAGTGTTTCACTAACTACGTGAAGCATGACGGAGTACGTCGTGCACACGTGTTCGGTGAACCTAAGGATTCACCACCGGGAACCGTTGCTCATTAATTGACATCTTCGTTCTAGCCGCATCTATAAGATCGACGGACAACGAATCAGCGAGGATTAGAAGATAAAGAAATATGTCTGCCATCTCCATTTTGATTGCTCCAAGCTGTGACGAAGTCAATACGTCTCCCTTGGATCCTTCAGGAGTGAGCCACTGAAACTCGGCCAGTAATTCACCTGCTTCACTTGCTAGTGCCATCGCTAGATTCTTAGGAGTATGAAACTCCTCCCAATTCCGGAGTGAAGCGAAATTTTTTAGTGAAATCTTTAACTCTTCGAACTCAGTCAAAATGCTCCTTCTCACCGGTATCGATCATTGTGGAAGATTCGCTCGTCGTAACTCTTCACGCAAGAATTCGGCGACTTTCGGATCAGTGCAATAGATAAAGGTTCCCATTGCTCCTCTTGTAAGAAGCGTTCGATACGTATTGCGAATCAATTCGTCAGCGTGCTTTCGTGCGGATGACTCGTCAACAAGTAGCGCTTGCTTGTATCCACGCAGAGATTGATCCGTCGATGCCCGACTCTCTGGCACGCCCACCAATTTCCCGTCTCTAATGGCCAAATCAGGTCCGATGATGACCCCGAAGAAATCGCCCTCAAGCCCTTGACTCGTATGAATGCAACCGACTTCATTCACGGAGTGCGGTGCGATCATCCATGCAGATCCATCTCGATCAAGGTTCCAGCGCATTGCAAAGTCAGTTCCAGGAAATTCAATGTCGAATCGCTGTGGCTCCCGTTTGCTTATCCACTTCCAGCAGTAGCCAGCCAAAAGTCTCGACCGATTGTTTGGCGAATTACGCTGAAAAACGATGTCTCGCAGTTCGCTCGGCGAATCAACAATAACTATCTCGTACTCAGTAACTGAAAGGTCGACATTCCCTGCAGGAGCCAAACCCATCGCCATCTCAACCCACTTCAGATATTCATCAGAACCAGCACATCGAAATTGTGCTTCCAATTCATACTCTTCAATCGGGGCCCCAAGAGATGTTGCACACCTTCGTATTTCTTCGAGACTTCCTATATCTCGCCACGTTACGAGTTGACCCTCGTCAACGAAGAAGACGCATATTCGCGAGCTTTGGATGATCTCGACTATTTGATTGTCCCCAAGGTTTTTGTAGAGTCCGGACTTCTCTACGAGACGGTGCGCTTCATCAACAATCAGGACGTCGTAGGAATTGGCGTCGACCTGAAAGAACGCGTCGGAACTAACAAAAAGTGAACTTATTTCTGCTCGCTTGAATTTCCCTTTTAGTTTGGCTTGGTATACGGCGCGAGGTGCAGCATTCTTCGTGACGTAGCGAGCGTTGAGATTTCGTTCCAGGAGCTTCACAAGGGCATTGATCGCAATTACTGATTTTCCGGTTCCGGGTCCGCCTTTGATGATTAGCGCAAGACGCTCACCAATCGGAACTTCGTTGACTCGCGCCATGATTACCTCAAACGCCGTCTTCTGTTCATCAATGAGAACAAACTCTTCATTCCCCGCAAGCATTGAAGCGATTGAATTCACCAACATTTTTGAGGGTTCGATTCGACTCGCTTCAATTTGGCGAATCGCGTCACTGTTGTCTCCTTCAACAATGCTCACTTCTATGAAATTCTGAAGCGATGCACGCTCTCCCTTAATGAATACCGGAGAACGAAGGAGCAAGTCATTCATCGAACTATCTCTCACAACGGACTTATCATCGCAGTTGTGTAGGTAGGCACAGGGTGATATTCGAACCAATCCAGATGAAACAACCTCATAAAAATCTTCTAACAGTCTCGCGTATGACCAAGCTTGATACGAGGGATGCAGGACAGACTGAATTGAACCACCCAAGTACGTTGTCACGTGTTCCGAAAGATCCGATGGTGTCACCTTTGACCACTGCTTGAGTTCAATTAGAATCAGCTGTCCAAGTCCGTTTTCATCTTTGCCTGAAATCATGAAATCAATTCTTTGACGTCGTCCATGGAGCCTGTATTCGATGGCTATACCTGCGTCATTTGGAATCTCATTTGTGTTAACCACGTGAAACATTGCATTACCCAAAGAATTTCTCCAGCTGACGTACTCGGACGAACCAGTTCGAATGTGAATTCCAAGTTGCTTGGCGACCGAATCTTGTATGAAATCTTCTATTTGGGGTGCGTCAAGCAAAAACTGTGACTTCGTAGCCATATATGCGAGCACAAGTCGAAGCGTACTTTTATCTCAAGCACAAATCTTTCTTTGGACCGACGATTCGATCAATTAACCGCTAGGCAACCGCTGCTGCAAATTGTACGAAGAGATCAGAAGACAACGGATAATCAAGCTCCCAAGTAACGGCCATCGGCTTTTCTCCAACGTGACCCCGATACGTACCGGGCCCAAGAAACCAAAACGCTCGATCGTCAGTTCGAAGGCGGCTAAATAGGAAGATTGAGCGCCCCTCCGCGACATGTTCCCTATATCGCCGTCCCGTAGGGCTTTCAGCGGATGTTGTCGATTGGCTCTCCCAATGAATGAGTGAGGAGCTAATTGCATAATCGTGATATCGAGTTGAAGGTGAAAACGAGTCGCTGCTTTTGTCGAGCGTGAACGCAAACAGCTCCGTTCGACTTGATTTTGAACTACGCACACCCTCTCGCCACTCAGGCACGACAACCTCCGCAGGATTACCTTCGCCCATTGCCGCCAGTATTTCTCTTCGCGTGTAGCGGGCGTGCACTTGAAGTGGCAAGTCGGGACGACCTTCAAGTTCGTATGTGATGTGAGATCGTCTCAAATCCAATTCGCTGAAAAGCTCAATCAACTCTGATCGGACTTGCCTGCGAGACCAAAGAAGTTGAACGCCCTCTTCCATAGTTGCGTCACGCGCCAGCACTCCTCCAGTCATGCAATTAACCAACATCCTTAAGAGTCGACGCTGCCGAACACTGAGGGTATAAATCTCTGGAGCAGAATCCGAGGTCAGTAACGCACGATACGAGTCAAGGCGCTCAGCATCGTCAACATGCAATAGTCGGCCGATCGGGCGACGTAAATGAAATTCTTGGTCGTCATTTGATTTTTCCAATATTCCAGCTTGCTCACAAAGTGCCGACCACCCGTGACCACTTTGACCGTCGTAAATATCTGTCAGATCGAATCCTGACTCATCTAGGAATTGTGTCAGTGAAACCTTCTCGGCATCTTGCGCCAGTACTCGCAATTCTTCAGCTTTTACTTTCCATAAAGACGGCAGTGCCGATCGCAAACTCTTCAACACGATTTCGCTGGACTTCCTATCAAGATGCATAAAACACCCCGCCGGCAAGTAGGGAAATCCGGCGTTCACGGCTTTCTCGAGCTCCTTTCGCGTTCCGCCGAGGAGCGCGCGAAATCTTCGGTCGTAACGAAATTCTTTTCGATGAGTACCGACAAAGTCCAATACTGTGCAGATTGTCTTGTTTGTTGACCTGCGAAGGCCACGACCCAATTGCTGCATAAACAAGGTAGGACTCTCCGTCGGTCGAAGCATCAATATTGTGTCTACGTTTGGCACGTCCAAACCTTCATTGAATAAGTCCACAGAAAAGATGACCTTAATCTTCCCGTCGCGAAGATCGCGAAGAGCCGCGGATCGATCATTCTCTGAGCTCTCACCCCACACCGCTGTTGCGGTAATTCCGCTGGCATTGAAATGTTGAGCCATGAATCGTGCGTGTTGGATACTTACGCAGAAACCCAAGCATCTCATTGATTGAGCACTCTCAACGTGCTCCACAAGTTGTTTGACGACTAGACGCGCCCAAGAATCTGTACTCGTGTAAAGGTTGCTAAGGGCGTCGGTGTCGTATCCTTGGCCCCGACGCCAAGGAATCATTGTTAGGTCAAGGCCGTCATGGATTCCGTAATATACAAACGGGACGAGCCTCCCTTGATCAATCGCATCCCATAACCTGAGTTCCGCAGCTATTCGATTGTCAAACCATTGAAAGACATCTTGTCCGTCGCTTCGCTCGGGCGTCGCAGTTAAGCCGAGGAGTTCGCCAGGCTCAACGTGTTGTAAGAGTCGAACATATGAGGCAGCAGCAGCATGATGGAATTCATCGATAATCACTACGTCAAAATGGGCGCGCGGGAAACTGCTCAGTTTGAGGGAACTGAGCATCTGAACTGATGCGAAGACGTACTCAAATTCAGTTGGGTGAGACTTCCCGACCCACTTCTCTCCAAATGAAGGATCCCTCATTGCGTAACGAAAGGTCGCCATACTTTGATCCAAAATTTCTTCTCGATGCGCCACGAATAGCAATCGTGCACGTGGAAGAGTTTCTTGAAGTCGAGCGTAATCTACGGCAGCCATCACCGTCTTACCAGTTCCGGTAGCAGAGACAAGAAGGTTCCGATGGTGTCCTTGCTGGCGAGCCACTGCAATCAATTCGAGGAGCCGCTCTTGAAAGGGTTCTGGGCGGAGTTCAAGACCAGGAAGAATAATTACTTGATCACCAGTTATTTTGAGTTGTCGCTCGGTCTCTTCTTTGAACTGTTTCGGGTCATAGACGATAAAATCATCGCTCTGCCAATAGCTTTCGAATACGGCGCCGAATTTTGAAATAATGTCGGGGTTCCGCGTTCCTGAAACACGAATATTCCATTCAAGTCCCGTCACTTGTGCCGAATACGTCAAATTCGACGATCCCACGTAGGCCGTTGGATAACCGGAATGTCGATAAAAACACCACGCTTTTGCGTGGAGTCGAGTCGATGTAATGTCGTAAGAGATTTTTATCTCGGCTCCGTGTTGCTCGAGTAGATCTAGTGCAGCCTTTTCTGTTGAATTGGTATATGTAGTCGTAAGCACCCGAAGCCTTTTCCCACTCGCGCAATGACGACCAAGCGATTGAAGGAGCGGATTTATGCCGCTCTTTCGAATAAAAGCCATTACAACGTCAATCTCATCTGCTGAATCAATCTCTGCGAGAAGCTGATTCCACAACCCTGGTTCGCCCGGCGCGTTAGTTAATAGAGCAGTATCACGAAGTGGCAAAAGCGGATCTACGAAGTCAATCGGGGTGCCGTCAATTCTCAACTGTCGAATCGATCTAAGAATATTTGCCGGTTGAATAATTTGTTCGTTACCGCCATTGCCAACCAACTGCGTAATTCTGTTCACCAGATCATTCACAATTTCCACGCCGCGAGTAACTCGATCTTGCTCAGGGATGTTTTCAATGACTCTACGAAGGAGAATTTCAAAATATTGCGCAATGCGATCTGACGACTCTCCGGACTTAAGGGGACGCGTCAGAGATCGGTCCTCGATAAGTTCCGCGATCTCTTGTTGAAGGGTCTCTGAAATAATCGTTTCGTAAATTCCAAAGCGAATCTCGGCCATCGGCGAAGCTTACGTCGACCAAATTTAGACCGTGATTTTCAACTAAAACGACAGCAGTTCCTTTCGTAGAAGTGAGGAAAAGCAAAATTCAACAACTCGGAATCTTGCCGCCGTACTTTCGAGTAAAGAACGCGACGTTGAATTGTCGCGAACTCTGCGAGACGCGATCTCGTTACATTTGCGAATTTGGGTACCGACTGGCGAGCATCCGATACACTCCGCCATGAGCAGCCAGTAGGGGGTGAGGGGTTGGCAAAAGGTGTTTTCCGCGGCGGCACGGGGCATCGGCTCGATGGACGAACGAAGTTGGGAAAAATTACTGCTGGAGGCGGCTTGAACCTTAGAGGCATTCGTAAGTTGCGAAAGCCGAAGAAACGAAATTCTCGCTAGGCATAACTGCCAACCTTCGTACCCTTCGCATTCTGAAGGCGTGGTGCCCTAAATATGAAGTATTAGATCCGACATTCAGCATTCGCTGGAAAATTCTGAAGTATTAGTGCATGATTGTTGGAACATGGGTCCAGGTGAATCAGCAATCCGGCATTCGATTCGAGCAGGCGAAAGCCTCGAGACAACCGCGCAGAAGAAGCCATTCACAGTTGACACAATCGATCAAAGTGGGGTTGCCTTACTCTTTGGACGCAAGCAAACGCGAACCCCTTTCACATGGGAAGCACTCGAAGGTATTCGAACACAATTCTTGCATTCCGGGTGGATTGTCATTGGTGGGCGACGCGATGTTCATGGCGAACCAGGCACGCTTGACGGCTATGTCAAGCAAGTTGTAAATCGAGATGCGGCAGGCTGCGTAGCGTCACTCCTTGAGGAAGCCGGAGTCGTTGAACTTGATCGAGCTCGACCCGGGCGGATGCGAGTGACCGCTCGATAGTCAAGGCCCGCGTGTCTTGATCTGCATGATCGACGACCTAAGGAACTCTGAGGGCGCCCGTTCGCTTCAGATTGTCGGCTTCCCGGCCGCGGACCTTGAACTCGAATGGTGGAAACATGGATGAGTGACAAGGAGATACAAACTGAGAATTGTTGAACGGAAAAAAAATCTTGCCGCTCCAGATAGAGTGGGTCGGTTCGCGAGAGACATCGCTTGGCGAAGATACCTCGGTCAACTGAGAGCCAATTGGATCCCATTCATCTTCCTCGCCCTACTTCCCCTTGTATTCGCAGTTTTTGCGGAATTCATGTTGCGGGGCACGGTGCGATGGCTAGTTGTCGGTGCGGCGGTGATTTCGGGTCCGTGGCTTGTGGCAATGACTGCGCTCGTGCTTAGTGGTGCGGCTCCCCAGGTGATGGGGTTGCAAGCAGAGGAATGGACAGCTCAAGAGTTCCGTGCGTTGCGACGAAAGGGATGGTACCTGGTAAGTGGGCTCAAGCCAAAACCGAAATTCGACGTTGACCTAATCGCTATAGGTCCTGCCGGGCTCATGGTCATTGAAGTGAAGTGGAGTGGCGATGCATGGCCGAAGGAACAATCTGGCAGCAGGTATATGCAGCAACAACTCTCGCGTTCAATACAGCAGGTCAAGTGGAACCTCCAAGATGTCCAAAAGATTCTCGGGCATTCAATTGACGGACTTCCCGTGTTCGCGGTATGCGTTCTGTGGACGGCAGACACCACATCGAATCCTACCGAGGCGTCTCTTATTGATGGGGTAAATGTCATCGCCGGTCCGCGACTAGGCGATTGGCTTAGGAGCCTCGAAACTGTGACAGGGACAAATAGGCAGACCGATCATGTATTTCAACTACTTTCGAACTTCGTCCAGGAATATGAAGTGAGTCCTGAACAAGATGGCACCGTCTACCGCCCGACTCTCCGGAAGTTGGTTTTGGGATGGACGCTCGCAATAGTGTCCGGATTCGTAATTGCCTTGTCCACACCGATTGCCGTGAATCGGTTGACGAGTTCCTGGGTGGCCGACTTTGTCGGAATCGTCATTGTGTTGGCTGTGGGTTTAGTTGCTCGACGTGCAAAGCGGTGGCGAACGTTCGGGACCGGGTTGCTCTCCGGAGACATTGTGTCGGTGGCGACACTTCTCAGCGCGGTCATAAGAGCTAGAGGGGGAAGATGAGAACCAATCGCTGAAGACGAAGACACTCCGTGAGCAACTCTTAGAGTCAACCTCGCTTGACGAAATCCGCCAACTGGAAGCCTCGGCAGCCGCGTGCTACTTCAGCGCGTGTAGTTCGTCGTCACTGACTGTACCGACCTTCATTACCAAGGACAGGTCCAGCGTTCCCGATCATTGGCGCCGCTTCGACGGTCGACGTTCGGTCTTGCAGTCGAACAATGGCAATAAGAAGGCCGAGCGACCGGTCAACGCCATCCTCAACTCCCTGTTCGCATTGCTAGAAGTCGAGACGGTGATGGCCTGCCACGTTGTGGGCCTCGACCCGAGTCGAGGCATCATGCACACAGACGTCAAGGGGCGTCGCTCCATGGCCCTGGAGCTCATGGAGCCGATACGACCTCTGGTCGAACAGTGGACCTTGGACCTCCTTGCAAAACGATCCTTCAAAAAGTCAGATTTTATGGAGTCGTCTGATGGCCACGTCCGTCTCCTGGCCCCCCTCGCCCACGAGTTGGCTGGCTCAATGAGACAGTGGAGGAAGGACGTCGCGCCGTGGGCGGAAAAGGATGGCCATCTCCTAGGCCAGGCCATGAGGGGGAAATACCAGCCGGTGACTCCTCTTACCAATGCAAACCACAAGAAGGCCCAACGAGACGTCAAGAAGCGTAAGACCCAAGAGGCCATCTACCAGGACGTCTTCACGAGGGACGCCCCAGGCCCTAAACAAAGGCCTAGGCAGGATGTCAAGGTAACCCTTCGCAACTGTCGTACCTGCGGGGGACCTCTATCCAGGGACCAGCACGTTAACTGTCCTGATTGTTGGGAGAGCCTTGCTGGTCAGGACTTTTCCACGCGTAAACGTAGGGGCGAGGCTATTGCCAAAGCTAGAGGGGCTAGTAGTCGTTGGAGGGTAGAGCACCCAAACGAAAACGGCGACCCAGAGTGGTATTGGGAGTCGGTACTTCCCGGACTGGCAGGACTACCACTGTCCCAGATCATGGAGGCCTGTGGGGTGGCAAAGTCAACAGCTTCAGCTATTAGGTCAGGGAAGAGGCTTCCGGCTGAGAGGCACTAGGTACCACTTCAAGAACTCAATATTCAGTGCTCCCAAGACAAATTTGGATAGGGGGCTCAGACGACATCGTGGTTCAGGATGGCGAGAGAATTCACAAATTCATGCGCAACGCTTAGACAACTCTTGTCCGCCTAATGGACACCTATGGTTATAATCCCGTTTGGGCCGCATGGCGCGTTTCATGGCATGTTTAGCGGCAAGTTTCACGGAATGTTTCACGTAGTACAGAGCGATGGTCCTAATGTCGAGCAAGACGGAGGAGCAACTTGAGAGGAGGTGCGGGAAATGAATCTAAAAACAATTCAAACCGAACAAATTTCAGCGGATGACTTGACTCCTTACAGAGGAAAGTGGGTTGTAATAAGGGACGGGAGAGTCATTGAAAGCGGTCTAGATCCAGTTGAGTTGCGAAATCGACCAGGGATCCTGAGCGCCGACAGGATAATCCTCGTACCTAGTCGAGACTCTAAGGTCTTGTTTCTCTAAGAAACGCTTACTTGTCCGAGAGTCAACCTTTCTCGATTCCCTATAGGACATTTGTTGAAGGCGATACGCCGCGTCCGTATCTCTATCTTCTTGTTACGGGTATCAACGGGCAAAGCGGGCCAATACCCGGAATCGTTGATTCTGGCGCAGATTCAACATCCCTGCCGTTTGCTTATGCCGATCTGATGGGTTATGACGACTCAACGTTGGTCGAGGAGATATTCGGGCAAGCCGAGGGGACTGGGATCGGCTACAAGGCGATTAAACCTTCCATTGCCTTCGTACCGGAGATTCCTGACAGTTCGTTCGAGTTTTTTCCACAATTCATTAGGAATTCAGATACAGCTTTGTGGGGACGGATGGACTTTATGATGCATTTTGAAGTAACGATTCAGGAATTTAATCAGGTTTTCACGATTTTGCCGATCTGAACAGGCCTGATTGGCGACCGGCACGCCAACCCAAGCAAGATGACAAGGCAGCCATTCGTAACTGTCGTAAATGAGGCGGACCCCTGTCTCGGGACCAGCATGCCAACTGTCCTTCATGTTGGGAGAGCCTTGCTGGTCAGGAATTTTTCACGAGTAAGCGTAGGGGTGAGGCTATTGCCACGGCTAGAGGGGCTAATAGTGGGTGGAGGTCGGAGCACCCTGGTGAGAAGGGTGACCCTGATTGGTACAGAGAGTCGCTACTGTCCGGACTGGCTGGACTACCCCTGTCTCGGATAATGGAGGCCTGTGGTGTGACCAAGTCGACAGCTTCGACCATCAGGTCTGGAAAGAGGGTTCCAGCGGAGAGGCATTGGGGGCACCTGAAGCACCTCGGAGAGCTAAATACAAACTTGGCCGCAAGATTGACTGGTCCTACCTAGGCTTCGGGCCGTGGGCTCGTTCTCCGTTAGACACATTACGCAGGTCGTTTCGATACTCGCACTTTCCGGACTCGTCATGACTGCTTGCGGAAGTTCCAACGTGGAGGGTCAAGGTGGCACCGTGCCGCCGGCCGGAAAACACACAAACCTCGCTGCGTCATGGCTTTCAGTTCAAAGGAAGTCGGCCGCCGTACTACTTACGTGGACAATCACTGGCACTTCAACTGAAGGCAATCTCACTGACAGTTACTTAGACACGTCAGGGCTCAAAGTGGACACGAACACCGATTCGTTCACCGGCGTCATCTCGGGCGGGTCTGTCACTTTGAACTTTTCTAGTGGTACTTCGGCCACTGGTACGGTTTCGACTACGCAACTTGCCCTGCAGTTCCCTAATAGCGATGGGGTGATCCAATCGCTTGACCTTGTTCCCGGAACTTCGAGCGTTTATAACGCGGCCGTGAGATCCATTCAGGCAGTCGCCGGTGTCAATCAGACAAAATCGTCTGATGAAGGTTCAATTGACCAGTCCGCCGAGACTGTCTCGTCGGACATCTCATCAATTACAACCGAAATATCCAACTTGAAAAATGACGCTGGAAGTCTGCAAAACGACCTCCAATCCATGCTGAAGGATGAAGAGTCGACTCAAAAAGATCTAAGTGTCGTGAATCAAGACATCAACTCGAATGACGGCCAAGCCTGTGGAGACGCGGGGATTGTTCAGGGTGACGCGGGGATTGTGCAAGGTGATTCGGGGATTGTGCAAGGAGACGAATCAACCGCCAACTCGGATCTTTCGGCGCTACGAAACGCACTTGCATCACTTCCGAGTGACTGGTCGACGTTTCGAGAGGCGAGTCTAGTTCTGCCTTCATATGTTTCTCAGTACGCCGTGGACTCTTCTCAGGAACATGCAACTCTCTCAGAAGGATCTCAAGAGTCGTCCACTTTTGCCTCCCAGGAGAAACAAGACACCTCCAGTGCGCAGTCTTTATTGAACACGGCGAATCAATTTGCGGCCACCGCTCAGAGCGTTGCGAATGCGCAGGGTGGCTGCTGATCTATATGGATACCGAACTTGCCATCCAAGAACTGGATGAGTACTTAGCACTTCTCCAGCGCGGCTTAGCCATTGTTGTGCGAAGTGCTGACGAAATCGGTTACGTACGAGACACTCAGTTTCAACAAGTAATGACCGAGCTGAACGCGCGGACTTTGCTAATTGAACGAATAATCAACGAAGTAGACGAGATTCTCGCGGCTCAATTCAAGAATCAACCAAATCGTGGATGGAGTCGTGCGAGCGAAATCGTGCCGGTAGAGAAAGCCCTTGGCCTTCTGAGAAGGAGAGACGAAGAGGGAGCCATCTTTGGGCTCAGTGGTCCCAAACTGGTTGCAACGAATATGCATCCGTGGATATGGAACTCAGCCGTAAGTCTCTGGCACAGCGGACACTTCGCCGACGCAGTCAGAAGAGCTTCGATGGATCTATTTGATGTTCACCTACCCCAGAAGTTGGGAATACCAAAGCAAGGATCGCCAGACGACCGTATTACGAAGGCATTCTCAACCAACTCTCCAACTGCCAATGAACCTCGGCTTAGGTTCGTCGGTTTAACCTTCGGAACCCCTGATTGGACAAGTGCACATGAGGGCGCAATGTTCTTCGGAAAGGGGTGCGCTAAGGGAATTCGGAATGTAACTGCTCATGGGAGCAATCCGGACGAACCCCTTGCGTTAGAAGCTCTTGCAGGATTGAGTTTGCTAGCTAGATGGATAGACGAGGCTGAAGTCGACAACTTAGAGTGAGGTTTTCGTTTTTGCGTCAAAATGGGCGACACTGATGCGATCCTTACCGTTCCTTAGACCTTGCCCGATATGCGATTCGCGCTGGAACACGCGTTGGCACAAGTGCTCGCTAAGGACTCAGATTCGAATGGTCGGCAAGAAGAGGTGGACTCCCTACTTCTCAAGACGCGGCCATCGTATCTTCGTCCATTACTCCGTCTACTACGACACTGTTTGGGACCAGGCGGGTCGCTATAAAATCTGTCCGAAACCGCACCGGCGCCACAAGGATGCCCAGCGTTGCGTATCGGCAACTGTTCGGAACCTGCAACTGAGACGATCGACCGCTTTTCTAACTGATGTTGTTCCACCAAGATTGACGAGAAACAGAACTCTGGTCAACCGCACGCCAATTGAAGGTCTCAACTCCGAAGTATGGCGATTCATAAGGGAGATGTACGACAACCGCTGCTACTACTGCGGTAAAGGCGGCGGACTATTGCAGAGAGAACACCGAATCCCACTTGCGCGAGGTGGTGAAAACGACATTTCGAACATTGTCCCAGCGTGCGAGAACTGCAATCGGCGCAAGGGTATCAAAACCGACGACGAGTTTTTCAAGCTCCTATCGGACAAGTGGGAGTACAACGGCACTGACGATGGCAGTACACAACCAGCTCGGCCATTTCCCGGTGAAATGTCACTTGACGGTCGAGCGGTTCGCATTCCACTTCAACGACGCAAGCGAGTGAATCTCGAATTACCACCAGGTATGAAGCTTTGCTCAGCCTGTCACAAAGTTCTTACGATTACCGAATTCGGGAGCCACCGGGGCAAGAAGGATGGGCTTGCTAGTCGCTGCAAGAATTGCTCGGCTGCAGTTTCCAAAGCATGGCGGGAGGCAAACCCGGAAAAGTGGGCGGCGATGAAGAAGCAGTCCCGAAGACCGCTCGGGTCCGAGATGAATGCGGAGTGGAATGATAACCCTGCCAACAACGTCGAAGAGGAATGACTTCGAAGTTCACGTTGCTGTTACGTTTCACGCTTCCGTCAAGGTCTGAGAAATGGTGTAAATCGTGTCAGAGTCAGCAAACTTGGCACGAGGATTGCGATTCTCGAACGTTTATTCAATGATGTTGGAAGGAGTGCGACGGTTTGGGAGTGGCGCAGATGGGTTTTTCATTTAGAAAGAGAATCAATGTTGGCGGCGTGGGAAAAATCAATATTTCCAAGAGCGGAGTAGGCGGATCGGTCGGCCCGAAAGGCGCTCGCATCGGCGTGACTGGAGACGGCAACGCCTAGGTTCGTGGGGGCGCCAAGGGTGTTTACTATCGAAGTGAAGCAAAGGGAACCTCACTGACTTCGGTTCAGCAGAATGTCGTCGTTGCCAACCGACTATCGGGTCAAGTTAAGACATGCGGCGATCTGGTGGGGCGGGTGACCGGATATGTAAACGTAGTTATCGATGCTGTTAAGCGAGAACCAGAGACGCGAGCCCGAATATCCCGAATTGACCCTACAAGTGAGATGCATAGGCAACTCACTGATTTCATCGCACAAATTCAACTGGGTGGGAAAGTGATTAAGGCGTATGAGACTAATGTCTTACCTCACTTGGCCCCGGCGAGTCTGATGGTTGAGAAAGTTCAACAAATGCGAAGAGATCACCCGGGCGATCCGTCCACGCACAAACTTTTCGAGGAGCTTGAAAGGCATTACGAAAGCATCAATAAATCGCTAAACACCACGGTCGAGTCTTTACAAGGCATTTGCCAGAAAATCACTCAGTTTCAATGAGCTAACCATTGTTATCCGGCCGAGATGTGACAAAGGCACCGGATTAAATAACGGACGTTTCAACCGTCCCTATCACCTATCCCAACTAATGAAAGTGTTGCGCAACGGATTCGAATCTGGGAACCTTGTCTCGGACTTCCAGATTTTTCAGTTGACGCCCATCACCTTGGCAGTCGACGCTCTCTCGCAATGGGATCGAAAAGCAACGTATTCAGAAACTGAACCTAAAGGGAGATTGTGAAACTTTTGGCGAGCCTGCATAATTGTCAAGAGTTAACTGATCGTGACTTGACAGTGACAAACGCTCTATGTACTGTGTAAGCGGTTACGGTAAGCGGTTACATAATCAGTGGTCGCGAACCAAATGGGGGGAACTAGGGGGCAAGGTGGTCGATTCACCACCAACGATTTACGACGTGGCAGAACTTGCCGGCGTCTCAATCGCTACAGTCAGTCGGGCGATCAATTCGTTGGACTCAGTCCGTCCGGCCACCCGCGCCAAAGTCATGGCCGCCATGGATGAGCTTGATTTCGTACCAAACGTCGTTGCACGCGGACTCTCAAGTGGCAAGCACTGGATCTTGGGATTGGTCTTCATGCGCGCCCCGGTTGATGGCAGCGTTCTTGGTGTTGAAGAAGCCAGCCTTCTCTATACCGACATCGTTATCCGAGGCGCCGAGACCCGTGCCGCCGAACACGGCTACTCGTTGCTCCTCAGTAGCGCTTACGACACACACCCATCCGGAATGACTGCACTCCTAAGTCTGACGGGTACAGTCGATGGTCTGATTCTTTTGGACCGCGTTCTGAGCAACGATGAAGATCTGGCCTTTCTTGCGAAAAGGATCTCTGTAGTTCTGCTTGCAGGTAAAGGCGACTCTGATTCAGCAGTCACCATTCGAGTTGACAACGAACACGCGATGCGCACCCTAGCTGAGCACTTGGTCAAGGTTCATGGAATAACGAGTGTTGGATTTGTCGCGGGTTCTCACGACAGTCCTGACAGCGTCGCGCGTGTCGTCGCCTTTCGCCAAGCAATTGAAGAACTTGGTGCCACTCTGAAAGAAGTTGACCTACTCGAATCGGACTGGACTTCGGCTGGTGGCGAAGTTGCCATGCAAGCTCGCCTCAATCAACCAGATCCTCTGCCGCAAGCCTTCGCCTGCGCTAATGATCAGACTGCGGTGGGCGTGATTTACGCGCTCAACGCCGCCGGACTCAAGATTCCCGACGACGTGGTGGTGACGGGTTTTGATGACATCACGCTGACAAGATATTTCAATCCACCGCTCACCACGATAAGGCAATCGGGAGGCCTCCTCGGTGAGGCCGCGGTAGACGCGTTGGTAGCGATGCTCGACGGCTCCGCGGTCGTGAATCGAACAGTTGTACTGCCAACCGAACTAGTCGTACGCGGTAGTTGCGGCTGTGTCACAGAAACCGATACCAAGTCACCACTCGCTGATCTTGTGACCATTCGAAGTGAGGTCAGCTAACCGTGAGGATGATCCTTCACAAACTCGGTTTCTACGCGATCACCGCGTGGGTCGCTATCACTGCCAATTTCATCCTCCCCCGACTCATGCCGGGTAATCCCGTCCAGACGATGATCGGAGAGTTGACGGGCAGAGTCACACCGCAACAAGTGCACGCCATTGAACTTTCCTTTGGCATTGGTTTGCATCAGGGTCTCATTCACCAGTACGTCACCTACATCACGCAGCTCTTCCACGGCAACCTCGGTGTCTCCATTACGTTGCAGTCTCCAGTGAGCAGCATCTTGCGCGCGGCCGTGCCGTGGACGGTGGGGCTGATTGGCATCTCAACGATTCTCAGCTTCCTCATCGGCACCTTCGGTGGCGCACTGCTCGGTTGGACACGCGGATCACGCTTTGACTCGGTGATCCCAGTGGCGACCTTTTTCCAGGCCGTGCCCTATTTCTTCCTGGGCACTGTCGTGCTCCTGGTCTTTGGGAGCACGCTGCACTGGTTCCCGGTGCTCGGTGCGTACAGCCAGTCGGTCACGCCGGGCTTTACGTGGACATATATATACAGTCTCATCCGTTACGGCGAGTTACCCGTGGCCACGATTGTGCTCAGTTCCGTTGCGGGATGGATGCTGGGCATGCGCAACATGATGATCACCATGATTGGTGAGGATTTCGTATTGATGGCCGTGGCCAAGGGCCTACCCCGACGCAAGGTCATCTGGCATGCCGCCCGAAATGCGGTGCTTCCTAGCGTGGCCAATCTTTCACTGGCTATCGGACTGGTTGTGTCGGGTGCCCTACTCGTCGAACTGGTCTTTAACTACCCCGGTGTCGGCAACCTCTTGTTTCAGGCCGTCCTCAATGAGGACTACCCGCTCATTCAAGGAATCTTCCTGGTCATTACATTTACCGTGTTGGCCGCCAACCTCATTGCCGACCTGGTCTATTTGGCACTTGATCCGAGAACCCGGACCGAGGCCGCGGTATGAAAACCCTACGCCTACCTCGTTCGCCCAAAGTACTCCTGGGGCTCTTCATCGTGGGCTTCTTCCTCATTCTCATGATCATTGGTCCGTGGATCGCGCCGTACAACCCCAGCGCGACGAACTTCCTGCCCAACATGACGCCCTCGGCGGCGCACTGGTTCGGCACCACCAGCCTCGGCCAGGACATCTTTTCCCAATTGCTCGTTGGCGCTCGCGCGACCATGGTCGTGGCATTAATCGCGGGATTGGTAGCGACGTTGCTGTCCGTTACCATCGGTGTCGCGGCGGGCTACCTCGGCGGCCGGGCTGACGATGGTCTCACCATGTTGTCCAACGTCTTCTTGGCCATCCCGGGACTGCCGTTGCTCATCGTGATCGACGCCTATTTGCCGGTCTCGGGACGCTCCAATGAATACATCATTGGTCTCATCATCAGCCTCACCGGCTGGGCTTGGGGGGCACGAGTATTGCGCGCCCAGACCCTGTCGCTTCGCAACCGGGACTTCGTTGAGGCCTCTCGCATCATCGGCGAGAGTCGAATCCGCATCATGATCTCGGAAATCGCGCCCAATCTTTTGCCGGTACTGGCCTCATCGCTACTCTTCACGATTCTTTACGCCATTGGAGCGTACGTGACGCTCGCCTACTTGGGACTCACCAGCACCGCGGTGTGGAACTGGGGCACGATCATGTTCTGGGCCCAGTCCAACAACGCGCCCTTGGCCGGTCAGTGGTACTGGTTTGTGCCG
>Ga0182024_10007605_pt1 | contig 23314 bp, 22 predicted proteins | sample P32metaG_FD_120480 | JGI IMG/M metagenome (GOLD analysis project Ga0182024, IMG submission 120480) | Permafrost microbial communities from Stordalen Mire, Sweden - P3-2 metaG (Illumina Assembly) | ecosystem: Environmental > Terrestrial > Soil > Wetlands > Permafrost | place: Sweden: Stordalen... | reverse complement strand
TTATGCGCTGCTCTCCGCCGTGGAATTTGACGGCAAAGACGAGCTGAAGTTCCATTTCGCCTCCGGCCCGATACCATACACGGAAAGAATCTGGAATTGCTCTGGAAACCCATCCGCACATGCCAACTGGAACGCATTTGGGAAACCAAAAATCCGCCCTCCCCAGACGGTGCATGGGTGAGTGAATTGCTTTTTGTGGAATTGACCACGGAGGTTGATCCCGGCTCCTTGCAGTTCCCGAGAGAATCATGAGCGGGCAACGGCAAACCTTCCTGCCGCCGGGCGACGCTGACGTGCGATGTCTTCGGCGGAGTGTGCAACTTTTGCCCCGGCGCGAAGTATGTTCGAGGAGGAAAGAAACTATACGAGAAGCGGGTGTCCTGTTCGGGTGCCGCCGGCGCTCGGTGTTTTGCCAACCGATTCACTCAGCCGTTGACCTGTGCCGAGTGTGATTGCTGGAAAGCGAAAGATGAGCGAAGAGAATCCATTCGGCGACCTGGGCAAGTGTATTGCGCTTGTACCTCAGTTGCTTGCGAGGATGGAAACTCTCGAAAATATTATCGCGAGAATTGAAAATCGATTAACCATCAAGCCGGAGCGCGCGAAACGCTATTTCAACATCAAGGAAGCCGCTGGCGAATTGAATATGAGTGTCACCTCGGTCCGCCGACTTATCGACAGGGGCTTACTCAACAAATCCGCTGGAACCCGAAAAATTCAGATCCCACTTGAAGAGATCGAGAACTACCGGTCTAGGACGGTAGTTTAGCCAGCTCGGCCAGTTCAAAGCTCTGATCGTTTGCGCTGATGATTTCCGAATAGGTGTTCAGAATCAATTTTCCGCCGTCCTGATGTCCCTGCCATTTGCTGACCAGCTTGACATTAATCCCTGAGCGCAACTGCTCGACGATTGCGCGGCGCCGCAGAGCGCGAGGGCTGTAATGGGGAAGGTTCAACTGCTTGCAAGCCGTCTCCAGCGCCCGTTTGACCGACGCCACCCGAAAGACCTTCGTCTCCGGGCTGGGATTTCCCTGCCGCACGTAAAGGTCCTCCAGGAAATTCCGTAGCCGTGGATAAAGCGGGACCTGGAACCACGTCGATGTCTTGAACCGTTTGACGCTGAAGGTCGGCTGGGTGAGGTCAAAGTGCCGCCAGTGGAACTGTGCCGCCTCCGCCTCCCCTAGCCCGGCCAGACCCAAGAATTCCGCAAGGTCTGCGCTGTCCTCGGCGTGGTCGGTGAATCGCTGGTTTCGGATGAAGGCCACGATCTTCTCGAATTGCTCGTCTGCCGGCGTGGGGCGGGGTTCCTTCCGGATCTTCTTCCGCTTGTTGGGCGCAGCCTCAAAGGGGGACTCTGAAATGATCTTGTCCGCCACGGCCAGCGCGAATAGCTGCCGGATGTACTCTCCCAGGGTGTTGAATGAGAGGGGCTTCAAATAGCTGAGCTTGCCCAAGAACGTGCTGAGATCGCTGGCCCGAATATCCGTTACCCGGACATCGAGCCCGCGGTGCCATGCGCATGGGTGGAGGCTTTTCCGGTTCACCCCCCGGTTGTTTTTCTTTTCCGGGTTTTCGCTCACGTATCCGAAATGTTTGGCCATCCACCGGACGTTTTCCCGAGTGCTCGCGCTGGTTCCCTCCTTGGTGCGGATGTAGCGCTCGATCAGGCCCCGGAGCGTCAGGGTCGCGTCTTCCGGGCTCTGGTTAGCCTCCAACCGCTCCAGCCATGCCCGGAGCGCGCTCTCTGCTATTTTCCGGTCCGTGACGGGCAGTCCCGCCTTCGTCCGCAGGGCGTGAGATTTGATCTTGCCTCGGTGTTTTTTGACGGCATAGTACCGCCCGCTTTCATGACGATAGAGACAAGCAATACCCGGAATTTTGGCGAGACTGCCACGAGTGGTTTTCTTGCCGGATTGCGTGGCCGTGCCGGTGTCATTCGGTGTTTTCATGCTCAAGTGAACACTAGTATAGACAAACGGTATAGTCAAGCGCAGTTCGAGGGTTTTGCGAATCGCTGTAAGTCACTGATTTCCAGTTAGATCGGGGTCTTAGCTCAGTTGGTAGAGCGCCTCAATGGCATTGAGGAGGTCAGGGGTTCGAATCCCCTAGGCTCCAGTTCCTTTTTGACAGTTCTTTAGACGAAGGCAGGTAGCAGAGGTCGATTGAAATCTCCTCCTTTGCGATCACGATCTTCTTCGTGATGCACTCCACTATCTTGCGTTTCTCTTCGCGCTCCAGTGTAGGCCAGCGGGCCTGCAAGTCGTGGGCGTCGTTCATGACCTGATCGCTCGAAAAGGACTCGATCTTGAGGAAGTCGATTTCCGCTTGGAGGCGCGGGATTTCCTCGTCGAGTTGCTTCTGGCGTTCTTCAAGGGGCTTGAAGAACTTTCCGAACGCTTCGGAAGTGAGTTGCTGATCCAGGTATAGGCGGTACGTCCGGTCGGTTTCCTGCCGGACTTTTTCCGCCTCCTTCTTGCGCGATTCGAGAAGCCGCTCCTTATCCGTGAGCGTGTCGGCGGCGCGGGCGAGGTAGGCGTTTACCTCCGTCGGGGAAATCAGGAAGCCGTGAAGCTGCTCGAAAAAGATGTCCTCCAGATCGGCGGCGGGAATTTTGTTTCGGCAGGCGGCACATATGTACTTCGGACTGTTGACCGGAACGTACATCTTCTCTCCGCAGTCGCAGAATACGAACCCCGCAAAAAGATGAACCGCCCTCTTCGCCGGTTGTAGACGGGGCTGCGTTATGCTTCCGAGAATTTGGTTGCACTGAATCCACATTTCCTCCGAGACAAGGGGTTCCACTGGGGTCAATACCCATTCCGACTCGGGTTTGAATTCCCAAGCCGAATCGTCATCCGTGCGGCGGCTGTAGTTCGTCCGATGCACGCCCTTGGCAGTCGGGTCCTGGATGAGGCGCCCGATGGTGGTAGCGCCAAACTCAGACCCCTTCCGCGTCCGGTAGCCGGCGCGATTGAGATGCTTCGCGACCGATTTCTTGCGGCGATGTTCGAGGAAAAGCTCGTACATCAATTTGCGAACGGGCCCCTCCTCGGGATGAACGACCAACTTTTTGTCCTGCCACTGATACCCGTAGGGAGCGGCGCCGCCGAGTGGTTTGCCGAGCTTCGCCCGAATCGGAACGGACGCATTCACGCGTTCGGTGATCTCCTCCCGCTCCCACTGTGCCATGGCGGCAATCATCGTGTAGAAGAGCCGGCCCGCCGGCGTCGAGGTGTCGATGGATTCCTGGAGTGAAACGAGATCGGCGTCGCAGCTGCGAAAAATGTCGGCGAATTCGAGGAGTTCCTTCGTATTTCGGGCAAGACGGGCGAGCTTCGAAAAGATGAGTGCCCCAATCCGCTTGCTGCGGATATCGGAAAGCATTCGCTGAGTCTCGGGATGTTGGGACACCAGTTTGCCGCTGACGCCTTCCAGATGGTAAACATCTTTGACGGTCCAGCCTTTCACTTCCGCGTAATAGCGTGCGCGGCGTTCGTGATGTTCCGGGCTCTCCCCGCGAGCTTGGTCTTCGGTCGAGACCCGAATCCAGATTCCAACATGCTTCTGAATTTCATTGCCTTTTGAGGTCATTTTCATAGCTTGCCAATGCCCGATTCTTGTGACACGAAAACATCTGGAATACAAGCACTATTCGTGACACAGAAAGGAAAATCGAAGATCGGGCGCCCAAAATTACCTGAAGCAGAGTCGCGCTCCATTTTTGTTTCGACACGCCTTTCCCCGGAAGAACATAAAAAAATCACGGAAGCGATTAGAATGAGCGGGAAGAAGAAATCGGATTGGTTGCGCGAGGCATTGTTGGAAAAAATCCGTCATTAGCCCATGCCCCCCTTCCTTCTCGACTGCTCTCCTTTCACGCGTTGGAAACACCATGAAGTAATTCGCGATTGAATTTATGCCTACGTCGCCAACAGAAAATCCCCGCGAGCTGAGGTTCCCAATCCTGCAACGCTTAAAACTCACTCATTTTTCGCTGTACACACTAACGGATACGATAGAATTCAATTTCGACGCAGGAATCGTTTGTCTGGCAGGAGCGAACGGTTTAGGAAAATCGACGTTTCTTCAGATCGTCGGATACGGAATGACCGGTGTTGTACCAAAACCATCGCAAAAGTTTGTCTCCGTCGATGATTACTACCGCGATGTTCGGACATTTACACGTGATTATTTTGACGGTCGGATTTTACCGGAAGACCATGATACGGCGGAGATCGAGTTGGAGTTCCAGGTAGATACAAAACGGATTACTATCACGCGAGGTTTTGTTGAATCCGAATCATTGCGTGGATTGACAGTGGTCTCCGCGGAGGGCACCCAGGAGTATGTCGATAGTTCACCTGAGGAAAGGCATGCGGTGTACGAAAAACTCTTGATCGATGTTGTTGGTCTAGGATCGTTTCGTGAATTCGTTTTTGTTCAATCTTTCGTCCTTACATTCGATGAACGGCGGCACCTCCTATTCTGGGATCCAAAAGTGCTGGAGACATGCCTTCTAATTTTTGTCGGTGTGAATAAGAATCAGCGTGCCGAAGCAGAAAGATTGCGCCGCGAAGTTGAAAGGTCTAGCTCCCGCGTGCGCAACTTCTCCTTCGACATTAAGCAAGTGAAGGATCGATTGACAAGCCTAGAAAGCGCATTGCAGAAAACTAAAGGAGACGCCGATGATGCAAAAACCTACGAAGAGTATGAGGACCTGAACGAACGAGCAAAGACCGCGGCTGACGAGGTTGTGCTTATGGATGAAAAGATTCGAGATTCAAAACTCGCGATTGCAGACAGTGCCGCACGATCCTCAGCATTGCGGAATGAATACAACACAGAGTTCGCTCACAGGTTGGCTGTCAAAAAGTCCTCTCGCCAGCATCCATATGTTCAGCAGGCAATCTTAGAGGGAAAGTGCGAAATCTGCGGCGCGGATGACTCAGCCGTTGCTCTGGCTGTAAAACAAAGAATCGCTTCCAATCACTGTCCCTTTTGTGGCACTAAGCTTCTCGTTGGTAAGGAAGATTCAAAAATGATGGCAAGACTCATCGAACTAGATGCAGCACTTGCGAGAGAAAAGAAAATACTTGATTCAAACTCGATGCGAGTAAACCAACTTGAGGCCGAACGATTGCGCCGTATCGAAGAGCGAAATGCAATCGAGAGGGAACTGAAACAGTTCGAAGAAAAGAACAAGAATATCGTTACCCGCGGGGACAAAGCCGGGACCGATTTAGCTGGCCTCAAGAAAATCTACGAAGAGCAAATACAGGGTATTACACGTCAGCGTGACGATGAACGAGAACACGGAAAAAAGACAACCCAGGAGTACAGAGCCGCGCAGTCAAAGTTAGAACAGCAATACCTCAACGTACGAGAGAAATTCGTGCCGCGCTTCAATTCGCTAGCAAGACTGTTTTTAGGAGTCGATTTAGACATTGCGCTGGAGAGCCGGGAGAACGTTACGTTGGTACTGGAAGTCGCGAAAACGAAGCGACACTCTGAGTACCAATTGTCAGAGAGCCAAAGATTTTTTATCGACATCGCGCTTCGTATGGCGTTCGCCCAGTTCGCATCCCCGGACGGAAATGGAGCTCCTCTTTACATCGATACGCCGGAGGGAAGTTTGGACCTCGCCTATGAAGCTCAGGCCGGAGAAATGATCGCTCGCTTTGCAACCGAAGGCCACAAGGTATTCATGACAGCCAATATTAACACCTCGCAGCTGTTGCGCTCGATTGCAGGCCACTCGAAAGAATGCGGATTCGCAGTTCAGCGGCTTTATCGGTGGACGGAAATGTCGGCAGTGCAGGAGAAACAAGAGTCCAAATTTGAAGAAACTCTCGACAAAATTGAAAAATTGGCGAAGCGAGGCTCAAAATGAGCAATCCGTTCGCCTATTTCGATACGCTTTCCCTAGCGGAGAGACTGAGTGACGTGGTCGAGGGATTCTCCAGACCCGAACTCCATCTTTTGGCGTACGCTGCCTGTCTGCTATCCATCTACGATGGTCAGCCAGCAGCGGAGTGGGGTTATGAATTTGTCTCGACTGAGAACGGCCTGCCATTCTCACAGGATATTGACGAAGCAATAGAGATGGGATTCGGTTTGGGCCTGCTATTCGGACATGGGGCGCTGATCGCCATAACGCAAGATGGCCAGACCGAACTAAAGACGCTTCGAGACATGGAGAGCAGCAAGGCCCGGGATAGATACTTAGCCGGTGCGGGTGATGCCCTGCTTGTCTTCAACCCAGGAAATATTCGAGAGGCATTCAACTACGATCCGACCATCAGTTACCTCAAGGGAGGGAATCGCACGGAATGGGTCCTAACAAAACCAGTTGTCGAGCGACTCTACGAAAACTTTAAGCAGTTGCGAGAAGCATTGGCGTACAATGCGAAGGATTTATCGGTGCCACTTATTAGCTGGCTAAAATACCTAATTCAGACCGGGCGTTCCTCATATGGCGATCACGCAACAGATTGACCTTGACGTTCTCCAAAACCTTGTCACCCGCGAACCCCTTGTTGCCGCCGGCAAGGCGTTCAACGATGCCGGCACCGGACGACTAAAGGATATTTTGCGTTTTCTAAAACGATGCGCGCGTCACGCAACAGTGCATGAAAAAAGCGACATTACGATCTTCGCCTTAATGCAGCCGGATGCTCTCGTTGACAAACGAAGACTGGAAAACGCAAAGGCATTTCAATATGGCGTCACTGTACGCGGCAGTATTGACCGGTTCGTCGTTGAAGTTCGCGAAGACGGATCGCCGTTCATTTGGACTACAATCCCAAATGATATCGCCGCAATATGTGACACTGGCATCGTGTATCGCCTACTACAAAGTGTTGAAACATTTTCGGTAAGTGGAACTTCGATGCCCGTACCCAAGGTCATTCCTAGTGCGGTGAGCCAATTCTGCATTAATTACTTCACCGATCTCAAGGATGCACTTCTGGCCTACCGGGATTCGATGGCACGAACGTCAAAATGTCACATTCTTCAAACCGCTTGGGCAGAAAAGAATCGACTCTGGTTTACCACAAAACCGGAATTCAAATTGCGCCAATCCCTGCACAACTACCTTTACTCCTTTCTTCGTCATGACTAAATCGACCTAAGAGAAGAGCAGAACGTTGATGACAGCCACCCCGTCGACCTAAAAGTTGTCTGGCGGATGGAGAATCGATCCGCGATTATTGAAGTCAAGTGGATAGGGAGGTCGATAGACCTAAAGGCGAAAAAGTTCACGCAGACTTATGCCGATGCACGTGCCCGAAAAGGCGCGAAGCAACTTGCGGAATATTTAGAATGGCATCGTCAACAGGCTGCGAAGGAGGATACGCGTGGCTATCTGGTGGTGTTCGACTGTCGGCGGAGTAGTTTGAAGGGGACGGATACTGCCGTAACTCGAACTGCTGGTTTTCATTTCGAAAAGTGCGAGATCGCGTTCTCTCCCGACTATCACAAAGACCGTGATGATTTTGAGGAGCCGATCCGAATGTTTTTGGAACCGCTTTGCGTATGAGCGGAACCGACAAGATCAAGACCGGACGGATGCTGACAAATTCTGTCGACAACGAAGACCTCGCGCGACATCGATGGTATCCAATTAAGGAAGGATTCAGCGCCAAACTCGTGAGCGATTCTCTCGCTGAGCTCGGGACGCTTCCCCGAAACGCCGTGCTCGCCATTGAACCATTTAGCGGCTCCGGGACGACACCTGTTGAATGCACTCGACTCGGTGTCAGTTGCCTCGCGTTCGAGATAAACCCATTTCTGGCGTTTGTCGGAAGAACAAAATTGAAGCAAGCTGATCCGAAAGCCTTACGCGCGGAACGAAGTAAGGTTCTTCAAGGATTGCAGAAACCGCGTGTGTCCCGTTTGGAAAAGCAATCGACTTTTTCGGAGGATGGTGAAAAAGAGAAATGGTTGTTTAATCGTTGCGTCCTGCGTAGCTTCAATGGAGGGTGGAGCGCGGTCGCTAATTGCAAGCGCAAACACCGGGATTTCTTTCGACTCGCACTAATCAGAGCAGCAATGGATAATTGCAATGCTTACCCAGATGGAAAATGCCTTCGATATAAAAGGCTGAAGAGCTATGACTGTTTCAATCAGGAAAAAGTCAGTACTCAGTTCGAGCACTATTGCAAGATGATGGAAGACGACCTAGAGACAACGCCTTTTGTCGACGGTCTTTCCCGAGTGGAATGTGCGGATTCGAGGAGAATGAGTAGAGTGGATAAGAAACGGCGATTCGATCTATGTGTGACATCGCCACCATACCTCAATTCGTTCGACTATTCGGATGTTTATCGACCGGAACTTTTCCTTGCAGGCCACGTTGCTAATAATGAGGAACTCATGAGGATCAGACTGAAGACAGTCCGATCTCATCTCCAGGCCAGTTGGAAAGCACCCGTAAAAGAAACCTTTGGTGTGATATATGCCAAGGTAATCGAGGAAATGAAGACCCGAGAGGAGAAGTTGTGGAACCAGCGGATTCCAGAGATGATCCAAGCATATTTTGAAGATATGGAGGGATTGCTCTCGACGCTCGCGACGCGAGCGAATGCTAGTGCTTTGCTAAAAGTGGTGGTTAGCACGTCGGCATATGGTGGGGTGGTTGTGCCAGTTGATTTTATTTTAGCGGAAATTGCGGAAACAGTCGGATGGGAAATGAAGGACGTGTTGGTAATGCGGCGGTTGCGAAGTTCGGCGCAAAACTGGAAACACGAAAGCAAGGAAAACACGGCACCTGCGTTGCGGGAGAGCATCGTCATTCTGAAAAAGCGATAATGGTTCCGTGCACCCGTCGGATAGTAGTCGATGATTCTAATGCTTCCGTCGAGTGAATGAGTCAGCCAAAACCTTTGAAATCTGTGCCATCCGATCCGCCCTCGTTGTTGTATCGACCGCGTGGTGATTGACCTTCACATTGTAGCCGCGAACGGTGCTTCGCCCGCTGACATCCTTCGCGTCAAGTTCTTCGATGAACAAAAACAATTCGTCTGGAGTGACTACACGTACTTTGAGCCATTCCGAATCTGAGAGACTGCCTTGCAGCGTCCTTCGGAAACCGGCGATTCGCTTTTCTTCCGGGACAACAAGCGCCACAAAATCGAATGAAGCAGCGATGCACTTTTTGACGTTGCCGACTTCCTGTTCGCTCGCCGTCGTGACAGAAATCTCACAGGCGATTTTCCGACTGTTCTTCTGCAGCGAAACGTCCACCTGGCCACCGGCAACCTGTTCCTCGATGACTGCCATGTAGCCCATTCCCTGCGCCCACTGTTTTATAAACTGCTGCAAGTATTTGTGTTTTTGACCGCCTTTGCCGAGCGTCTTCGGAAGAGCCGCAGAAATTTCCGGTTTCGGTTCGTCGGGTGTGGGCACAGGGATCGCCACCGGGATAACACTCGGTGGAGTTTTCAAATCGGCTGCCTGGATATCGAAATCCTTCTCTCCCTGTCCTTCGGAAGGCTCGTTGCTTGGTAGCGGCACCTTGGCTGCCGGAATGCCTTTTGCTTCTTGTTGCGTCGGACTGACCTTCCGAAGCAATTCATCTTCGATTTCGAAACGCGGCTTTCCATACGCGGCACGTGAAGCGGCTACAACGGCATCGCGTGTTTCCGAATTGCTGGTTCCCGGGTCAGAAAATGGAACGGAGAGATTGAAATCAAAATCACTCCGCTCGACCCGGCAGACCGCCTCGCCGATATCGAGATTTTGCAAGTCGCGCGATTCGAAAGATGAAAGCCCCTCGGCAAGCGAACGTGCGTCTGCGTCTCCGACACGAAAGACGACACGTGTAAAACAATTTGAGAGCACGGCGCTCGCCACCTCAGCATCGCGTTGCAACTGTCTCAACTCCTGGTGCGCGAGTACAAGTCCAACGCGATACTTGCGGGCGCCGGAAAGAATCTCCGCCATGGAGGGTGTGATGAAATGATGGAATTCGTCTGCGTATATCCAGAAATCGCGCCGACCAGATGCAGCCTGACGCTGCCGGCTCATCGCCACCTGCTGGAACTTTGACACGAGCAGCGAACCGAGGAGGTATGCATTCTCCCGGCCAATCAATCCTTGGGGGAGCTTCGCCAAAAAAATCTTTCTGGTATCCATGAAGGCGGCGAAGTCGAGCCGGTTCACTCGCTGCGAAACCATATATCGGATCGGCTTGGGACTCAGAAATGTTTCGAGACGAGTCAGCACCGGCCCGATGGATTTATTGCCAGAAAGCTGCGGAAATCCTTTTTGCCAGTAATACACAATTTCTGGATCACGAACCGTTTTGAGAAATGAATTGCGGAACGCCGGATCAAGCAGGAACCGGCGCAAATCCGAAAGCGTGCCACCTTCGGAGCTTTCAAGAAATGCGAGAATGCCGTTGTGAAGAACAGAACTCATCTGGTCGCCCCAGCTCGTCGAGAGTCGCTGGAAGACAGAAATGAGATCGGAGGCGAGCAAAGTTTTTTCGAGTTCGGAATGCGCCGAAAGGATATTGAACCCGACCGGGAATTCTTCGTCGGAAGGATCGACCAAGACAACATCCTGGACACGCCCCGGTGGAATGATCCCGAGCACCTGTTCGACTAAATCGCCATGGGGATCGAGAACGGCAAGACCTTCACCATTCTGAATGTCCTGTCGGATGAGATTGAAAAGGAGTGTCGATTTTCCCGTGCCAGAGGCACCAATGATATGCGTGTGCCGGACGCGCTGCTCAGGCGAGAGCCTTACGGACGCGACCTTGCCGCCGTAAACATTGCTGCCAAGAAGCAGACCGAGTTCGCCGGTAACGGCCTTCGGAGCAGCCTTCGTGTGATTTTTTTCTCGAACCAGTTTAGGAGTCTGGACGGCAGGGGATGGAAGATGGACTAGGGCGAGAAGTTCCTCGCTGTTCAGAAGCATGCCGGGACGCCGCGACTGGCGATGAAGCATGTCTTCGAGGTGGCAGGGAAGCGGATAGTCGTCGTTGCGAAGAGGAATTAGCTCGTTGCCGTTCGGCTGGTTCAGGCTGCTGAGAGATCCGGCCATGCCACGGACGATGTCCCATGCTCGGTCGGATTCTTCCGCTTTCGCTGCGAGCCGAAGGACAGCAGCGAAGAGGGGACGAGAGAGTTTCCGCTTGGTGACTGGCAGCAACTCGGGACGGTTCACAAAAAATGGACCGCCCTCATCGTCGGTGACGGCGAGCAGGGCGCTTTCGGCCCACGGAAAATGGGTTGGCTGGAAGAGCACCTGAAACAATCCGGCTTCGCCTCGCTGAAAATCGGCAAGAGCGCCGGCGAGACCGACGAATCCATCGAGCTTACCGGTCGCAAGGGGTAACATGAATTCGTCCGCCAAGCCAAACTCGACGATGGCCGTCTCGGATAATTCGTTCCAAACACTCGCCAACATTCTTTTCCGAGGCTGCGCGTGCGCCTCTGGAAAGTACGCTGCCAATTGCCGGCGGATGAGCGGCGCATCCGCAGGATGGACCGCGAAGAGAGGTGTGATGGCGTCGCTCGTGGCGAGCAACTCGAACGAGATGCAGCCACGGCAGAGAGAGAGGTTGAACAGGAATTCCTCAAATTCTTCGGGCGGGACGGAGAGGTCGCTGGGGAGCGAAATCGAAAACTCCTCCATTTTCTGGCGCGGCTGCAAGTCGGGTTCTGGTTCCTCCTCAACCGGGATTTCTTCGACCGGTTGAGTCGGCTGTGGCGCAAGCTTCTCTCTAAGCATGTCCACGAATGAACTGAGAATTGTCGGTTTGCGGCCGTCGTCCACGGATGTCGGAACCGGAGCTAGGAAATGTCCATAGAACGGGCGAAATGGCGGCTCAATGGAGACAGGGGCCTCGTACACCTGCCAGCCGCGGCCTCGAAGCTCCCAGGCATAGAATTGCTCGGTCAGCTTTTCTTCGCGCCAGTTGGTAGAGAGTGACGGCATGGGGGAAGTTTTCGATTCAGCGTTTATAGAGTCGGTCGAGGACGGGCTTGGCGATGCTCGATGGCATGAGCGTCATACCTTTTTCTCCGAACATGGAATTGAAAGATTCTGAAACGGACTTCTGCACCGCCTTCGAATACATATCCATTGTGTCGATCCGATAGTACGTGATGGGTCGCAAAAGAATTTCATAGAGTGAACCGAAGAGCGGCATCTTCATAAAGGCGCGGTCGAGATCAGCAAGGCCCCTGGCGATGACGGCACGGAGGGCGAAAATAAGGAGGGAAAGTCCGAGTATTAAAATGATCGCACCCCAAAGCATCCCGAAGAGCGCAACGAAAAAAGCAAGCAGGATGGCGAGTGCAACAAAAACGAGAAAGATGCCGAGAGGATCGATGACAAGCGGAACGACTGATATTCTGAAGGACAGGAAAGAGTCCGTGCCAAATGGGGCTGCGCAAATTTCAAAGACAAGCCTCTCGCGTGCGAAGCGGAGATATTCACGCTTGGCGGAAATCGCTCCGCCCTCGTGCCAAAACTCCCGGCTGGTTTCCAGTCCCGGCACTTCACGGGCTTTCACTGCGGCTTCCACCTGATCGTACACTTCCTTCGGAGAGACGTTTATGTTTTCGAGAAGCTCGGACCAGTATTCGACGACTTCTGTCCCGGACTTCTTCGTCCAATCGCCGATGAGAAAAAAAAGCAGGCCGAGTGCTAAGCCTGCGGTGATTGCCTCCGCCATCCGCAAATAAAGTTCACTTGAGATTCGGCGGGTGATGAATTGCGAATACCCGAAGTTCCGCTCCTCGTTGTCGGCTGCTGCCACAGCATTGTTGTAGGATTGATCGAGCGTCCACGCCAGAATGAGCGTGTTCCTCAGATCGTCTCTCAGTTTGAAGAGGCGAGCGGCGACTTTCTCAGCGGGCAGAGGCTCGGGTGGTGCCGGGGTCTCAGACAAAGGAATGGGTGTGGGAGTAGGGGCTGCGGGAGCTGGTGCGACCGGCTGAGGAATGAGCGTTTCTAAAAGGGCGATTTCTGAAATTGACGCCTCAAGCTTCTTTTTGTTTTCAGGATTCTCAGCCGATTCGTCGAGGGTTCCTAAGTAGTCTTTAACCCGATCAAGGGTTTCCTTTCGAGATTCGGGACTGATCGTCGATAGGAAGATGGTTGGAGCGCTCGGGGTTGGCAGTGGTGTTGCCGCCGGTATCGAAGGCAGAGGGGTAGGTGTTGTTGTCGGAGCAGCCTCGGCCCGAAGCGCTCCGGCATGGGCAAGAAGCTGTTGCTGTATATCCCCGATGAGGGAGTCAGCGGTATCGGTGAGATACCCTTTCATGGCAGCGCGGCCAGTTTCGACCACTGCCAGACTCTTGTGAAGTTCCGCGAAGTCGCCGGCACTTTCGTAGGTGGCTCGGAACTGCGGCTCGATGTTCGCCGCCGCATACGGGTCTGGAAATTCGGTTTTCCCTCTGAGCCCGAGCACAATGGCCTTCGCTTGATCGTACTCTGTCGTCAGTTCGGAAAGCCTTTCGGAGAGTTCCGTTGATGGCCCGTAGCGGACGCTCGCAAGCATCGGCGCGACCTGAGAGGCGAAATAGAATGCCAGTCCGAATCCGGCCAGGATGAAGATCACGCCGAAAGTTTTGGCGAAGCGGGTGAAAAGGGAGGTGACGAAGCGGAGGATCATAAGCCGAGTGACTGCTCTCGAATTTTTTTGATTTCCTCTGGTATTTGAGGGTCTGGAAAAATGGAATACGCCGCTTGGTATTCCCGTAGTGCATCGGAAATCTTGCCGAGGTCTGCGGAAGCCTTGGCTTTATTCAGGTGATCCTTGAATGGTGTGGCGGCTTTGTCGATGACAGTCTTCCATGCCGTGAGGTTGTCCCATATCGAGGCATACTCCGGTGGAATGACTTTTGGCTTGTGAGCGAATTGGTAGGTTAAAACATCAGAAGCCTCGGCAATTCTTCCAGCTTTAAACAGTCCTTCAAAGTTACTCCAGTTTTCGAGAAGGTCGATTGTGAGGCCTTCGTCTGAAAGAATGATGACAGGCGATTTTTTCTGGTCGTGGTGGGCTTCCCTTCTTAGGGTAAGGATCATCTCATGCCACAAGTCGTGGATTTTCGATGCGGAGTCTTCGGGTATGCTAGGAAGGTCTTTGAGATCGGTCACAGGACCGGAAATCGGGCCGGCTCTTTTTGCCATGAGTTCAGCGATTGCGCTCTTGGCATCCTTTTGCCACTCCGCGACTTCTGTCGTGTCGTCGAAGTCGGCGGGCGGTGTCGTTTGAGAAGACGTCTTGCTACGAAGTATAAATGCAAGTTCTGACTGGCGGGCGCCGGTGACCCAGGCGCGTGAGGAAGTAATCCAAGTCTGAGGGTCATTCGAATGGTGAATTGCAGACGCCTCCGCATTCGTGTTGAGGTCGCGGTAAACGATCCACGTGCGTTCGGCCTCCCGGAGCAATTCTTGATCCGCTCCGCTAAGCTGCGTCATAAACTCTTGGTAGATAGAAGTGAGTTGCGCTTCCTGGAGTTGAAGCATCTGTTGGGGATTGTCGTACGGAGCGCCGGTGATGCAAAAGAACGCCCGCAATTGCAGAGCTCGTGAATTCACTTCCGCCGCTTGGAACTGATCATCCTTCTCATCAGAAATCAGGCCTTCTTTTTGAAGGGCATCGATGAATGCTTCGTTTTTATTTGAGAAATCAATCCAGGCTCGCTCGGCTTTGCGAAGTGTCTCCTGGGATTCATGCGGGTAGTCAGCGAGTGCCTCCTTGTAGGCAGCGGTGAGATTTGCGCCAGCTTGATCGGAGGGACCGGGCTGCTGGGATTCAGCAAAATGCAGCGGAAGGATGGCGAAAAGAACCATCCCCCAGGCGCTTCTTCGGATTCCAAGCCTCAGTGTCACAAAGTGTTACGCCCATTCAACACGTTGGCAGGCGTGTGTCGAACACTTTTAATTAACGGATACTGAGAACTTCTTCGCTGCCTTTGGCGGAACGAAAAACCGATTTGATCTCCACCCTGCTTGTTGTAGGATTCTGGAAATGAAAATGGGAATGCACTGGCAGCGCATTGCAGAGCGCCTTTCGGAAGCGGGCTGGTCGTGGCGGCATGTCCGTCTCACCGATCGGGTGGGACGCATTCGGCATGTCGCAGAGGCGCACAACGAAGAGGGTGAGATCCATGCTGTCATTGCCCCTTCGGTGGGCGCTTCATTCGGCGCGCTGGATCGCTCGATCAATTCGTCGGGCAGCTAATTCACGTCAGAAGATACGCACTTTTCCATCTCGACTAAAGGGACAGGCCGGTAGCGCATTTTAGATTGCAAAAGCCAAACTCTGGCATTACTGGTCACCTGGTCGCCGACCCTCGATCACTCGATTAAGCAGCAGGTTTCTTTTTTGCAGGTTCGCAGCGGAGCGGGTAGTTTGCGACTAGGGCAACGTGATTACCATAGAGCATCATCAACTCCTGAACGGCGAAGTGTGGGTGTTCTCAGCGCCCTCACCGGGCTTAATCGCGATTGTTGCTGTAGGCACTTCGCTCGCTGGAGAGGATAGGATCATGTTGGCTAGCGTGAGGCACGTCAGAGACAAGGCGGCATCCGCACATAAATCTCCTGAGCACCTCGGCGTTGCTCTTGAGCAAGCACTGACTCTTGATCGAAAACTCGCTCGCCTAGACCTGCTCGCGCTAAGCGACATAAGTATTTCAGAGTCATTCTTTGCAGGAAGATTGTTGGTTGTCTCAGATGCCAATATACCTGAAGCCGATGTTTGGGAATTCGCAAACTTATGTTTACAAACCTTTCGTGAGAGGGTGTATCCTCATTTATTAACGCAACCGGATTACGATCAAATGCACGCCCATCATTTTTTGATCGAGAGCCGTTCCTCGATGGAATTGAAAACGAAACATAATCCCTCCGCAAGTGGTACTATCGCTACTTTTCAAGTTATTCTGGATGCTTATCTTGGAAGAGGTACACAAGTTTCCTGGGCAATATTCGGCGTCGGCGAAATCGGTCGTAGAATCACTGAGCGTCTTGCAAAAAATCCCTTAAATACGATCTTCGCATACGACATCGATTCTAGAAAACTCGACCCTTTTAGGAATTCAAATCGTGTTAAGGCTTGTTCGCGGAATGAATGGCTGAATGGCAATCCTGACGCTGTCATATTCGCTGCAAATTCTGGCAGCTTGACCGAAACATTGGCCAAAGCTCTCGGTCGAAATAATCGCCTTCTCGTTTTCGGAGGCCCAGAAGCCGGATTAGATGCGCAATATCGGAGCCCGAACCTTTTGGCCACCAAGCGGATTCATTTCGTGTCGAGTTTCTTGTGCGGAGGGTTAGGCTTAGTTTGCAATCTCTCAGAGGTTCTAGGCAAATCAACGTCACTGAAAAAAGGGCGAAGGAACCTCGTTGCTCATACTAAGAGAATAGTCGCCGGTGCCACCGAGAGTGGCAGAACATTTCAAGACCAGTTCGATAATTATATTGCGGCTTTAGAAAAGCGACGATTACTCGAAGGCCCGCGTGCTGAAACTGCGTCTCTCGCGCAGCAGGCCATTCTATAGATGTCGTCGCCGCAGCCGCTCACTAGGCGGGTCCAAATCCGAGTGCAGGAGGCCACGGTATTTCACTTCATGAAAAAATTCGCTACAAGCTGAGCGGTGGCCAGTACTCCCGGCGCGATTGTAGCGACGGTCGCCGCTGCCTCTATCAAACCCTTGCTTGAAAGCTCAATCACTCGCTTATTCGCCTGTTCTTTACCTGAGGCAGCGGCATCAACGAGTGTCCGAAGGTTATTCGCTACCAGCTCAGACTCAGAAGGGTGGCTGGTTTTGATCGCTTTGATTTCCTCCTCAAGTTTTTGCGTCAACTGGCTTAGATAGTCCTTTTCCTGAGGGTCCAGAGGGCTCGCGCCCGCGATGGTCTGTGCTACCTCGCTTAAGACGGAATCGATATTGATATTAGCGTTACCCTTAACCTGTACATTATTTCTCATAGACTGATCGATAATGATCACACTTTTAGCTCTGGTCAATGTTGCAAGAAGTGCGATTTCTGGTTGAGAAACCGGAAGCGAGTGGGCAAGAGCGGAGCCTGCAATAGCCTCTTCCGACGAAGAAACACGAGTCGCCTCGAGTATGTCGCAAACCGCAAGCCACCTATCGTCCAGAGCGTTCAAGCCAGAATCCGACCACTCGACTCCCTCTGCTAAGAAGCGACCTTTTCTTGCTAATTCGTCAATTACTTTGCTCTTGCGAATGGCGGGCCGGCATAGGGACACGGCAAAGGCGAATTGTCGACCGACCTCGCGAGGTGATTTGCAGACGGTCGCTATGCCGTCGAAGAGGTTCCGCATTCGGAAGTATCCCAGCCTTGATCGCAGTTTCAAGAGAGATGAAGCAGACATAGTTAAGACTGCCTTCCAAGAAACGCAAGCAAGAAGCGCCTCTTTCAACGCCTCGTAGTCATAGCTCAGCGCGCTGCCTCCAAAGGTTCGAGAGCGGCCAAACGGCAGCCCCGTCATTTGTTGAAGACGATACTCCGCGAGGTAGGCGTTGAAATAATAATGCTGAAGAATACGATGAAGTTCTGGCTCCTTAAGTGTCCATTGGTTTGTTAATATATCCCGTATATTCGGCCAATTGACAGCGGAGCCATCCGATGCCAATCGTTGTCCTATCAAACGAATATCTTCGACCTCTTTGGCTGAGGTGTCCTGCAATACACCACTCCAATTTGGGTCCGTGTCTGGCCCTGCTTCCCATTGCTTCGCGATAAATTGCCCTATGTGCGTTTGTCGGCCTGTAGTGGCCATTGTAAACCTGTGTAGGAAACGATCCGAAGTGGCGGAAAACAGATTCCGATAAATATCTGGGTGTCCTCCGTATTGGCGTTCCTTCTTTTCCAAGAAACTACCAATATCATTTTCCCGGATCGGTAACCGAATCACTCGCTCTCTCAGGTAATCGGCGCGTCTCCGCAGTGCTTCCTGCGCTATCGTACACTCGGCGATAGGTCCTGGAGAGGTTATACAATATTCGTGGCAGAAGAAAACTGCTACGTTAAGCAAATTCGTCAATAAACGGACATGCGCCTCAGCTTTCAGATTTGCGAAGAGACCATAAAGGATTCGATCTTCCCGGTTTAGGAAATCGATCAGTACATTTTCAATTGGTCGCCAACTTGTCGAGGCATTCATGAAGAAAGCGCCGCGTCAATCTGCTTGTGCAAATCCTCAATGTTGCTCGAATCATTAGTGAACGTTCTGTCGAAAGTGCTGTTTTCTAATTCCACTTCACCAGGATGTAATTCGTCAGTTACCTCGAAGATTTGACCTCGAAGAGTCAATCGTTCGCGCCGTTTAGTTTCGGGGCAATCTATTCGCCACAGCTGAAAATCCAATGCCTTGAAGTACAGTCGGTCTGTTTCGAAGCGCATACTGTCGAAGACAACAGGCTGGCCCCGGTTGATCGCCTTTTTGGCAACTCGTAACCAGACCATAGGATCTATGCGGCGGACTGCGTCATTAAATGCATTCAAAATGGCTCGATCTTCCGAATCGAACAATTCGCGACAGATTTGCCGGCAAATCCGCCCGGCGGAGCAGTGTATATATTTGTGGCGGGTGACCAGGTAGGCGGCGACGGTTGACTTGCCCGAACCTGATTTACCGTAGAGGGCAATGTTGGGTAAGTGCATCAGGGCTATAAAAACAAGGGCATTTGCCCGTCTTCGAGTTGGTCCAGGAGGTCAGAGCGGCTAATTTTGCGGAAGCGGCTTACACTACTGAGTAAGCGTGCGGTTAACTCTTTATAATATGGAAAGAGTGATGGAAAATAAGCAACCGATTTGTGAGAGTAATGTAGGGTAAACAGGATGTGTTCGTTGTCGAGTGCTCCACGCTTTTTTGCCAATATATAAGTGAGTGGTTGGAGTTTATCTATTGCCGACACGAAGAGGGCTTCGGGGGTTCGTTTGTCAAGAATCTCTTGGAATAGCGGGGATTGAACCGCGCGAGCTTCAAGGCCTAGTTTCTGTGTATATTCGTCCAAAGCTAGGCGTTCTAACTTTAGTTTATCAGCTCCCTTAATTGGGTTAAATGCATGAGTTTTTAGGCCAGTGCCGTCTCGGCCCAAAGGATTCTTGTCACCCATTATGAGTTCGAGCTTGTCGTGAAGGACAGCTAACTGGACACATTTGTTTAGGTCAAGCTTCGTAAAGTGAGCACCAACGAGAAGCACAATATCTGCAACGTGCCAGCTATGGTCAGCAAGGCTCTCGATTCGCGGCAGCGAATCGATCTTCTCTGAATAGAGTGCATCGGCGGTTTCTTTCTCCCAGTATTTTTGGTTTAGGTATCTTCGCACACTTTGGAAGCGGAGGGACCAGAGTATATGATTCACGTCTTTTTTCACAGACACTATAGATGGCGATGATCCAAAGTCTCTCCTTTCATAATCCGGCGGGGACCAGAGGTTTTTTAAAAAAAAGTGTCTTTTCATGTAACGTCTTTGAACCGTCGATAGCTAAGAACCGTTTGACGTCGCTACTGCGAACGACGGAGGCAGAATTGGGGGGAGGGGACATTCCACGCCACCGTTGCTCAGGTTGTCATGCGGCACCGAGATTCTGGAGGTCGGGTGCGATTTGTGGGCGTGAATTCTCGTCATTAAAAGAGTTTATCACGGCGCCCCTCGTGGAGGCAATGCCGGCAATGAACGGAGGCGTTGGGTATGCTGAGTTTCTGAAGATCGACTCGGGTGCGTCCGTGTTTTCGAAAAAACGGTTTCAACGCGGGAATTATTTGCCAGGAGAAAACACCTTCCCACGAGGAGAAGGTGTTTTGAATCAGTAATCCTCGGGGAGCAGAACGGTTGTAAGCGATCTGTTCCACTCGGTGATCACATAGAATTTCACTCCGGCTACGGAATGATACGCTGAAAACAGGCGTTCTCCGAGGAGAATGGCGTTCTCATTTGCGAGCTTATCCTCTGTATCGAGGTCGCCCCAATCCCCGGTGATATGCCGGCGCAAAGCGCTCCGAATGTCCTCGGGGAAAAGGGTAGAGACGGCATTCTTCGTTGCTACCAGCTGACCAAGAGAGAATTTCTCTCCGGCTCTGTCTGGCTCGGTCTCAGAGTTCATTCGAGTTCACCTCCCTCCGGGAAGGGGAGGAGGAGTCGCATTTCGTCTGGAGACAAATTCTCCGGTTGCCGTCCCTCGCCTTCGGCCAGAATTGCTCTGACAAACGTCTGTTGCGCCAGCCGCCACACTGCCTCTGCGGCGCCCTTTCTTCCGGCCTCGTTGTTGTCGAGAAAGACGATCAGACTCTCCTCACTGGCGGTCTCGACAATCGCTTGCTCCTGGGCATCGGAAAGGGATGAGCCCATTAGCGCAACGACTCTCTCGTAGCCGGCTTGGTGAAGAGCGAAGCAATCGAAGAATCCCTCGACAACGACAAGCGGGGCATCCTGCCCGGAAAGAGCAGCCCGGTGGAGATTGAAAACCTCCAGCGATTTCTTGAACCCCGTCGGGAGCTTGTACTTGCCCTGGCCCTTCTCAGGGGTGCCTGGGAGGCGTCCGGCGTAGCCGACAAGCTCTCCATCCCGGTTGTGAATCGGAATGGCAATGTGGCCGCGCAGGACTCCCTTGGCACAGTAGCCAAGGCCGAATGTGGCTATGGTTTCCCTGGTGAGGCCGCGTTCCGTGAGGTACGGGTGTGCGGGATCGAGCTTGGCCAGTTCGAAGGAGAGCACCGGATTTTCTCCGGGTTCCTCCTCTGATTCGATATGCTCATCAGGGAATAGAACCTCGCGCCGGCGTGGAGGCTCTTCCTGAACTGTTGGGCGCTCGACGGACGCGACTCGGTTTCGAGCCGGCGGTGCCGCCTCTTCTGGTGTCTCATCCAAAAACCACTCCTGGATGAGGAGGGCAGCATCGCGGAAAAGGACATCCTCCTTCTTCGCAACGAAGTCGATGATATTGCCGCCGCACTGACATTGCCCGAAACAGTTCCAGCAGCTTTTCGATACGCTGACGCGAAAGTGCGTTTTGTTGGTCCCACCATGAATCGGACACGCTCCGCTCAGACGGTCGCCATTTGCACTTTTCGCAAGACTTTCCAATGCTCCATAGCGTTCAAGAATCTGAACGATAGAGACCTTTGATTTGATTAGCTTGAAGTCCACCCAAGATGACTTGGTTTTGGCCATAAAGAACTACCTCCTTGAAGTTAAAGGATTTGAGTGTGTCGCACGGAGTGTGCAACGGATCGCTATAATTATATCATGCCGAGCACCCTAAGTGGATCGCGCCTGAACTCGTCTGGTGTGGTGAATATAAAAAGGGAAGTGTGATGACCACGCAAAGCCTCGCCACACACTTCCTTCATACGCTCCAGTCGAGCTTTTGAAGCCGTTATGAAAAGTACCTGGAATCCAAGCATGCCGAATTTATCCTTCAACATTCCGCTCCTGCGTGTCTGTGAGTAGGCCAGAGCCTTGCGATGAATCGAAGAAAGTTGGAGATTTTTCCGCCAGATGGGCATAGTTCCCCGGTCAGCCTCTAGGAAATAATTGAAGCGCTGCAAATTGCTTGAGAAGTTTTTTCGCTCGATTGCAAATACTGCATCCGGTATGACGCCGACTTTCTCGCTCGCCTTGCCTGACTTCACTGCAACGCGCCACCGTAACTGTTTGTCTCCTGATCCCTGGAAGACAATCTCCTGCTCTGGGGTGAACGCGATTCCTTCGCGCCGGCATGCAATTTCAGCCGCAATGAGAGCGTCTGAAACCGAGAGTGCGTGCTGAAGAAAGAGGGAAGAGATTCGTCCATACCTTTCTTCCGAAACCGTTCCTCTCCCAATTTGGAGCGCCGGAATTCTCGCCGTCGGGCCATATACCAATTCAGAAAGATCACCGGAAAAGCGAAGCGGAAGTTGTTCAATGGGTCGGTCGAGAAAGCCTGCGTGATACAGGCGCTGCAATCTGCGGCTGATATTTTGCCCGCTCCCTGACACAAGCGAATGGATGTGGCTTGTGGTGAGGAATCGAAAATGGGAGACAGCCGAAAGAATCGCCTTGTCGCGTTCTGTCAGGCTGATTGGGGGAAGGTCTGAAACTCGCTTGTAACGTGACCTCCGGGCTACGTTTTGGTGCATCCCATAATTATACCATTACTTCTCGTTTAGGGACTGAGGCCTCTTTTACTGCTTGTTTTCGCTTATCATCTTCGAAAGCCTTCCTTTTTGGACTTAACCGCAATGCTGTGGAGCAGAATATTGATGAAATGATATCCAAATGGATTCGCCCCCCAGAGGTGAAATTCCAGCCAAAAAAGGGTGGAGGTTAGCGGATAATAATCTGGATTAATCTGTCCTTTCCAAATTCCAGACAAACCCTCGGGATTGGTGACCAGTGGGTTTTCCGTAATGAGAATACGATCATCCCAAACATATCCAGACCGGAGCGCGGGTGCGTATACAATGAAACAGATAACTATCAAAAAGACGCAACGGACGCTAGAATTTCTGAGCCAATCGCCTACCCATCCATAGTTAGCAATTGAGAACATGCTTTTAAATCGTCAATAGATCAATGGATGCAATCGACGTTAGCACCTATCCGGTGAGCCATACTTATAACTATTAATATCTCACTCGCGTTGAATCGCGTTCCACAAATCCTTCATTTTAGGATCTGATTCGACCCTTTTCACTAAGGATTCAGCCATTCCCCTGTCCAAATATGCCAACATAGTAAGTGCATACAAACGATATTCCATTTGATTATTTGGGTTCGTGACATATTCACTCAATACTGCCGCTGCGTCTGGAATGCCTGCAACAACGGCTAGCGATGGATGCTTAGCGCTCGCTGATTTTAGATCAGAGTACCCATGTGTGCTCGCGTCGACAAAATGATGTTCGGTATAATCATATTCATAATGAAAATACGGGACTACCACCGTGACAACCGACGGATTGCTTACCCCGATCAGGTCATTCAATGCTTTCATTTGCTTGGCATACAATTCTCTTACGGCTTTGCCTTTTACGGGATCAGTTAGACCCAATTCGTACCAGGGTCTTTCTATCGGTGCGGAGCTAGTTAAAGTCTGAATCGCGGCGGCGCTAGACTCGGAATCCACCGGCAATCCTGACGCTCCGAAAAGAAGCGTTACTGCGGAGATGCAAACGCACCAGACTAAGAATATTCGCTTTCTCATCTAATCCGGGATTTCCCAGATGGATTGTTGCTCATGGGTTCCAAGGGTTCGATGGACTGATTTTCCGGCATTGGGTTCATAATTCAAGCGGATTCGGGTGGGTTTGGAGGCTCCGTCTGGTGGT
>Ga0182024_10007604_pt1 | contig 23317 bp, 23 predicted proteins | sample P32metaG_FD_120480 | JGI IMG/M metagenome (GOLD analysis project Ga0182024, IMG submission 120480) | Permafrost microbial communities from Stordalen Mire, Sweden - P3-2 metaG (Illumina Assembly) | ecosystem: Environmental > Terrestrial > Soil > Wetlands > Permafrost | place: Sweden: Stordalen... | reverse complement strand
GCGATTGATGCCGTACATCTGGTCGACCAGGGCTTCGATGCGGTTGTTGTTGAGCTTGAGCGACTTGACCAGATCCATGGTCTCGTTGCGCAGCTTCTTGAAGCGGCGTTCCTGGCCGGTGGACAGTTCGTCACTGGCAAGGGCTGCTTCGACGCTCGCGTCCTGCAGCTTGCCCAGTTTCTTGTAGAGGCCGGCAATCGAATCCAGCGCCGCCAGCACCTGCGGCTTCAGGGCGGCTTCCATCGCCGACAAGGGCAGATTGCCTTCGTCGTCGAAATCTTCTTCCTGTTCGCCGGCGGCAGCAGTCGCTTCGCCTTCCGTGCCTTCTTCGCCTTCCGCCCTGGGGGCGGCTGCGGGCTTTGGTGCAGGCGGCGGCGCGGGTGGCGGCGGCACCGGCTTCTTGAATTCGCCCGGCGCGGGCGACAGACCATTGGCGATGTTGACGGGATTGTTGAGCGGCTGGCCATCGGGGCCCACCGGCGGCGGTACGTTGGGCTGGCCATCGGGACCGGCGCCATACATGGCTTCCAGGTCGATGATGTCGCGCAGCAGAACCTTGCCTTCGTTCAGCTCGTCGCGCCACACGGTCAAGGCTTCAAAGGTCAGCGGGCTTTCGCACAAAGCGCCGATCATCAGCTCGCGGCCAGCCTCGATGCGCTTGGCGATGGCGATTTCGCCTTCGCGCGACAGAAGCTCGACCGAGCCCATCTCGCGCAGATACATGCGCACCGGATCGTCGGTGCGGTCATATTGCTCGCCGGACTTTTGCGTGGTGGCCAGCGCCTTGCCGGTGCCGCTTTCGGGAACCAGCGCGCCACCTTCCTCGCCTTCTTCGGCTTCCTCGCTCTCGATGACATTGATGCCCATCTCGTTGAGCATCGCCATGGTGTCTTCGATCTGCTCGGACGAGGTCTTGTCCGACGGCAGCACCTTGTTCAGTTCGTCATAGGTCACGTAACCGCGGGCTTTCGCCTTGGCGATCATCTTGCGGACGCCGACGTCCGACATATCGAGCAGCGGCGAATCCGCATCGCCCGGGGTCTCGTTCTCGCCGGGCTTCTTGGCCAGCGGCTTGGCGCCCGGCTTGACCGGCGGCACAAGCGGCGCGGCCGCCTTGGGATCGGTCTTGCCGGCCTTGGCGGCGGCTTTGGCCTTGGCTTTTTCTTCCTTGGCGATGGCCGCGAGTTGCGCCTTGGTCAGCTTTTCGGGCTTGGCCTTCTTGGCTTCGATCTTCGCGGCCGGCTTGGCAGCCACTTTGGCAGCCGCCTTCACCGGCTTGAGCGGTGCTTTGGCAGGCTTCGCAGGCGTGCGCGGCCTGTTGGCCGCTGCACTCTTGGCCGGCACCGACTTGGAAGCTGCGGCTTTCACAGCCGGCTTCTTGATGGGCTTTGCCGGTTTCTTGGAGGAGGCTTTCGTCACGCGTGATCTACCCTAACTAGTGACCGCGCCCATCTGTGGGCCGGTCGAAGCGCTGTTTGCGGCGCTCCAAGAGGCGCCGCGCATCGGTCTGCTGCCCACCCAGTTCGCGCAAATCCTGGACGGCGCGCTGAAAACTGGAGAGCGGATCTTCGACCGCAGGACCGGCAAAACGCGCCAGCAAATCGGCCATTCCCTTACGCGACAAATGGGTTTGAACCCCAGCTTTTTCAAGGCTGGAGCCGGAGGCGGCGAGGTTTAGAAGTTCGTGGCGCAGCCTGTCAAGCGAAGGGTCGGCCAGATCCAGCACCGCCAGCGATTCCGCCTCCGACAGGGCGATTTCGGGGGCTTCCAGCAGCAAACGGCCCAGTTCCAGCTCCTTGGCGTGCCGCACCCCTGCCTGCCCCGACCGGACCAGGGCTGACCCCTGGACGCTGGCTGAGACGGCTTCCGGGGTTCCGGGCAGGGGCCGGGGCTTGAAGGGGCCCCGGAATTTACCATCCCGGCCGGCACCGGACAGGGTGCGAGCGGGGGCGCGGGAGCCAGGTTGGGCGGTGCTGCGCCTTTTGAAGGCTTCGAATATCTGCTGCTCGAAACCCCGGCGGTAATAATCCGCGATCTTGGCATCGGTAATGCGGTCGGTGATCTCCTTCAGGCTGTGTTCCAGCCCGGCCCGGCGTTCGGGGGTCGAGAAATCCTTTCCGTCCGTCTCCGCCCGCCACAACAGCTGCGACAAGGGCAGCGCGTTTTCCAGCAGCATCGTCATGGCGCCCGCGCCATTGGCGGCGATGAAACTGTCGGGGTCCTCGCCCGTCGGCAGGAACGCAAAACGCAGGGAATGGTCGGGCTTCAGATGCGGCAGCGCCAGGTGGGCGGCGCGGTGCGCGGCCTTGAGCCCGGCCGCATCGCCGTCAAAGGCCAGGATCGGTTCAGGCGCCGTACGCCACAACAGATGAAGCTGGTCTTCGGTCAGCGCGGTGCCGAGCGGCGCAACGCTATGGGCGAAGCCGGCGCGCACCAGCGCGATCACATCCATATAGCCTTCGGCCAGGATGACAGTGCCGGCCTTGATGGCGGCGGCCCGCGCGGTGGCGAAATTGTAGAGCTGGGTGCCTTTGGAGAAGAGCGGGGTTTCGCCCGTGTTGATGTATTTGGGCTTGGCGTCGGCTTCCAGTGCGCGCGCGCCAAAGGCAATGATGCGGCCGCGCCCGTCACCGATGGGAAACATCACCCGGTTGAAGAAGAAGTCGCGCATGGGGCGGCCATCTTCGGCCGCGCGTGCGAGCCCAGCCGCGATGATGTCGTCCTGGGTGACATTGTGCGACGTCAGATGTGCGATCAGCGCGCCGTTTCCGCCGGGCGCATAACCCAGGCGGAACTGCTTGGCCGCCGCGCCGTCCAGCCCGCGGCCTTTGAGGTATTCGCGTGCTTCGCGCCCCGAAGGTTCAAGCAGCTGGGCTTCATAGAATTTGGCCGCCAGTTCCACGATGTCGTAGAGCGATTTTTTCTTCTGCTCCCGCTCTTCATCTTCGGGCGACCATTTGGGCAGTTCCACGCCTGCCTCGCCGGCCAGCTTCTCGACCGCCTCGCGGAAATTCAGGCCCTCGGTCTCCACCAGCCAGCGGAAACAGTCGCCGCCCTTGCCGCAGCCGAAGCATTTGTAGAGCCGGCGCTCATTCTCGACCTTGAAGCTGGGCGACTTTTCCTGATGGAAGGGGCAGCAGCCCCACATCATCCGGCCCTTGCGCACCAGCTTGACGCGCCGGCCCACCAGCGCGACCAGATCGGTCCGCCGCCGGACTTCTTCCAGCAATCCTTCGCCATAGCGCATATGGACAATCTAAGGCTTTCGGGGCGGAAAAGCCTGCCAATTGTCAGGGAAAGCTGTGAATCCCGCTTATTTGGGTGCCGAAAGCGCGTCCTTGGTCGCGGCACTGGCCTTGCTGAAATCCATCTGCCCGGCATAGCGCTCTTTCAGCACCGCCATCACCTTGCCCATGTCCTTGATCGAGGCCGCGCCGACCTCTGTGATGGTCTTCTTCACCGCCTCCTTCATCGCCGCATCGTCCATCTGCGCCGGCATGAAGGTGCGGATGATGGTGATTTCCTCGCGCTCGCCGGCCGCCAGTTCGGGGCGGTTGCCGGCGTCATAGGCGGTGGCGGATTCCTCGCGCTGCTTGATCATCTTGGCCATCAGGCCCAGGATTTCGTCATCGCCCAACAGATCGCGGCTGGTTTCGCTGCGCGCGGCGATGTCCTTGTCCTTCAGCGCCGCCAGCACCAAGCGCACCGTGGCCAGGCGCTTGACGTCCTTGGCCTTCATCGCCTCTTTCATGGCGTCATTGAGTTGGGCGCGCAGGGACATGGGATTCTCTCATCATTGGAACGCGCCGGAACCTAGCGGGAATCGGTGGATATTTCCAACCTGTTGAATTCCCACGATAAGTTCTGGTTGACGTGCAAGGCCCGCATACCTATTTTCGCGCAAATTCGAGGCCCCTCCATGAGCGATTCATCTTCTGCCCCCTCCGCCAGCGCGGAGACCGTATTTTCGCGCGGCGGTCTGATGCTGGCCGACGGCACTTTCTTCGAAGGCACGGGCTTCGGCGCACCCGGATCGGCCATCGGCGAAGTGTGCTTCAACACCGCCATGACCGGCTATCAGGAGATCCTCAGCGATCCTTCCTATGCCGGGCAGATCGTGGCCTTCACCTTCCCCCATATCGGCATTGTCGGCACCAATGCCGAAGACCTGGAGACTACCACGCCGGTGGTGCGCGGGCTGGTGGTGCGTGCCGACGCCGAACATCCCTCCAACTACCGCAATCTGCTGGCGCTGGATGGCTGGCTGAAGAAGCACAACATCCCGGCGGTGGCGGGCCTGGATACCAGGGCGCTGACCGCGCTGATCCGCGAAAAGGGCATGCCGCATGGTGTGGTGGTCAATCTGGGCGGCGCTGAGCTGGACCGCGAAGCCCTGATCCAGCAGGCCAAATCCTTTGCCGGCCTGGAAGGTCTGGACCTCGCCAAGGACGTCACCTCCCGCCAGACCTACAAGTGGGATGAGACGCCCTGGGCGTGGAATGAAGGCTATGGAAAAGAGGGCAAGCCTTCTTTCCGCGTCACGGTCATCGACTATGGCGTCAAGCGCAACATCCTGCGCCTGCTCGCCGGGATGGGCGCCGACATCACCGTGGTGCCGGCCAGCGCCAGCACCCAAGAGGTGATGCGCCATCAGCCGCATGGCGTGCTCTTGTCCAATGGTCCGGGCGATCCGGCGGCGACGGGCGCATACGCCATCCCCACCATCAAGGGCGTGATCGAGACAGGCACGCCGGTGTTCGGCATCTGTCTGGGTCATCAGATGCTGGGCCTGGCCTTGGGCGCCAAGACCAAGAAGATGGCGCAAGGCCATCATGGCGCCAATCATCCGGTGAAGGACCTGACCACCGGCAAGGTCGAGATCGTGTCGATGAACCACGGCTTCACGGTGGACCGTGACAGCCTGCCAAAGGGCGTCACCGAGACCCATGTCTCGCTGTTCGACGGCACCAATTGCGGCATCGCGCTGGAAGGCAAGGACGTGTTCAGCGTCCAGTATCACCCGGAAGCGTCACCGGGCCCGATGGACAGCCATTATCTGTTCGAGCGTTTCGCCGAAGCCGCGCGCAAGCGGGCGTAATTACCTGTGTCATTCCCGGCGAGCCGCGCGATATCGCGCGGCGAGGGAAGGGAGCCTAGGTGTTTGCGACCTATAGCTGGATGTACCTGGGTCCCCTTCCCTCGCGCTCACTTTCGTTCGCGCTCGCCGGGGATGACAGGTTAGCTATCTGGCGAATTCGACCACGTCCAAGAGCGACTCCTGAATCGCCGGAATCTCAAGGCGTAGATGATTGTCGCCGATCCCGGTCAAAAGACCGATCTGGTCGTCAGGCGTGACCTGCGCGCCCAGCGCCGGCGAAGCGCCGGAATAATTGTGATAGGGCTCGCCGCGCGCACTGGAAGCGCCGAGATAGACCCAGGCGCCATTCTCCGGAAACAGAAAGCCGACAAAGCGCTAGCTGCCGTTCATCTTCTGCAGCAGCAACCCGCCACGGAACGGGCGCACATTGCAGCTGAACCACTGGTCATAGACCATATAAGACGTCATGCGCCCCAGCTTGATCTGGCGGCAGCGCCAGTTGCCGATCAGGGCCTGGGCGGGAATGGCGCGGCCTTCCGGCTGCATCACCCGGGGAATGACATGCCAATCGCCACGGCCCTGGCCGTGCTGGGCATCGTCGAGCGCGGCTTGGCGAATCTGGGGAAGCTGCTGGATCCGTTCGACATCGGCGGGGGAGGCTTCGTCGCGCCAGCCGGCAAAAACGGGTGTGGAGGCCAGCGAAAGCGCCAGCGCCAAAATCGGCGCGTTCGCGCGAGCGAGAGCGCCTACAAAAGACTCAACTGTCGGCCCCGGAAGGCTCATGACCGTTCTCCTGCGGCGTCCACCCCTTCAAATCCGCGGTCGGCGGCATGCCGATCACGTTGAAGCCGGCGTCGACGAAGTGCACTTCGCCGGTAACGCCACCTGAGAGCTCACTAAGCAAATACAGTGCCGCCCCGCCGACATGGTTAAGGTCGACGGTCCTCTTGAGCGGGGAATGGCTCTTGTTCCATTTGAACACCATGCGGGCGTCGCCCACTGCCGCGCCGGCGAGAGTACGCATCGGGCCGGCGGAAATCGCGTTCACCCGGATGGCGTCTTTACCAAGGTCGGCGGCGAGATAGCGGACGGATGCCTCCAGCGCCGCCTTGGCCACGCCCATCACATTGTAGTTGGGCATGACGCGCTGCGCGCCCAGATAAGACAGCGTCACCAGCGCGCCGCCATGCGGCATCAGGTGTGCCGCGCGCTGGGCCACGGCGGTGAAGGAATAGCAGGAAATATCGAGGCTTTTTGCGAAGTTGGCGCGGCTGGTATCGACATAGCGGCCTTTCAATTCGTCGCGGTCGGAGAAGGCAATGGCATGGACCAGGAAGTCGAGCGTGCCCCATTCCTTCTTGAGAGTGGCGAACACTGCATCCAGCTGTTCATCGCTTTCCACATCGGCCGGCAGCACGATGGTCGAGCCGATGGACTGGGCCAACGGCCCCAGCCGCTTCTTCTGGGCGTCGCCCTGATAGGTAAAGGCGATTTCGGCGCCGTGGGCAGCCAGCATCTGGGCGATGCCCCAGGCGATGGAATGGTCGTTCGCCACCCCCATCACCAGGCCGCGCTTTGCCGCCATCAATCCCGTTTTGGCTTCAGCCATGATGTCTTCTCGGGGCGTTTTCTGTTCCATTTTGGGATATCACTTCTCATGACGCTGGAAGACCAGCGAGGCGTTGGTGCCGCCAAAGCCGAAGCTGTTGGAGAGGGCGACATTGATGTTGGCGTTGACGATGCGCTTGCGCACGATATTGGCGCCTTCGACCGCCGGGTCCAGCTCCACGATATTGGCGCTTTCGCAGATGAAGTTGTTCTTCATCATCAAGAGCGTGTAGATCGCCTCATGCACGCCGGCCGCGCCCTGGCTGTGGCCGGTGAGCGACTTGGTGGCGCTGATCGGCGGTGTCTTGTCGGCGCCAAACACGGTCTTGATGGCGTTGATTTCCGGGATATCGCCGACCGGCGTCGAGGTGGCGTGGGGATTGATGTAATCCACCGGTGCCTTCACGCCTTCCAGCGCCATCTGCATGCAGCGCACCGCGCCTTCGCCCGACGGCGCCACCATGTCGGCACCGTCGGCGGTGGCGCCATAGCCCACCATCTCGGCATAGATCTTGGCGCCGCGCGCCTTGGCGTGTTCCAGCTCTTCAAGCACCAGGATGCCGCCGCCGCCCGAGATCACAAAGCCGTCGCGGTTGATGTCATAGGCGCGCGACGCGCTTTCGGGAGAGGCATTGAATTTGGACGACATCGCGCCCATGGCGTCAAACAGTTCACTGAGCGTCCAGTCCAGCTCCTCGCCGCCGCCGGCGAACATCATGTCCTGCTTGCCCCACTGAATCAGCTCGAACGCATTGCCGATGCAGTTGGCCGAGGTCGAGCAGGCCGAGGAGATGGAATAATTGTAGCCCTTGGTCTTGAACCAGGTGGAAAGATTGGCGCTGCAGGTCGACGACATCGCCTTGGGCACAGCAAAAGGCCCGACCCGCTTGGGCGAATTGTTCTGGCGGGTGATATCGGCCGCGGCGACGATGGCTTTTGTGCTGGCGCCGCCGGAACCGACAATAAGCCCGGTGCGCGGATTGGAGACGTGTTTTTCTTCCAGCCCCGCATCGGCGATGGCCTGGTTCATCGCGACCCAGCAATAGCCGGCGCCATCACCCTGAAAGCGCCGGGCGCGGCGGTCCACCACTTCATCCAGGTTGATCTTGAGCGAGCCATGCACCTGGGAACGGAAGCCCAGACGGATGTAATCTTCCGCCGCGACAATGCCGGAACGCGCGGCGCGCAGTGACTGTGTGACTTCTTCGGCAGTGCTGCCAATGGAAGACACGATGCCGAGGCCGGTGACGACCACTCTTCTCATGGAGACCTCGAAAGATCAGGCGGACGCGGGCTTGGCGAGAGCGGCAGCCGCGTCGGTGAACAGGCCGACCTTGAGACCCTTGACCTCATAAACCACCTTGTCATCCACCTTCATGATGCCGTCGGCGATACCCATCACCAGCCTGCGCATGATCACGCGCTTCAGGTTGACGATGTAAGTGATCTTCTTGGCGGTGGGCAGCACCATGCCGGTGAATTTCACTTCATCAACGCCCAAAGCGCGGCCGCGGCCAATACCGCCCATCCAGCCCAGGAAAAAGCCCACCATCTGCCACAGCGCATCCAGACCCAGGCAGCCGGGCATCACGGGATCGCCCTGGAAATGACATTGGAAGAACCACAGATCGGGATGGATATCGAATTCCGCGATCACCTCGCCCTTGCCGGCGTCCCCGCCATCCTCGGTGATCGAGGTGATGCGGTCGAACATCAGCATGGGCGGCAAGGGAAGCTGGGCGTTGCCAGGGCCAAACAACTCGCCCCGGGCACAGGCCAGCAGGCCCTGAAGGTCAAAAGAGGATTTGCGCAACGGCTTGTCCACGATCCTGTTCTTCCTTGAAAACTATGGCATTTCCTTGGGGTTCCCTACCGGAAAAGCGCCCCGGCAGCTACCGTGAAACACCAAGCTTCTTGCTTAGAAAGATTCTAACATATAACCTTCACATTCTAGCAGACCCCCACGGGGCGGTCAGCACGGATAAGGATGTCGCCCGATGGGCAAGGCTTTGCGTGAAACCAGGGACCAGGCGGTGGTTGCAACCGCCCGTCTGCGCCATGCCGGCCTGCGCCCCACCCGTCAGCGGGTGGAACTGGCGGGGCTGCTGTTCAAGGACTGCGACCGCCACGTCACCGCCGAAAGCCTGCACGACGAAATCACCAAGGCCGGCGTGAAAGTGTCGCTGGCGACGGTCTATAATACCCTGCACCAGTTCACCGAGGCCGGCCTGCTGCGCCAGGTGATCGTGGACGCGGCGCGCAGCTATTTCGACACCAACACCGGCGAGCACCAGCATTTCTTCCTGGAGAAGGAAGGCCTGCTGATCGACATTCCCGGCGACACCGTTGTGGTGGCCGGCGTTCCCAACCCGCCCGCCGGACTGACCGTGGACCGGGTCGATGTGGTGGTCCGGGTCAAGCGCGCCTGAGAGCCGCTTCCTGCGAGTCACTCTCATACATTAGAATAGTTCTAAACTGTTGACAGCGCCTTTCCACAGGGACAGTGTTGCGCCCGGAATTTTTCACGGAGAGCGACCATGCCTGCACTGAAGAACACCAAGACCTGGGAAAATCTGAAAGAGGCCTTCGCCGGCGAAAGCCAGGCCAATCGCCGCTATCTCTACTTCGCACAAAAGGCGGACGTGGAAGGCTTCAATGATGTCGCCGCCGTGTTCCGCTCCACCGCGGAAGGCGAAACCGGTCATGCCCATGGCCATCTGGAATATCTGGAAGAAGTCGGTGATCCGGCGACCGGCGAGCCGATCGGCGCCACCGACGCCAATCTGAAGGCGTCCATCGCGGGCGAAACCCACGAATACACCGACATGTATCCGGGCATGGCCAAGACCGCGCGCACCGAAGGCTTTGAGGAAATCGCCGACTGGTTCGAGACCCTGGCCAAGGCCGAGAAGTCTCACGCCGGCCGCTTCCAGAAGGCCCTCGACAGCCTCGGTTGATCGCCTGACCCAAACGACACAGCCGCGCGAACGGGAAAAGCTCGCGCGGCTGTTTTCTTTAAAACTCTTAAGCCAACGGACGTGTGCATGACCGGCGAAGGCAGTCTTCAGGCCCCCACCCGCGAAGTCATCAAATGGAACGATCCCGATTTTGCCGATGAGGCCAAGCTGGATGCCGAGATGCGCCGGGTGTTCGATATCTGCCACGGCTGCCGGCGCTGCTTCAATCTGTGCGATTCCTTCCCGCGCCTGTTCGACCTGATCGACAACAGTCCTCAGGAAGATGTCGAGCATCTGAAAAGCGAAGACTTCAAGCCCATCGTCGAAGCCTGCACGCTTTGCGACATGTGCTTCATGACCAAATGTCCTTACGTCCCGCCGCATCCCTTCATGCTGGATTTTCCCCATCTGATGCTGCGCCACCGCTTTGTCGAGGCCAAGAAGGGCCAGACCGAAGTTGTCCAGCAGCAGCTGGCCGAGATGGACCGCAACGGAAAGCTGGCGCGCTTTGTCTCGCCCGTCTTCAACTGGGCCTCGGATACAAACAACAAGCCGATGCGCGCCCTGATGGAAAAGACCACCGGCATCGACGCGAAGGCAACGCTGCCCAAATTCCATGCCCGCACTTTTGTCAGCGCCGACAAGCAGACCCAGAATGAGGTAAATGCTGCGGCGCCGGCTTTCGGCAAGCGCAAGGCGGCGCTCTATGCCACCTGTTTTGTCAACTACAACAAGCCCGATACCGGCATGGATGCCCGCGCCGTGCTGAACCATATCGGGGTCGAAACCAAGGTCACCTATCCCGGCTGCTGCGGCATGCCGTTCCTGGAACAAGCGGAGCTTTCGCGTGTGGCGCAGAATGCCGCCAAAGTGTCAAAGGAACTCTGCAAGCTGATCGATGGAGGCTATGACATCGTGGCCCTGACCGCGTCCTGCGGGCTGATGCTGAAATTCGAATGGGCGCTGATCGTGCCCGACAATGAAGACGTAAAGCGGGTAGCCGAACATGTCTTCGATATCGACGAATATGTCGTGGATGTCGCCAAGAAGGAGGGCCTGCCGGACGGCCTGGCCGCGCTGCCCGAAGGCGTCACCGTGCATCTGGCCTGTCATGCCCGCGCCCAGAATATGGGCCCCAAGGCCGCCGAAATGCTGAAGATGATCCCCGGCACGCCGGTGGATGTGATCGAGCGCTGCTCCGGTCATGGCGGCACCTTTGGCGTGGTCAAGCCGACCCATGATGTGGCGGTGAAGGTGGGCCGGCCGGTGTTTCGCACCGCCAACACGCAGGCGCGTGGTCACATCGTATCGGATTGCCCGTTGGCGGCGCAGCACATCGTCGCCCACACAGAGACCCCGGCGCGCGCCCCCGAACACCCCATCCAGATCATGGCCCGCGCTTATGGGTTGCGGCACGATTCGTCCTAAACGAACGAAACGGTCTCGCTACGCTGTCGCTAGCGAGGGACCGTTTCGAGCGACGCAACGCCGCGAGCCAAAGCGAGCGGCGGGTGGTCATAGAATGAAATGAGGAGCCCCATGCCCGAAGCCCAACGCAAGATCACGCCGCAAGACCTGCTGTCGATCGCGGAATATGATTCCCGCCGCCAGACGCTCAAGGCAAACCTGATCCCGGTAAAGCGCAATCGCCGCATCGAGGTCGGGCCCTTCGCCACCTTCTATTTCGAGAATTACGCCACCATGTGGCTGCAGGTGCAGGAAATGCTGCGCATCGAAAAAGGCGGCGACGAACAGATCGCGGGCGAGCTGGAGGCCTATAATCCCCTGATCCCGCAAGGCGACGAGCTGATCGCCACCCTGATGCTGGAGATCGAGGACGCCAACCGCCGCCACAACATCTTGCTGACCTTGGGCGGAATCGAGGAAAGCGTGTTCCTGGAAATCGGGGGTGACGTAGTCCACGCCACGCCCACCGAATATGACGACCGCACCACGGCCGACGGCAAGACGTCATCGGTGCATTGGCTGCGCTTCAAGCTGACACAAGCGCAGATCGCGCAGTTCCGCGAGACGAGCGTGCGGGTGGTGCTGGGGATTTCCCACCCCAACTATGGTCACATGGCGGTGATGAGCGCCGAAACCCGCGCCGCACTGGCCAAGGACTTCGCGTAGCTCAACCGGCCGCTCGCCGCTCGAAATGGTCCACTGGACCATTTCGTTCGCGTAAAGCGAACCGCTCCTTGCCCTAGAGTCGAATGTGACCCGCCAGGATGTCGGCGTAGCGCTCGGCCGTCAGCCGTTCGTAGCGGCCGCTCTCGGCATCAAGGACATAAAGCGGATCGGTGATGGTGGAGGGGTCAAAGCCCTCCCGCACCAGATCCACCTTGCGCTGCTTGAAAGTGCCGGTGACATCGATCTGGGGTGACAGCCTGAGAAAAATCGGCCGGGCGTAAGGCGCCAGCCGCATCTTCAGCCAGCCCGGCAAGGCATCCAGCTTGAAATCGTCATCCACCACCAGCGCCGCCATGCCCGCACGCCCTTCCGCGCCGGGCACCGACACGCCATAGACATTGGCCTCCCGGATGCCCGACGCCGCAGCCAGCACCTCGCCCACCTCGCCGGTGGAGACATTCTCGCCCTTCCAGCGGAAGGTGTCGCCGATGCGATCGACAAAATAGAAATAGCCATGGGCGTCGCGCCGCATCAGGTCGCCGGTGCGAAACCACACATCGCCCTTCTTGAAGACGTCACGCAACATCTTCTTGTCGCTGTCGGCTTTGGCCGTATAGCCCTCGAATTCGCGCCCCGCGCGGGTGGACATGCCGCCCACCGCCTCGCCGACTTCGTCGGGCACACATTCGATGCAAAGCCCGTCCGTCCCGCGCACCGGCATTTCCTTTTCGACGTCAAACCGCACGATGCGGCTGGGCAGCAGCCATTCCAGATAGTCGGGCACCCGGCCGACCGCGCCCACCGTGCCGTCATAGTTCAGCATGGAGACATTGCTTTCGGTGGCGCCGTAGAATTCCACAATGCGGGGAATGGCGAAGCGGCTCTGGAACTCGCGCCATATTTCGGGGCGCAGGCCATTTCCGGTGATGACCCGGATCTTGTGGCCGCGCTCCAGGGGCGTTGGCGGGGCATTGAGCAGATAGCGGCACAGCTCGCCGATATATTCGAACATGGTGGCGCCATAGCGATGCACATCGTCCCAGAATTCGTGCACCGAAAATTTGCGCTTGAGGATCAGCGCCCCACCCGAAAAAAAGGCCAGCCCCACGGCACAGACCCCGCCGGTGGAATGATAAAGCGGCAACGGATCATAGATGCGGTCGCTTTCGCGCGGGGAAAGCCCGCCGACGAAGCCGCTCATCATGAACAGCATGCGCATATGGCTGAAATTGGCCGCCTTGGGCAGGCCGGTGGTGCCCGAGGTATAGATGAAGAAAGCGCGGTTTTTGAGTGTGACGCCGGCACGCGCCTGTTTGCCGGGCGATTTGTCCGAGGCGGCCGCCAGCGCCGCGGTCAGGTTGCAACCTTCGCCTTCTAACCAGAGCGCGGGCGTCTCGGCAAATGGCGCAGCCAGAAACTGCACCGCCAGTTCCGCACCGACGATGGCATGTTTGGTGCCGGAGATGGCAATGGAATGGGCCAGCGCCGCGCCTAGAAGATTGGTGTTGATCAACGCCACCTGCGCGCCGACCTTGAACAGGCCCAGCCAGGCGCAGATATAGTCGGGCCGGTTTTCCATCAGCAGCGCTACTGGCGTGCCGCGCCCGATGCCCGCGCTTAGCGCCCAGTTGGCATAGCGGTTGGCGCGCGCATCGAGTTCGACATAACTCATCGCCTGATCCTGATAGAGGATGGCGATGTTGCGGGGCCGGCGCCTGGCCTGCGCCTCGACGATGTCCACAATGGAGCGGGTCGCGTTCGGCTTGACCAGCCTGAGCAGCCACAGCGTGCGCGCGATGCTGGTCAGATAGACATATTCGCGCCTGATCGCGCCTGTCAGACTCAAATCGCTTTCTCCCGATCAAAGCTTGAGCCGTGACTGGGTTGTAATCAAGATGCGGCGATGGACGAGACCCTGGACCTGCGCGGATTGAAATGTCCGTTGCCCACGATGCTGGCGAAGAAAGCGCTGGCGCGGCGTGAAGCCGGCGCGGCACTCATTGTGCTGGCCGACGATCCGCTGGCGGTGGTGGACATTCCGCACATGTGCCACGGCGAAGGCCACGCTGTGGAGAGCGTGGCCTCGCGCGATGGCTATAGCGAATTTGCGCTGCGGGTCAGGTCGGCTGCGACGGCTTCGGCGGCGCCGCGTCCGGACCAAGGTGACTGATCACATCGGCGGCGTTGATGGCGCGCGGTTCCTTGGCCGCCTGGTCGGGCGTCAACAGCACGATTTCGGCATAGGCCTCATAGTTGGTGTGGACCACCACATCCACAGCCGGGTCATAGGCAAAACCCCAGCCACCCCAGCCGCCCCAACCGCGACGGAAGCCGCCGCCCCAATAGGGTCCGGCCGGGCCGGCAGGAATGGCGTCATAGCTGTGGTTGGCCTTGGTGTTGCGGGTGTCGAACATGAAAGAGGCATAGCCGGCGGCGCGGGTCACTTCCGCGGCGCGCAGCAGAAGGAAGCTTTCCACCGTCTCGCGCGGGGTGACGCTGTTGCCAGTGAAAGTCACCCGGTAGCGCGTCTGGGTCAGTGCCCGGTCGGTATAGCCGGTCTTTTCCCCCTCGGCGCGCGGGGCGTAAGGGGTTGGGGTCATACACCCCGCGAGCAGGCCGGCCGCCACCAGCAGCGGAATGGCCCGGACCACAGGGCGAATAAGGTCTTTAACAGTGTTCATGACACAGGCTCCTGTCGGCGCCCTTCCCGGATGCATCATAATATGGGAACGCCTAAGGCCAAATCACAGTTCTGTAAGGGGTCTTTTGGTTTTCTTTCAGCCCGGCTGCATACAGGACATTGATTTTACGAGGCTTCCCCTTGCCGGAGGGGGTCATTTTGCACTGCACCCTCTTGCCATTGGCCGCCGGTCAGTGGAAGTTCGGGCCAGCCCGGTGCCTAGCTGCCGGGCAAGGTCCAAAACGGGCCGGACTGCCGGCTTAACGGTTTTAAAAAACGAGCCTTTGGGGGCCTGAGCGATCGCCATGCACGGTCTTTCTCAATTCCTTCAATTCGCCCTCTGCATCGTCCTCATCGCCGTTTGTGCTTTGTCGGTTCAGCTCGCCGGTCTGGCCTGGGTTCGCATCTTCCGCAAAAGCCCTGTGCTCAAACGCGCCGAACTCGATGACGCGGACCTGCCGCATGTGCTGGTGCAGCTTCCCGTCTGCGATGAAGGTCCGCTGGCCTTGCGTGTCGCCGCCAGCGCCGCACGGATGGACTGGCCGCGCGACCGTCTGACCATCCAGCTTCTGGATGATGGCGATGGCGCCGGACATGAACGACTCGCCGCGGATGTGCGCGCCGTGGTGCCCGAAGGGGTCAACGTCCACATCCTGCAACGCGGCGACCGCAAAGGCTTCAAGGCCGGCAATCTGGCCCATGGCCTGGCCCATTCCGATGCGCCCTTTGTGGCCGTGCTGGACGCCGACTTCGTGCCGCCCACCGATTTCCTGCGCCGCACCGTGCCGGTGCTTCTGGCCGACAGCGGGCTTGCCTTTGTGCAGTCGCGCTGGGGCCATGCCAATCGCAGCGCCAACTGGCTGACGCGGGTGCAGGGCGTGCTGCTGGACGCGCATTTTTCAGTCGAGCAGGAAGCCCGCTTCCGCGCCGGCCTGCCACTCAGCTTCAACGGCAGCGCCGGGGTGTGGAACCGCACGGCGATCGAACAAGGCGGCGGCTGGACCGGCGACACGCTGACAGAAGACCTGGATCTGTCCATGCGCTGCATGATGCAGGGCTGGCGCGGCGCCATGGTGTCCGACCTAGTGGTGCCTGGCGAACTGCCGCAGACCGCGGCCGCCTGGCGCGCGCAACAGGCGCGCTGGACCAAGGGCCATGCCCAGGTCGCGCGCAAGCTGCTTCCCGTCATCTGGTCGAGCGCCATGCCGCTGTGGAAGAAGGCGGCGATGACGCTGCAGATGTGCCAGTTCTCCTTTTACACCCTGGCTTTCACCAGCGCCGCGATTTCGCTGACCCTGATGGGCATGGCGGTGACGCTCAATCGCGGCGTCAACTGGTTCGGGTTGCTGGCCACCGCGCTCGGTATCTTCTCCTCCATCGGCTATCTCTATCTCGGCCAGTACATGCTGGGCCGCGAACACGAGAAACGGCTGATGCCGACCCTGCTGCTGGCGGTAGTGTTTCCTTCCGGCCTGATCCTGGCCAACACGCGCGCCACTTTCGAAGCCTTCTTCTCCAACCGTATGGATTTCAACCGCACCACGCGTGTCGGCGAGATCCAGAAAGGCGGCTGGCGCGGCATTCCCGAGCTGGTGGTGGGCGTGGTGCTGCCGGTCTATGCCTTCGCTGAATCCAACTGGAGCGCGCTGTTCTTTTTCTTTGCCGTTTCGGGTTTGGTTTCCATCGGCACCATGGGCGCCATCGCACCACGCCCGGTGCGCCAGCCGATTACCCCGGGCGAATAAGCATAAGTCCCCATTCGTATTTTATACGGTGGCTGCGCGGATTTCGGCCCGAAGCGCGGCTTTTTCCACGCCTTCTTCTAAAATTTGAACTATTGCCCTAACCGCACTTTTGCGCCCGCTCGCCTAGCCTGATCCCGGGTTGAGAGTTGAACGGCAATGGGCGTGATCGGAAAATTGGCGGCGGTGGCGTTGCTGGCGCTTGCGCTGGAAGGCTGCGCTAGCAGCGAAGACGTGATGGATTATGGCGCCACGCCCATGCCGCGCGAGCATGGCCAGTCGATGGTGCAGGAAGACGGCCACAAGCCGCTGCAATGCGTGCCTTACGCGCGCGATCATTCCAGTGTGAATATCCATAGCGACGCCTATACCTGGTGGGACCAGGCGGCCGGCAAATATCAACGCTCCAGCCTGCCTTCGGACGGCGCGGTGATGGTGCTGAACAATTATGCCGGGCCGGCGCGGGGCCATGTCGCGGTGGTGCGCGCCCTGGTCGGCCCGCGCGAGATCCGCGTGGATCACGCCAACTGGCAGGATGACGGCTCGATCTATGTCAACGACCCGGTCGAGGATGTGAGCAGCGAGAATGACTGGTCGCTGGTGCGGGTCTACAATCTCAAGGCCGGCGCCTGGGGCGGCAAGGTCTATCCGGTGCAGGGCTTCATCGGTGGCTATAGCCAGGGCGACCTGTTGGCCGAACGCGGCGCCACCATGGGCCCAACCTCGCTGACGGACGAAAATAACTAGCCCCGGCTTTGGCTTAAGCCTGATACTGCGCCAAACTGCCTCGCCCCGCTGGGAGGGCCCGCGAACAAGGACTATGGTCCCGCCGCTTTCGCGTGCCACTGGGGGGCCAGGGCGCGAGATTTCCGTTATTGATGCCGAACCGACGTGATCGTCTGTCAGCCTGAACCCATGCAGGACTCAGTGGCCGAAAAACATTCCCATCCGGCACGATCCGGCCCCATGGTAAAACAGGGCCAGCAAACAGCCATTCGACCTTGAAACAAGATACCAACGTTCCCTTTCGACGTACCCTGGGCCTGACCGTGGGCGCCCTTGGCGTGGTGTTCGGCGACATCGGCACCAGCCCGCTTTACGCGATGCAATATTCCTTGGTCGCGGTGGGCGGACAGGCCGCCAGCCAGGCAGCGGTGATGGGCGCGGTTTCGCTGATCATCTGGGCGCTGGTGATCGTGGTCACCATCAAATACGTCGGCTTCATCATGCGCGCCGACAACAATGGCGAAGGCGGCGTGATGGCGCTGGCCGCATTGGCCCATCGCTCGCCGGTCAGCCGCCGCGCCAAAACCGCCATCGGCGTCGCCGCCCTGATGGGCCTGGCGCTGTTCTATGGCGACGGCATGCTGACCCCGGCCATCTCGGTCCTGTCGGCGGTCGAAGGTCTGGGCGTGTCGGATTCCTTCAAGGCCTGGATCCTGCCCATCACCCTGATCATTCTGGTCGTGCTGTTTTTGTTCCAGAATCGCGGCACCGAAAAGATCGGCAAGGTGTTTGGCCCCGTCATGGCGGTTTGGTTCGTCGTGCTGGCCGTGCTGGGGGCGATTGCGATCGCGCGCACGCCGCACATCCTTTATGCCGCCGATCCGCGCTATGCGCTGCGCCTGTTTATCCACGAACCCTGGACGGCCTTTGTCGCACTGGGATCCATCGTGCTGGCAGTGACGGGCTGCGAGGCGCTTTATGCCGACATGGGCCATTTCGGCGCCAAGGCGATCCGCTGGGCCTGGCTGTATTTCGCCTTTCCCGCGCTGGTGCTGAACTATTTCGGTCAGGGCGCGCTGCTGCTGGCGGATCCACACGCTTTACCGCTCTTGTTTTATGGCCTGGTGCCATCCTGGCTGCACTATCCCATGGTGGCGCTGGCCACCATCGCCACCATCATCGCCTCGCAGGCCGTGATCTCCGGCGTCTTCTCCATCACCCAGCAGGCGGTGCAGCTGGGCCAGTTGCCGCGCATGGAAATCCGCCACACCAGCGCGACGGAAGCCGGCCAGATCTATGTGCCGCGCTCCAACGCCATGCTGGCGGTCGGCGTAGTGTTGATCGTGCTGATCTTCAAGAGCTCCGACTCGCTGGCCGCGGCCTATGGCATCGCCGTCACCGGCGTGATGGTGATCTCCACCACCTTGGTCGCGGTGGTGGCGCGCTATCACTGGAAATGGAGCAGGCCGGCGGTCATTGCGGTGTTCGGCGCGCTGGGCCTGATCGACGTTGCCTTCATGTCCTCCAATGCACTCAAGATCGTGCAGGGCGGCTGGCTGCCGCTGGCGGTGGCAGGCGCCACCTTCGTCATCATGGATACCTGGCGCATCGGCCGCCGCGTGCATGTGGAAGCCATGCGCGACGGCTCGCTGGCGCTGGACCTGTTCCTGGAACGCGCCGACAAGCTCAGCCAGCGCATCGCCGGCACCGCGGTCTTTCTCAGCGCCCGTCCCGATGTGGTGCCCAACGCCCTGCTGCACAGCCTGAAGCACTACAAGGTTCTGCATGAGCGGGTGGTGATCTGCAGCGTCAATGTCGCCGACACGCCTTACGTGCCCAAGGCCAAGCGCATCATCGTGGACAAGCTCGGCAAGGGCTTTTTCTCCGCGCGTATCAGTTACGGTTTCTTCGAAACGCCCAATATTCCCGAAAGCCTGGCCTTGGCGCGGTCCCAGGGTCTGGCGCTGGAGCCGGATTCCACCACCTATTTCCTGGGCCGGGAGACCTTGGTGCCGGGCGAAAAACCCATGATGAAGCGCTGGCGGGTGGCGCTGTACATGTGGCTTGCCTCCAACGCGCTGTCGCCGACGCGGTTCTACCACCTGCCGCCCGGCCGCGTGGTTGAGCTGGGAACTCAAGTTACAATCTAAAAGCGCGAGGGATTTTGGTCATCCGAGCAGGAGCGCGCACGGAGCGTGCTTAACGCACGTGAGTACGCGCGACGAACTCAGGGACCAAAAGACCCGCGCGTCAATCGAGTGCGTAGGCGACGGCTTTCAAATAGGCTGACTCTGGCAACAGCGGATGCACCGGATGATCCGCACCCGCGCCACACTGGCGGATCAGCGCCGCGCGCCGCCCGCTGCGCAACAGCCCTTGCGCACATTCCGCGGCAAAGCGTTCGGCCGGGATATTGTGTGAGCAGGAGGCCAGCATCAGCAGGCCGCCCGGCGAGGTGACACCCGCTGCCAGCCGCGCCAGCTTGCGATAGGCTTTTGCGCCCGGCTCCAGATCCTTTTTCGATTTCACGAAGGGCGGCGGGTCGGCCAGCACAATGTCGAAACGCTCGCCCGCAGCAGCAAGCCGCTCCAGCTCTTCGAACACATCGGCTTTCACCGCCTTGATCGCCACGCCATTGGCGCGCGCGCTTTCTTCCGCCAGTGCCAGCGCGGGCGCCGATGAATCCAGGCACACGACCTCTTTTGCACCCGCCTTCGCCGCCAGGATGCCGAAGCCCCCGGTATAGGAATAGGCGTCCAGCACGGTCTTGCCCTTGGCCAGCGGCGCGACAAAGGCGCGATTGGCGCGCTGGTCGTAATACCAGCCGGTCTTCTGGCCCTCGCGCAGGTCGGCGATATAGCGCGCGCCATTTTCTTCCACGGCGATCCTGTGGCCTTCGCCCTTCACCGTCTTCACATAACTGTCCAGCCCCTCAAGGCTGCGCGAGGGTGCATCGGCGCGCAGGATGACGGTTGCGGGCGAAAGCACCTGGTCCAGAGCTGCCAGTATTGCAGGCAGTTGTTTTTCCATGCCTGCGGTGCCGATCTGCACCGTCAGCGTGTCGCCAAAACGGTCGATTACCAGGCCAGGAGTGCCGTCGCCTTCGGCATGCAGCAGCCGGTAGAAGGGCCGCGGATAAAGTTCATCGCGCAGCGCGGTCGCGCGTTTCAGCCGCGCGGCGAAGAAGTCCGCGTCGATTGCGGCATCGCAATCATCCGCCAGCAGCCGCACCGCGATCAGGCTTTTGGGATTGAAATAGCCGGTGCCAAAGGCGCGCCCGTCTTCGCCACGCACATTGACGATGGCGCCCGGCGCGATGGCCTTGGCCGCCTCGTCCATGCGAATCTCGTTGGAGAAGATCCAGGGCGAGCCCAGACGCGCGCGGCGGCCCTTGGGTAAAATGATAGTCTTGCGTGACATGGCGGGGACGTTTAACGCCCTCTTGCGCGCCCGTCCATGGCGTCCTTAGATGCCGGCCCAAATCACCAGGAGACAGTCATGGCCGTGGACGGCAAGTGGGATATCGTCATCAACTCACCCCTGGGCGCGCAGAAGGCCAGCCTGGACATCAAGACCGACGGCGCCGTTCTGACCGGAACCCAGCAGGCAGCCCAAGGTTCAGGCCCGCTGGAGAATGGCAAGGTGGACGGCAACACCCTGACCTGGTCGGCCAAGATCACCAATCCCATGCCGCTGACCCTGGACTTCACCGGAACGGTCGATGGCGACAAACTGTCCGGCAGCGTCAAAGCCGGCGCCTTTGGCTCATTTCCCTTCTCCGGCAGCCGCAGCGCCTGATATAAGGTTCGCGCGTTTTCGAGGGGCAGCCGGGCGTTTTCGGCTGCCCTTATTCGTTGGGAGCTACTGTTGAATATTCATCGCGAGGGCTATCCGTTCATCGCGATCTTCGCGGCGGTCAATCTGCTCGCCTTCCTGCTGGCCGCGTGGCTGGGCTGGGTTCTGCTTCCCATCACCATCTGGTGCATTGCCTTCTTCCGCGATCCCGACCGCAAGACGCCGGACGGCGTTGGCCTGATCATCTGTCCCGCCGATGGCAAGCTGTTGCCGGTGGTGGACGCCGTGCCGCCCCCCGAACTGGGCATGGGAGAAGCGGCGCGGCCCAGGCTTTCCATCTTCATGAACGTCTTCAATGTCCATGTGAACCGCAATCCCGTATCGGGGAATGTGGTGGCGCTGTCCTATCGCGCGGGCAAGTTCTTCAACGCCTCTTTCGACAAGGCCAGCATCCATAATGAGCGTATGTCCATCCGCCTGCGCCCCGAAGGCGAGGCCGGCGACGGCAAGGACCTCGCCGTGGTGCAGATCGCCGGCCTGGTGGCCCGGCGCATTGTCTGCGACCTGGCCCAGGGGGAAGGGGTGCACCGGGGCGCAAGATTTGGCATTATCCGCTTCGGCAGCCGGGTCGATGTCTATCTGCCGCCGGGCACGGAAATCCTGGTCCAGGCCGGGATCACCACCCGGGCGGGCGAGACCGTTCTGGCCCGCTTCGTCTGAACAGCTTTCGGAAAGGACGCGAATTGCAGCCGCCGGATCGTATTTCCCGTCGCAAGCGTGCCCGCCAGATCGTGGCCGCGCGCCTGGAACGGCTGGAAGACCTTTCCATCGGCAAGCTGGTGCCGTCCAGCATCACCCTGCTCGCCTTGTGCAGCGGCGTCACCGCCATCCGCTTTGGCTTGAGTGACGATTGGACCACCGCGGTCACGTTCGTGATCGCAGCCATGATCCTGGACATGCTGGATGGCCGCGCCGCGCGCATGCTGGGCGCCGACAGCCGCTTTGGCGCCCAGCTCGATTCCCTCGCCGACCTGGTCAGCTTTGGCGTGGCGCCCGGCGTGATCATGTACATGTGGAGCCTGAAGGCGATGGGCAATGCGGGCTGGATCGCAGCCCTGATCTTCTGCGCCTGCGCCGCCATCCGTCTGGCCCGCTTCAATGTCGAAAGCGTGCGCGATGAAGGCGCGACCAAAGGCAATCCCTATTTCACCGGCCTGCCGACGCCGGCCGCGGCCTGCATGATGCTGCTGCCGCTGCTGGTCTCGTTCCAATGGAGCGATCCGGCGGTGCGCCAACCCTGGGTGTCGGGGATTTTCATCGCCGTCACCTCGGTGCTGATGGTCAGCCGTGTGCCCACGCCGTCGATCAAATACATGAAGCTGCAACGCCAGCACCGCCTGCTGGCGGGTTTGGCCTTCGCCGTTCTTGCCGGGCTTCTGATCGCCTGGCCCTGGGCGACACTCACCATCGGACTGATGATCTATGTCGCGTCCATTCCGTTCGCGGTCGTGACGCATCATCCACGCTACGCTGCAAAGCACATATCTTGAAAGTTGCCGCGAACGATTTTTGAGGTCGCTCCGGCTTGCGCCGACGCTCCTCGCGGTCGTGACGCATCATCCGCGGCTCACGCAACCAAGCATGTCTCCTGACAGCAGAAATGCCCATGCGCGTCGCGGGCATTATGCTCGCAGCGCGCCTGGGCAAACTGAAGCTGGAAATCTACTTGGAGCTGGAACTCGTCGGCGCCAGGCCGCCCATCAGCCGGTTCTGGAACGGGTGCGGCGCACTGGGGTTATCCTGGAAGCTTTCGCCATAGCTGTTGTAGCTGGGCCCATTCTGGCTGTTGGCGCTGCTGGTCAGCACGATCTGGCCGGTCCCGCCGCCACCACCGCCGCCACCGCCTTCCTCATTGCCGACGCCGCCGCTCCAGCCACGCTGGTCGATCGCCAAACCTTGCGGCTCCGCATAGGCGGGCGGGGCATAGTAGGCCACCGGTGCGGGGCCCGGAATGGTGGCGTCGTTCGGCGCCACGCGCCATTGGCCATGCCATTCGCGCTGAATGATCGGGGCCGCCATGCGATAGCTGTAATAGCCGGCTTGCGCATAATGGCGCACAACCCGGCGCACCATGCGGCGCGGCGGCGCCGGGATCTCGGCATGCCGGGCGGGCTTAACCTTGTGGTCGTCCGGGCAGTCGCACAGGCAAGTGACCTTGGCCTGGCTGGCCCTGGCCGCTGTCGTCATCAGGCCGGTGGTGGAAATCAACGCCACACCCAGCACCAGGCTGGTGTTCAAAGCAGTTACCCTCATCGCACTCTCCATCATTCGAGGGGTGTCGCGGGGCATGCGAAGCGCGTGTATCGATATGGGACGTTCTAATATGGGACAGGTGCCGTTGCGAGGCCCATCTGCGGGTTCGGTTAATTTCCGCTGCGGCCGCCACAAAGTTCCTCTGGCAAGCCCCCCTTAAGATTTGCAGGTCTAAGCTCCCGTTTCGGCGGGATTTTTCATGACATCTGACAGCCCCGTGTGGGTGAGCGACCTGAACGACAAGGTGGAGCGGGAAAACCGCATC
>Ga0182024_10007603_pt1 | contig 23318 bp, 24 predicted proteins | sample P32metaG_FD_120480 | JGI IMG/M metagenome (GOLD analysis project Ga0182024, IMG submission 120480) | Permafrost microbial communities from Stordalen Mire, Sweden - P3-2 metaG (Illumina Assembly) | ecosystem: Environmental > Terrestrial > Soil > Wetlands > Permafrost | place: Sweden: Stordalen... | reverse complement strand
GAGGTGTACGAGTCTCCGATCGACACGTAGTTGACCGCGCCGGCGACAGCCGGCAGGACGGCGCAGATCGCCGCGACTACAAGGCTCGAGAACGCGAGCCGCAGGTGTTTCGCTCTCATCTGGCTTCCCCTTTATCCGGTTCGTCCGGGCGGCATCAGTTGCCGGTACCGGACCGTACTCCTCCGTGTACGCGAGCGTATCGTAACATCACCCGCCAACATCGACACGCCGAGTCGGGCTGCTCGGCCAAAGCTGCGTCCTGCTGATCGTGTGGTGCTCGCCGGGCTTTCCCAGGCGCTGCCGAGAGGGAGTTGGCCGGTGTTCGGGAAGCAATCCGAACTGGCGGAGTCAATCAGGCAGCGCAATGGCGCTATGCGCTGCTCAAGCGTGGTCTCACCCCGACACTCGAACGACAGGAGACATCCCGGTGCCCAGATCGTCAATTCTTGCTCTCGCAGGCGTAGCGCTCGTCCTCGCTGGATGCGGAAGCTCCAGCAGCAGTAACAGCAGCTCCAGCGCCGCCCCTGCGACGAGCACGCCAGCAGCGACTACGGCGACGAGCGCTCCGTTCCTCTCGCCGCTGAGGACCGTCTCGACTGTTGCCTCGACGATCCCGTCCAACGGCGACATCAACCCCTACGGGATCGTTCTCGTACCGAGCAGGATCGGCAAGCTGCACGCCGGTGAGCTGCTCGTCAGCAACTTCAACGCAAAGGAAACCGCCAAGGAGAACGGTCAGGGCACCGGCTCGACGATCGTGCAGGTCTCCACCGCCGGGAAGGTCTCGCCGTTTGCGACGATCGATGCCAAGACGCTCCCCGGCCCATGCCCAGGCGGCGTCGGGCTGACGACGGCGCTGAGCATCCTGCCGGGCGGCTACGTCGTCGTGGGCAGCCTGCCGACGACCAACGGCAAGTCAGCCACCGCGAAGTACGGCTGCCTGATTGTGCTCGACAGCGAAGGTAAGACGGTCGAGACGATCGCCAGCAAGAACATCCAGGGTCCGTGGGACTCGACCGCCAAGAGCGAAGGCTCCAAGACCTCGCTGTTCATCAGCAACGCGCTCAATGGTGGTGCCGCGAAGGGCATCCACACGATCGACAACTCGACCGTGCTGCGGATCGAACTGGAATCCGGCGAACACCAGACGCCGAAGGTCCTGAGCGAAACGGTGATCGCCAACGGCATCCCCTGGGTCGATTCAGCGGAAGCCCTGGTGCTCGGCCCGACCGGACTCGCACTCGCCTCCAACGGGACGCTGTATGTGGCCTCGACCGAAGACAACAAGATCCTCGCGATCTCCGAAGCAATGACACGCACGACACCCGCCGCAAAAGGCGGCACCGTCCTCACCGAAGGCGGCCACCTCAAGGAACCGCTCGGGATGGTGCTCGCACCGAATGGCAACATAATCACGAGCAACGGTGGTGACGGCAACATCGTCGAAACCACACCCGCCGGCCAGCAGGTAGCAGTGCAGACGGCCGACAAGAAGACCGGAGCCGGGTCGCTGTTCGGACTGGCTATAGCCCCAGAAGGCAAAGGCATCTACTTCGTCGATGACGGCGAAAACACGGTCAACCTGCTGCACTGACGGCGCTCGAGTTCACTGAAAGCTCTGGGCGTTGCCAGCCTTCCCGTAGGCAGCGCCCAGAGCCGATCGGTTACAGGCACCGCGGAAGGAACGCGACGACTCGGAGTCCTTATGAGTACAGCAGGACCCCTAAGCGCCTGCACGGTGCCCGACTCATCCAGAGGAGTGAACACATGCGCCATCTACTGAGGCTGTCCCTACCGGCAGCCGCCGCTTCGCTGTTGCTTGCCGCCTGCGGCAGCAGCTCAACTAGCAGCAACACAACCAGTGCGGCCGCCAGCACACAGTCCGCCGCACAGGCAAGCAGCAGTTCGTCAAGCGCCGCCGTCGTGAAAAGCGCCTCCAACTCGCTCGGCACGATCCTGGTCAACAGCCAGGGCATGACGCTGTATCACCTCAGCGGCGAGGTCAACGGTAAGTTCATCTGCACGAGCTCCGCCTGCCTAAATGTCTGGCACCCGCTGATCGCACCATCCAGCGGCACTCCCACCGGCGTCGCCTCGCTCGGGACCGTGAAGCGCCCCGAAGGGACGATGCAGGTCACCTACAAGGGCACACCGCTCTACACGTTCACAGGAGACCAGCAGCCTGGTGAAACGAAGGGCCAGGGAATCAAAGACGTAGGCACATGGAGCGCCGTCACGACCGGCTCCAGCAGCACCCCCGCGGCGGGCACAAGCAGCTCCTCGGAATCCTCCGGCGGCGCCTACGGCTACTGAGCCCATCGTCGGACAGCGCGGCGCAGCGCTCGTGGGTGTGACACGCCGGCCCCCCGCGCGCTGGCCGCCATGTGTGCCACAGGACGAGGTCAGGCGGCCACGCGGGAGCCGCGCAGGAAGTGCGCGATCGCATCGGCGACAAGCCCGTCGAGCTGTCCGGGATCGACCATGCCACCCGTGACCAGCGCCGCGATTCCCTGAATAGTGGCAAACAGGACCATGCCCACGCGCTCGGGCTCGCCCGGTTCGATGGCGCCCACAGCCTGACCCTGCTCGATCAGCTCGAGCATCACCGAGAACGCGCGGTCAGCAGCCTCGTGCAGCGCGCCTGACTGCTCTCCATGCTTGCTCGCGAACATCAGCGCCAGCAACGCGGCATCGCGTGTGGCGAAGTGCACGTATGCCGAGGCGGTCGCCTGCAGCCTCGACTGGAACTCCTCCCCCGCGCCGTCCATCGCGCCGCGCAGTTCCGCGCCCAGGCGCGCGAAGCCGTCCTCTGCGAGCGCATCCAGCAGCGCCTGGCGGTCGGGGAAGTGCCGGCGCGGCGCGCCATGGCTGACTCCCACCTCGCGCGCAAGCTCGCGCAGCGAAAGCTCCTGAACACCGCGCTCGCGCACGATCAACTCGGCCTGCGCGAGCAGCGCCGCGCGCAGATTCCCGTGGTGGTAAGGGCGCTCAGACATGAGCGCGAAGCCTAGCGAACGAAGTAGTCGTTGACATCATTGTTGTCATAGTCTACATTGTTGCCCATGACTACTTCAAGCATCTCCTTCCTCCCTGACATGACCGGCCGCAACGTGATCGTGACCGGCGCCAACAGCGGCATCGGCCGCGCCGCCGCCAGCGCGCTCGCCGCCGCCGGTGCCCGCGTCGTGCTGGCCGTGCGCAACACCGACAAGGGCCAAGCCGCCGCCGCAAGCATGCCCGGCCAGACCGAAGTCCGCCAGCTCGATCTGGCGAGCCTTGCCTCGGTGCGGGAGTTCGCGGCCGCATGGGACGGCGAGCTCGACCTGCTGATCAACAACGCCGGCGTCATGGCGCCGCCGCTGAGCCGCACCGCCGAGGGCTTCGAGCTGCAGTTCGGCACCAACCACCTCGGCCACTTCGCGCTGACCAACCTGCTGCTCGAGCACATCACCGGTCGCGTCGTGACCGTGTCCTCCGGCGCCCACCGCATGGGCAGCATCGACCTCCAAGACCTCAACTGGGAGCGCAAGCCCTACAAGGCCTGGCGCGCCTACGGTCAGTCGAAGCTCGCCAACCTGCTGTTCACCGCCGAGCTGCAGCGTCGGCTGAGCGACGCGGGCTCCACCGTCCTGGCCACCGCCGCGCACCCCGGCTACGCCGCGACCAACCTGCAGTTCCACAGCGGCCGGCGCACGCTCGACCTGCTGAGCATGTTCGGCAACCGCGTGATCGCTCAGGACGAGGACGCGGGGGCGCTGCCAACGCTCTACGCAGCAGTCGCAGACGTCCCGCCCAACAGCTTCGCCGGACCCGACGGCCTGATGGAAATGCGCGGCAAGCCAAAGCTCGTCGGACGCTCGAAGGCCGCCAAGGACGCCGACGTCGCGCGCCGCCTGTGGGACGCCTCAGAGGAGCTCACGGGCGTGCGCTTCGAGCTCGGCGCAGCGACCACCGCGTAGCTGTCGCAGGCCCGGTGTCAGGCCTGGCCCGGATCCTCGTGCTCGCGCGCCGCCAGCTGCTCGTGCACGCGCCAGTGCCAGCCTTCGCGCAGCGCCACGATCGCGGGCGGCTCCGCCCGATCCCAGCCCCGATGCAGAACCACGGCGGCGAACAGCGCCTCGACGAGGATCTGGGGGTGCTCTTTGGCAGCGAGGTTGACAACCGCGAACAGGTCGGTCGGCTGCTCCAGCTCATACAGCTTCTCGAGGCCGCTCTGACCGGCCTCGAGCACCTCGATCAGATCCGCATCGGCGGTCTCCGCGCGAGTCTCCGCGAGCGCCAGCAGCGAGTCCCTGTCCGCCGGCGAGAGCGCCTCGATGGCGTCGTCGCGCTGCTCCTCTGACATCGCAGCGAACTCATAGAGAAACCCCAGCAGCCAGTCCTCGTGCTCAGCGTCCATCGCACGCACTGCCGCCAGACAACGGTTTGGTTCGGATCATCGGCCTTAGCCTGCTCGATCCACCGGATGGCACCGCAGGGCGGCCAATGAAAGCGGCTAGGCTCAGTGCCTGTTGACCGCGCATCGAGTCGACTACGAGCAGCACGGGCGCACCTACGCGCACCACCGGCGTCCAGACCCGCGGATCGCCGCGCGAGTTCACGCCGCGCTGGGCGACGCGCAGACGGTGCTCAACGTCGGCGCCGGCACCGGCTCCTACGAGCCGACCGATCGCTGGGTGCTCGCGGTCGAGCCCAGCGCGACGATGCGCGCGCAGCGCCCGGCGCACCTGGCCCCGGCGATCTGCGCTCGCGCAGAGGCGCTCCCGTTCGACGAGGACGCGGTCGACGGCGGCATGGCGTGCGTGACGATCCACCACTGGGAACCGGCCAGCGCCGGGCTCGCCGAGCTGCGCCGCGTCTGCCGCGGGCCGGTCGTCGTGTTCACCTTCGAGCTCGACGCGCTGCCGGCGTGGCAGCTCGAGTTCCTCGCCGAGGGCCTCACGCTCGAGCGGCCCCGGTTTCCAGCGATCGACGACGTCGCGGCTGCACTCGGTGGGAGCACACGCGTCGAGCGCGTGCCCACGCCAGGTGATTGTGTAGACGGCTTCTTCGAGGCCTTCTGGCGGCGCCCCGAGGCGCTGCTGGACCCAGCTGTACGCAGCGCTCAGTCGATGTGGGCGCTGCTCGAGCCCGGTGTCGAGCAGCAGATGGTCGCGCGCCTGTCAGCCGCGCTCGAGTCAGGCGAGTGGGATGCCGAGTACGGCCAGCTACGCCAGCAGGACAGCTATGACGGCGCGCTGCGGCTCGTGATCTCCGAGGCGTCCTGACAGGCAAGCTGCTGCTGTGCCGCAGGTCCAAGCTCAGACGATCGCAGCTGCCGCTCTGGCACGCTTTGCGGCATACATCGCGCGGTCGGCATCGACGAGCGCCTGCTCAGCGCTGACCGTCTGCTGATCGATCATCGCCACGCCCACGCTGCCAGATGGGTGCACCACCACGTCGCCGAGCTCGATACTGCACGCGGCGATCACGCGTTCGAGACCCTCAGCCACAAGCGCCGTGCCCCGCTCATCGGCATGGGGAAGCAGCACCGCGAACTCGTCTCCCCCCAGACGCGCCACCAGGTCGGTTTCGCGCAGGCGCCTGGTGAGCGCCGTGGCGATCGCCTTGAGCGTGTCGTCGCCGACCTTGTGACCGTAGAGGTCGTTGATCGACTTGAACGCGTCGAGGTCCACCATCATCACCGCCGCCTGCTCGCCGTAGCGCTGCGAGCGCGCCACCTGCAGCTTGAGGTCGTGCTCGAACAGCCTGCGGTTGCGCAGCCCGGTGAGCGGGTCGTGATCGGCGAGATGGCGCAACTGCTCCTCCAGGCGCTTGCGCTCGGAGATGTCCTGAAGCTGAGCGATGTAATGCAGCGGCGCCGAGCCCGCGTCGCGCACTAGCGAGATCGAGAGGATCGCCGACAGCGTCTCGTGGGCGGCGTTGAAGTAGCGCTTCTCGACCTGAAACGCGGGAATCGCGCCGGCCAGCAGCTGCGCGTACTGTTCAACGTCATTGTTCACGTCATCGGGATGCGTGATATCGGTGAAACGTCGCTCGATCAGCTCCTCGGTGGTGTAGCCGGTGATCTCACACAGAGCGCGATTGACGAGCGTCCAGCGCCCCTCCAAGTCCATCAACCCGGTGCCGATGGGAGCCCGTTCGAAGACCTGCTCGAACTGACCATCGGAGGGCCTGAGCACGCCGTCGGCAGCGCGACGCTCGGTGACGTCGAGGATCACCGCCACACCGCCGGCGATCGGGGAGCGTCCACCAGCGCCAGGCCCGTCCAGGCGCAGCGGCCCGACGTCGACCATCAGCGAGCGGCTGTCATCAGCGCTCCAGATCTCGCGCGAACGCGTCTCACCGCCGAGCGCCGAGCGGCACAGGGGCTCGATCAGCACCCACAAGCTCGCGGGGAAGGCGTCGCCGATGAACGCGCCCTCGCGGCAGGCGGCCGGATCGCTTTCGGCCCCGTGCGTAGGCGTCTGACCGGCGGACAGAATGAAGCGCAGCTCAGAGTCGAACACGAGCATCCGTGCACCCGGCAGCTCGTGCAGAGCCGCAAGGGCCGCGTTGTCGGCACTCACGGCCACCCCATTCGCGTAGGTCCCCCGCCCGCTGGACATCCTCCCGTATCGACTCCAACAGCTGATTACTTGACGACGGACGGGCTCCTGGATGTTTCAGTATTGACAGTCCCAAGCCAGGATCGAAGCCGATCGGCCATCAGCCGCGCGATCCGGAAGACAAACGCGCGCGCGGCTCAGCCGGCGGTGCCCGCCGGCCCCGAAGGCCCTGTCTCCGACGGCGCCTGGAGGGTCGGCGGGTGCAGCAGCGCGGCGTTCTCGAGATCCAGGCAACCCATGACGGTGGCAGCGTTGGCGTCGCGCTTGGTGAGCGCCGGCAGGTTCCACTTGTGCTCGATCGTCGCCAGCACCGAGGTGTGGTCGTGAACTTCGCTGCTGACCCCCGCCGGCCTCGAGTAGGGCGAGACGACCACGGCGGGCACACGGGGGCCGTACATCGTGTAGCCGCCTGCAGGGTCGCCCGGCTGGAGCTTCGGCGGGATGTCGTCGGGCGCGATGGCAGCTGGTGGCGACACGTGGTCGTAGTAGCCGCCGTGCTCGTCGTAGGTGTAGATCAGCAGGGTGCGCTCCCAGCTCGGCGACCGCAGAACCGCTTCGAGGACCTTGTGCGCCCACAGCTCGCCGTCGTACATGTCGTGCGGGTCCTCCTCGGTCTCATCAGGAGGCAGATCTTGGAAGTCCGCGCCGATCAGCCTGAGGGCATCCTTGACGGCAGTCGGCAGCGAGGCCACGGCGGCGGCGATCGAGGAGAACGCGCCGATCGCGGGGTCGACGAAGCTGACCGACGGCAGGCTTCCGGACTGGCAGTCCTCGAAGAACTTGCCGATCCGGTGGTGGTGGTCGAGGTGCTCGAGGATGATCGGGGGGATCACCGTCGTCATGGGGACGTCGGTGAAGTAGTCACCCCAGCTGATGTGCTGCTCTGCCAGGCGATCGAAGATGGTTCCGTGTGCAGGCGGCGGATCGAGCAGCGTGTCGAGGCCGGTGACCGTCCCGCCGTAGGCGGTACCTGCGAGCAGGAAGCGGCGGTTGGGGTCGATCTGCTGATGCGTCGCCTTCCAGCTTTGTGTCACGTGACTCGACTGAGCGGTGCCCTGCAGCCGGAACGCTGTCACCTGCGGCGGGGTGCTGGCGGCGCCAGGGTTCGAGTTCGTCGCGTCACCCGCGCTGTCGAAGCTCAGCCCGTCCACGTCCGAGCGCGTGCGCGACAGCGCGCCGAGCAGGTTGTCGAACGAGTGATTCTCCATCATCACCACGACCAGATGATCGAACGGCATCAGCTCGTTGACCGTGCCGATCGGGCTCTCAGGGAACGGCAGGCTGCCAGCCTCGCGCAATGGTTGTGCGGCCGAGGATCCCATCACGCAATCATATGGCGGCATGGAGGAGGCACGCTTGGTAGCGATCGACAGAGTGCCCTGCTACGTTCGGCAGGTGTATCTGGAGCCCTCCGAGGAAAGCGCCCGCCGGCTGTTTCAGCGCGGTCTCGAAGGGCCGGTCATGATGCTCAACCTCTTACGGTTTCGCGATACCGCCGACTATCGCGAGTTCCCGGATCTGGCTCCGCCACAACCGATCAGCGGCAGCGAGGCCTACGACCGCTACGTGCGACACACGCTCCCGTTTCTAGAGGCCAGCGGTGGCTCGGTGGAGCTCTTCGGGACCGGCGGCTACAACTTCATAGGGCCCGCCGATGAGCGCTGGGATCTGGTGATGCTGATTCGCCAGCGAAGCCTCAACGACTTCCTCGCGTTCGCCTCCCACGAGGATTACCTGGCCGGGATCGGCCATCGAACGGCGGCACTCGAGGACTCTCGGCTGCTGCCGATCGTCGAGCGCCCGCTTCCCTGAGCCGACGGCGTTCCTCAGCCGGTGGCCGATACGAGGACGGGCCAGCCCATCAGCCGATCGAACGCGAGATATGTGAGGTGCTCAGCAGCTTCAGCTGCTTTCCAGTTGAGTGGCAGCAGGACGAGTTCGAGATCTCCTCCGAGGCTGTTGCTGGGGTCGCTGGTGGTGAGCTCGATGGTCAGCTCCACGTCACCCACGAAGCGCACGTCGTACGAGCTCGCGATGCCGCCAGCCGCCGTTTCCCAGCTACCGCCCCAGGTGTAATCGTTGTACCGAGATGGACCTGTGTAGTAGTACGCCTCCGCCGCATACGCTGCCTTCTTCGCCGCGGACACCTGCGATGGGCTCAGGCCTGATTGCACCGTGAGGGTAAGCTTCGACGCCGGTCTGGCCGTCGTCCTGTAGGCGCAGCCGCTACTCGACGATGAGACCTCGGTCACCGAGCCAAGGACGGCCTGAGCATCGACGGCCGTGATGAGGCTGCATGGCGCCGGCAGCGGGGTCGGCGGCGGCACTGTCCCCTCGGCCAACCCGTCCAGTTGTGACCCCAGTGGCGCCGAGTAGCGCGTGCCGCCCGGAATCGACCAGCTGAGCACCGATCCGGTCAGCCGTAGATCCTCGGTCGCTTCGCCGTCCAGGCGTGTGGCGGTGAGTCGCCCGTTCGAGGCGAGTAGATCGCGAGCTTCGCCGGTTCCAGGTTCGACGGTTGGATAGCCGCCCTGACCGCCTTCTTCGAGCTCGGCCACCCAGCCGTCAGGCGCGAGCACCCAAGGATTGACCCCGCACACGTTGTTCGAACCGCCAGTTCCCGGCAGACAGCTGTTGCCGATCAGGTGGCGCAGCTCGGTGTGCCCGGTCAGAACGTCGAACACATCGAGGAGCACCTCGTGATCTGAGTTGTTGGCCTCGAACGCCACAAACGGGCCAGCGGCGGTCACGCGCGAGGCGGCCGATTCCGCGTGTACGACACGGTGAACGATCCCTGTCGCCGGCCGGCATGCATACAGCGCCGTGCGACCGGCGGTCGTGACCTCCCACACGATCACCTCAGAATCGTGAGCGCGCACGCGTCCGGTTGGTGCGCACCTCCCGTCGTGAGCCGCTGCAACGCCGCCAAGCGCCAGCGCCGATGTCCTCGAGCCCATTCCCAGCAGACCGACGATCAGCCCAAGCCCAGCCAGGAAAGCGTATCGGCGCTGTCCCGATCTCATTCGGGCCGGCTGAACGTCTTGATGATGCTGCCGTCGGCTGCCTGCCAGGTGATCTTGGCCTGGTGGATGGCGCCGCCGCCTCCGCTCCGCGGCACGCTGACGACGACCTCGTTGTTGACGGCTGTGACTGTGCTCGTGAAAGGAGGCGAGATCTTTGGACTGTAGCCACTTGCTCGACCCGCGGGGTAGCGCAGGGTTACCTTCGCAACGCCGTCGGGAACGATCATCGTCAGAGTTGAGCTCGTGTCGGAGCCAGGCGGACCTGTCCCGACGTCCTTGCCCTGCTCGATGTTCGCGGCGCTGGCGCCGCCGCCACCGGTGGCCCCCATCGCGCCTCCGCCGAGGTCGATGTTCGCGTCGAGCTTCATGATGCCTTGACGGGCATGTCGCCCGCAGCCTCCAATGATCGCGGGGTAGATGTAGTAGAGGCCGCCACCCACATCACGAGTGCGGCGTATGTAGTGAACGAACGCGTTGCTCCCAGCCCCCAGCCTCGCAAGGTTTGGTGGGACTACGTCGGCCGCCGTGGCGGGCCGGCGCAACACGCCGAGGATCGAGAGCAGCGATTTACTCGGGGCTCCCCGAAGCACCGTCTTTGTAGCTGAGACGCACGCCGCGGATGAGAGTCGGGCAGCCTGCGACGGTATGCGCGGTTGAGGCACGGAGGCCCCGCCTGGCTTGGATCCCCCGCCGCCGCCGCCGACAAATGCGAACACGATCACCAAGATCGCAACCGCCGCCGCTGCCGCCGCACCTCGGTGACGGCGCTGGCGCGCACGTGCTTCTTCGATCACGCCGGCGTCAGGCGTTTGCGGGGACGGTGACTCGACGGTGACTGTCATCGGCTGTCAGGACTCCCACGCATGGGCCTACTGAGCTACTATGAATAGCACAATGCTCGATGTCAAGGTAGACCGCAGCGACCCAGCCCTCCTGCACGACCAGGTCGCAGCGCAGATCCGTCGCGCGATCGCCGACGGCGAGGCAAGACCCGGCGAACGCCTGCCGCCCGCACGCCACCTCGCTGCCGTCATGCACGTCAACACCAACACCGTCCTGCGCGCGCTGCGACTCCTACGCGACGAAGGCCTGCTGGAGCTCCGACCGGGCCGCGGAATCCATGTCAGCGGCACGCCGCAACGCGGTGCGCTGCTCGCGAAGGCGATCGAGCTGGTGAAGCTCAGTCGCGACAGCGGCTACGACCGAGCTGAGCTGCTCGAGATCATCGAACAGCTGCCGTAGCCCGAGCCGCCTCAGCGACGGGCAAGCCGGCGTCCGCTCTCGGTGTTGGGCGGCGTGTAGTTGAGCTCGAAGTGGTGGTAGAGGCTCGACTCATCTGCCTGAGATAGCTCCTCGCCGTGCTGCGCGATGTTGGGGGCGTCTTCGACCTGCGCCTTGGAGACGGCCGCCGTGAGCGTGTCGGGCCCGACCTTGATCCCGCCGAGCGGCACAAAGGTCAGATGGCGATTGATGAAGCCCTCCTTGACCGTTGCGAACTGTGGCTCGTCGGTCTCGACGTCGACATAGACGTCCTGGAGCTTGCCGATCTTCTCGCCGTCGCAGTCCAACAGCATCCGGTCGTGCCATTCCGCGACGCTCCACTTGGCATCATCCAGAGGCTCTGACGCATCCGGTTCAACAGCTTGCTCGTGCTCAGCACCCTCGAGCTCGGTGTCCTGCTCGTTCTCGGCCATCATCTTGCCCCTCCTGCTTTCTGTCGTCCGTCGGCTTGTTCCCTCCACGAAAGCAGATACGGGGCCCGTTCAGGACGGAACCGTGAAAGCCGACGTGGCGCTTGGCGCCGTAGAGGTGGGGCCGAATGACACACTGTGCGAGCGGTGAACGCCCTCAGACGCAGCGCGCTGAGACGGGCCACATGGATTGCCGTGGCTTGCATGCTGCTGCTGAGCGCGCAGGGCTGTGGCGGGAGCGCGCGGGGCGGATTGATCGTCGTTGAAAATCGGCCCGTCGCCGTGCATGGTCGTAGCGCCCCGCCAGCTGAGCCCCCGCCGGCCTCCGACGTGTTGATGCTCGGAGCGTCGGACTGGCTGCTCGTGGGCACGCATGGCGTCGATGGCGAAGAACACGGGCCGGCGTTCATCGAGCGCACGCAGGACGCCGGGCGGCACTGGTCGACGGTGTTCTCGGCGCCTCACGCTGAGCTCTGGTGGGTCGGCCGCGACGGCGCGAGCGTGGTGGTGGCAGGCGCAGTCTCACGCGGCGATGACGCCACCGGCGAGGAAACCGCGCCACGGGCGCTGCTGCTGAGAAGCACCGACGGTGGCGCGACATTCAGCGCGATCTACCCCCGGATCCCGCATGGGGTCGAATGGCAAGAGCTCAAGCAGTTCGCGTTCTCAGGCCACGGCACTGCGCTCGCCGTGCCCAAAGCGGACGCTGGATTGCCGATTCCGCCAGGACTGCTGCTCTCCGGCGACGACGGCCACACATGGCAGGTCGCCCGACTGCCGGCTGACGGAACCGCCGACTGGAGCGCCGTCTGGACGCCGAACGGACGCGAGGCGTTCGTCGCGGGATACACCAAAGAGGGCAGCCCATCCGGGCGCTGCGGTGACACGCTGTGGCGAAGCACGGACGCCGGCGCAACCTGGCAACTCGTGCCTGGTGCTTGCGGCTACCCCGACATGGGCGTCGCGTTCGTCGACTCCATGCATGGCTTCATCGCCAGCGGCGGCGATCCCAAATTCCGCTCAGGCCAGGTGGTGCGCGCGACCGACGACGGCGGTGAACACTGGCGCGTCGCGTGGCGCGACCGTGAACAGCATGGCGAGTCGCCGATCGTGCAGCTCCAGTTCGTCGACAGCCAGCACGGCTGGGCGCTGCCCGGCTACGTCTCGCTCGGCTCGAACTTCGCCTATCTCGGCGACGCGTTGTCCACCAGCGACGGCGGCAAGCACTGGCGGGACACCGGCCAGCTCGCCAGCGCGCTGTCCGCGCTGCCGGGGGGCTCGGCGCTGGCGCTCGTATCGAGCGACAGCAAGGGCGCCCCGGAGCTCGCATTGACCCGCGACTATGGCGCGCGCTGGACGCAGCTCACGACGCTGCGCGACGTGCAGACCGAAGCGCTGCGAGGCGGCGCGAGCATGGTGAGCGACGTGACCAACGCCGGCACGTTCGTGAGCAGCGACGGCGGCGAGCAGTGGACCGCGTTCGACCCACCACAGTTCGGGCAGCACTCAACTCTGCTCGCCGCGCGGCCGGGCATCACGGCGAGCCTCGACGACGCCGATGACCGCTGCGCGCTGCTGCTGAGCAGCGACGGCGGCGAGCATTGGCGCACCGTCGCGCCCCCAGACGGAACGCTCCGCCGGATCGCTTTTGGCGAAATCCCGGTAGGCGGCGGCATCCACTGCACTGAAACGAGTGCCGCGTTCTCCAGCCCCAACCGCGGCCTCGCGGCGGCCCTGCCCGACGGCGGGTCCTGCAAGCCGGCCAATGCCCAGTCCGGAAACCACCTCTACACGACCACAGATGGCGGACGCCACTGGCAGCTGCAGCGCGCGGTGCCACTCGGCTCCGCGTCTGAAGCGTCCGTGGCGGCGAGCGGTGAAACGTACGTGATCGTCACCGACAGCGGGGGAGGCGTGGACGAACGACACTGCACCCGGATCGCGATCAGCCGCGACAGCGGTCGCTCGTGGACGATCCAGGCGTTCCCCTCCAACCAGGAATGCTCCAGCGCCGCGGTCTACGCCAACGAGATCTGGCTTACCTGTGGCATCGAACAGACCGAACACGCGCACAGCCTCATCTACCACAGCGCCGACGGCGGGCATAGTTGGCGCACCTACACCAGCGCCAGCGACGCCTTCGCGCCGTCTCAGATCGTCGCGACCGGCCCGGGCCGCGCCGTCGCGACCAGCAACCCGGAATCAGAAACCGCACCCAAAAGCGAACGGGAAGGCCCATCGCTTTGGCGCACCAGCGATGGCGGAGCCACGTGGACGCAGTCATGGCCCGCACTCCCGATCGGGCCGACATCCGAGCCCACCCCCGGGCATCCGCGGGAGTGAAGACACGTTTGAACAGGTCGTGGATGGCCTGGTCACAAACTGCCGGACCGAGCCGTATATACCCCAGGATGTTGAGCTCTCTGAGCGATGAGGAGCTGCTGGCACGCGGCGACGCCGAGGGTTTTGCCGCGCTGTACGAACGACGCTATCCGCTGATCCGCGGATATCTGCGCCGCCGCCTCGACGGGCACCCCGATCTCGTGCTGGATCTCGTCGCCGAGACGTTCGCCCGTGCGCTGGAGCGCCGTGGGCAGTTCGACGGAGATCGCGGGCCCGCGGTCGGGTGGCTGGTCGGGATCGCCCGGCACCTGCTGCTCGACGCGGCTCGCCGGGGGCGGGTCGATGACGCTTCCCGCCGCCGCCTGGGCATGGAGCGGATCGCTTTCGAGCAGCAGGAGCTCGAGCTCCTCGAGCGCCACAGCGCCTCGGAGCTCGAGCAGTCGTTGACAAGACTTCCCGGTGAGCAGCGGGAGGCAATCGAAAAACGCGTGCTCGAGGAGGAGCCCTACGAGGCGATCGCGGCCGGCATCGGATGCTCGGAGCAGGTGGTCCGCAAGCGTGTCTCGCGCGGCCTCGCGACGCTCAGACGAGAAGTGAAGGAGAGAGCATGAGCGACCCATACAAGACCCTCGGCAGCCAGCTGGCGGCGGCAGCAGAGCGCCAGAACGGGGGCGTGCCCGAGCGCCGCCAGCGCTGGCTCTCCAACCGTCTGCACGTCCTCTCGGTGGCAGCCGCCCTCGTCCTCGGTGGCGGCGCCGTCGCGCTGGCCGCCACCGGCGTGCTGAGCGGCAGCGCCGTCAAGCCCGAAGTCCCGCTGAACGCGGCGGCCGGGAACGGTCTGCCGGTAGCCGGCGCATCAGCCCATCTCGCGCTGCTCGCGGCCGATCCCGGCGGCGGCCTGCCCTGGGGTATGCGAATCGAGCACACGACCCGCGGCCAGCTGTGCCTGCAGGTCGGCCGTGTCAACGGCGCCCAGCTCGGCGAGCTCGGGCTCGACAGCGCCTTCGGCGAAGACGGGCGCTTCCACGCGCTGCCCGCGACCGTGCTGCCGCCCGGCTACGGCGGCTCGGCCGACCAGGTGGAATGCGTTCCTGACGGGCAGACGGTGATCTTCGAAGATCTCAAAGCGGACCGCAGCGGCGTGCGCCTGTTGCCCGGGGAGTCCAGCGGCCCTCCGCCGAAGCACCCCGGCGAACCGCTCCATCCGATAGGGGTGCCGCCCGTCGGCGACCTGCGCGCCCTCGCCTACGGGGTGCTCGGCCCACACGCCGTCAGCGTCACCTATAAGACGCCGGCGGGCATGCGGACGATCCCCGTAAGCCGGCCCGATGGCGGATTCCTGATCGTCGAACCGGCCGGCTACATCAAGAGCGAAGACCCGATCGGAGGCTCGGTCTCGGGCTTCGCGGATCGGCACTCGGTCGACGTGGGGCTGGCATACGTGGGGCCCGCAGGCCGCCCAGGGCTACTCAGGATGATCGCCGCGGCAACGTTCCGGTTTGGAGGCCAGTTGTGCTCGCAGGGCGTTGGCGCCCCGGTCACCAAGCCTTGCCCCATGCGCAAGATCAGCGTGCCTCGCCACCCTCACATCCGGCGCTTGAACGAGCCCGTGCACCTGACGCTGCTGGCACAGTCACATGCCGCCTGCAACGCCGCGTTCCTGAAGTTCCCGTGTTACAAGGGCCAGGTCGAGTTCACGGCTCCCTACGCCGTGAGCTCGGCCGGCAGCGAATATGAGATCGAAGGCATCGCCAGATGCAAAGTTGGCGGCCGCATCGAAACGAGCTGGTCGCTGGAACGCGACGTGAAGGCTCACGAACTGGTGAAGACCGACTCGCTCGGGCGGTTCGTCTACGCGCCGCCCTGCGCCTCGAGCGAGAAGTTCCAGGTCAGCTACCAGAAACGTCCAGACGCCCTGGCGGCGGGCCCTCCCGAAAAGGTGATCATCGGGACCGTGTCACTCGCGCAAGCGACGCTCCCCGGGTAGATGAAGTCGGTAGCCGGACAGCCACAAGCCAAAGTGCCACTCGCTCTGGTGGATAACGTAGCGCGGCGTGGGTAGCGTCGTCTCCAGCATGATGGGGGCGAAGACGTCGGCGTTCGACCAGAACGCCGAGATGGCCGTTGGCGCCCTGTATGGTGCGATTGAGTGGAGGCATATGAGGCAACGCGCCAGCGTCATATCGAACATCTGCTGCCCCGGATCGGCGAGCACTTTGAGCGGGTGACATGGACTGCTGAGCGCCTGCACACCGAGCGAACGGCGCAACTCCGGGAGCTCATAGCGATGGCGGTGCAGCGATCGCCCTGGCACCGCGATCGGCTCGGGGAAATCGACCTGACGACGCTCGAGGCGGATGACCTGCGACATCTGCCGGTGATGACGAAGGACGATCTGATGGACAACTTCGATGCGATCGTGACCGATCCAGAGGTTCGTCTGGCGGACGTAAACGCTCACATCGCGAAGCTGGACGGCGACGCGTACTTTCGTGACGAGATGCATGCCGTCGCATCGGGCGGGTCGAGTGGTGTGCGGGGAGTGTTCGTGTGGGGTTGGGAGGCCTGGGCGACGGTGCAGCTGACGGCAATTCGCCGCTCGCTGCTGGTTCAGGGTCGGCCTTCCTCTGGATGAGGTTGTCGCCGGACTGAACTCGGTCGGTGGAGACAACCTCGCAACGTACCCATCGATGCTTGCCCTGCTGGTCGGGGAGGCGCGCGCAGGCCGACTGCAGATACAGCCGCGGCGGATACTGACGATGGCCGAGCCGCTGCTACCTGAGACGCGTGAGGCCGCAGAAGAGATCTGGCATGCGCCGGTCGCGAACATGTGGGGAACCTCAGAGGCGGGGGTCACGGCCATCGGCTGCTTCAAGGGCGCCGGGATGCATCTCACCGACGATCTGGTGATCGTCGAGGCCGTCGACGCGGCCGGAAACCCCGTCGCGGCGGGAGTGCGTTCGCACAAGGTGTATGTGACGAACCTCTTCAACCTGCTGACGCCGCTCATTCGTTATGAGATCAGCGACGAGGTCACGCTCCTGAGTGAGGCATGTGCGTGCGGCTCTGTGCACCAGCGCATCGCCGACATCGAGGGACGCAACGACGACACCTTCGTCTACGGCGCCGGGGTGAGCGTGCACCCGCATCTATTCCGCCACTCGCACGTTCGGGATGCTCGGAGCCGGAAGTCACAGTGACCGTGGTCGAGAGCATTCCGCGTCTAGCCACCGGCAAGCTCAAGCGCTTTCTCGTGCTCTAGCCAGGACAGCGCGCCTCACTTGCGGGATAGCCGGAGAGCGGCGGAGCGGCCACCTTGCCTGTAGCGTGCCATGCGTGACGCGACCAGTAGAGAGTGCGCCGCTGGGTCGCGATGCCGAGGTCGGCGTCCTGCGCGAGTTCATCAGCGCCGCTGAGCACGGAAACGCGCTCGAGCTCACGGGTGGACCAGGAATCGGGAAGACGACCCTGTGGGAACACGGGATCCGAGCGGCGCGCGATCAAGGCCTGCGGGTACTCGTGGCGCGCTCGAGCAGCGCCGAGGCGCAGCCGTCGTTCGCCGCGCTCGTCGATCTTTTCGACGACGTCCTCGCGGGAGAGCTGGACGGGCTCGCGCCCCCGCAGCGTGCGGCGCTCGAGGTCGCGCTGCGCCGCGCCGATCCGGCCGGCTCGCCGGCCGACCGCCACGCGATAGCGCTCGGATACTTGAACGCGGTGCGCAGCCTTGCGCTCGCCTCATCGCTGCTTATCGCGATCGACGACGTCCAGTGGCTCGATCTCCCCTCCGCGGCAGTGCTCGAGTTCGTCGAGCGGCGCCTCTCCGGCGCGCCGGTGAAGCTGCTCCTGACGCGTCGCACCGGGGAGACATCGCCGCTCGATCACGGCCTGGAGCGCGCTGGCCTCGTGCGCCTTCAGGTGGGCCCCCTCTCGATCGGAGCCACTCGGCAATTGCTGTTCGAGCGTCTGGGCCTGACGGTGTCGAGGGGGGTGATGAGGCGTATCGCCGACGTGACGCTCGGCAACCCCCTGTTCGCCATCGAGCTCGGACGCGCGCTGCTCGAGCGCGGGAGCGAGCAGACGAGCGAGGAGATCCCCGTGCCCGCGACAGTTGAGGAGATACTCGGCGTCAGGATCGCGGCGCTCGCCCCGGCGGTCAGAAACGGCCTTGCGGTGCTGGCTCTGAGCGCCGACGTTCGGGTCGCTCAGCTGACGGCGGTGGTGGGGGCGCAGGCGGTCGACGAAGCCGCCGACGCAGGCATCGCGCTGATCGACGGTGAGCGAGTCCGCGCCGCACACCCGCTCCTGGCCGCTACGGCGTGCGCGGCCGTGCCTCGCGGCGAGCTGCGCAAGCTTCACCTCGCACTGTCGGCGGTGGTCATCGACGAGGGCCAGCGCGCGATCCACCTGGCGCTCGCCGCCAGTGGTGTTGACGAGAAGCTCGCCGCGGCTCTCGCCGAGGCCTCCACGAAGTCCTCGGCCCGCGGGGCGCGTGCTGAGGCGGTCAGCCTCTCCGAGCACGCGCTTCGCCTCACCCCGCCGGCCTCACCGTTGCGCAGCGAGCGTCTGCTCGAGCTCGCCTCCAATCTGGAGACCGCAGGCGAGCTCACAAGGATGACCGAGCTGCTGGAGCCCGAAGTTGCGTCCCTACCGCTGGGAATGCCTCGCGCGAGAGCTTTGCTGATGCTCTCCGAGGGGTCCGGCCCGCAGACCCTCGAGGATCTGGAGGACTACCGGGCCCGCGCGCTCGCGGAGGCCGGCTCCGACCCCGGCATGAATGCGCTCGTGCTCGCCAAGAGGGCGGCCAATGCGGCAGCGAGCCAGGTCGCCGGCATCGACCAGGCCGAACGCTGGGCGCTCGAAGCAATGGCCGCCGCGCAGGACGCGGGATCGGCCGAGACGCGGCTCGCGCTGTACGCCCTGTCTTGGGCGCGGGTCATGGGAGGGCAGGCGATCAACGACCTGTGCGCATCCTTCAGCTCCGCGTCCGGGGCACCTTCATACATCGCGGCCTCACCCGAGCGCGTCGCCGCCCAGCGGATGCTATGGCGCGGAGAAATCTCCGCGGCGCGGCCGGCGCTGACGGCACTGCTCGCGCTCGCCGACGAGCAGGGCGAGCGCGAGTCCTATGCGCTCATGCGTTTGCACATGTGCGAGTTGAGCCTGCGTGTGGGTGAATGGTCCGTCGCGGAGCGCCTGCTCGACGAGTGGGCAGAGTCCACGGACCGCGAGCTGATGTTCCGGCCGAAGTATGAGCGCTGCCGGGCGCTGCTCGCCGCCGGCCGAGGCGAGCCTGAGCAGGCGCTGCGATGGGCCGACGTCGCGATCCAGCGAGCTGAGAGCTCGGGCTGCCACTGGGACGGTCTGGAGGCAGCCCGAGCGCTCGGCTCGGCGCAACTGCTCGAACGCGATCCCGCGGCTGCCGCCGCGACGCTGGGGGCAGCCTGGGAGCACACCGTGCGCGAGGATGTGAGCGAGCCGGGGGTGTTTCCCGTCGCCGGAGAGCTCGTCGAGGCGCTGGCCGAGCTCGGCGAGCTGGAGCAGGCGCGCGCGGTGGCCAGCCGCGTCGAGAGCCTCTCGCTCGAGCAGGACCATCCCTGGGGACACGCGACCGCGCTGCGCTGCAGCTCGCTGTGCGAGCTTGCGGCAGGCGAGGGTGAGGAGAGCGCCGCTCAGGATCTGGGCCAAGCGGCGCGGCTGTATGAGGAGATGGGACTTCCTTTCGACGCCGCCCGCACGGTCCTATGTCTCGGGCGCAGCCAGCGGCGACTGCGCAAGTGGGGCGATGCGAGACGCAACCTCGAGCGCGCGGCCGCGGCCCTGCGCGAGCTCGGCTCGCACGGCTGGAGCTCGCATGCCAGCGAGGAGCTGGAGCGCGTCGGAGCGCGCAAGCCGAGCGCGGCCGGAGAGCTCACGCCGTCAGAGCGGCGGACCGCCGAGCTGGCCGGCCAGGGCCTCTCCAACAAGGAGATCGCGCTCAAGCTCGTCGTGACGGTCCACACCGTCGAGGTGCACCTCTCGCGTTCATATGCCAAGCTCGGCATCCGCTCTCGCTCGCAGATCGCGGCTCGACTGCACGGATAGGCCGCCCCTCAAAGATTGAGGGTTTCCGATATTGCAGTGCTCGCGGCGCGCCCATACGGTCACTGACCATGGGTGAGTATCTCATCGAGCTGTACGTGTCCGGCGGTGACAAGGCGGCAGCTGAGGACAGCCGGCTGAGCGCTTGCGCCGCGGCGGCGGCGCTCTCGCGGCGCGGGACACGCATCGAATATCGCCGCTCGATTCTGCTCGCCTCCGAGGAGACGTGCTTCCTGCTGTTCGAGGCTGACACCGTTGACGTCGTCCGCGAGATGGCCAGGCTGGCCGCGCTTCGCAGCGACCAGATCAGCACGGTCACAGGAATGGCTTGAGGTGGACGCCACGGACATGGCGGGCAGCTGCCCACGACCGAGCAGCTCGCGATCGCTGCCTTTACTCACAAACGCACAATCAGGGGGCTTCAAGTGAAACGGCTCATTGCGACCGCTGCGTTGGCAGCTGCCGCACTCTTCAGCGCAGTTGCGACATCTCAGGCGGCCGGTGGCCTTCAGGCGTGCGTGCCGACGAAAGCGGCGAGCGCATTCCTGACCCCACAGCACGGTAAGTGCAAACGGGGCTACAAACTCGCGAACTTGGGCGCGGTTGGCAAACAGGGGGCCGAAGGGAAGCCGGGGGCCGCAGGGAAGCCGGGGGCCGCAGGCGCGGCGGGAACCCAGGGGGGCGAGGGAGCCAGCGGGCTCACCTCCGCACAGCAGGAACAGCTGACGCTGCTGCTGGCGCACATGACCTTCCTCTCGACCGGCGTGGGGGGCAAGCCCACTGTCCAGTTCTCCGGGGTCAACGTTCAGGTCGTCAGCGGGGCAGGCACGACGCACGCGCTCAACGGCGAGGGCAACGTCGTGATCGGCTATGACGAGCCGATCGGTGGCGATACACAGACGGGCTCCAGCAACCTCGTGCTCGGCGAAGGAGAGACGTTCACGAGCTACGGCGGGATCGTCGCGGGGGAAGGGAACAGCATCACGGGCCCGTTTGCCACTGTCACCGGAGGTAGGCAGAACCTCGCCGGCGAAACCGGCGCGGCTGTCAGCGGCGGCATTGGCAACATCGCCAATGCGCCTGAGGCGTGGGCAAGCGGAGGCTTTGCCAACAGCGCCAGCGGACCGGGTGCGTCTGTCAGCGGCGGCTATCTGAATAGCTCAGCGGGAGCAGACGCGGCGGTCGACGGTGGCTACAAGAATGTCGCTGAAGGCCCCAACGCGGCGGTCGGCGGCGGCGCCGAAAACACGGCCGAAGGCGAATTCTCAGTCGTCGGCGGCGGTACCGGCAACCTGGCCCGAGGCAAGCGCAGCTCCGTCAGCGGCGGAAAGGACAGCACCGCCAATGGCTTCGCGGGCTGGGTCGGCGGCGGGCTGTTCAATCTCGCCAGCGGCGAATTCAGCGCCGTCACGGGCGGCCGTGAAGACCACGCCACCGGGCTCGAGAGCTGGGTCGGCGGCGGGCTCGACAACATCGCCTGCGGCGAAGTCGTCGCGATCTTCGGAGGCGAGAAAGTCGAAGAATGCACTACTGGCGGTGCGAAGCCATGACCGAACCCAAGCAGACGGCTGCAGGCACATTTGTGGAGCCCCGCGGAATGATCCGTTCGCTCTCCGCCGCGGCCGCGGGGCGGGAGGTCCTTGGGCTCGTAGGGTCGGTGGCGGCATCGGCGGCCGCTACGAGCAGGCTGGACGGCGCATCGCCTCTTGAAAGCGGGCAGATCGCATACCTGTCGCTTGACGCACAGCACATCACGATGTTCCGCGCGAAACGCGGCGCATTTCCCCCGAAAGCGACCGACGAGGTGCTCGCCCGCGCTTCCCGGCGCGAGATCACCTCGGCGAGCTTGGCGAAGGGGCGCCTCGGCAGCGTCCTCGAGATCGGGTTCAGCGACGGGCAGTCGTGGACGTTCGACATAGCGAAGGTCCACCGTTCAGGGGCCGAAGGGATAACGGCTGCGCTTGACCCGCGTGCGTAGTCTCGAGCGCCCTTTCAGGGTCTATAAGAGATCATCCTAGTTTTGCAACGAAAGGAACTGACATGGCTGCAGGGATACCGGTCACGCCCGAGACCACTCTGGAGGCGCCACGCGACGACGACCGGGTCAGCAGCTTCCTCAATATCCGGGTCAAGGACATCGAGGCCGTGTACGCCGAATGGAGCGCCCGTGGTGCTCAATTCCTGACGCCGCCGAAGCAGCACCAGTACGAGATCCGTTGCTACATCCGCGATCCCGACGGTCATCTGATCGAGGTGGGGCAAACCACGGACCCTGAGGGGGACTGGACCCCCCTCAGTGGCTGTCCAGTACGGCCAGCGAGGGGCCCGAGTGAATGCCGAGCTCAGCAGCGAGATCCGTCGCGTCGCTCTGGCACTCGGCAACCTACTTCGGCGCGTAGACGAGGACAATCACGCCGCTGTCGAATTGCGTGACATCCACAAGGGCGAGGTGCGGTGCGGAGTCGATGTCCGCAAACAGGTGCTTACCACTGCCGACCGCCACGGGCGTGAGGAAGAGATGAAACTCATCGATCAGTCCGTGCTGCATGAGCGTGGTGTCGAGCGAACCGTTCCCATACTTCAGGAGGTTCTGTCCGGACTTCCGCTTTAGCTCATCGACGAATGTCGCGACATCGCCGTCGACTAGGGTCGCGTTCCAGGTGGTCTCGTGCAGCGTGGTCGACGCCACGAACTTGGGGATTCGATTCATCCTGTCAATGAACTCGGCCGGTACCCCGGGCGGAGCTTCTTGGACCATCCTGGTGTAGGCGGCGGACAGGCCCTGATAGGTGAGCCGGCCTAGGAGTAGAGCGTCCGCCGCGGCCAGCAACTCGGTTGCGTAGCGCGAATGCTGGTCATCGAGGTACGACTGCGCCCAGGCGTCGGGCGAGCCGATCTCACCACCGAGGGTGACATGGGTTGCCTCCACTAGCTTGCTCATCTATCGCCCTCTCGTGCGCTTTGCTGCGGGCTGCGCCGGACGATATCTGGCGTATGCGACGGCAGGTGTGCATGGCGATGGTGGGGGCATTCGTCGTCGCGGGCTGTGGAGGCAGCACCAGGATCGTATCCACGGAGAAGCTGGAACAGGGAGTGCCCGCCAAGCAGTAGCGTGCCCGCCGCGACAACCAGCGGCAATGCCCGCCACGGACGACTTGATGATGCGTCAGCGCCGCGAGCTCAAGGCGTCCCCGTGGTTGGAGTGGCCGAGCTACTGCTCCTCGGCGTCTGAGCGCTTGAACCACAAGTTCAGGCGGTCGGCCGGGTCTTCGTCCGCCTTGGGCGGGTCGAACCGGCCTCGGGTCAGGGCGCGGATCGTGCCATCCTCGGGATACTCCACCAGCTCGGGCATCACCTGGTTGGACACCATCAGGTACCGCACCCGCTCGTCGGTTCGATTAGCCAGTGTGTGGCCGCCCCGGCGGCCCCGGGGGAAGGCGACGACGTCCCCGGGCGCGAGCTCGGACTCGCCATCGAGCGTCCGTAGCGTCGGCCGGCCGGAGATCACGATGGCCAGCTCCTCCATTCCGTGGTGGATGTGCAGCGGGACGCCCTCGTAGCGCGGAGCCAGCTCG
>Ga0182024_10007602_pt1 | contig 23319 bp, 17 predicted proteins | sample P32metaG_FD_120480 | JGI IMG/M metagenome (GOLD analysis project Ga0182024, IMG submission 120480) | Permafrost microbial communities from Stordalen Mire, Sweden - P3-2 metaG (Illumina Assembly) | ecosystem: Environmental > Terrestrial > Soil > Wetlands > Permafrost | place: Sweden: Stordalen... | reverse complement strand
GTGCTGGCGATCCTCGGCCTGCGATCGCTCTATTTCGCCCTTGCCGGCTTATTGCAGAAATTTGACCACCTGAAGTTCTCATTGGCGCTGGTTCTCGTACTCGTTGGATTGAAGATGATCGGCGGGCATCACATCAAACCGCTGGTGGGCGATTGGGGCACGCCGATTCTGCTTGGCCTGATTGCGCTGCTTATCGCGGGCGGGGTTATTGCCTCGGTCGTGTCGTCGCGGCATCGGGAAGCAGTTTCAGTGTCCTGAACAGCACTGCCATCGATAAGTCATTTGCCGGTGTCCGCCAGGTGCTGTAATCGAATTCCACCTTATGACGGCCCGGCGTCAAATCCAGCGCGAGATCGAGCGGCACGAAGTCGACCGAATTGGTAAAGATCTGCGTGTATTTGAATTTTCCATCAATGATAAAGTCCATGTGCTGGCCGGCAATGCCGCGTGTCTCAGCCATCAGGTGGTAATGTCCGCTCGTCGGAACCGGCGGCGTCATCATCACAGTGCGCGGGCCAAGTCCCCATCGCACATACCCCATTTTCCATCTCGGAAACGGTCCCTCGATGGGTTTGAGTCCTTCGATCGGTTCAAACCCATAGCCGGGGCCAACGCGCTTAAAAACGAAATACCGCTTGGGCGTTTCCGTCGGAATCTCGGCAATCTGTGCCAGATCGGTGTCCTGCCGAGCCAGGGCCAGTGTTTCAGCCTGCACATTCCCGCTGGCGATGTAGTCCTGAAACGCTTCGCTGTTGCCTGGTTCACTGGCAATCACGAACTGGGCAAGCGAGATTTCCGTGCGAAATTTCGACAGGTCGTTGGAGAACGCCAGGTCTCCAACGTTTAGCTCCGGCAGGCATTTCTGAAGATTCAGATACTTGATGATGTGGGCATTCACGAACCCGGTTGTCGTGATGAAAATGCGATCGTTGGGCTTCGGATACTCCGCGTTAATCGCATCGGAAATCGCGTAAATGATGCGGCGTCGAGCCAGCAGGTTGCCACCCTCCGGCGTATACATCCGCGGGATCGGCTGCAGCGTGCCCAGCGCCAACGTCGCGACTGTGATGATGCCGATCGCAGTCCGCGTTGGCGTCGCACGACGAGCAAACCAGGTCAGCAACTGCACGGCGGTCAAGATCAGCATCCAGTCGAACGTCGAACCGAAAAATCGCTGTTTCACATGGACGAGCGTGATGACGGTGTACGCCGCCAGCGTAACCACGCACATGCCGCCCAGCAGGACGAGCAGGCGGAAGTCGCGTTGTCGAACGATCACCACAATGCCGGTGATTAGAATTGCCACAAACAAGTAAAGGTGCCAACCCAGGAATACCGCGCCCCCGGTTGATGCGGTGAGGTAGTAAAGCAGATGCTGGGACATCGGCATATGGGTGGCCCACATTACGCTGGTTGAGCCAAAGATCGGCTCATAGATATAGGAGAAGATGACCTTCAGATTCGCCAGATAGACCGGCAACATGATGGCCAGCGCCGGTACGATCGCCTGTGCCCAGAGCGTTGCGATAGAGCGTTTCGCAATGCCTCGGCCATTCAAGAAGATATCGGCCAAGGTTGAAACCGTCAGCGCGACAAACATCAGGCCCATCGTGAGTGGAAACGTGGGCGTTTTCATGATCATCGACAGCCCGAACATGACGCCCGCTAAAACCCGGCGCTGCCGGGTGGCATCGGAGAGCGGTTGCGTAAGCAGCAGCATCGCGCCAGCCGCCGTCACCAGACCGCTGGCGATGTCGGGGCGAAAGTCGTACACCGCGTACAGACAGATCGGTGTCGTTGCGACGATTGCAAACAGCAGCAGTCGAATCCAGAGTGCCAGGCCCTGCGCCAGGAAATTCAGAATCCCTGCTAAGCCGAGGATGATTACCGCGTTGGCCGCGTACGGCGCCCAGTCGCGCGTGCCAAAAACCAAATAACCTGCGACTGCGACGACCGTCGAAAACAGCGAGTGCGGTGCGCGAAGCAGTAGGCCAAGGCACACCACCGCCCAGTTATGCGTATAGAACTCCTGCAGCCGCGGCAGGGCGTCGACGAAGTAGGAGACGTCGTCGTAATAGGGCGGGGCTGCGAGGCGCCCATAGCGCATGGAATATTGAATGATGATCGCGGCATACGTCGCGGAGATCAGCGACCAGAGGAGGATCTCCGATTTGCGAACGTGCGAAACGATCGGCAGCTTAATGCCCATGCGAGGAATTTGCGTTTGCGTATGCATGACAGCTCAGGACGACTCTCACTAGCGCGATGTGCCAGTTTCAAAAACAATAACGAAGGGAAGCGTTGTATCGGGTTTGGCGGTTAAGTTCACCTCGACGTCTCTGGTTGCGGCAGATTGTTTGATGGAAACCGCCGCGCCGCCGTCGAGATAGCGGGCGGACGTGACGCGAAGCGGCGTCGGCACCACGATTGAGTTTCGCGAGCGATCGAACACGATTGCATAAAGTCTCGAGCCATTTTGCGTAACCCGACCCCAGTCGGGCACTTGCTTCAGCGGGCTCCGGTTGCAGCCGTAGATAGCTGCGCCATTGCGATCCAGCCAGCGGCCGATATCCGCAAGCCGCTCTGATTCTTCCTGCGGCCACGTCCCATCTGGGCGCGGACCGACGTTCAGGAGCAGATTACCGCCCTTGGAAACGATATCCGCGAGCAGCTTAACAAGTGTTTCCGTTGATTTGTATTTGGCGTTCGGGCCCTTGTACCAGAAGCCGTTGCCCTCGCTGATGGTCAGGCAGGTTTCCCATGGACCGTCCGGAATTGGGCTCGGAATTCCCTGCTCCGGGGTGACGAAGTCAGCGAACTCGCCGGTGCCGCGATCGTTAATTAGCATCCTCGGCTGCCAGGATCGCATCATCGTCAGCATCTGCCGGGCATCGTCGACTCCATCGCGCGGCCAGCTCACGTCGAACCAGAAGAGATCCAGTTGTCCATACTTGCTGATCAGCTCAAGTATTTGCCCTTGCTCGTAGTTCGCAAAATCATGCCATTGTTGCGGATGTGCGGCGATGAATGTTTCATCAATTTTGGTATCCCGGTGCCAGTTGCCCGTGGGATAATGCCAGTCGATGTGCGAGTAATAGAAGCCAATGAGTAACTTCTGCGCCCGTACAGCGCGAACGAACTCGCCCGTCAAATCAGGATGAGCCGAGGCGCTGTAGGGGCAGTTCGGCGAGGTGATTTTGAAATCCGTCAGCGCCGAGTCGAAGTTGCAGAAGCCGTCATGATGCTTGGTCGTGAAAACCACGTATTTCGCGCCCGATTGCTTCGCGGCCTTAGCCCACTGATCGGCATCGAATTTTGTCGGGTTGAACGTCCGATAAAGTTCGAAATATTGTTGACGTTGCTGGATGTCTTTCGTCGTCGCCAGCGGCCAGATCATGCCGCTTTCGGTTTGCGACCACGGCCCGAAGTGGATGAACAATCCGAACTTGGCATCCTCCCATTGCTTCAGCTTATCTGCCGGCGCATGGAACATCTGGCCCGCGGCAACCGAGCAGAGCACGGCGGCGAACAAAAACGCAATTGCGCGATGAAGCGAAATCGAAGGTGCGACGCTTTGCCCGCGCCTGGGGGTATTTACAATCACCCCGGGCAGGATATCATCCCGCCGACCTTCGGCCAATCATTCATTAGATCGTGTTAAGCAGTCTCTATCGCTATCGCGGATTCATTTGGCAGCACGCCTTGGCGGACTTGCGCCATCGTTATGCGGGTTCGGGGATGGGCGCGGTGTGGAATATTCTGCATCCGCTGTCCCTGATTGCGATCTACGCGGTCATCTTCGGCGCGATCATGGGCCGCGCGATGGCGGAGGTGCCGGGGCCGTTTGGGTTTCCGATTTACCTGTGCACCGGATTCTTTCCGTGGGTCGCTTTCAGCGATTGCATCAATCGCGGCGCCTATTCCATTCTGGGCAACGCGCAGTATCTGAAAAAGCTGCCGGTGCCCGAGCAGGTATTCGTCGCGCAAAGCGCGGTTGGCGCGACGATCACGTTGGTCATCAGTTATGTGATGTTTATCGCGATTGGTCTCTTTCTTGGACTCAAGCCCTCGCTCTACTGGCTGCTGGTACCGATCCCGATGGTCATGCTGCAGATTATTGGTTTTGGTCTTGGGATGATTGCCGGCACGCTCAACGTCTTTTTCACAGATGTCTCGCAAATTCTCGGTATCGTGCTGCAAGTCATGTTCTGGCTTACGCCAATCGTCTATCCCACCTCGCGCGTCCCCAGCTTAGGCATGGTCCTGAAATTCAGCCCCGCCACGCCGGCCATTGAAGCAATTCACGACCTGATGCTCTGGCATCGCCTGCCTGACCTCTGGACGTATCCTGCGATGCTGATCTGGACCGTGGGATCGATGGCGTGCGGGATGTGGATCCTCAACAAACTTCGCGGCGAGATTCGGGACGTGTTATGACCGACACGCAGCCGCTGGTGCGCGCCAAAGACCTGAGCAAGCGCTTCAAGATTTATCCGAAGCCGTCGGGTCGGCTGGTGGAATGGGCCACCGGCGGGCGCGCGGTCCGCCATCAGGATTTCTGGGCGCTCCGCGAACTGACGATGACGCTCAATCGCGGCGAGTGCCTGGGGATTGTCGGCGCCAATGGCTCCGGGAAAAGCACGTTCCTCAAAATCCTCGCTGGCGCCATGGAATCAACGACCGGCCAGTGCCAGGTTGATGGCCGGGTGATGGCGATTCTCGAACTCGGCACCGGTTTCAATCGCGAGCTTACCGGCCGGCAGAACATCCAATTGTCGTCCGAACTTCTCGGCATCGGCGGCGATTACGTCGGCCGGCAAATGAAAGACATCGAGGCCTTCGCGTCGCTCGGCGAGTTCATGGACCGGCCGATCAAGATCTATTCATCGGGCATGCTGGCCCGCCTCGCGTTTTCGCTCTACGCGTTTCTGGAGCCGGACGTGCTGATCGTGGATGAGGCGCTGGCCGTCGGCGATATCGCATTTCAGCGCAAGTGCTATCGGCGCATGGAGGAGATGGTCGGCCAGGGGCGCCAGGCCGTCATCTTCGTTACGCACGACCTCCACGCGGTCAACAAGCTTTGCACTCGCGCGATCTGGCTCCGCGACGGGCATGTGGAATTCGAAGGCCCGCCGCCGGATGTCGTCGAGCGCTATCAGCGATTCATGCTCGGCCACGGCGATGAAACCACGCCGGGCACTACGCGTCGCGCCGCCGTTACCGTCGATCAGTCGGGCATACCGACCTCTGGCCGGCTTCCGCGCAGCGAAGCGGCGGTCTTCTATCCCGAAACCGGCGCTGAAGTGCTCGCCTTCTGGCTTGAAAACGAAGCCGGTGAGGTCATCCAGTTGGTTCGCGCGGGTAAAGCATTCAAGATCTGCTATGCGATGCGCTTCAACGCCCCGGCGATGCAGCCGGTCTTTGGCACGCGCGTCGCCACCGCGCGCGGCGATGTGCTGATCGGCGTCAACACGAAGCTGGCCAATGTGCGGACGCCGGACTACGCGGTTGGCGATGTAGAGATCGTCCGCTGGCCGGTTCAGCCCGGACTGTCTCCCGGCGATTATTTCATTTCGTGCGGCTGCTCGACGTTCGACGATCCGCTGAACTTTCTGGTTCGCGAGGTGGACGCATATCGCTTTGCCATCACCGGCGCCGCGCCGACGGGCGCGCTCTGCCAGCTTACGGATAAGCCGCAGCTTGCCGGCATCGCGATTCACACATGATTGATCAAGACGGTCACAATCTCGCTTTTCTGCTCGGCCTGCCGCGCTCGGGAACGACTCTGCTGTCTGTGCTGCTCGATAGACATCCGCAGGTGCTTTGCCCGCCGGAGCCGTGGGTGATGCTCGCGCTGGAGTCGTTTGGAAAAGTGTCCGAGCGTCACCCGGCTGACTCGCAGCTCATTGGCCAGGCCGTCCACGAATTCTGTAACGACGCCAGCCCCACGGCGGCCAACGCGTTTGCCCAGAGCGTCTACAATCGTCGGCTCGAAGCGGCCGGCAAGTCGATCTTCGTCGATAAAACGCCCCGGTATTATCACATTCTTCCGTACTTGCGCAGCGTCTTTCGAGAAGCCAAATGGATCTGGCTGCGCCGCGATCCGTTTGATGTCGCCGCGTCGTACAAAACGTCCTGGCAGGTGAATCTCGCCGAGCAACTAACGGGCGACAATGACTACCCATCGTGGAGCTTCGATCTGGTGATTGGCCTCGATCGGCTCTGCCACGAAATCGATCCGGGCGACCCACGCGTTCTAAGCATCCAGTATGAGCAGCTTGCCGCCGACACGCAGCCGATGCTGACGAAGGTGATGCGGTTTCTTGGACGCGAGGCTGATGTTGGGCAGACGCAGTTTGACGTCGAGCAGTCGAGTTTCGCAAAAAGTTTCGCCGGCGACAAGAAGATCACCACGACGCACGGGCCGCACACGAAATCGATCGGCTCGTGGCGGCAGGCATTGACCCGGGACGAACTGCAAACGTTGTTGAATTACGTTGGCGGCGAGACGATGCGCCAACTTGGTTATGGCACGACGCTCGATGAACTGAAGTCGATGGGTGTGAACGACCCCGGTCCCAATGCCGTTGCCGAACATCGCTCGCGCATCGCGGCGATATACGCCGATCGCTGGGCCGATGTCACCGCTGCCGCACGGTGCGACGTGCCGCAACCCTGGCTCAAGCGCGCCAAGCAGCAGCTTGTCGAGCAGAAGTACCAAATCGAAACGATGTCGATGGAATTGTCCGCGGGGCGCCAGAGCCAAGCGGCGCTGTCCGCGGAATTGTCCGCGGCGCGCCAGCGCGAGAGCACGCTCTCGGCTGATCTGTCCAAAACACGGATCGACGCGGCGCAATTGGCCGCTGATCTCAAGCAGACCAGTGACCAGCGCGAAGCCGCGCGGGAGATTGCCGCATCAGCACGAAAGGAGGCCGACGAACAAATCAGCCAATACAAGCTTCAATCTATCGTGCAGCAGCGCGAGATCACCGACCTGCAAACACGCCTGCGGCAAAATCGTGAGCGCGCGATGCGTCCCATTCGCCTGTGGCGGCAGATCAGCGCCAAGGCACAGCAGCTTATCGTCGGCTTCCCGCATGATCGGCGTCGCAAGAGTGACCGTCCGCTGCCAACGATGACCGTGGTAACACCGGTTTACAACGGCGCGGCGCATATTCGTGAGACCATCGAGTCGGTCCTTCAGCAAGATTATCCGGGCCTGCAGTACATCGTTGTCGACGGCGCCTCGACCGACGGAACGATGGATATCGTCAACGAGTACCGCGATCGACTGTCGGAAGTGATCAGCGCGCCAGATAATGGCATGTACGATGCGATTGCCAAGGGATTCGAACGAGCCACGGGCGAGATCATCTGCTATCTCAACGCCGACGATTTATTCGAGGCCGGCGGCTTGCGGCGCGTTGGCGAATACTTCCGCGATCATCCGAAAACACGGGTGCTGTATCACGAGGACACGGTGCTCCTCGACGGCTGGCTGTTTCCCAACGCGGCCCAGCCGCCCCGGGTGGATCGGTTGTTCGTGCTTGGGGGGCACATTCTCTTCCAGGACGGCGTCTTCTTCCGCCGGGCCGATTATCTGAGAACCGGCGGTCTCAATCGCCTGATGCGGCGTGCCGGTGACTGGGATCTCTGGGTGCGGCTCGGGAGCGTCGCCAGGTTTGTCAGGGGCGCCGCCCACCAAAGCTGCTTCCGCGTCGTCACGGGTCAACTGAGCGGAGACATGGCCGCGTACAACGCGGAGGTGGCCCACGCCCGCGGCGAATGGCGTCGCCGTTTCGGTGAGAAGGGCCGTCCGCTTGAGCGCGTGGGGCACTTGCTGCACCGCTTCGAGAATTTTCTGTCGCGCAAGCTCACGAAGCGGCGGCTGTTCTTCCCGCTCACGCGATCCGGATGCGTCGGTGGCGCTCGGCCGGCTCCTGGCGAAGCGCCCGCGTCGAATCAATCCTGCCGGTGTCCGCTCACGAGAGATTGGCCCGATCGCCTGCTCTTCAGCAGCAAGGACACGCGATTCGGCGACAACCTGATCAACCGCGTCTACTACAACTCCGAGAGCGATCTGGCGATCATCACGCCGGCATTAACCAAAGAGCGACTTAATGAGTTGTATGAACAGCATTATTCCAACGGCAATGCGCAGATCATTCCCGCGCCGCCGGGATATGCATCCCCATACAAATCCTTTCGCGGCGCCGGCCTGGCCAACCGGCTGCTGGCCCGCGCGAAAGTGCCGCGTCCGTTGTGCAAGGGCGTTCGATGGGACGATCAAACGTGCGAACAGCTCATCGACAATCTTCCCGGCCTGCATCGCGACGGCGGTCCGATACAATTCCTTGACGTCGGGTGCTTCGAGGGACGATTGCTGACTGAAATCGCCAAGCGGACTGATTGGAAAACCTGCGGCCTGGAACCGAATTCCAAAGCCGCCGAGGTGGCGCGCAAGGCGGGGCACGAAGTGTGGCAGGGGTTTGCCGAAGATGCGCTGTTCGTTGTTCCGCCGGAGATGACATTTGATGTGATTCACCTGGGCCAGACGATCGAGCACCTGGGCGATCCGCTGACGGTGATTCGGCGATTGCGCTCGCTGCTTAAAATCGGCGGTCGAATCATCCTCAGCACGCCCAACCTGAACTCCCGCCAGATTGATCTGTTCGGCCCCACCTGGAGCCACTGGCATCCGCCGTACCACCGATTTTTGTTCTCTCCGAAGAGCCTCCGCCTGTTGGCGAAGAAAGCCGACCTTGATGTGCGGGGCATCCGCTCATATTCGCATCCTTATTGGACGTCGATGAGCGTGCAGCTCAATCGCATGGGTGTTGCCGCGGCGGTTCCTCACACCGTTCACTTTTCCGAAGATGTCATTAGCGAAGCAATGAGCCTTTCCTTTTGGTCCCGTTGGCTTTGGGATTGGCGCGGCAAGGGCGATTATCTCGTGGCGGTTTTCCAGAAACGCTAAGTCGCTCCGTAAAGCAGATCTGATGAAGATGCCGCGTATTTCCATCGTCACGCCGTCCTATAACCAGGCCGCGTACATCGGCTGGACCGTGCGGAGCGTGCTGCTTCAGCGGTATCCCAATCTTGAATACATTGTCATGGACGGCGGCTCAACCGATGGCACGCAAGCCGTGCTTGAGCCGTATCGCTCGCAGTTCGCTCATTATGTGAGCGAGAAAGACAAAGGCCAATCCGACGCCGTCGCACGCGGCTTTGAGCGCTCGACCGGCGAAATCATGGGCTACTTGAACAGCGACGACATGCTGGCGCCCGATGCGCTGCGGTTTGTCGCGAATTTCTTTGGCCAGCATCCGGATGTGGACGCGATTTACAGCCATCGCGTGACGGTGGTCGAGGACAATCGGGTGGTGTCTTATTGGATCTTGCCGCCGCATTCGAATTATCTGATGCAGCGGTGGGATTTGATCCCACAGGAGACGTGCTTCTGGCGTCGAAGTCTGTTTGAACGGGCCGGCAACATCGACCCCTCGTTCAGATTTGCACTGGACTACGATCTGTTTCTGAGATATATGCAAGCCGGCAGATTCGTTCGAGTCAACCGTTTTTTGGGTGCATTTCGATATCATTCAACGGCAAAAACCCACACGTTGCTGGCGGAAGTCGGTCAGGAAGAAATCCGGCGGGTGCGACAGAAGCACGGCGTGAAAATTCATCGCGGCGAATCAATGCTCGGCGGGGTGTATTCGCTGTTGGTGCAACGGGCCGGTGCGCGTCACGCAAATTTACGTCGCATCAAGCCGGGCGCATTGCCCGGCAAAGGATACGACTACGACGAGCTGTGGGGCGGCCTGCTGAATGAAACGCGATTGCCAATCAGAGCTTAACTCGATCTCGCGCGGCAGGAAGACTAATTCTCCAAAACGGCGCTGATCCGTTACACTTTGCTCAACCAGCCGATTTGCAGTTCATGCGACATGCCCAGGACAACTTCGACAAGCACCCCGGCACCCGATGCCTGGTGATCGTGCCGGTGTTCAACGAATCGGGATCGATTCGCAAAGTCATTTGCCAGCTTCGGCGGGCCCTGCCGGAATTCGACGTGCTCGTTGTTGACGACGGCTCAACCGATGACACTGTCCGTCAGGTTCCGCCGGGAGTGCCGATTGTGAGCCTGCCATTTAATCTTGGCATCGGCGGCGCAATGCAAACCGGCTATCGCTACGCCGCTCTGCACGGCTACGACGTGGCGGTGCAAGTTGACGGGGATGGGCAGCATCGTCCATCCGAGGTTCGGCGCCTGATCGATCACTTGCTTAGCGGCGAAAGCGATCTGGTCGTCGGCTCTCGATTCCTCGAGCAGGTGCGCTACAAGCAAACAATCGTGCGCAGCATTGGCAGCCTGTTGTTGCGGGGAATCATTCGCGTGCTCGTCGGCATGGATCTCACCGACTGCACCAGCGGATTCCGCGCGGCTAATCGGCGCGTGATCCTGGCGTTCGCGCATTGGTATCCGGAAGATTATCCGGAGCCGGAGGTGATTCTGCTGCTTCATCGCGCCGGCTATCGCATCAGTGAGCTGGCCGTTCGCATGCGCCACCGCCGCAGCGGGCGCAGCAGCATCGGGATATTGGGTGGCGTGTTTTACGTGCTGAAGGTAACGGTCTGCCTCCTGCTTGACCTCGTACGCGACCCGTGGCCCAGCGGAAAGGTGATGTGGCATGATCATCCAGAAACTGTTTCTGGCGACCTTTGGTACGCTCCTGCTCCTGCTGGCGGTCCGAAGGCTCCGCACTTACCGACTTAAAGAACGATACGCGCTGCTGTTCGTGCTGATCGGCTTGCCGTTCGTAGGCCTGGCTTTCTGGCCTGCGGCCGTGGGCTTGATGGCCACGCAGCTTCACATTCAATACAACACGCTGTCGCTGATTTGCGTGTCGGTCTTCCTGTTTCTGGTTGTATTTGAACTTCTGACGATCGTGAGCATGCAGGACCAGAAGATCAACGCGCTGGCCCAGCTCGTCGCCATCCTCATGGAAAAGCAAAAGCTGGCCGAGCCGGAACATCGCCCGGCGGAAGTGGTGGAATCAAGTAATGATTCCAAGCAGCCCAGCGTAAGCTGGAATCCCGCGTCACAGGCGACTCACCCGTGACGCAAGCTTACGCCCGTCTTAAGCCATCGGCAGCTTGCCACCGGCATTACTTACTCTCAGCGGTTGCTGCCGGCGCCGGTGTTGATTCGGCTCCCCCCACCACGCCGTTCACGACCCGGGATTGGCCGAGAAGTTCGTCCAGCAGGACGTCTGCGCCGTAGACGTTTTTCAGCGTTTCAATCACTGCACGGCTGTCAACACTCACGGCTCGCGCCTGCACGTCCGTATATGCGTAGTTATTGGCAACACCTTGACGATTGGAATCGAAGATGATTCCGACGAGGTCGCCGGCGCGGTTGACGACGGGGCTTCCCGAATTTCCGTTGGTGATGTCAGCGGTGCTCACGAAATCCAATGGCGTATCGAGTTTGAGCTTGTCGCGCGCTTTCTTCCAGCTTTCGGGAAGCTGATAGGGGTAGGCCGCGTCGTGCTTTTGTTCGTCGTCGAACGCGCCGCCGATCGTGGTCCACGGCGGGATTTGCGTGCCGTCCTGCTCGTAGCCGCGAACGACACCGTAGGCGAGTCGCAGCGTTCCGGTGGCGTCGGGATACAACCGATCGCCAAACAAGGCGAATCGCGCTTTGTTGATCTGCGTGAGCGACTGCGTCATCGGCTCTTCAACTTCCGATTCAAACTGCCGCCGCACTGCGCGAGCCCGATCGTCGATCGAACGAGCGAGAACGATCATCGGGTCTTTGCTGTCGGCGATCTCCTTGGCCCCGCCGTGCATCAGCCGCTTGCGCTCGTTGGCGTCGGCCAGCTTCGTGCCGTTGACCAGTTCCTTTGCGCGATCCTCCGGCGATTTGCCGCCAAGGATCTTCTTCACGATCGCCGAGTCGGCTCCCATCTTCTCTTTCAGGAACGTCAGCGAGTCGGTGATCTTGGCGATTTCCAAATCGGAATAAATCGGGACTGCTGCTTCAAGCCGATGTGTCAGCGGGCCGCGCTTGGCCTGCGTGTATTCAGGAAGCCGTTCTGAATCCGGCTTGGCATCCTCGGCGGCCAATCGCACCAGCGTTCGGGCGTAGCCATACAGCGGCGAGGAGACCGCCCGCCCACCTTCGATAAACGAGTCGGGAAACAGCAGCGATTTTTCGTGCGATTCGGCCGCCGCCGCGTCATCCCAGGCGGCATCAAAGTGCGCCAGGGCCGGGCGCTGGCGAAGCTGTGCGCGCAGGCCGGCTTCTTCGCGTTCCTTGCGTTGCATCAGGTCGGTCTTCAGCGCCGCCCAGCGCGGCCGCAGCGCCTTCAGCGAGTTCTGAATGCCAAACAGCTCGCGCTGCGCTTGCCGCTTTTCTTCGGGTCCGCGCTCGGAGTATGCGATCAACACGCGCTCCGAACGTTCGAGGCTCTGCAGCACCAACGGCAGCGTGAGATCGCGCATCGATTTGAGCGCCGATACCGGGAGCAATCGATCGGTCGTTCCGGGATTTCCGCTGACGAAAACCAACTCGCCATCGCGAACGCCCTCGGTGGACAGGCGGAGATAATGCTTCACGTTCGCGGGCTTGCCCTCCTCGTATGCGCGAAGCAGGGTGATATCCAGGTCATAACGCGGGTATTCGAAGTTGTCCGGGTCGCCGCCAAAAAACGCAACCGACATTTCCGGAGCAAAGGCGCAACGGATGTCGGTATAACGCTTGTAGCGGTAGAGATCGTAGCGGGCGCCGCCAAACAGGGTGACGACGTTGCTCTGCAGCTTCGTCGATGTTTCTGATTCGCTTTCGATTTTCGAGATGATCGCGTTTCGCGCTTTCACGGCGGCTTCGCCGGTCAGCTTCGAATCAACCCCGTCATTCACGCGATCGGTGACGTCTTCGATCGATTCCAGAACGCTCAGCTCCAGCCCCGGCAGCTTGATCTCGTCGTCCAGTGATTTGGCCAAAAATCCGTTGGCGACGTAATCCTTGCCCGGGCCCGAAGCATTCTGTAATCCACCGGCGGCAACATGATGGTTGGTCAGGATCAGCCCATCGGGCGAAACAAACGCCCCCGAAGCGCCAATCTTCACCGATGCCATTTGCAGGTTATCAGACCACGCTTTGCTCGGTTCGAAGCTGAAAGTTTGCCGCAGTCGTTCTGAGGGAAGGCTGTTATAGACCCACATTCCTTCGCCGGGCAGGATCGTCAGCACCTCCGGCGTGCCATAGATTTTGGGCGTTTCGCTGCCCGGCCGCATGAATCCTGATTCGCACCCGAACCCGATCGCCGAGATCAACAACACAGCCGTTCGAGCACTCCGTTTCATCCGCATGCGGTCTCCTTGAGGTCTACGTCGCCATCGTTTGGGCGAGATTCTATAGGATCGGACGGCATCGGCAATTGCGCTGTATGGCATTTGGGCAATCTAGGCGCATCAGCGACGTTATGATTGCAATATTTGGCGCTTCCGAGAGATCGCCGCTCTCGTCTAGAATGCGCTAAGCTGGTGCTGGGTAGAGGCCCGGCGCCCGGCACGTTCCGCCGGATTGAATCACCCGAGGCCCACCGCATGCGCCGGCATTCACTTCGTTGTTTCACAACCTGGATATGCGCTCTTGTTATTGCATCGATCGCGGGTTCGGCCCGCGCCGCCACTCCCGAACAGGTGGCCGCGGCAATCGAGAAAGCGCAGAAGTTTCTTCTCAGCCGTCGTGGTCCGAAGGGGACTTGGGAGCAAGTTCCCAAGCCGAAACTTCAGTCAAAGGCTGAGGACAACCTGCAAGCCGATCCCGATGGTCGCCAGTGGGGCGGTCGCACGGCGATTGCGACTTATGCGCTGCTTGCCAGCGGCATGGACTGGCGCGACACGGACATGACCGCGCCGGTCGACTTTCTGCTGCACGCCAACATCGAAGGGACATACGCGCTGGGACTGAGTTGTCAGCTTGTGCAGTTTCTTCCGGCAGACAAGACTCGCCTTTTGATCCTTCGCGATACCGAGATGCTGGAGCATGGCATTCGGGTCGCTCCAGGAGGTGTTGGCCCAGGGCTGTGGCCGCTGCAAACGGGTTTTTACGGCTACTGGACCGGCGATCCGCAAGGCTCCGGCGTGCCGATTTTCACGAGCCTGCCGAAGCGGGTTGGAACGCCGCAGCCGAACGACTGGTACGACCGCAGCGCCAGTCAATACGGGGTACTGGGCATGTGGGCGCTGGAGCGTGCCGGGGCCAAGGTCGCGCCGGGCTACTGGCAGCTCGTCGATACGGCGTGGAAGCGCGCCCAGCAAAAGAACGGCGGTTGGACCTACCGGGAGGAGCAGGAGGTGACGCCGTCGATGACTGCCGCCGGCGTCGCGACCCTGTTTATCACGCAGGACTACGCGAGCACCGAGAATTCAGGCAGCTGCAAGGGCGGCATTCGCAATGAATTCATCGAACGCGGCTTGTCCTACATGGACAATCACATCGAGGAAGCGATCGGCGGGAATCTGTACACCTTATACGGCATCGAACGGATCGGCGCCGCCAGCGGACGAAAATACTTCGGCAGCCGGAAGGACTGGTACAAGCTCGGTGCTGATTACCTCGTGAAAAGTCAGAAAGAAGACGGCTCGTGGGAAAGCGATCGCGGAGTGATTCCAGATACGAGCTTCGGATTGCTTTTCCTCAGCCGCGGCCGAGCGCCGCTATTGATGAACAAGTTGCAGTATTCAGCGACTGACAAAAAAGAAGAGCTTGCCGACGCTTGGAACGAGCGACCGCGCGATCTGGCGAACCTGGCGCAGTGGATGGGCGGGCAGCTTGAAACCACTTTCAATTGGCAGGTGATGGATCTCTCGACGCCGCCGGACGAAATGCACGATGCGCCGATTCTTTATATCTGCGGGAGCAAGCTGCTGAGTTTTTCCGAGGACGAGAAGAAGCTCCTTCGCACCTATTGCGAGCGCGGCGGTCTAATTCTCGGAAACGCCGACTGCGGATTGCCGGCATTCGCCCAGAGCTTCACCAAGCTCGGCGAAGAGCTCTTCCCCAAGTACAAATTTCAGCAGGTCTCGAACAATGACTTGATTTGGCATGAGCAGTACAGCCAATGGCGGTTGAAGCCGAAGGTGATGGAACTGACCAACGGCGTACGCAAGCTGATGGTTCTGATTCCCGAAGCCGACCCGGCTCGCGCATGGCAGGGACGACAGGTCAAGACGCGCGAGATCATGTATCAGCTCGCGGCGAATATTTATCTCTACGCCATCGACCTAAAAAACGCTCGGCCGAAGGACGACACGTACCTCGCGACGATCAAGCCGACGACCCAGCCGGCTAAAGCGGTGTCGATCGCACGCATAGATGCCGGGGAATCGCCGGACCCGGAGCCGGGGGGTTGGGCGCAATTCGCGGCGGTCATGATGAACCGCTACCACGTCAAAATCGAGACGCATTTCCTGAAGGCCAACAACCTGGATAGCGTGAAAATCGCTCACCTGACCGGCACGGGCAAGCTCACTCTGACGGACCAGCAGCGGCTTGAACTCAAGGCGTTCGTCCAACGCGGCGGCACGTTGATCATTGATGCCGCCGGCGGTTCATCCATCTTTGCGGACTCAGCCGATTCCGAATTGGAAACGATGTTCGGCGCCGGCAAGTTAAGCACCCTCGCGCCGACAGACCCGGTCTATAACGACCCGCGCGACAAGATTACCACGATCGGCTGGCGCCGCTTCGCCCTCGATCATGTGGCCGACCGTAAACACCCACAGATTCGCGGCATTACCTTCGGCAAACGCATCGGCGTGTTTTGCAGCCATGAGGATCTGTCGGCGGGTTTGGTCGGCCAGGACGTCGATGGAATCGTCGGCTACGACCCGCAGACCGCGACCAATCTTATGGCGGCGATGATCCTGTATGCCGCCCGGTAATCGCCGTGTTCCGGCGCTTTACATTGGTAACACCATGGATACTTCGTCAATTATTCCTTTGAAGGGACTTGGCCAACTTCGATTCGGGGCTTCTGTGCAAGAAATAGTACGCTACTTAGGAAGGCCGCCCGAAGATATCCGATTTCGGCTTGTAGACAATAAGTGGCCTGACGAACATAATTGGCGCTTTCAATATGAGCGATGGAGCGAGGATGACTTTCCAGAGAACTCGTGGGATGATCGCGACTACGAATTTAGAGACACCAGCAAAATGAAGTTGCGATTTCTTGGAGTAACCTTTGGAGAGTATAGTGGAGTACCGAACGTACTGACTGAATTCGACACCAATAGCCATGCGTTGAAACTGGCCGGAAGCCAGATTTGCGGTTGTGATCAACGAGATGTCCTCCGCAACCTTACGAGGTCAGGTCTGGCTGTATTGGGCAGCATGGACATAGGATATGATGACGTGCTATATCTTTCGCAAGGAGTGCGGTTGCGTGCCCGTGATTTCAAGATATTTGAGATAACTTGGTCCGCGCTTGAGAATTCGATGTCACGACTCATATGAGTTAGGACAGATCGGCATCGGGACCACGACCTACAGTTATGATCCGGCGGGCAACCGCACGCTGGCGCAGGAGCCGACGAGCACGGTGACGACCTACAGCTACGATGTCGATTACAACCTGTCGATCGCCATGAATAACCTGGCGACGCCGACGGCGACGATGGTGTATCATGCCGACGGGCTGTGGCATTCGGATGACCAGTCGGATTACGCCTGGGACCGAAAGGTGATGGCGGTGAACGTGAACGTGGCTACGGGACAGACCAGCTTCACGTATAACCAGCATCCCGGCGGCTATGGCTGGATGATCAGCCGGCTGTATCCGATCCTGGCCAGCAGTTCGAGCAGTTCCAGCAGCAGTTCGCACCCGGTCAGCTCCTCGAGCACGCCGGGCCCCAGTTCCAGCAGCAGTTCCTCCTCGTCCAGCAGCGGCCTGAGCGAAGCGGCGATCCGGGCGATCACGGCGGGGATGAAAGCGGAGGCGCCGGGCGCTGTCGCCCCACGGGTATTGCTGGCGCCACCGCCAACTCGGCCAATTACCCAATGATCGACGGCTGGGGACCATGGAACGGGTCGGACACGGGTCCAATTATGACTCACTTCAGGCGATACGCGGCCGACCGTGCAGACGAACGGGCTGATCGGCGGTGCCGATCACGTATGCGGGCCCATGGATTCGAGAGTTTTTCGTTGCATCCGCAGGATCGCCGCAAATACAATCGTCAATCGCGCGTTTGATTTGCAGCGTTGGATTTGCAGTCGGATTCGCACAAGGAGCCTCCCATGCGTCGCGGTGCTTCGATTCTTGCGGCACTTACCCTTTCCGTGGCAGCGGCAGCGCCTACCTTTGCTCTGGGCACCAGGCAACAGTTGTCGCAAACATTGCCCGAGTTGCGATTCGAAGCGGTTACGCTGGGAGATGCGATTGATTTTCTGCGAGATGTCTCGGGCGCGAATATCGCCGTGAATTGGAAGGCCCTGGACGCGACGGGTGTCAGTCGCGATACGCAGGTGAATCTTCACGTTTCCGGGATTACGCTCCGCAAGGCGCTGGAAATGACGCTCAGCGAAGCCGCCGGCGGGGACGCGCTTACGTTCTACGTCGACGAAGGCGTCATCTCGATCACGACACGTGATCTGGCAGACCATAGCATGGTCACCTGTGTCTATCCGGTTGAAGATTTGTTGATGGAGATTCCCGATTTCACGGATGCTCCGCAGGTCACGCTCAATAACACGTCGAGTCAGGGCGGCGGGGGCGGTACCGCATTGGGGCAGGGCGGCGGCGGGGGACAGATCAGCTCGACCAACAGCTTGTTTGGCGGCAGCAGTTCGACGAACAACCAGAACCGCGCCGTCGGCAAGACTAAAGTCCAGCGGGCGCAGGATTTGATTTCGCTAATCGAAGCCGTCGTCAACCCAGACATCTGGAAAGACAACGGCGGCGCTGCCACATGCATGTATTTCAACGGCATGCTGATCGTCACCGCGCCGCGATCGGTGCAGGAAGCGATTGGCGGCTAATCAACAGAAAAACGCCACCCCGCCTGGAGTAGCGGGGTGGCGCGGAGGATCATCTGTTCGCGACGCTTTTTCAGCGGCGCGGTGGCCATGCGACAGCGGGAGCATCCCCTCTGTACGTTCGATGCAAGACCACGACGCGGTGGTTACAGCAGGCAGCGCCCGGTGCAGTTACGCCAGGCACGCAGCGGTTCCGCGTCGCGCGGCTTACAGCGAGTTCTGAACCGATGTCCAGCGGCCCAGCACCTTGGTGCCAACCGAGGTGATCGCGGCAATCGCCGCAACCACAATCAAGCCGGCGATCAGCGCGTATTCCAGAACCTCGCCACCCTGCTCGTCGCGGACGAGCTTCGCAAAAATGCTCTTCACTTTCATGGCAGTCTCCTGTCGACGACGCCGAACGATCAATCACGTTTTCAACCGCTCCTTGTCGCTGTTTACGTGTCCAGCAACGTCATCGGCGCGGTGGAGTAGCGGGTTAACCTAAGCCTGCCGGGAACTTCAAATTTCAAAGTAGATCGCGGGTCATCGGCGAATTGACAATTAAAACTTTAGTCAATGTGCTGTAAGGACTTGCTGCCACTGCGCAGACGTTTTCGTACTTGACGGAGCCACTGCAGGTCTGGTAAGACTGCGATTTGTGGCACGGTATCGGATTGACAAGATCTCCGAACTGGCGCGGCAGATGCAGTTCACGCCGCATGACACGCGGCTGAACCAGCTCAACGCCGCCGAGGACTTGCTCCACACCATCGACGACACCAAAGCTTATCCGCTTGAGTTTGTCGTCTTTCGCGTCACCGGCTATCACCCGCGCGCGATCAACCCAGAGCTATTGGCCGGGATGTCGCTTCAATATGATCTGGGTTTACTGATCGAACAGGTCAGCGAAACGCTGGAGGTGCACACCGGTAAGTCGCCGGAGCCGGTGCTGAGCATCGACGACGTCACCGAGCGCTTCAACGTCACTAGCAAGACGATTCAACGCTGGCGTCGGCGCGGACTGCCGGCTCGGCGGTTTGTTTTCCCGGACGGGAAACGCCGGGTGGGATTCCTTGTCGGCAGCGTCGAGCGGTTTTTCTCCCGGCATCGCGATCAAGTTGCGCGCGGCACGAATTTCTCGCAGGTCGATGACGCAGAGCGGCATGACGTCATCCGCCGAGCACGTCGCCTGGCTGGTGAGTGCGGCTGCTGTCAGAAAGAAGTCATTCGCCGGCTGGCGCGGAAGCTCAATCGAGCTGAGCTGACGATCCAGCATATTCTCCGTAAGTACGAGGAGGCCAATCCAGGGCAGGCGATCTTCACTGCGCCGGCTGAGCCCATCTCCGAACTGCGCCGAGCGAAGATTGCTCGCGCTTATCGTCGTGGTATGTCTTTGGCGGCGATCGCCAGGCGTATCTGCCGGCCGCGGACTGCCGTTTATCGCGCCATCATTGAAGAGCGCCTCGAGCGCCTCGGCCGCCGCAAGATTCGGTTCATCGACGATCCGCTTTTCCATCAGGAAGATGGGCATGAGATTATCGATCAACTGCTAAAGGCTGAAGAACTCGCCGCTGAAATTTCGGTCGAAGAGCGTCGCGTTCCGCGCGATTTGCCGCCGTATCTGCAGGATCTTTATCGCACGCCGTTGTTGACGCCGGGCCGCGAGCGGGCATTGTTCCTCAAGTTCAATTATCACAAGTTTCAGTTCGTGATTGCACGCCGCCGACTGGAGCCACGGGCGGCGCGGATGCGCGATCTGGATGCGTTGGAAGCTCATCTGCAGTCGGCGACAGTCGCAAAGAATTCAATTCTTCGCGCCAATCTCCGCCTGGTGGTGAGCATCGCGCGCAAGCACCTTCGGCCCGGGTTGTCGCTCATGGAACTTGTTAGCGACGGCAATATCACCCTGATGCGAGCAGTCGACGGATTCGATGTGCAGCGCGGCAACAAGCTGAGTACATATGCCACGCTCGCATTGATTAAAGGCTTTGCCCGCAGCGTCCCTGCGATGCTATCAGGCCAGCGTGCGTCGTCGCTTGATGACCGCATGATCGAGGGTTTGGCCGATCAGGGCGGAGGCCGACGCGATCACTTTGCCGACCGCGATCATGTGCGCGTCCTGCTCTCAAATCTAAGCGATCGCGAACGCGGCTTGATCAGCGCCCGCTATGGTCTTGGCACCGACCCCTCTCGTACGGTGGACACTGCCGCCCGCGACTTGGGCATCTCGCGACACCGCGCTCGCCAGATCGAAAAGCTGGCTCTTGCCAAGCTGCGAAGAGCTGTCGGCCAGAACTAAGCGGCCCGTCTTAAAGCGACCTCCTCTTCAATCTGATATTCAGCGCGCCACAAGGCCCGCTGGTTTGGCCAGCGGGCCTTGTGGTGGATCAACCGGTCGTCTCGGCAGCCGCGATTTATTGTGCGTCAGCGGTTGTGAGCCGGCGAACTTTCGTCGCTTTCATGCCTTTGGGGCCATCCTCATAATCGTATTCAACTGTTTCGTTTTCCTGAAGCGTGCGGAATCCCGTGCCGTCGATCACCGAGTGATGAACGAATACATCCTTGCCAGTTTCTGACGAGATGAACCCGAACCCCTTCTGATCGTTGAACCACTTAACTTTACCGGTGGCCATGACGAGCCACTCCTTTCCGAACAGACGTGATGTCGATACGGCACGACATAATCCGCCGAGCCACGCCCAAGCGAACTGGGTTCCCAGTGCCGAGAGGGACGAAACCCTGTTTCAGATCCGGCTAAACGAGAGATGCCCGCCCGATGGCCGGTTCCAAGGCGTCCAAGAATAATCGATCTGCGAGCACGAATCAAAAAATTTGTTAAGCATTGTCAGTAGGGCAAATGCAACTCGATTCCACAGAGTTATCCACAATGAATTTGTCGTTCCGGCTTGACAACAGTATTTTCCAGTTCTCGCCCCGTGGATCTCACCGAGCCGAACCATTCTGTACCAATCAGTTGGAACGGCACGATGGCGCGTAACATCCTGATATAAATAAAGATAAACACCTATATGCATTCTGCTAGCGAAAATCCTTTCACGAATTCACTTGCGGGCGAGGGCTCTGCGGCCAAGTAGCCAAAAATCGGGTATTTCCGAAGCTCAATCCACAGGTTATCCACAATCAAGATCGCTTCCGAAAATCCTGATATAGCCAAATTATTGAGCTTGCTCTATGTCGCCCGCCAGTCGTTGTTTGTTCCCAAATCGTTAAGCTGGTCAAGAGTTACGTTCACTCAAGCTCAACACGATCTGCGCAAAGTCGTCAGCTCCTTGATAATCTTTCCCACATCGCGACCATGACCATTTGCTCGCATCTGATCTTGCATGAACCTTCTGGAAACAACGAAGCTCGTCAAAAGCTACAACGGTCGCGTGGTCGTGGATGAAGTCAGCTTTGTGCTGGCTCAGGAAGAGATCGTCGGGCTGCTGGGCCGCAATGGGGCGGGCAAAACGACCACATTCCGAATGATCCTCGGCATGATCGTCCCAGACAGCGGCGCCGTGGCGTTCGACGGCTACGACATCACCCACCTGCCGATGTACAAGCGCGCTCGTCGCGGCATCGGCTACCTGTCGCAGGAGCGCAGCGATTTTCGCCGCCTGACGGTCTGGCAGAACCTGCAGGCGATTCTCGAAACACTGAACCTGTCGCGAGCCGAGCGAAATCGACGGGCCAATCGCATGCTCGAGCAATACGGCTTGCTTAAGAATCGCAACCAAATGTCCAACAGTCTCAGCGGCGGCGAGCGCCGTAAGCTCGAGATCGCCCGTGCCTTGCTTACGGAGCCAAAACTGATCCTGCTTGATGAGCCATTTAGCGCCGTCGACCCGCAGGCGGTGGAAGACCTGCAGGCGGAGATTCGCCGCCTGCGCCATGAGTTCGGCAAGAGCGTGCTGATTACCGATCACAACGTGCCGCAAACGCTTAAGGTGTGCGATCGCGCGCTGATCATCACCGAGGGCAAGCTTCTCTTTGAAGGCACGCCCCGGCAGGTGATCAACGACCCCGGCGTCAAAGACGCGTATCTGGGCAATACCTTCCGCGGCGACGAATTCGGCTGATTGTTGTTGACGTCACCGCCGCCGAAGCCAACGATCCAGAGATTGCGAATCGTCGCATAAGCAAGGGCAACAAAAATCGGAGCCGCCATGGATTTGATTCGGATGCTCGTTCTACTGCCGCTGATGGCGATCGCACAGCAGCAATCGTCGCCTCCGGATGCCCACCCGACCCCTGACTCGCCTCTCGCCAAAGTAGACGCGCCGACGACGAAGCCGGCATTGGCGATCGCGCCGGACGCGCGCCAGCTTCTGGATGACATGAGCAAGGCGTATCACGACCTCGCGCACCTGCAACTTACCGGCAGGCTTCGCGTCGATATCAAAATCGACGGCGAAAAGCCCGAGCAGCACGATGTGAAGTTCACCGCCAGCTTCGATGCGCCCAACAAGTTCCGCCAGGAAGTTCCCGACGAAGTTGTGATCGGCAGCACCGGAACCGACGTTTACAGCTTCAAAGCGAGAGACAAGAACTACACGATCGCATCCGCTCCAAAAAATCGGGCGGCGTTGTCGGAATATCCCGAGCAGATTGTCCAGGCGCTGACCGCCCAGAACATCTCGCTGGCAATGGCCCTCAGCGCTGACCCGGCCCAGGAGCTCATCTCGGATGCCACGGCTGTCAGCAAAGTCGGCGACACGCAACTGGATGGCGTGGCCTGCCCGACGCTTAAAATCGGCCAGGACGATCAAACCGCCGCGCTCATCGCGCTCGATCCGTCCACGCACCTCATCAAGCAGGTTCAGACGGATCTCACCCCGGCGCTCAAAAAGCGTCGGCCTGATTTGAACAGTGCTGCCGTTTCGACTCTTTATACCGAAGTAAAGACTGCAGCACCGGAAACGCAAGTGGCCTATGCCTGGACCCCGCCGGCTGGTGCGATTGACGCTGCCGCCGCCGCGACGGCGCGCCCCGGCGAGGATACGCCAGATGGAGCACCGCTTCTCAACAAGCCGGCGCCAGCGTTCAAGCTGGCAGGACTTGAAGGCGGCGAAGTTTCGCTGGCCAGTCTGAAAGGGCACGTCGTCATCCTCGATTTCTGGGCGACCTGGTGCGGCCCGTGCCGCATGGGTCTTCCGAAGATCGATGCCGTCGCCACGGCCCACAAGGGCGATGGGCTGAAGGTCTACGCGATCAACCTTCGCGAAGACGCCGAGCAGGCGAAGGCTTTCGTCAAATCCACGAGCCTTGGTCTTCCAGTGCTG
>Ga0182024_10007601_pt1 | contig 23319 bp, 23 predicted proteins | sample P32metaG_FD_120480 | JGI IMG/M metagenome (GOLD analysis project Ga0182024, IMG submission 120480) | Permafrost microbial communities from Stordalen Mire, Sweden - P3-2 metaG (Illumina Assembly) | ecosystem: Environmental > Terrestrial > Soil > Wetlands > Permafrost | place: Sweden: Stordalen... | reverse complement strand
CGGCAGCCTCGCCGGATCGAACGTCATCTCGCCGCCGCCGCGCTCGACGAGCAGGATCTGGAACAGGTTGCGATGGCGGTGCGCGCGGATGATGCCGTCGTCGATCGACGATCGCGAAGAAATCCTCTCGACGTGGATGAAGTCGAATGCGGAATCATCCGGCGGATCACCGTAAAGATGAAACAGCGGAAGCGCGCTGGCCGTGCTCGGACTGACCATGGCGCAAGCATAGGCTGATCGCGCGGCGGAAGAAGCCGCTGCCGCCGGCTTGCACGACGCTTTGCACAAAAAAAGCGGCAGCCCGGAATTAGCCGGGCTGCCGCCGTCGCGAAGGAAGGCTGTTAGCGGTTCATACCGCCCTGGCCGCTGCCCTGTTGGCCGCCTTGGCCGGGCTTGTTCTGGCCGCCTTGCTGCTGCTGGCCCGGCTTGTTCTGACCGCCCTGCTGCTGTTGGCCGGGCTTATTCTGGCCGCCCTGTTGCGGATTGCTTTGATTCTGCTGGTCCCGCTGCGGATTGTTTTGCTCGTTGGCCATTGGACGCTCCGTGATTTTGTGGGGTTTGTAGCTACAGACCCCCGCCCATGAGGCAACCGCCGGAGCGGGCGAAGGTTCCTCTTCGTGCTGCTGCATTTATGAGCAAGGGCTTGAAATCATGGCGAAAATTGTCGCCATTTCCCGGCGAAACGGCACCTAAGGACGGCTTTCACAGCGGCTTATAGGCCCGGTCATGGTAAACTAGGGCCGGCACTGGGGGCCCGAGGCGAACCGCTTCCACCGCGCCAAATACCACATTGTGCGAACCGACCGCCCGCGTCTCCATGGTGCGGCAGTCGAATGCGACCACCGCCGAGGCCAGCACCGGGCAGCCGGTTTTCAGCGTGATCCATTCGCCTTGCGTGAAGCGTTCGTGCAGATGCACACCGCTTCGTCCCGCGAACAGATCGGCGAGCTTCTCTTCGCTGGCTGGAAGCGTGTTGATGCAAAATACGCCGTTTTGCGCCAGCACCGGCGCCGAATTGCTGCGGCGGTTGAGACAAACGAGCAGCATGGCCGGAGTATCAGAGACCGAGCACACTGCTGTGGCGGTGAAGCCGCTTTTGCCCGCGGCACCTGCGGTCGTGACGACGTGCACGGCGGCGCCGAGCCGCGCCATGGCCTCACGGAACGCCAGCGGCTCGACACTCGCGATCGGCCCGGGTGCGACCGCGGTGAAAGCGCCGTCCATCGCATCGTCGGGCCGTTGATCGATCCAGCTCATCATCCAGCACCGTCAACATCGGCAAAAAAAGCTAACGACACAGTATCCACCTGGCTTCCGGATATTGGCAACAAGCGTCAGCGCATACTGGATGGCTCCGCCGTCGCGGAGCATGACAAAACATCATTCCGCCGCGCGCAGCTCTTCCGGCAAACCCGGATAGGCGACGTCATCCGGATTAAGCCACGTCGTGCCGGTCCAGCCGTTTTCGTCGTATTCGGCCATGCATTGTTCGGCGAGCGCCGTCATCTGCGCCATGGTTCCTGACGTGCGCGCATTCCACAACGCCTGGATGCGGATGTCCTCGTGGTTGCCGGCGTAATTGCGCTCGTAGAGCTCGTGGCGGCCGCCGAATTCGGTGCCGATGGCGTCCCACAGGAGCTTCATGATCTTGATGCGCTCCTTGTAGTCGATGCCGTAGGAGCCGCGCACGTAGCGCGCCAGATAGCGGTCGATCGCCGGATTTTTGAAATCCTTGGTCGAGGACGGCAGATAGATCAGCGACGAGGCGACGATCTTGTCGACGATCTCCTTGACGCGTCCGTAAGCGTCACCGGCAAACACGCGATAGCTCGAGCCTGATTGCAGGTTCGGCAGTACCGCGCCATTGACCCACGGCGTCGGATCCATCGCCATGGCGTCGGTCAAGGCCCAGAACAGATTGCGCCAGGCGATGACCTCGCCGAGCATGGCCTGATTGCCGCGAAACTCGTCGGAGCCGGCCGCGTGCAGCGCCTTGGCGAGGACGCCGGCGAGGAAGTCGAGCTTCACCGCAAGCCGCGTGCAGCCCTGGAACTGATAGCCGGCGAGAAATCCCGACTGCGGAAAGAAGATTTTCAACTTTTCCAGATCGCGATGCAGCAGCACGTCTTCCCAGGGAATGAAGACGTTATCGAAGACGAAGATCGCGTCGTTCTCGTCGAAGCGCGACGACAGCGGATAGTCGAACGGCGTGCCCATCACGCTCGCCGTCATCTCGTAGGAGGTGCGGCAGAACAGTTTTACGCCCGGCGCGTTCATCGGCGCGATGAACATCACCGCCAGATCGGTATCGTGCAACGGCACGGCGGCGTTCTGGCCGAGAAAATTGTAATGCGTCAACGCCGATCCCGTCGCCACCACTTTGGCGCCGGAGATATAGATGCCGGCATCGGTGTCTTTTTGAATCGTTATGAACACGTCCTTGACCTGATCGACCGGCTTCGAGCGGTCGACCGGCGGGTTGACGATGGCGTGATTCATGAACAGCACGTTCTCTTGTGCGCGGCGGTACCATCGCTTGGCATTGTCGGCGAACTTGCCGTAGAAATCGTAGTTGGCGCCGAGCGTGTTCATCAGCGACGCTTTGTAATCCGGTGAGCGGCCCATCCAGCCGTAGGACATGCGCGCCCACAGCGCGATAGCGTCGCGCTGCGCAACCAAATCCTCCCGCGAGCGCGCGGCGCGAAAGAATTTGTGGGTGAAGCCCGACGAGCCGGTGTCGGTGGGGCATGTCAGCGCGCTCTTGGTCTTGTCGTCGTGCAGCGCGTCGTAAAGCCGGGCAATCGAGCGCGCGGCATTGCGGAACGCCGGATGCGTGGTGACGTCCTTGACGCGCTCGCCATAAACGTAGACTTCGCGGCCGTCGCGCAGGCTTTCGAGATATTCCGCACCGGTGAACGGCCGGCCCTTCTCGGCGATGGCGTCCTCGGATTTGACCCGATCCATCGGGGTCGCTCCCTGGTCTAATTGGCAAATCTCACGGCCTTGGCGTAGCCCGCGCGCGAGGTGACGGCAATACCGCAGGCTTCGCACACCACCGTGATGCTGCGGCATAGAGCCCGCGGCGTTGCCGTCCCGCGGCACCCCTGTTAAGCCTTCAGCGGTTGTCGGCCGGGCAGCCATGCGGAGGGCCACAGGACGCATGGACGTCTTTATCCAACAGCTCATCAACGGCATCACACTCGGCTCGATCTATGGGCTGATCGCGATCGGCTATACGATGGTGTTCGGCATCATCGGCATGGTGAACTTCGCCCATGGCGACGTGTTCATGGTATCGGCCTTCATCGCGTTGATCGCCTTCCTGATCCTGACCACGTGGCTCGGCATTTCCTCGGTCGTGCTGGCCTTGCTGATCGTGCTCGTCGTGGCGATGCTCTTCACCTCGCTGATTAATTGGGTGATCGAGCGCGTCGCCTACCGGCCGTTGCGCGGCTCGTTTCGCCTCGCGCCGCTGATTTCGGCGATCGGCATGTCGATCTTTCTGTCGAATTTCGTCCAGGTCACGCAGGGGCCGCGCAATAAATCGATCCCGCCGATGATCAGCGGCGAATTCGTGCTGTTCACGCACAACAATTATCCAGTCACGCTCTCATACAAGCAACTCATCATCTGGGGCGTCACGGCGGTGCTGCTGCTGGCGTTCTGGTATCTGGTCGCCAAGACCAAGCTCGGCCGCGCACAGCGCGCTTGCGAGCAGGACCAGAAGATGGCGGCTCTGGTCGGCGTCAATGTCGACCGCACGATTGCCACGACCTTCGTCATCGCCGCCGCGCTCGCCGCCGTCGCCGGCACCATGTATTTGATGTATTATGGCGTGGTCACCTTCTCCGACGGCTTTGTGCCGGGCGTAAAGGCATTTACCGCAGCCGTGCTCGGCGGCATCGGCTCGTTGCCGGGCGCCGTGATCGGCGGCCTGCTGATCGGGCTGATCGAGACCATGTGGTCGGCTTACTTTTCCATCGACTATAAAGATGTTGCCGCCTTTTCCATTTTGGCAATCACGCTGATCTTTCTGCCCCAGGGGCTATTCGGCCGTCCGGACGTCGAGAAGGTGTGAGGTGTCGGCGCTCGCCAATTCCGCCGGAGAAGATCCGCGCCGGGCGCGCCCCGCCCTGGTCCAAGCCCGCGTCGATACGACAACGGCGCTGCGCGATGCCGGGGTCACCGCCGCGATCACGTTCGCTCTGTTCCTGCCGCTGATCGGTTTTCAGACCGCGGTCAACGGCGAGAACGCGTTGATCCTGAACACGCGCTGGCCGCTGTTGTTCGCCGTGGTCGCCGCCGTCGGCGTCGGCCGCTTCGCCTATGCGCTATTGCTCGAACCGCGGCTGCGTCAGCGCGCTATGCGGCCGGTCGCGACGACACGACCGGCGTGGCGCAGTTTCGTCGGCCAGTGGTTCGTTCCCTTCGGCATCGCTTTTGTCATCGCTTATCCGGCGCTGGTGCTCGTCACCGCCGGCTTTTCCCGCGGCGTGAAGTGGATCGATAATTTCGGCATCCAGATTCTGATCTATGTGATGCTGGGTTGGGGATTGAACATCGTGGTCGGGCTCGCCGGTCTGCTCGACCTCGGCTATGTGGCGTTCTACGCGGTCGGCGCTTACTCCTATGCGCTGCTCGCCAAGACGCTGGGTCTGTCGTTCTGGGTTCTGCTGCCGGTCTCCGGCATCCTCGCTTCGTTCTGGGGTGTTCTGCTCGGATTCCCGGTGTTGCGGCTGCGCGGCGACTATCTCGCCATCGTCACGCTTGCCTTCGGCGAGATCATTCGCATGGTGATCATCAATTTCACCGCGCTGACCAACGGTTATGCCGGCATCGGCGGCATCCCGCGGCCGGCGTTTTTCGGCATTCCGTTCAATGCCGACGACAACGGCTTCGCCGCCGTGTTCGGACTGCCGTTCAGCCCGGTCTACCGCGTGATCTTTCTTTATTACGTCATCCTGGCGCTGGCCTTGCTCACCGCCTTCGTCACCGTGCGGCTGCGCCGGCTGCCGGTCGGCCGCGCCTGGGAGGCCTTGCGCGAGGACGAGATCGCCTGCCGCTCGCTCGGCATCAACACCACCAATACCAAGCTCACCGCGTTTGCCATGGGCGCGATGTTCGCCGGTTTTGCCGGATCGTTCTTCGCCACCCGGCAGGGTTTTATTTCGCCGGAATCTTTCACTTTCCTGGAGTCCGCCACGATCCTGTCGATCGTCGTGCTGGGCGGCATGGGCAGCCAGGTCGGCGTCGCCATCGCCGCCATCGTGATGATCGGCGGCACCGAGATCATGCGCGATCTCGATTTTCTCAAGAAGATTTTCGGTTCGACCTTCGATCCGACGCAGTACCGCATGCTCATCTTCGGCTTCGCCATGGTGCTGATCATGGTCTGGCGGCCGCGCGGCCTGATCTCGACCCGCGAACCCTCGGTGTTCCTCAAAGAACGCAAGAGCATTGCCGCCGACCTGGTCAAGGAAGGCCACGGTTAGACCATGAGCGAGCAAAATGTATCGAGCGCAGCCGATACTTTGCTCCGCGTCGAGCATTTGACCATGCGCTTTGGCGGCCTGCTTGCGATCGACGATCTCAGCTTCGACGTCGGCCGAGGCGCCATCACCGCCCTGATCGGGCCGAACGGCGCCGGCAAGACCACGGTGTTCAACTGCATCACCGGCTTTTACAAGCCGAGCACCGGACGGCTGGCGCTGCGCCACGGCGACGGCGCGGTGTGGAACGCGCTCGCGGCACTGACCGACTCCGGCGCCAGAAGCGTTACGGCGACGAACGGCGCGCTTTATCTATTGGAGCGCATGCCGGATTATCTGGTGGCGCAGCGTGCACGCGTCGCCCGCACCTTCCAGAACATCCGGCTGTTTCCCGGCATGACCGTTTTGGAAAATCTCTTGGTCGCGCAGCATAACCGGCTGATGCTGGCCTCCGGCTATACGCTCCTCGGCGTGCTCGGCTTTCCCTCCTACACGCGCGCCGAACGCGCGGCGATCGACAAGGCGCGCGCCTGGCTCGACCGCGTCGGGCTGACCGCGCGCGCCGACGATCCGGCCGGCGACCTCCCCTATGGCGCGCAGCGGCGGCTCGAAATCGCGCGCGCCATGTGCACCGAGCCGGTGCTGCTCTGCCTCGACGAGCCGGCCGCCGGGCTCAATCCGCGCGAGAGCGCCGAGCTCAACGCCCTGCTGCTCGCCATTCGCGATGAGTTTCGCATCGCAGTGCTGCTGATTGAGCACGACATGACCGTGGTGATGGAGATTTCCGATCATATCGTCGTGCTCGACTATGGCGTGAAGATCGCCGACGGCGCGCCGGACGCCGTGCGCAACGACGATAAGGTCATCGCCGCTTATCTCGGCGTTGCCGAAGACGAGGTCGGCGAAGCAGAAGCCGAGGCCGGCCTATGACATCGCCGCTCCTATCCGTTCGCGGCGTCAAAACGTTCTACGGCCGCGTCATGGCGCTCAAGGGCGTCGATCTCGACGTCAATGACGGCGAAATCGTCACGCTGATCGGCGCCAACGGCGCCGGTAAATCGACTTTGATGATGACGATCTGCGGCAATCCGCGTGCGCGCGAGGGCTCGATCCACTTTGCCGAGCGCGACATCACCGCGCTGCCGACCCACGAGATCGCCAAGCTGCGCATCGCCCAGGCGCCCGAGGGCCGCCGCATTTTTCCGCGCATGACGGTGCTGGAAAATCTGCAGATGGGAGCGACGACTGCTGAGGCCGCCACTTTCGATCAGGATCTCGAACGCGTCGTCGCTCTGTTTCCCCGCCTCGAGCAGCGCCTCGGCCAGCGCGGCGGCACTTTATCGGGCGGCGAACAGCAGATGCTCGCGATCGCGCGCGCGCTGATGAGCCGGCCACGCCTCCTTCTGCTCGACGAGCCGTCGCTCGGATTGGCGCCGCTGATCGTGCGGCAGATTTTCGACGCCATCAAAGCGCTCAATCGCGACGAGGGCTTGACGGTGTTCCTGGTCGAACAAAACGCTTTCCACGCGCTCCGCCTGGCTCATCGCGGTTATGTCATGGTCAACGGGCTCATCACGCTGTCGGGCTCCGGGCGCGAGCTGTTGGAACGGCCGGAAATCAAATCCGCCTATCTCGAAGGCGGACGGTAGGTATTCGGAAAGCAGTCATGGATAGCGCAGCTTCCTCATTCGCCAGCTTCTTCTTCGAGGAAGGCTCGTTCGGCGTTTTCGTCCTGGTGACCGTCATCCTCGGCGGCGGCGCGGCGACGCTGGCGGCCCGCGCGGTGGCGGCGACCTGGCGGCCGTGGTGGCAGGTGGTGGCCTATGCGCTGATCCTGGGGCTCGCCGTCCGCCTCATCCATTTCAGCCTGTTCAACGGCACGCTGCTGTCGCCGCATTATTATCTGATCGATAGCGCATTCTGCATGGCGTTCGGATTTCTCGGCTTCCGCACTGCCCGCGCCGGCCAGATGGTCACGCAATATCATTGGCTCAACGCGGCGGCGGGTCCGCTCCGCTGGCGCCGCAAGCCGCGCTGACGTAATGTTGCGCTCATGGAACGAGCGCCGGCCCGAAGGAGAACGAGCCATGAAAAAGATCGCCACGCTGGGTCTTAGTCTGAGCTTTGCGATTGCCGTTGCGGCACTGACGGCGGGAACCGCCGCCGCCCAGGTCAAGTTCGGCGTCGCCGGCCCGATCACTGGGGCGAACGCCGCCACCGGCGCGCAAATGAAGAACGGCGTCGACCAAGCCGCCGCCGACATCAACAAAGCGGGCGGCATCCTTGGCCAGAAAATCACCGTGGAGTACGGCGATGACGTTTCCGACCCCAAGCAAGGCGTGTCGGTCGCCAATGATTTCGCCGGCGACGGCGTGAAATTCGTTATCGGCAATTACAATTCCGGCGTCACCATCCCGTCCTCGGAAGTCTATCAGGAGAACGGCATCCTCGAGATCACGCCGGCGTCGACCAATCCAACAGTCACCGAGCGCGGCATGTGGAACATCTTCCGCGTCTGCGGCCGCGACGATCAGCAAGGCCGCGTTGCCGGCGATTACATCCTCAAGCATTTCAAGGGAAAGCGCATCGCCTTCGTCAACGACAAGACCACCTACGGCAAGGGTCTTGCCGATGAAACGTTAAAGACGATCAAGGCCGGCGGCATGGATTCCGTGCTCTACGAGGGCATCAATACCGGCGAGAAGGATTATTCGGCGCTGGTGTCCAAGATCAAACAATCGGGCGCCGATCTGGTTTATTTTGGCGGCCTCTACACGGAGGCCGGCCTGATCGTGCGGCAGATGCGCGACCAGGGCGTCACCGCGCCGCTGATGGGTGGCGACGGCATCACCTCCGACGAGTTCGCCTCGGTCGGCGGTCCCGGTGTGGTCGGCTCGCTGATGACCTATGGGCCCGATCCGCGCAACCGGCCGGAGGCCAAGGCGGTGGTGGCCGAACTCCGCGCCAAGAATTTCGAGCCGGAGGCCTATACGCTTTACAGCTATGCCGCGGTGCAAATCATCGCGCAGGCGGCGACCGCGGCCAATTCGCTCGATCCGAAGAAGGTTGCCGACAAAATGCATTCTGGCATGAACTTCAACACCGTGATCGGCAACATCTCCTATGACAAGAAGGGTGATATCACGCGACTCGATTACGTCGTGTATCGGTGGGTGAAGCAGCCCGACGGCAAGATCACTTACGTCGAGTTGCCCGGCGGGCAGACGAACTGATCAGCCGATTTTTCCGAGCGCCGGGAATGTGTCGAGCAGCCAGAAGCTGACTTGTCCGATCGTGCCGGTGAGGAAGGCGATGCCGGCGAGCACCAGAAGGCCGCCCATCGCCTTCTCCACCAGGCCAAGATGGGCGCGGAAGCGCGCCAGGAATGCCGCGAACGGCTCAACCGCCAGCGCCGCGATCAAAAACGGCACGCCGAGCCCAAGTGAATAGACGGCGAGCAGGCCCGCGCCCTTGGCGAGCGTCGTCTCCGACGCGGCCACGGCGAGGATGGCGGCGAGGATCGGTCCGATGCACGGCGTCCAGCCGAGCGCAAAGGCAAAGCCCATCAGATAAGCGCCCCACAGACCAACCGGCTTCGCCATTGCGAGACGCTTCTCGCGCATCAACCAGGCGATCGGCGTCAGTCCGAGAAAGTGCAGCCCCATGATGATGATGCCGACGCCGGCGACTATCGAGAGCGGTCCGGCATAAACCCGCAACAAGCCGCCGATGGCGCTGGCGCTGGCGCCGAGCGCGACGAACACAGTGGAGAAACCGAGCACAAACAGGATCGCGGCGGCAATCGTCTCGCGGCGCACCTGCGGCTTCGTCTCCGCGTCTGCGAACCGTTCGAGCGAAGTGCCGGTGAGATAGACGAGGTAAGGCGGCACCAGCGGCAAGACGCAGGGCGACAAGAAACTGAGCATCCCGGCGAGGAGCGCGGCGACGATCGTGACATTCATGGCGGATCAATGCACCGAGCCGAGCGCCGATTGCAAGGCGGTGGCGTCATTCCGGGGCGACCCTTTGGGCCGAGCCCGGAATCCATACCCCCTGCCGCCAAGACAAATTTCAATGCTAGTTCTGTGAAACCTGTGCTTATGGATTCCGGGCTCGCGCCAAGAGGCGCGCGACCGGGATGACGAGGAGTTGATGCGCAACCTGATCACCGACGTACCCGGGCTTAAGGTCGGTCACGCCGAGGATTTCCGGCTCGGCTCCGGTTCGACCGTTGTCATTTTCGACGAAGCCGCGGTGGCATCGATCGATGTGCGCGGCGGCGGGCCGGGTACGCGCGAAACCGCGCTCCTCGATCCCGCGCAGACAGTCGAGGGCATCGATGCCATTGCCTTGTCCGGCGGCTCGGCCTTCGGGCTCGATGCCGCATCCGGCGTCCAGGCCTGGCTGCGCGAACAAGGGCGCGGCTTTGCGGTTCGTACCGCCAAAGTTCCGATCGTTCCCGCGGCCATCCTGTTCGACCTGCTCAGTGGCGGCAACAAGGATTGGGGCCGTTATCCGCCCTATCGCGAGCTTGGTTACGCTGCGGCGAGCGGTGCCCGTGCCGATTTCGCCCTCGGCAGCGTCGGCGCCGGCACCGGTGCCACCACGGTCAACTGCAAAGGCGGCATTGGCTCCGCGTCGGCGCAAACCGCCGATGGCATCACGATTGGCGCGCTTGCTGCAGTGAACGCCGCGGGGAGTGTCATCGTAGGCCACGGGCCATGGTTCTGGGCTGGGCCCTTCGAAATAACCGGCGAATATGGCGGTCGGGGCCTGCCCGATCGGTTCCCGCCGCAGGCGCTCGATCCGATCACCAAGGGCGGCGCACGCCAAAGCACCACGCTCGTCGTCGTCGCGACCGATGCGGTTTTAACCAAGGCGCAAGCCAAACGGCTCGCGGTGATGGCGCAATCCGGCCTGTCGCGCGCGATCTATCCGGTGCACAGCCCGCTCGACGGCGACGTCGTGTTCGCGGCTTCGACCGGACGCCGGCCGCTCGCCAATGCGATGCTCGGCCTGACCGCGCTCGGCACGCTCGCCGCCAATGTCACGGCCCGCGCCATCGCCCGGGGCGTTTTTGCCGCCGCTGCGTTGCCATTGGCCGGTTCCGTGCCGAGCTGGCAGGATCAATTCGGCCGCTAGTTCGGCGCATTCATTGGCGTCGCAAACCTTTAGCGTTGCGGTGGAAACCACGAATATATTCTCCACCGGCCGAATCCCGCTTTTTATTGACTCGTCCGACGATTGCGCCTTCACTCCGCAGCGGGCTGGTATTGTGGATGTGTTGCGGAGGGTCCGATGCGCGTCGTGGCGATTATTTTTGCGGCGTTGCTCACACTGGGTCTCGCCGCGTTCGGCGTTGTTGCCGCGCAGAAACCGTCGGAAACAAGCTCGCTTCTGGCCCTTGCCGAGCGCATTTTTTCGCCCGCGCAGGCGACCGGTACCCTGGCCAGCGCTCAAGCAAATCAGACGCAAGCTGCCCAGACTTCCCCGGTCCAGGCTCCAGTCATCAAAGTTTCGGAAGTCACCAGCGCTGCGCAATCCGCCACGCCATCTGCTCCGCCCACCAAACTCGTTGCCCAAAATTCCGCGGGGGCGGCTCCCGCGCCGGCTGCGCCGACGCCCGCCCCTACGAGCGCAGGCACCTCGCTTTGGCCCACCACTTTGCCTCAGTGCAACAACCCCGACGCGCTCGGCATGTCGCGGGTCGTCCAGATCGATACCACCGGCGGCCCGGCGTTCGGCACCGAACATTTCAAGCAATATGACTTCCTGCACGAGAAGGAAGTCGTGCTGACTTTCGATGACGGCCCGTGGCCGGAAAACACGCCGATGGTGCTCAAGGCGCTGCAGGACAATTGCGTCCGCGCCACCTTCTTTGAGATCGGCGAGCATGCCACCTGGGCTCCGCAATTGACCAAGCAACTGGTCGATGCCGGCATGACGGTCGGCAGCCATACCTGGTCGCACAAGGATCTGGCGAAAAACCCCTACGCCAAGGATATCGAGCAGGCCAAGCAAGAGATCGAAATGGGCGTCAGCGCCGTGCACATGGCGGCGGCAGGCGGCCCGGTGGCGCCGTTCTTCCGCTTCCCCGATCTGCAAATGCCGCCCGATCTGATCGCCTATCTCGGCACCCGCAACATCGCGACCTTCTCGACCGATATCGACACGTTCGATTTCAAGATTCACAAGCCGGAAGACGTGGTCAAATCGGTGATGACCAAGCTTGCCAAGAACGGCAAGGGCATCCTGCTGATGCATGACTTCCAGCACGGCACGGCCGAAGCGATGCCGGAGATCCTGCACCAGCTCCACCTCGCCGGTTACAAAGTGGTGGGCTTGGTGCCGAAGTTCGCCGTGACGACCATTCCAAAATATGACGACATGGTGCGGGCCGACGACAAGTATTCGTCGAGCAACAATACGCGGCCTGAAAACAGCGTTATCAAGACGATCAGCGAATAGTCATTATTGCGCGCAACGCGGCTACTTCACGAACCGATCAGCCGCATAAGGCTGCGGATCGCAGAACGGCGTCGCACCGGTCATCATCTCGGCAACAAGCCTGCCGGTCACCGGACCGAGTGTCAGCCCCCAATGCGCATGTCCGCAGGCGAGCCACACGCCGCGAAGCTTCGGCGCGCGGCCGATGACCGGGCGGGAATCGGCAAAGCAAGGCCGTGAGCCGAGCCACGGCTGTGCTTCGATGGCGTCGCCAAGCGCGAACAGCTCGCGCGCCGCCGGCATCAGTCGCCCGAACTGAACGGGCGTCGGTGCTGCATCGCGGCCGGCGAACTCCGCGCCGGTGGTAAGCCGGATGCCCTGCTCCATCGGCGTCAGGCAATAGCCGTTCTCGGCATCGAGGATCGGCCGGGCCAGAGCGGCATTGCCTTGCGGCCGGAAGTGGCGGTGATAGCCCCGCTTCGCCGCGAGCGGCAATTTGAGCCCGAGGGGATCGAGCACATCCGGCAACCAAGGCCCGAGCGCAACGACGACATCGCCGGCATCGAGCGCCCCGGATGCGGTCTCGACCCGCCAATGCGGATGCGCGCGATGCAGCGTGCGCGCGTCGCCGGTAAACGACAACCCGCCGAGCGCAGCGAAACGCGCGGCATAAGAGCGAGTCACCGCGAGCGGATTGCTGATACTGACCGCGCCGGTCCAATGCACGGCGTGGCGGAACACGGGACGCAGCGAGGGCTCAAGCACGCGCGCCGCTTCACCGTCCATCGCGACATTGGCGATGCCGAGGTCCTTGGCGAGATCGAGCTCGCGCTGCGCGCCGGCAAAGCTGCGCTCGCCGCGATAGAGCTTCAGCCAACCGTTGCGGCGGAAATATTTCTCGGCGCCCGCTTCGCCTGCAAGCACATCGTGCTCGGCCACCGCCAGGGCGAACAAAGGCCGCATGCGTTGCGCGGTGTCGACCAGTCGTTCCGGCCGCGACGCTGCGCGGAAGGCAAGAAGCCACGGCACGACCCTCGGCAGGAAGGTCAGGTGATAATTGGCCTGCGGCGAGCGTTTCAGTGCGATGCGCAGAAGCTCGACCCAGTCGGACGGGAAAGCCGCGGGGAATAGCGTATTGCCTTCGATGATCCCGGTATTGCCGTAGGAGGTCCCCTCGCCCGCACCGCCGCGGTCGACCAGCGCCACCGACAAGCCCCGCTTGACCAGATGCAGTGCCACCGAGGTGCCGACGATCCCCGCTCCCAGCACGATGACATCGGTGCGCGCCACAAAACCTCCGTTCCGTAGAAGTTGCGAATGTGGCGAGCCCGACGCGGCCGGGCAAGTGCGCGGCGGACGGCGCGTTGCCCCACGGGATATGACATGTTAGGCGAACCCGTAGTCCTGGAGAATCCAGTGTCCCGGCCGCTCATCATCGCCCCGTCGATCCTTGCCGCCGATTTTGCGAAGCTGGGCGAGGAAGTGCGCGCGGTCGATGCCGCCGGCGCCGACTGGATCCATGTCGACGTCATGGACGGCCATTTCGTGCCCAACATCTCGATCGGGCCCGACATCGTCAAGGCGATCCGGCCCTACACCAAAAAGCCGCTCGACGTGCATCTGATGATCGCGCCTTGCGATCCTTATCTCGAAGCCTTCGCCAAGGCCGGCGCCGATCACATCACTGTGCATGTCGAAGCCGGTCCCCATATTCACCGCTCGTTGCAGGCGATACGCGCGCTCGGCAAGAAGGCTGGCGTGACCTTGAATCCCGGCACCCCAGAAAGCAGCATCGAGTACGTTATCGATCTGGTCGACCTCATCCTGGTCATGTCGGTCAATCCCGGCTTCGGCGGGCAAAAGTTCATACCCGACGCGGCCGAGAAAGTGCGCAACCTGCGCGCCATGGCCGGCGGCCGCCCGATCGACATTGAGATCGACGGTGGCATCACGCCGGAGGTCGCGCCGCTTGCCGCGCGCGCCGGCGCCAACGCCTTTGTCGCCGGCTCGGCGGTGTTCAGAGACCGCACGCCGGAGAGCTATCGCGCCAATATCGCGGCGATCCGCCAGGCGGCGGCGCTGGTCCGCGGAGAGGCTGCCTGATGGGAATACTGGTCGACGGCCAATGGCGCGACGAGGATTTGCCGGCGGAGACCGGCACGACGGGGAATTTCCAGCGCGTCGACAGTGTGTTCCGTGACCGCATCACGGCGGACGGCTCGTCGGGCTTTCCAGCTGAAGCCGGGCGCTACCACCTTTATGTCGCCTATACCTGCCCGTGGGCGCATCGCACGCAAATTTATCTGGCGCTCAAGAAGCTTATCGGCGCGATCAGCGTCTCGATCGCGGTTCCGGGACTGCGGACACAAGGCTGGACGTTCGAGGACAATCCCGCGTTCCCGGACTGCACGCCCGACCGCGTCAACGGCTTCCACTATCTGCATCAGGCCTACGCCTCGAGTGACCCGCATTACACCGGCAAAGTGACTGTGCCGACGCTGTGGGACAAGAAGACCAAGCGGATCGTCAACAACGAATCCTCCGAGATCATTCGCATGCTCAATGCGGAGTTCGGCGGCATTGGCGCCGATCCGACGGATTTTTATCCGAAGCCGCTGCGCGAAGAGATCGATCGCATCAACGCACAGGTCTACGCCAACGTGAATAACGGCGTTTATCGCTGCGGTTTTGCCAAATCGCAGGCCGCCTATGAGGAGGCCTATGACGCGCTGTTCGCTACCCTCGACGAGATCGAGGCGCGGCTCGGCCGCCAGCGCTATCTGGTCGGCAACCGGATCACCGAGGCCGATTGGCGGCTGTTCCCGACGCTGGTGCGCTTCGACGTCGCCTATTTCTCGCTGTTCAAGTGCAACAGGAACCGCATCGCCGACTTTCCAAACCTGTTGAACTATATGCGCGAGCTCTACGCGGTGCCCGGCGTCGCCGAAACCGTCAAACCGCGTTATTACGTGATCGGCTATTATTCGATCGCGCGCGTCAATCCGACCGGGATCATCCCCAAGGGCACGCCGGTCGATTACCGGCAACCGCACGACCGCGCGAGGTTCGCGGCGTGAGCACGAAGCGCAACAGATGATCCCCCGCTACACCCGCCCGCAAATGGCGGCGATCTGGACGCCGGAGACGCGGTTTCGCATCTGGTTCGAGATCGAGGCGCATGCCGCCAGCGCCATGGCCGAGCTCGGCATGATCCCGAAGTCGGCGGCGAAGACCATCTGGGAGAAGGGCCAAGCGGCGCAGTTCGATACCGCGCGCATCGACGAGATCGAGCGCGAGGTCAAGCACGACGTCGTCGCTTTCCTCACCCATCTCGCCGAAATTGTCGGCCCCGACGCACGGTTCGTGCATCTCGGCATGACCTCGTCCGACGTGCTCGACACCTGCCTGAACGTGCAGCTCGTTCGCGCCGCCGATATTCTCATTGCCGACGTCGACGCGCTCCTGGCGGCGCTGGAGCGGCGCGCCCGCGAATACAAGTTCACGCCGACTATCGGCCGTTCGCACGGCATCCATGCCGAACCGACCACGTTCGGGCTCAAGCTCGCGGTGGGCTTTGCCGAGTTCTCCCGCGCCCGGGCGCGCCTCGAACTGGCGCGCAAGGAGATTGCGACCTGCGCGATCTCCGGCGCGGTCGGCACCTTTGCCCAGGTCGATCCGCGCGTCGAAGCCTATGTGGCGAAGAAAATGGGACTGACGGTCGAGCCGATCTCAACTCAAATCATTCCGCGCGACCGTCATGCCATGTATTTCGCTACGCTAGGCGTTGTGGCCGCCTCGATCGAACGGCTCGCCACCGAAATCCGGCACTTGCAGCGTACCGAGGTTTTGGAGGCGGAGGAGTTCTTCTCCGAAGGGCAAAAAGGCTCTTCCTCGATGCCGCACAAACGCAATCCGGTGCTGTCGGAGAATCTTGTCGGGCTGGCGCGGATGGCGCGTGCTTATGTCGTCCCGGCGCTGGAGGATGTCGCGCTGTGGCACGAACGTGACATTTCGCATTCGTCGGTCGAGCGCGTAATCGGCCCGGACGCGACGGTGACGCTTGATTTCGCGCTGGGCCGCCTTGCCGGGGTCATCGACAAGCTCATCGTCTATCCCGAAAATATGCGAAAGAACCTCGATCGGCTCGGCGGCCTGGTGCATTCGCAACGCGTTCTGCTCGCACTGGCGCAAAAAGGCGTGGCGCGCGAGGACGCCTATCGGCTGGTGCAGCGCAACGCCATGAAAGTGTGGGCGGGCGGGGGCAATTTTCTGGAGCTGCTAAAAGCCGATCCGGACGTGCGCAAGCATTTGAGCGAAGCGGAGCTGAAAGCCAATTTCGATCTCGATTTTCACATGGCGCAGGTCGATACGGTCTTCGCCCGGGTGTTCGGCCGGCCCTGAGCGCGTTAACCATATTTCGGCATTCTACAGTATTTTCAGGGGTTTCCTCTCCTTGCCCGACTCGGTGGGCTGACGTAGGTTCGCACAACCGACGGAGGAAAGGGTCATGGGCCGTTTGGTACGCAAGCCAAAACTGCCGGAAGCCGCGACGGCGGAAGCCTCCGACTTCGGCGGTATGTTCCAATCGCGTGCGCAGCCGGTGACGGCTGCCGAGCCCGGCGACGATTATCTGATCCGGTTGGTGAAATACATTCCGGCCGAGATTGTCGGCGGCTCGATGCTGGTCAATGCCATTCTGGCGCAGGCGGTAGCGGCCGGGAACGGCACTGCCACCATGGCGGGACTGTCGGTTACCACCATTGCCGTCGGCGCCTTGCTGATCGGCTTGGTCTTGACGCCGCTGTTTTGCTGGTATGTGCGCGAAGACGGCGATGCTTGGGTCGTCAATGCCATCGTCTCCACCATCGCTTTTCCGTTCTGGACTTATCTGATGGGTGCGGTCGCCTTCGCCAAGTTCCACGACGGCGATCTGGCGGTCATCCTGATCTTGACCTTCACCGCGGTGAGCGGACTTGTTGCACCGGTCACGGAGCAACGTCAGGCGCAAGCACTCAAAAACGCGAATCCGAAAGACGGCCCCCGGCTGGTGGAAAGCCTCACGGCGTAAGGCGCTAAACCCTCCGTTCCATTCATCCGGCGGAATTTGCCGACGCCGGCCAGCCCGTGGCATATGTCGCGTCATGGCGGCGCGCGAAAAAATCCTGATGTTCGATTCCGGTCTCGGTGGCCTCACCGTTTATCGCGAGGTCGTGGCGGCGCGGCCGCAGGCTGATTTCGTCTACGTCGCCGACGATGCGGCCTTTCCCTACGGCGCGATCGAGGAGACCGCGCTCGTCACCCGCGTCGTCACCTTGATGGGCAAGTTGATCGCAACGCACCGTCCCGATCTCGTCGTCATTCCCTGCAACACGGCGTCGACAATCGTCTTGCCCGACTTGCGCAGAAATTTCGCGGTGCCATTCGTCGGCACCGTGCCGGCGATTAAGCCGGCCTGCGCCGCCTCGGTGACCAAGCGCGTCTCGGTGCTCGGTACCGAAGCGACGGTGCAACGCGAATATACCCGCGCGCTTATTCGCGATTACGCGGGCGATTGCCAAGTTACACTGGTGGGATCGAAGAAACTGGCGGGCTATGCCGAAGATGACCTTGCCGGCGTGCCGGTTGCCGACGCCGCGTTGCGCCAAGAAATCGCGGCAGCCTTCGTCGATGACGGCAAACGCACCGACATCATCGTGCTCGCCTGCACGCACTATCCACTGCTGATCGAGCGCTTGCGGACCCTTGCGACGTGGCCGGTCAACTTTATCGATCCGGCGCCAGCGATCGCGCGGCGAGTGGTCGATCTGCTCGGCCGCGCGCCCCCGATGGCCAGCACCGGAGCGACGACCGCCATTTTCACCTCGGGGCGGTCGCGGCAGGCGGTGCTCGGCCGTTTCGGTATCCAGGTGCAAGAGGCGGCGCTACCGCCGGTTTGACACTGCGCGCGTTTCCCCCTAAATACCGGCCACTTCGCGGGCCCAATGGGCCCGCGCGGTGTTTCGCGACCCGCGGTTTGAGCCGGCGCTTCGGTTTCGAACCTGTCGGTTCCGGTGACTGCCGGAACAGGAGGAGGGCGCGATCCTCAGCCACGGCATGATCTCGAAAAGTGGTTTTCCGGTTTTCGGGCAAGATCGTGCCGCAACGCAACAGCGAGGACGCGAATGACCAAGCGCCATGAGGCGAAGTACAAGATCGACCGGCGGATGGGCCAGAACATCTGGGGCCGACCTAAGTCACCAATCAACAAACGTGAATATGGGCCTGGCCAGCATGGCCAGCGCCGCAAGGGCAAGCTGTCAGACTATGGCGTGCAGTTGCGCGCCAAGCAGAAGCTCAAGGGGTATTACGCCAATATGTCGGAGCGCCATTTCCACGGCATCTACGACGAGGCCCGGCGGCTTAAGGGCGATACCGGCGCCCACATGATCGCACTTCTGGAACGCAGGCTCGACACCATAGTCTATCGCGCCAAGTTCGTGCCCACCGTGTTCGCCGCGCGGCAGTTCATCAACCACGGCCATATCAAGGTGAACGGCAAGCGCGTGACCATCTCCAGCTACAGGGTCAAGGTCGGCGACGAGATCGAGGTCAAGGAGAAGTCGAAGCAGCTCGCTTTGGTGCTCGAAGCCAACGCGCTCGGCGAACGCGACGTGCCGGACTATATCGACGTCGATCACTCCAAGCAGACGGCAAAGCTTGCCCGCGTGCCGGCGCCGACCGACGTGCCGTATCCGGTACAGATGGAACCGCACCTCGTCGTCGAATATTACTCGCGCTGAGTTTCCGTAATTCCATGGCGCCGTGAAACGGTGAGCCTGGAATCCCTAACCACCAACCGTGCAAATTCCGCACGAACAGTGGTTAGGGATTCCGGGCTCTTCGCTATTGCACAGCCGCAGAACGAATTACGAAGCTTGCGCGCTTTCCTTGACGACGACGCCTTTGTCCTTCAGCAAGGACTGCAGCTCGCCAGCCTGAAACATTTCACGCACGATATCGCAGCCACCGACGAATTCGCCCTTGACGTAAAGCTGCGGGATGGTCGGCCAGTTCGAATACGCCTTGATGCCCCCGCGCAGCTCGTCATTTTCGAGAACGTTCAATCCGGTATAGGCCACCCCCAGATAGTCGAGGATTTGCACGATCTGGCCGGAAAAGCCGCACATCGGGAACTGCGGCGTGCCCTTCATGAACACGACGACGTCGTTGGCCTTGACCTGGTTGTCGATGAATTGCTCGATGGACATGGAAATCACCCTTCGCGGTCATCTCTGGCCGGCCACGGGCCGCTTTACCCGCGCCGAATCTCGCCCGTTACAGTGTAATATATGTACCGCAAAACGCCGACAAAGCCACCCGCGGCATCGTAGCGGAAAGGCCGCGTCGGGAGCCGACACCGACCCGCTACTGCTCCGGGATGCCGGTCTGCAGCGCCAACGCGTGCAGCTTGCCGCCCATCTCGGCCTTGAGCGCCTCATAGACGATCTGGTGCTGCTGAACGCGGGATTTGCCCCGGAACGACTCGGCAACGACAGTCGCCTTGTAATGATCGCCGTCACCGGCGAGATCCTGGATCGTCACCTTGGCGTCCGGGATGCGGGCCCGGATCAAACGCTCGATATCGTTCGCGGCCATAGCCATGGAACGGGAAACCTATGCGCGCCCCAACACTGCACGAATGCAACATTGCACTATTCATAGTGGAATTGTCACTGCATTCTAGCAAAAGCATGTGAGTAAACGGGGGGTACCATGACTCCTACGGCAATAGCCGCCAAGGCCATTCCAGCGCTTGCGACAATTCTTCTGCTGCTCAGCGCGCCCGGCGCCCGAGCGCAGCAGCCTTCGCAGGATCAGATCGCGGCGATCCGCGCCTCCTGCCGCTCCGACTTCATGGCGAACTGCTCGGGCGTGACGCCCGGCGGCAAGGACGCGCTGGAATGCCTTAAGCGCAACCTCGCCAATCTATCGGGATCTTGCAAAACGGCGGTGAGCGCCATTACGCCGGCGCCTGCACCTCCTGCAACGGCGGCGGCCCCGGCCGCCCCCGCCCCGTCAGCCGCGGTGACACCGCCGCCCTCGAGCGTGAAGCCGACTACCGCCTCCAAGCCAACACCCCATCCGGCGGCCAAGCTCCCTCCGTCGGCGCCGCCGCCTGCGGCGCCAGCGACCGCAACAGCCGCCCCGCCATCCGCCGCGGCACCGGAAGCGCCCAATGTCATGGTGCTGCCGCCACGCGAGGCACTGCGCATAGTCCGCATCTGCGCGGCCGACCAGCAAGCGCTGTGCGCCGGCGTGCCCCCGGGTGGCGGACGAATCATTGCCTGTCTGATGCGCAATCAGACCGCCCTGTCGCCGCCGTGCAAGAACGCACTGGCGATGGCGCAATCCCGGTAAGGTCGACCCTGCGGTCCTATGCCGACGAACCCGCCATATAGGCTGGTAACCAAGCTTCGAAGCGCTGCTTGAGCTCGTCGACCGGCAAGGGCCGCTCGCCGTCGACGGCGAGGACGGCGCCGCCGGTCGCGCCAAGCCGTGTGAGCGGCACGCCGGCCGCGTTGGCTTGCTGCATGACGCCGTGAACGTCCTTCGCCGTAACGATATAGCGAGCCTGATCTTCGCCGAACCAGAAGGCGTGGGGCGGGATGCCTGACGGCGCCTCCAAGACGGCGCCGATCCCGGACGCCATCGCCATCTCGGCGAGCGCGATCAAAAGGCCGCCGTCGGACACATCGTGCACCGCCGTCACCACGCCGGCGCGAATCAAGCCGCGCACAAAGTCGCCGTGGCGGCGCTCGGCGGCGAGGTCGACCGGCGGCGGCGCCCCCTCCTCGCGGCCGCAAACGTCGCGCAGATAAAGCGAGCGGCCGAGCCAGCCGTGGGTCTGGCCGATCAGCAGGATCGCCTCGCCTTCGCCCTTGAAGGCGAGCGTCATCGACTTGGTGAATTGGTCGAGGAGGCCGACGCCGCCGATCGTCGGTGTCGGCAGAATGGCGCGGCCATTGGTCTCGTTGTAGAGCGAGACGTTGCCGGACACGACCGGGAAATCGAGCACGCGGCAGGCTTCGCCGATGCCGCGGACGCAGCCGACGAACTGGCCCATGGTCTCCGGCCGCTCCGGATTGCCGAAATTGAGATTATCGGTGACCGCCAGCGGCTGTGCGCCGACCGCGGTCAGATTACGCCAGGCCTCGGCAACCGCCTGCTTGCCGCCGACGAACGAATCCGCCTCGCAGTAGCGCGGTGTGACGTCGGACGTCAGCGCCAGCGCCTTCGGACCCTCGTTGATCCGCACCACCGCGGCGTCGCCGCCCGGTCGCTGCACGGTATTGCCGAGAATGACGTGGTCATATTGCTCCCAGACCCAGCGTTTCGAGCAGAGGTCTGGCGTGCCGATCAGCTTATCGAGCGCATCGGCGTTGCTCATCGGCGGCTTGACCGAGGCAGCCTGGATGACGGGCAGCCGCTTGTTCTGAATGAAATGACGTTCGTAAAGCGGAGCCTCGTCGCCCAATTCCTTGATCGGCAGGTCAGCCATTACCGCACCGCCGTGGCGGACGATGAAGCGTTTGGTTGGCGTGGTCTTGCCGACGATCGCGAAATCGAGGCCCCATTTGCGGAAGATCGCTTCGGCTTCCATTTCCTTCTCCGGCTTGAGCACCATGAGCATGCGCTCCTGGCTCTCCGAGAGCATCATCTCGTAGGCGCTCATGCCGGTTTCGCGGCATGGCACGTGATCGAGATCGAGGGAGACGCCAAGATCGCCCTTGGCGCCCATCTCGACCGCCGAACAGGTCAGCCCCGCCGCGCCCATGTCCTGGATGGCGATGACGCAGCCCTTGGCCATGATTTCAAGGCAGGCTTCCAGCAGGAGCTTTTCCGAAAACGGATCGCCGACCTGCACGGTCGGCCGTTTCTCCTCGGCGTCGGCGCCGAACTCGGCCGAGGCCATGGTGGCGCCGTGGATGCCGTCGCGGCCGGTTTTTGAACCGAGATAGACGATCGGCATGCCGACGCCGGACGCCGCCGAGTAAAACAGCTTATCCTTCTCGGCCAAGCCGACCGCCATGGCATTGACCAGGATGTTGCCGTCGTAGCGGCGGTCGAAGCGCACTTCGCCGCCGACGGTCGGCACGCCGAACGAATTGCCGTAGCCGCCGATGCCGGCGACCACGCCGGAAACCAGCGAACGCGTCCGCGGATTTTTCGGATCGCCGAAGGACAGCGCGTTGAGGCAGGCGATCGGCCGCGCGCCCATGGTGAACACGTCGCGCAAAATGCCGCCGACGCCGGTCGCCGCACCCTGATACGGCTCGATATAGCTCGGGTGGTTGTGGCTCTCCATTTTGAAGACGACCGCGAGGCCGTCGCCGATATCGATCACGCCTGCGTTCTCGCCCGGGCCCTGGATCACGCAAGCGCCCTTGGTCGGTAGCGTGCGCAGATGGATTTTCGAGGATTTGTAGGAGCAGTGCTCGTTCCACATCGCCGAGAAAATGCCGAGTTCGGTGAAGCTCGGCTCACGGCCGATCAGCTTGACGATGCGCCCATACTCGTCCGACTTGAGGCCGTGTTCGGCGATCAGTTCAGGCGTAATGGCAGGTTCGTTGGAGATCACGGCGGCTTTTCATCCGTCATGGCCGGGCTTGTCCCGGCCATCCACGTCTTAAGTCCAGCATGTAAAGTCGTGGATGCCCGGCACAAGGCCGGGCATGACGGCGTCAGTCAAGCGGCCTTCGCGAAATGATCCACAAGCCCTGCGAACAGGCCGCGGCCGTCGGTCTGGCCCATGGCGGCTTCGACGTGGTTCTCCGGATGCGGCATCATGCCCAGCACGTTGCCGCCTTCGTTGAGAATGCCGGCGATGGCGTTCATGGCGCCGTTGTGGTTCCAGTTCGGGTCGACCATGCCGTCCGGCGCCGAATAGCGGAAGGCCACCCTGCCCTCGCCTTCGAGCCGCGCTATGGTCTCGCCGTCGGCGATATAATTGCCCTCGCCGTGCGCCACCGGCACGCGGATCACCTGGCCGGCATTGTAGCCACGGGTAAATGCGGTATCGGAGCGCTCGACCCGCAGATAGACGTCACGGCAGATGAAGCGAAGTTGCGAATTGCGCATCAGCACGCCAGGCAGCAAGCCTGCTTCGCAGGCGATCTGGAAACCGTTGCACACCGCGAGCACCAGTCCGCCCGTGGCAGCAAAGGCGCGCACCGCATCCATGATCGGCGCGCGCGCCGCGATGGCGCCGCAGCGCAGATAATCGCCATAGGAGAAGCCGCCCGGAATGACCACGAGGTCGGTGCCGGGCGGCAGTTCGCGATCGGCATGCCAGACCATCGCCGGCTCGCGACCCGATATGAGCTTGAGCGCGCGCGCCATGTCG
>Ga0182024_10007600_pt1 | contig 23322 bp, 19 predicted proteins | sample P32metaG_FD_120480 | JGI IMG/M metagenome (GOLD analysis project Ga0182024, IMG submission 120480) | Permafrost microbial communities from Stordalen Mire, Sweden - P3-2 metaG (Illumina Assembly) | ecosystem: Environmental > Terrestrial > Soil > Wetlands > Permafrost | place: Sweden: Stordalen... | reverse complement strand
TCCGGCATCGGGCCGGTGGGTTGACGTTGCTCTTCTCTCCTTTCTCCTCTCCCCTTTCTGCTTTTTTGTTGTCTACTTTCTACTTTCTGCTTCTCTACTTTCTCGCGCCGCGAACGCGAGCCATTCTCGGACAGCCCGCTCAAAAATCGGCGCAACGCGACCGGCAGTCGCCAGCACATCGGCATGATCGAGCCGCTCACCGATGCCCGCTGCCGCATTGGTGATGCAACTCACGGCCGTCACTCGCATGCCAAGTGCCCGCGCGACGAGCACCTCGCTGACCGTGGACATCCCGACGGCATCCGCGCCCATGCCCGCCAGCATGCGGATCTCCGCACGGGTCTCGTACGACGGACCCGGCACCGCGGCGTACGTCCCCTCACTCACCGAAGCACCAGCCGCTCGCGCGATGGTCGCAAACGTATCGCCGAGGGTCCGGTTGTACGGTGACGACATGTCGGGGAATCGGTGCTCGCCCGGCCGCACCGGGCCGGTGAGGGGATTGCCCCACAACATGTTGATATGGTCGCGGATCACCATGAGGGTGCCGGGCGTGAGATCCGGCCGGATGGCACCAGCGGCGTTCGAGATGAAGATGGTCCTCGCGCCCAGCCCATGGACGATGCGGACCGGCAGCCCGACGACGTCCGCCGGGTGCCCCTCATACAGGTGCAGCCGCCCGGCGAGCGCCACGACTTCCAGCCCGTCGACCGTGCCGTGAACCAGTTCACCCGCGTGGCCGGCCACCGTCGTCGCGGGCAGTCCCGAGATCTCGCCAAACGGGATCCGGGTTGCGCGCTCGATGTGCCGGGCGAATCCGCCGAGCCCCGACCCCAGGATGATGGCGACCCGGGGGCACGCACCGCGGCAGATGGCGCCAACCGCCGCCGCGGCATCGCCTACGGCATCGGCGCGCCGCCTGGCCGCCTGGCCGCTGCCCGATGTCACGGCCGTGGAGCGCCGGTCATGAGCGAGGCCGCCATCGCGTCGAACCGCGCGAGCAGGACATGCCGCTCTGCATCGGGAAGAAACGCGTATTCAAAACCGGCCCGGGCGATCGCGCACAGATCGCTCGCCGAGAGCCCCTGTGCCGCGGCGGCGTGCGCGTACTCGGCGGTCACGGTCGTATCGCTCATGAGGCGGTTGTCGGTGCACAGCACCGTCGGCACCCCGGCTCGGACGTAGGCACCGAGCGGGTGTGCGGCGTACGACGGCGTAGCGCCTGTCTGGACGTTGCTCGTGAGGCAGATCTCGAGGGGGATCCCCCGATCCGCAACCGACGCCATGAGCACCGGATCGCCGATCAGCCGCGTGCCGTGACCGATCCGCGTGGCACCGCAGACGTCGATCGCCTGCCGGACCGATTCGGGGCCGTCCGCCTCGCCGGCGTGGCAGGTGCATGCGAGCCCGTTCTCGCGCGCGTAGCGAAACGCCGGAGCGTGCACCCCGGCGCCATGCCCAGCCTCGGCGCCCGCGAGGTCGAACCCGACGACCAGATCCCCGCGATGCTCGGCCGCGAACTCCGCCGCCTCCATCGATGCAGACGTCCCGAGCTGCCGCAGCGCACAGACGATGATCCGCGCCACGATGCCGGTCTCACGCTCGGCGCGCGTGAGCCCCTTCGCCACCGCTGAGACCACGTCGGCCAGCGAGAGGCCGAAGCGAGTATTGAGGATGGGCGCGAATCGCACCTCCAGATACCAGACCCCCTCGCGCGCTGCGTCCTCCGCGAGTTCGTACGCGACGCGCTCGAGCGCGCCGGCCGTCTGCAGGACGCCGAGCGTCACCGAGAACGAGGAGAGATACGCTTCGAGGGTGCAGGCATCGGGCACCCGCATCGCCTTCCGGAGCCCCGCAACATCGTGGGCGGGCAGCCAGCTCCGCATCCCCTGCGCCAGATCGAGGAGCGTCTCCACCCGCACCGATCCATCGAGGTGGCAATGCAGCTCGGCCTTCGGCAGCCGCCGCACGAGCTCAGGATCGTCCATTGAGGGAGGTTATTGGTTGGCCGAGAGACGGCGATTGTCCAAATTGGTGACGGCGCCCACGCGAAGAGCCTACCGGACCCCGGCCCCTGCGTCAAACATCTTATCCTGGCCGTGCGTAACCATGGCATTGCCCCGGCACTCAGCCCCGCGCACGTCGCGCCCTCTCGTGCTTTACACAACCGTGACCGCTGGACGGCCCCGGCTTTGCCCTACCTGCCGTCCACCCGCATATTTTCCGGTGTGCCAGCCGGCATCATGACCACGTCGCGACATACCCCCGCTAAGCCGGTTGTTACACCGGTCAACACGGAGCGCGTCCTTGTCGTCGACGATGAGCCAGACATTGTCGCGCTCGTCGCGTATCACCTTGCAAAATCCGGGTACCGGGTCTCCACGGCCTCCAACGGCCAGGACGCACTCGGACTCGCACGGCAAGAGCGGCCGGCGATCGTCGTGCTCGACCTGATGCTGCCCGGGTTGTCGGGATTCGATGTGCTCGAGCAGCTCCGCGCCGACGACACGACGCGCGATGTCGCCGTGCTGATGCTCACCGCGCGCCGCGAAGAGCCGGATCGCATCCGCGGTCTCTCGCTCGGCGCCGACGATTATCTGACCAAGCCCTTCAGCCCGCAGGAACTGGTGCTGCGGGTGGGCGCGATCCTGCGGCGCGTCGGTGCGTCAGCGCACACCGCGTCCGACATACTTGCGATCGGGCCGATCCAGATCGACCGCGCGGCCCACCGCGTGAGCGTCGAAGGAGCGGCGATCGAGCTCACACCGACTGAATTCAAGCTGCTGCTGACGCTCGCCGAGCGTCGCGGACGCGTGCAGGCCCGCGGCCATCTGCTGGAGACTGTGTGGGAGGCGGCCCCGGACATACAGACCCGGACTGTCGACATGCACATTCAGCGGCTGCGCACCAAGCTCGGACCGGCTGGTGACCTGATCGAGACCGTGCGTGGTTTCGGATATCGGTTGCGCGCTGGACATTCGCGAGGGGCGTAGTCCCAGCCCCATCGCGGGCCACCTCGGGCTGAGCCCAGCGCCCGCACCATGAGACTCACTCAGCGGCTCCTCCTCGGCTCACTCATCGTCGTGAGCGTGCTGGTGGTGTGCGTGGTCGTGATCATCGACCACCGCCTCGATGTGACGATCGCTGGCGCCGGCGCCAGCATGCCGGCCCTCGTCCGCCAAGCGAAACAGGACGTCTATCTGGTCGGGTGCCTCGCGCTCGGTGTCGCGGCCGCGGTCGCCGTCCTCTTCGCGCGCGCGGTCTCCAAGCCGATCGTCGAGTTGCGCGACGTTGCGCGGGGGCTCGCGGCCGGAGACCTCACTCGGCGGCCCTCACTGACCGCTCCCGGCGAGGTCGGCGACCTCGCGATCGCCCTGCACCGCCTGGGCGAGCAGCTGGGCGCCCGCCTGACTGCGCTCGAAGCCGAAGATTCGCTGCTGACGGCGTTGTTCGACTCGCTCAATGAAGGCGTGATCGCGATCGACTCCCGGCAGCGCGTGGTCCGCATCAATGCCACAGGGCGCCGGATCGTGCGCTCCCAGGTCCCGGTTCCGTTCCCGCTCGACCACCTGCCACGGGAGCGGGTGCTGCGAGATGCGATCGCGGGTGCGATCAGCGGCGAAGTGACCGAGAGCGCGGAAGCGGTGGTGGACGGCCGCACGCTCGCGTTCACCGCTCGCCCGCTGGCTGGCGGTGGCGCCGTCGTCGCGCTACTGGATCTGACGGCGACCCGGCGCCTCGAAGCCGTGCGCCGCGATTTCGTGGCCAATGTGTCGCATGAACTCAAGACACCGCTCACCGTGGTGGGTGGCTTCGCCGAGACACTCACCGATGAGGACCTGCCGCCCGATCAACGGCGCCAGTTTGCGGAGACCATTCTCGCCAACACCCGCCGGATGCAGCGGATCGTGGACGATCTGCTCGACCTCTCTCGGATCGAATCCGGCGGATGGGTCCCGAAGCCGGCACCGGTCGACGTGCGCGCCGCAGCGGCAGACGCCGTCGTCCCGTCGAGGGACACCGCCGCCGAGAAAGGCGTGGCGCTCGAGGTGTGCGTACCCGACGATGCCCGGACCGTGATGGCAGATGCCACCGCTCTCCGGCAGATACTCACGAACCTCGTCGAGAACGCCGTCCGCCACACATCCACCGGGTCGGTGACCGTCGCGACGCACCGCGAGCCTGGCCTCGACGCCGCCGGGACATCGACTCCGTCAGGCGTGTGGCTGATCGTGCGCGACACGGGCGCGGGGATCCCCGCGCAGCATCTCCCGCGGATCTTCGAGCGGTTCTATCGGGTGGATCGCGCCCGGTCTCGTGACGCCGGGGGTACCGGTCTGGGCCTCGCGATCGTGCGGCACCTGGTCGAGGCACACGGCGGCCAGGTTCGCGCGGACAGCCAGGTCGGCCGCGGCACGACCGTGGCCGCATTCTTCCCGGATTCCCCCGCCGGCAGCTCGTAGCCGGCTGCTCTACTTTCTACTTTCTACTCTCCACTAGCCCAGAGTCACCCGCGCCGCCGCGCGATCATGACTTCGGTCGACTTCATCACCGCCACGGCGTCAACGCCCGGCGCGAGGCCGAGCCGCTGCGCGGATCGCCGCGTGATCACAGCCACGAGATCCTGCGGCTGGATGGACATGGTGACTTCCGCCATCAACCCGTCTGCAGTCACAGATTTGATCCGGCCGCGAATCTGGTTTCGGGCGCTGATGTCGACGCCGCGCTCATCGGCCGCCGTCGCCGCGGCCGATCGGGCGGCGCGACCCTTGATCAGGTGCTCGCGCGAGAACAGCCACCGCCGGCCGTGCCGCACCGCGGGCAGCTTCCCTTCGCGCGCGAGGAGTTGCACCCGCTTGACGTGGAGATGCAGCAGAGCCGCAGCTTCATCCGCCGTGATGAGATCCGGTCGGGCCGTCGCGCGCGCCATGGTGCCTTGAGAATACCGGGTTCCCAGGCCGCGCGCGAATGGCGGGGAAAGGCGCAGGCCGGCTGCAACCCTGCAGCCTGCCTGCACACCGAGAGACCGGAAAGCCTGGCAGCCGCTAGCGTGCCTCTGCGCTAGCCTGCGTCTGCGCTAGCGTGCCTCTGCCAGTTGCATGTTCGAGAGGCGCTGGTCGAGCATCGCGACAATCGCCGGGGGAAGCGGCGCGTAGTCCAGCGTCGGCGCGGACCGCTCGCCGTCGTGGATTGCCCATTTCACGAAGTCGACGAGCGCCTTGCCCTTGGCTGCGTCTGCGTAGTGCGTCGGGACCAGCAGGTAGGTAAACGAGGAGATCGGATAGGCCTGGGCTCCATTCGCGTTGACAATCGAGAGCCGGAAGTCAGTCGTTGCCGGCAGCGATCCGGCGACGCCGGCAGCCGCTGCGGTCACCGACTCGATCGTTGGCTCGATGAACGTCCCCGCCGTGTTCTGCACCGATGCGTACTGGAGTTTGTTCTGCCGGGCATACGCCAGTTCGACGTAGCCGATCGAGTACGGCGTCTGCTTCACCTGTCCGGCGACACCCTCGTTGCCTTTCCCACCCATTCCGACCGGCCATTGCAGCTCTTTGCCGGCGCCCGGGCTGGACTTCCACGCGGCGCTGACGGCCGCGAGATAGCTCGAGAAGATGTACGTCGTGCCGCTCCCGTCCGAGCGATACACCACGACGATGTCCTGGCTGGGCAGCTTCACGCCCGGATTGAGCGCCGTAATCTGGGCCGCGTTCCACTTGGTGATTGTTCCCTGATAGATGCCGGCGATCACGTCGCCAGTCAGCCGCAGCGGCCGTGTCAATTCCGGCACGTCATACGTGAGGACGACGGCGCCGAGCACGGTCGGCACGTGGATCACCGGGACCTTGAGCTTGGCCATCTCGGCGTCGGACATCGGCGCATCCGACGCGCCGAAATCCACCGTGCCTTCGGTCAGTTGGCGGATGCCGCCACCCGACCCGATGGACTGGTAGTTGATCTTGACGCCGGTCTTGGCCGCGTAGTCCGCGAACCACTTCGAGTAGATCGGATACGGGAACGTGGCCCCGGCTCCGGTGAGTTCGGTCCCCTGCGACTGCGCGCGGACCGAGAGACCTGCCAACAGCGCGAACGGAAGCAGCGTTGAGCGGAGGAGCGCGGTGCGCCCTCGTGCGGTGCGAATGGATGTGCGAGTCATGCAATCTCCGGAAGAATGAACCCGGTCGGTACGGTAACGGACCCAGTTCTCCGGCAGCCCGGGTCTCTGTATCGGTGCGGTCACGAGTGTCGCGCTGGTCATTCTTGCGTGCGCCTCACGGGCCGTTTCGGCTTTCGTGACACATCCGATACGATAGGCCGGTCGCGACTTTACACTGGGGCGGATAGTTCAGTGCGTTGGGACTGAACCTCCTCCACCGGAGCACGAATGTCTTTGTGGGTCGACACCCAAACGGCGACGGGAAGTCTGTTACGCCCGTCCACTTGGAACCGCAGTTTCGCTCTCGCGACTCGGCTCGCAGCCGGCGCGATGGCTGTTACGCTGGCGGCGCAGACTGCCGGTGCACAGATGGGCGATAGCACACAGAACGCGCAGATCCATTTCAAAGGGATCACGATCACGCCGGTCGGATTCGCCGCGGCGGAAGCCGTGTGGCGTGAGAAGAACGAGACGGCGGACATTGGGTCGAGCTTCAGCGCGATTCCGTTCCCGGGCACGACCAACGCCAACATTAACGAGCTCCGTGGGACAGCCCGTCAATCCCGGCTCGGCATGCTCGCCGAGGGACAGGGCGGCGATACCAAATTCGCTGGCTACTGGGAGTCGGACTTCCTGACTAGCGGTACCCCGTCGAACTCCAACGAGAGCAACAGCTACGCGCTGCGTATTCGCCAATTCTGGGGTCGCGCGACGCTCGGTGACGGCTGGCAGTTCACCGCTGGCCAGATGTGGACTTTGCTGACGACGGATAAGTCTGGGGTCTCGACGCGCTCGGAATGGGTCCCCCTCACGATCGACGCACAGTACGCCGCGGGCTTCAACTGGGCCCGGCAGTTTGGGGTGCGCATCGCTAAGGACCTGGTCAAGGACAGGGTGTGGTTCGCGGCGTCAGCCGAAGAGTCGCAGACGACGTTCACGGCGCACGGCGCCAACGACAACTTCATCGTCGGCCAGCCCGGTGGTAGCCTCCTCAACGCGACCACCAACTACTCGGCGGATCCCTACCCCGACGTGATCGGCAAGCTCGTGTTCGAGCCGGGATTCGGTCACTACGAGATCAAGGTCGTCGGAAGTGCACTGCGCGACCGCGTGATCGATGTGACCGGGATCTACGGCGGCACGCACAACTCGACCCAGTACGTCGGTGGCGTTGGCGCTGCCGCGCTCTGGCAGGTCAAGACCGTCGAGGATGGCAAGTCGCGCAGTATCGTCGACTTCGGCGTGTCCGGCCTCTGGGGCAACGGCATCGGCCGTTACGGCACCGTGGGCCTCTCCGATGCGACGGTCCGCCCGAATGGCGAGCTCGCGCCGATTCGTTCAGCAATGGGGTTGGTGTCGCTCGAGACCCACCCGGCGCGCCGGCTCGACATCTATGCCTATGCGGGCGCCGAGTACGCGTACCGCGAGGCCTTCGTGATCGGCACGAAGGGCGAAGGTTACGGGTCCACCCTCGCGTCGAACGCCGGCTGCACCACGGAGTTCGCTCCGACCGGCCCCGACACACCGGGCGCCGCGGGCGGCACCAACCCGAGCTGTAATGCCGACAACCGCGCGGTTGCTCAAGGCAATCTTGGCTTCTGGTACAGCTTCTATCAGGGCCCGGCCGGCCGGTTCGCGTGGGGCATGCAGTACTCGTATACCGACCGCCAGACGTGGTCCGGCGCCAAGGGGCTGCAGCCCAACGCGCTCGACCAGATGGTCTTCAACTCCTTCCGCTACTACCTGCCGTAAGTTCGCGTCAGGATCGGTCGCGATCCGCAGGACACGAAGGGCCAGACGCAGCGTACCGCGTCTGGCCCTTCGCTCTTTCCGTAATTCGGGCGTGCTGTGGGAACGATGGCCGGTCACCGCCATCCCGTGTGACAGCTTCGTTACGCGGGTGGAATCAAAAGCCATCCGAGCCGTCCTACGTTATGCAGTGACACCACTCTCGCCGTGACCGGTCTCGTCGATCCCAGCCGCGCGCAATGAGCGCGTCCGCTTGGACGAGACCTGAACATTTGACCACTGGAGCAGGGCATGCAACGTCGGCACCCGTCGGGACTTGCGTCGATCATCGGCAGCGCGCTTGCGGTCATTTTCGTGTTAGCCGCGTGCGGCGGGGCGGGCGATCAGAAGACCGCGGCCGGCGCGCCGAGCGCGGGCTCGTCATCGGGCGGCGCGGACCTCACCGGCGCCGGCGCGACCTTCCCGTATCCGATCTATTCCAAGTGGTTCGCCGACTACGCGGCCAAGACTGGCGTGAAGATCAACTACCAGTCGATCGGCTCGGGCGGCGGGATCCGGCAGCTCACTGAAGGCACGGTCGACTTCGGCGCCTCAGATGCGCCGATGACTGACGCCGAGCTCGCGAAGACCAAGGGGCCAGTCCTGCACGTGCCGACGGTCCTGGGAGCGGTCGTGCTCACATACAACGTGCCGGGGGTCACGCAGCCACTCCGCCTCACCGGTGATGTGATCGCCGATCTCTTCCTGGGCAAGATCGCGAAGTGGAACGACCCCCGCATCAAGGCGCTCAATCCCGGCGTCTCGCTGCCCGCCACAGACGTACTCATCGTGCACCGTTCCGATGGGAGCGGCACGACGTACATTTTCTCGGACTATCTGGCGGCCGTGAGTCCCACATGGTCCGCGGCGCCGGGAAAGGGCAAAGAGCTGCAGTGGCCCGTCGGTATGGGCGGCAAGGGCAACGAAGGCGTCGCAGGACAGGTCAAGCAGACGCCCGGAGCGATCGGCTATGTCGAGTTGGCGTACGCAAAACAGAACAACTTGCCGTACGCAACGGTGAAGAACGCGAGCGGCGCCTTCGTCGTCCCGACCATCGCGTCGGTCACCGCGGCCGGCGCCGGCGCCGCGGCTTCGCTTCCCCCCAATACCGATTTCCGCGTATCCATCGTGAACGCACCGGGCGCGGATGCGTATCCGATCTCGTCGTTCACCTATCTGTTGATCAACAAGACGCCGGCGGACGCCGCCAAGGGCAAGAAGATCCTCGACTTCGTGAAGTGGGCGCTCAGTGACGGCGAGCAGTCCGCGGCGTCGCTCGACTACGCGCCCCTGCCCGCGGCCATCGTCACCCGTTTGTCTGCCCGACTCGACTCGCTGTCGGCTGGCCCCACGTCGTGACCGGCGCGGCCGTACCGAGCGAGCGCGCGGGCAGCCCGCTCGATCGGCCGACTATTCCCCCCACTCTCCCCCCGGGCGCCACGCGCGGACGCCGCGCGCTCGGTGTCCGGATCCAGGGGGCGGTCATCGGAGACCGGGTCTACACGGCCGCGATCACGTTCTTCGCGCTGTGCGTCCCCATGCTCCTCATCCTGATCGCTATCGAGATCTTCATCGCGGGCTGGCCCGCGCTGCACAAGTTCGGGTTCTCGTTCCTCACCTCGAGCGCCTGGGATCCCGTCAACGGGAACTTCGGCGCCGCACCCGCGATCTACGGGACGCTCGTCTCGTCCACGATCGCGCTGGCGATCGCGACGCCCCTCGCCATCGGAGTAGCGATCTTTCTGTCGGAGTTCGCGCCGCAGTGGCTGCGCCAGCCGGTCGCATTCCTCGTCGATCTGCTCGCTGCCGTCCCCAGCGTCGTCTACGGGCTGTGGGGCATCTTCGTCCTGTTGCCCATCCTGCGCACTTCCGTGATGCCGTTCCTGCGCGACACGCTCCACCTGGGCGTGCTGCCATTCTTCTCTGGGCCCGCGTACGGCCCGAGCATGCTCGCCGCGGGGCTGATCCTGTCGATCATGGTGCTTCCGTACATCTCCTCCGTGTCACGAGAGGTGCTCCTCGCCGTCCCGCGATCGCAGCGTGAGGCTGCCCTCGCCCTCGGAGCCACCAAGTGGGAGACGATCTGGGGCGCGGTGCTCCCCTACGCCAAGTCAGGCATCATCGGGGGCGTCATCCTCGGACTCGGCCGCGCGCTCGGTGAGACCATGGCCGTCACGATGCTCATCGGGAACCGCCCGCAGATCTCCGCGTCGCTGTTTGCCCCCGGCTACACGATGGCGTCGCTCATTGCCAACGAGTTCTCGGAAGCATCCGGCGATCTCCACTTGTCGGCCCTCATGGCCGTCGGGTTCGTACTGTTCGTGATCACGCTGATCGTCAACGCCGTCGCCCGATGGCTCGTGTGGCAGGTGTCGCGGAGCAGCGGGGAGAAGATGGCATGACGACACCCGCCAAGCCGCCAATGCGCTGGAGCGGCGCGTACCCCGCGGCGACCCGCGCCGGCAAGCTGCGCCGCCGCCAGGCCGTCAACGCCCTCATGGCCGGCCTGGTCGGACTCGCCGCCGTCCTGGCCACGCTCCCGCTCGTGATCGTCCTGCTTTATCTGCTCAAGCAGGGCGCGTCGTCGCTCCGGTGGCATTTCTTCACCAACATGCCGAAACCGGTCGGCGAGCTGGGTGGCGGCATGGCCAATGCGATCGTTGGTACCCTCATGCTGATCGGGATCGCAAGCGCGATCGGGCTACCGGTCGGCATCGGCGCAGGGCTCTATCTCGCGGAGCACCGCGGGAGCCGCCTCGCCAACGTCACACGATTCCTGGCCGACGTGCTCAACGGGTTGCCGTCGATTGTTATGGGAATTTTTGCCTGGCAGATCCTCGTACGGCCGATCGGTCATTTCTCGGCCTGGGCAGGCGGCGTCGCTCTCGCGGCGATGATGATTCCGCAGGTCGCCCGGACGACGGAGGAGATCGTGCGCACCGTGCCGGTCTCGCTCCGCGAGGCGGCGCTCGCACTCGGCTACGCCCGTTGGCGCACGTCGCTCACGGTCGTCCTGCGCACCGCGACTGCCGGTGTGGTGACGGGCGCGCTCGTCGCCATCGCCCGCATCGCGGGCGAGACCGCGCCGCTGCTCTTCACGGCGTTCGGCAACCAGTTCTGGTCCACGTCGCTCAACCAGCCCGTCGCTGCGCTGCCGCTCCAGATCTACACCTACGCGCTGAGCCCGTACGACGACTGGCACGCGCAGGCCTGGGCCGGTGCGCTCGTCCTTATTGCGCTCATCCTCATCATCAGCCTCGTCGCCCGCGTGGCGACCCGGGGCCGATTCGCGACCGCGAGTGACTGACATGCGCGCCAGTCCTCCCATCGCGACGTCGCCCGCAGGCGAGCCGTCCGTGCCGCCATTGCGCGATGCTGCGCCGTCGCAGCCAGGGCCGCCGTCATCCCCGGCCCCCGCCCCGAGGACGCCCGCCGCGGCGCCGCCCGCCAACCCGCCGCTTGCCGACATCGCCCCGGGTGTCGCTGCCCGGCCGGCGACCATTCCCAGTGTGACCGTCAACACCGCCGCGAAGCCCAGCGCGGAGCCGACAGAAGCCCCGAGACTCTCGATCGAGGGGCTGAGCGCGTTCTTCGGCAGCACGTGCGCGGTCAGAAACGTCTCGGTGTCGCTCCCCGACCGGTTCGTCACCGCGATCATCGGCCCGTCAGGCTGCGGCAAGTCCACCATGCTCCGCTGCCTCAACCGGATGCACGAGACGCTGCCACTGGCCCGCGTCGAGGGGCAGGTGCTGCTCGACGGCCAGGACATCTACGGCCGCGCGGTCAACGTCACGGCCGTTCGGCAGCACGTCGGCATGGTGTTCCAGCGCCCGACGCCCTTCCCGACGATGTCGATCCGCGACAACGTCGCCGCCGCGTTGCTGACCTCGGACAAACGCCCGTCGCGCGCTCGCACTGACGAGATCGTGGAACGCGCGCTGCGCCGTACCGCGCTCTGGGACGAGGTCAAGGACCGGCTGCGCGACAGCGCGGTGGGACTGTCCGGCGGCCAGCAGCAACGGCTGTGTATCGCCCGGGCGCTCGCGATCGAGCCCGAGGTACTGCTCCTCGACGAGCCCACGGCCTCACTGGACCCGATCAGCACCCAGAAGGTAGAAGAGTTGGTCTACGAGCTGCGGCGCGATATGACCGTCGTGATCGTCACGCACAACATGCAGCAGGCGGCACGCGTGTCCGACCGGACGGCGTTCATGCTGGCGGGCGAGTTGGTCGAGGTGGCCCCCACCACCACGCTCTTCACGACGCCCCGCGATCCGCGGACTGAAGCCTACATCACCGGGCGGTTCGGATGACCGCGACGGCCGGTCTCGTCGCCCCCGTCCCAGCGGGAGCGTCCGGTGCGCCCGCTCACACGCTCGGCGCCCTCGCAGCCCGGCAGTTCTCGTTCTGGTACGGCGAGAAGCAGGCGCTCTTTGGCATCGATCTCGAGATGCGCGCGCGCTCCATCACCGCGCTCATTGGCCCCTCGGGCTGCGGCAAGTCGACGTTCCTCCGGTCGATCAACCGCATGCACGCGCTGCTTCCCGGCACCCGCCACGAAGGGCAGATTCTGCTCGACGACGCGGACGTCTACCGGTCGGACCTCGATCCGACCGCGCTGCGCCGCCGCGTCGGGATGGTGTTCCAGCGCTGGAATTGCTTCCCCAAGTCGATCTACGACAACGTCGCCTACGGCCCGCGCATCAACGCCACGCTCCCGCGCCACGAGCTCGATTGGATCGTGGAGTCGTCCCTCCGCCGGGCCGCGCTGTGGGACGAGGTCAAGGACCGCCTGCGCCAGACCGCCCTCGGACTGTCGGGTGGCCAGCAGCAGCGGCTCTGCATCGCGCGAACGCTGGCCAACGATCCCGAGGTGCTGCTCCTCGACGAGCCCGCGAGCGCCCTCGACCCGATTGCGACCCAGAAGATCGAAGAGTTGCTGTACGAGCTCAAACGTGAGCTCACGGTAGTGATCGTGACCCACAATCTCCAGCAAGCCGCCCGCGCGTCGGACTATACTGCGTTCTTCTACATGGGTCGTCTCATCGAAGTGGGGGCGACCGACCGGATGTTCACGGCCCCCCACGAAGAGCGCACCAACTCGTACATCACAGGTAGGTTTGGATGATGCCGCCCGCCCCGCTGTCCGCCGCGGCGCCAGACGCGCCGACCGGCTTCCGGCACTTTCACGATCAGCTGGAGACGCTCAAGGAGCGGCTCCTGATGATGTCGGATCGCGCCGAAGGCCTGGTCGATCTCGCGGTCGATGCACTGCTCAAGCAGGATCAGGATCGCGCCGAGGCGGTGATCATGGGCGACCGCGAGCTGGACCTCCTCGAGGTCGAGATCGAATCCCTGGCCGTCGAGCTCCTCGCGCTGCAGCAGCCCATGGCACGCGACCTCCGGTTCATCGTCAGTGCGATCAAGATCTCGAGCGACCTGGAACGCGTCGGTGATCACGCCGTCAACATCGCGCAGTGCGCGCAACGCCTGATCGCGATCCGCTCCACGATCACGCCGGAGCCCGAGATCGAGGACATGGCCCGCCGGGCACGCGGCATGCTGGGTGACGCACTCGATGCGTTCATTCGCGCGGACGGGACGCTCGGGCGCGACGTGTGCAAGTCCGACGACGCCGTCGATGCACTCCTCAACTCGCTCTTCCGGATCCTCCTCACGCACATGATGGCGGACGCCCGCAACATCACGCCGTCCCTCGAGCTGATCCTCGTCGGCCGGAATCTGGAACGGGTCGCCGACCTCGCCACGAACATCGGCGAGGACGCCGTGTTCCTCGCCGAAGGCAAGCAGATCAAGCATCACTACGATGATCCCGCCCGCCGCCCAGCCGGTGCGCCAGCACTGACTGGCATGCGCGGGACCGGCGTGCCCGACGACTCGCGGTAGAGACGGCATTCGGTGGCGTCGACGGCCCTCGTCAGAAACGGTGGAACGCCCGGAACGCTCGGGGCTGGCGGGACGCTGCGCGGCAATAAAGACACGGTCCGGGTCGCGGCGATCGACATCGGATCCAACTCGATCCGGCAGATGGTCGCCGACGTCTCGCCCGGCGGCACCATCCGCGTCGTCGACCAGCTCAAGGCGCAGCCTCGGCTCGGCACCGGTGTCAGCGCGACCGGCGAGTTGGCCGCGGAACCGATGCAGGCGGCCGTCGATGCGCTGAGCCGGATGGCCACGCTCGCCCGGCAGCTCGGCGCCAATCGCATCGAGGCGGTCGCCACGAGCGCCGTGCGAGACGCCTCGAACGGCCGCGCCTTCATCGACCGGGTGCGAGCGGCGACGGGTCTCAAGGTCCGGACACTCGACGGCGAGGACGAAGCACGGCTGACGTTCCGCAGTGCGCTCGCGCACTTCGACCTGGGCGTCGGCCGCTGGGTCGTGATGGACATCGGCGGCGGCTCGATCGAGCTCGCCCTCAGTGCCGACGGTCTGCTCGACCGCCTGATCTCCCTCCCGCTGGGCGCGATCCGCCTGACCGAGCAATACCTGGGATCCGCGCTCGAGACAGGCGGCCGGCCGCTGCGGCGTGCGATCAGGAAACTGCGCCGCGAGGTGCGCGAGACACTACGCACGCAGCTCCCCGTCCGCGACTGGAGGGGTGCCCAGGTCATCGGATCCGGTGGGACCTTCACCAACCTCGCGGGCATGTACCTCCACCGGCAGGGCGTGGAAAATGCCCGGACGGTGCACGCCGCACGCGTGCCGCGCGTCGAGGTCGAGCACATCCTGGACGCGCTCCAGGACATGCCGCTCGAGGAGCGCGGTACCGTCCCGGGTCTCAATCCGGCGCGCGCCGATATCATCGTCGCGGGACTGGCGGTGATCGCCGAAGTGATCGCGCGCGTGGAAGCCCGCGAGGTCGCGGTTTCGGCGTACGGGATCCGCGAGGGCCTGTTGCTGGAGACAGCGCGCGTCGCGCCCACCGTCGCGGACCCGGGTGAGGCACGTGCGCGCTCGGTGCGCGAGTTGGCCGGCCGGACGCACTACGAGGCGCCGCACGCGCACCAGGTCCAGCGGCTCGCGCTGCAGTTGTTCGACGCGATCGGCGATCGCATCGGCTGCGAGACCGGCGACCGCGAGGTGCTCGCCGATGCGGCGCTGCTGCACGACATCGGCTACCACATCAACTACAACAAGCACCACAAGCATTCATACCACCTGATCCTGCACGCCGATTTGCTGGGCATGACGCCCGAGGAGCAGGTCGCCGTGGCGACCGTGGCCCGCTACCACCGCGGCGCGCCGCCCAAGAAATCACACGAGGACTACGGTGGGTTGGACCGCGGGCTGCGCCGCCGCGTGAAGCGCCTCGCGGCAATCCTGCGCGTCGCCGACGGCTTCGACCGCGGCCACGCCGGTGCCGTGGGCCGCATCAAGGTCCGCTGGCTGGGCCGCGCGATGCGCCTGACTGCCGTCCCCGCCCGCGTGCGTATTCCCCTGCGCCTGGAGCTCTGGGGCGCGAGCCGCAAGGCCGCGCTGCTGGAGGAAGTGGCCGGGGTCAAGGTCGAAATCGTGGCCCCCGACGGCCAGGTGATTACAACGGACGACGACGGCGGCGAGATCGACTAGAGATCGGCGGCTAATCCGCGGCCTGTTCGTTCATCTCCACCACACGCGGCGCCGGGACCGGCTCCGGCGGCACCCGTCCCCAACTCTCCCGCTGGCAGATGAAATGCGCCGACCGCTCAGGATCGGTGCCCGGATGCCGCTGCCGGTATGTGCCATTCTCGCGCAGCTCCCACGCCCCGCGATTGTCGTTCAGACACGTGTCGAGGAGCGCATCGAGCCGCGGGTGCAGCGCCGGATCCTCGACCGGGACCACCGCCTCGACCCGCCGGTCGAAGTTGCGCGCCATCCAGTCAGCCGATCCGATGTAATACTCGGGCGATCCACAGTTCCCGAACCGCCACAGCCGCGAGTGTTCGAGGAACCGCCCGATGACACTGATGACGCGCACGTTCTCGCTGATACCCGGGACCTCGGGGCGCAGGCAGCAGATGCCGCGCACGATGAGATCGATGGACACGCCAGCCTGCGAGGCGCGGTACAACGCTTCGATCGTCTCCGTGTCCGCGACGGCGTTCATTTTGGCGACGATCCGGCCGCCCCGTCCCGCCCGCGCAAATGCCGCTTCCCGATCGATCAGCTCGATCACGCGGTGCCGCATGTTGGACGGCGCCACGAGCAGTTTCCGGTAGAGGCGCTGACGGGAATAGCCGGTCAATGAGTTGAAGAGATCACTGACGTCGGCGCCGATCGACGGGCTGCAGGTGAAGAGCCCGAAGTCGGTGTAGAGCCGCGCAGTCTTGGAGTTGTAGTTCCCCGTGCCGATGTGCACGTAGCGGCGGATGGCGTCGCTTTCGCGGCGGACGACCAGCGCGACTTTGGTGTGCGTCTTGAGACCGGGGAGCCCGTAGGCAACGTGAACGCCCGCGCTTTCCAGTGTCCTCGCCCAGGTGATGTTGTTCGCCTCGTCGCCGCGGGCCTGTAGCTCGACGAGCACGGCGACCTGCTTGCCTTGTTGCGCGGCGTCCGTGAGGGCGCGCACAATGGCGGTGTCGCCCGATGTGCGATACAGCGTCAGCTTGATCGCGAGGACGTTCGGATCTTCGGCCGCGGCGTCGAGGAAGTGCTCGATCGACGCGGTGAACGAGTCGAATGGGTGGTGGACGAGCAGGTCGCGCTCGCGAATCACCGCGAACATCGACTTGTGCGGGTCGCGCAGCTCGGCCGGCACCGTCGCCGTGAACGGCGCGTCGCGAAGATCCGGGATGTCGAGCGTGGCGATCGACATGAGGTCGCCGAGGTCGAGCAGCGACCCGGCGTCCTGGACGTCGTGCTCCGTGAGCGCGGGCAGCTCCGCCGTTTGCTCGTCACGCAGCTCCTCGAGCAGCAGCGACCGCAGATGGGCCGGCATCGTGTTCTGCACTTCGAGCCGCACGACTTCGCTGAACCGCCGCTCGAACACCTGCTGCTCCACCATTTCGAGCAGGTCTTCGGATTCGTCGGTGGCCGCGAGATCGAGATCGGAGTAGCGGGTCACCCGGAACGCGTGCCATCCCATGATCTCCATCCCCGGGAACAGCGCACCAAGGTTGGCGCCGATCAATTGCTCGAGCGGCACGAACTCGTTGGCCCGGCCGAAGGGAACCCAGCGCGGGAGGCTCTTCGGGACTTTGACGCGCGCGAAATGCTCGACGCCCTTCACGGGGTCGCGGATCTCGACGGCGAGCGAGAGCGACAGGTTCGAGATGTACGGGAACGGGTGTCCGGGATCGACGGCCAGCGGCGTCAGGATCGGAAACACCTGCGATTCGAAGAAGCTGTCGACGGTCAGCCACTCAGCCGGCGAGAGATCCGCCATCGAGACCAGCCGGACGCCGCGAGCCGCGAGCGCGGGCAGCACCTGCTGATACAGGCAGACCTGCACTTCGGCCAGCTGCTCGGTGACTTGGCGCGCGATCGCCGAGAGCTGCTCGGATGGCATGAGACCGTCCGGCGACGGCTGCACGACGCCCGCGCGGACTTGGCGGCGCAGGCCGGCGATCCGCACCATGTAGAACTCGTCCAGGTTGGTGCTATGGATCGCGATGAATTTGAGGCGCTCGAGCAGCCGGTTCCGGTCATCGAACGCTTCGTGCAGCACACGGGCGTTGAACGCGAGCCAACTGAGCTCACGGTTCAGGAATTGCGAGGCCGGGACCAGCGCGGGGGCCGTCATGACGCCTCTCCGGGTGTGTCCGCCTCGAGTGCCACCAGTGGCCTCGGTCCCGCGTCCGCGCACTCGGCCAGCGCCGCGCCGCGCGAGGTGCCGATCCGCGTCGCGCCCGCAGCGAACATCGCCGCAGCGGTCGCACAGTCGCGTATGCCACCAGAAGCCTTGACGCCCATTGCGGCGCCAACCGTGCGGCGCATGAGCCGCACCGCCGCAGTGGTCGCGCCGCCGCGTGCGTGGTACCCCGTGCTCGTCTTCACAAACCCTGCGCCCCCGTCCCGCGCTACTTCACACGCCCGGACAATCTCCTGAGGCGTCAATAGCGCTGATTCGATGATGACTTTCACGAGCGCTCCATCCGCGGCCCGCACTGTCTCCGCAACGTCGCGCTCTGCGTACCGCCAGTCTCCGGCCTTCAATGCCCACAGCGAGGCGACCATGTCGAGCTCCCGTGCGCCGTCGTGCACTGCGCGGGCCGCTTCGAACGCCTTGGTCGCGCTCAGGCTTGCACCTGATGGAAACCCTACGACTGCCGCCACGGCCACGCCGGATCCGCCCACACGCGCCGCACAACGAGATACCCACGCTGCATGGACGCACACCGCGGCCATCCCGTGACGCACCGCTTCGTCACACAACTGGTCAATGTCGGGCGCTGTGGCTTCGGGAGCAAGCAGCGTATGGTCGAGAAAGGGCGCGATCCGCGCGACGGCACGCATTTGTTACACGAGCTCGTTACACAGGATTGTGGAAAGGGCCGCTACACAGATCCGGCTGTCAGGCATACGGATCCGGATACGCGTGCGCAGCACTCACCTGGGCGCCGAGTAGTTCGGGATTCACGAAAAACCTGACCAACACCACACCGGCCAGGAACCCGCCTACGTGCGCCCACACCGCGGTGCCCCCGGAAACGCTTGGATTGATCTGGTTGAGCTCCGAGAGTCCTCCAAGCGCCTGCAGCGCGAACCAATAGATCAGCACCACCCACGCCCGAACCCGCACGACGAAGATGAAGACGAACATGCGTACCGAGGTGCGGGGATAGAGGATGAGGAAGGCCCCGAGCACGCCGGAGATCGCCCCTGATGCCCCGACGGTGGGCACCGGTGACGACGCGTTGAACGCGATGTGGGTGGCGGCTGCTACCAGCCCGCAGATCAGATAGAACGCCAGGAACCGCGCCCGCCCCATGCTGTCTTCGACGTTCCGGCCGAAGACCGCCAGGTAGATCATGTTCCCGAGCAGGTGCATCCACCCGCCGTGCAGGAACATCGAGATGAGCGGGGTCAACACGTTGATCGGGTCGTTATCTACGGTGCACGACAGTCCCGGCCCAAGCGGCACCGACGTCCCGAGCGGAGCCATATGGGTGAGCTCGCCAGGAACCATACCGAGATCGCACACGGTCTTGGCCAGCGTGTTCTGGTCGAACCCGCCCCCCTGTGCCGTCAACCAAACGGCCACGTTCAGTCCGATGAGGAGGTACGTCATCACCGGGGTCCGAATTGTCGGGGTCTCATCCCCTAACGGGATCATGCTGCCGTTCCTGGTGGCACTAGCCGGGATATCCTGCCATTTTGACCTATTAAAGCGGTCCCGCGATTGCTAAGGGGCTGGTAGGACAAATCGGCTCGCGGCCGCGACGGACGATCTGCGGTGAGGAATGATCGGACCGCTCAGGGCCGCCTGGGGTCTGGTTCAGCGAGCCCACCGGAACATTCACGAGGGTTGCATGGCAGACAAGGTTATTGGTATCGACTTGGGGACGACCAACTCGGTTGTCGCCGTAATGGAAGGCGGCGACCCGGTCGTCATCCCGAACGCCGAAGGCGGACGGACGACCCCATCGGTCGTGGGATTCACCAAGGACGGCGAGCGGCTCGTCGGGCAGATCGCGAAGCGCCAGGCGGTGACGAACCCGCAGAACACGGTCTTCTCGATCAAGCGGTTCATGGGCCGCAAGATGTCCGAGGTCGAAGGTGAGGTGAAACGCGTGCCCTACAAGGTCGTGGCCGGAAACAACGGCGTGGCGACCGTCGAAGTGCAGGGCAAGCGGTACACGCCCCCCGAGATCTCCGCCATGATCCTGCAGAAGATGAAGCAGACGGCCGAGGACTATCTCGGCACCAAGGTCGAGAAGGCGGTGGTGACGGTACCCGCCTACTTCAACGACTCGCAGCGGCAGGCTACCAAGGACGCCGGCAAGATCGCGGGCCTGGACGTGCTCCGCATCATCAACGAGCCGACCGCGGCCGCGCTGGCCTATGGCCTGGACAAGAAGAAGGACGAGAAAGTCGCCGTGTTCGACCTGGGTGGCGGCACGTACGACATCTCGGTCCTCGAGCTCTACGACGTCGAAGGCTCCCGCCAGTTCGAGGTCAAGTCCACGAACGGCGACACGCATCTGGGTGGCGATGACTTCGACCAGCGCGTGATCGACTGGCTCGTGGCGGAGTTCAAGCGCGACCAGGGCATCGACCTCTCCAAGGACCCGATGGCGCTGCAGCGACTCAAGGAAGCGGCCGAGAAGGCGAAGATGGAGCTGTCCACGACGCAGTCGACGGACGTCAATCTCCCCTTCATCACTGCCGACCAGTCCGGGCCCAAGCATCTGAACTACTCGCTGACCCGGGCGAAGTTCGAGCAGTTGGTGGATGACCTGATCCAGCGCACCCTGCCCCCCATGGAGCAGGCGCTCAAGGACGCAGGCCTCAAGCCGACGGAGATCGACGAGGTGTTGCTCGTCGGTGGCTCGACCCGCATCCCCAAGGTCCAGGACATCGTCAAGAAGTTCTTCGGCAAAGAGCCGAACAAGGGCGTCAATCCCGATGAGGTCGTCGCGATCGGTGCGGCCGTTCAGGGCGCAGTACTCACCGGCGAGCAGAAGGATGTTCTTCTCCTCGACGTGACCCCGCTGTCGCTCGGCATCGAGACGCTCGGTGGCGTGACCACGGTGCTCATTGCGCGGAACACGACGATCCCCACCAAGAAGAGCGAGACCTTCTCCACCGCCGACGACAACCAGACGACGGTCGAGATCCACGTCCTGCAAGGCGAGCGCGAGCTCGCGACCTACAATAAGACCATCGGCAAGTTCCAGTTGACCGGAATCCCGCCCGCACCACGCGGCATGCCGCAGATCGAGGTCACCTTCGATATCGATGCCAACGGCATCCTGCACGTGTCCGCGAAAGACAAGACCACGGGCAAGGAGCAGAAGATCCGCATCGAAGCCTCCAGCGGTCTCTCGGAGTCCGAGATCGATCGGATGGTCAAGGATGCCGACAAGAACGCGTCGGAGGACAAGAAGCGCCGCGAGGAGATCGACACGCGGAACCGCCTCGATAGCATGACCTACGAGGTGGAGAAAAATGCCAAGGAGTGGTCCGACCGGCTGAGCCCCGACCTCAAGTCGAAGCTCGACGGGGCCGTCGAGCGGGCACGCAAAGCCCTGCGCGCCGATGACCAGGGCGAAATACGCTCCGCGCAGGAAGAGCTCACCCGTGCCTACAGTGAGGCTGGGCAGTCTCTCTACCAGCAACAGGGCGCGGCGGGTGCGACAGGTCCCACGCCCGGCGAGACCGGCCAGGAGCCACCCCCGGGTGGCACGACCGGCAGCCAGCCCGGCGCCAAGCCCGACGATGTCGTCGAGGCCGACTACGAGATCGTGGACGAGAAGAAGTAGGGCTGGCGGTACCGTCAGTTTTCGCGATTTCGGTGTAAGCTTGATGCAGCCGGCGGCCGGGTCCCTCGCGAGGCGAGTGGGCACGGCCGCTGAGGCTGGCTCGACCATGAAATGACCGGAGAACGATCGGACGCTGCACCCAAGCTCAAAAGGTGCCCTCAGGAAACCCTGAAGCCGTTGCGCGTGTATATCCGATAGCATTGATCGCATTCACGAATCATCGAACAATCAGGACAGGCCTATGTCACGCATCCTTTCTCGCACGCGATTCGGCGCCGCAGTTGCCGCTGCGTTTCTCGGCGGAGTGCTCGTCGCCTCATCGCTCGACTTCACTCACTTCGGCTACGCGCAAGGGACGTCGGTGACGCAGACCGCTGGGAAACCAACTCCCCAGCAGGTCAAGCCACTCGCCGATGCCGGCAACGCGTTCGTTTCGATCGCCGAGCATGTCACCCCCGCCGTCGTCGCGATCCAGACCGTCCGCGACCCGCGCGAGAGCGACAACGCGAGCCCGCGCATGCGGGGTCGCGTACCGCCCGGGCTCGAAGACTTCTTCAACCAGTTCGGCCCGCAGCGCCCCGTACCACAGGAAGCGAGCGGCTCGGGCTTCATCGTAACCCCCGACGGCTACATCCTCACCAACAACCACGTCGTTGCCGACGCGGACCGGGTGACCGTCACACTCACCGATGAGCGGGTGTTCAAGGCAAAAGTCGTGGGACGCGATCCAACGACCGACGTGGCCGTGATCAAGATCGACGGACATGACCTGCCGACGCTCACGCTTGGCGATGACTCGCAAGCCCGTGTCGGCGAATGGGTGCTCGCGATCGGCAACCCGCTGGAGCTCAACTTCACGGTCACCGCCGGCATCGTGAGTGCCAAAGGCCGCGGCAGCCGCGAGCTCGCCGGGCTCCTCCACAACCAATACGCGATCACCGATTTCATTCAGACGGATGCGGCCATCAACCCCGGCAACTCCGGCGGTCCGTTGGTCGACATCCATGGGGATGTCATCGGGATCAACAGCGCGATCGCCAGCCCGACCGGCTACTACGCGGGCTATGGCTTCGCCATTCCGATCACGCTCGCCAAGACCGTGATGGATGACCTGATCAAGTACGGCAAGGTCCGTCGCGCCGTCCTGGGCATCGCGATCGCCGATGTCGATCCGGACGACGCCGCGGCCGCAGGACTCAAGACGATCGCCGGCGTCAAGGTCGGTGGGTTCCAGCCCAGCGACGGATCGAGCCCGGGCGAGAAGGCCGGTCTCGAAGCGGGTGACATCATCGTGGGCGCCGACGGCAAGCCGGTCGACCGCGTGAGCACCCTCCAGCGGATCGTGCGCCTGCACCAGCCGGGGCAGACGATCACGCTCGACGTCATGCGCTACGGCACACGGAAGTCGTTCCAGGTCAAACTCACCGAAGCACCAAGCGAAGAGCAGATGGCCGCGAACGATGTCAGCAGCGAGAAGCCCAACGGCGGCATCAGCTCCGACAAGCTTGGGATCGACGTCGAGCCGGTGAGCGACGACCAGGCGCGTGAGGGAAGTATTCCCGAAGCCGATCGTGGCGTACGGGTCGCAGACGTCGCGGGTGCAGGGCCGGCCCACGACAAGCTCTACCCCAATGACATCATCGTGGCGGTGCTCTATCCCGAGCCGCGCCACGACGTCCACACGGTGGCAGATCTCCAGGCGGCGGTCGCCAAGGTCCACCCCGGTGACTACGTCAGCCTGCTGATCTACAACGTGGGTGGCCAGGGCCAAACGGGCGCCACGCGCGTGGTCAGCCTCCACGTGGGCGGGTGAAGGAACGCAATACGAACGAGTAGGACGGAGCAGTTAGTAGAAAGTTGAAAGTAGAGAGTAAACGAGCAGGGCCGGCCAGGTACATGGCCGGCCCTGCTCGCATCTGCCCTTTGTACTGTCTACTCTCTACTTTCTACTTTCTA